>OLQY01000362.1_pt1 | contig 55858 bp, 47 predicted proteins | sample 1672851 | NCBI WGS metagenome assembly OLQY01 (sample SAMEA3136730, study PRJEB25190) | human gut metagenome
AATATAATAACCATCACCTTCCACATATGAAAGTTTGAATTCTGCTACCAGACGGTTCATTGCCTCTGTTTTTGTCCTGTCCAATGCTCCGCTGACAGATTCCGTTGTTCTTCTCACATGAAATCCAAGGATTGAATTCAGGGATGGGATCATAATCCCCAGCAATATTGCAAATATCGCTACAACAATAATCACTTCAATCAGCGTAAATCCTTTATTTTTCTCCGATTTCTGCCTTTCTCTGCCCATCATTATTCTTTTCTCCAGTTCTCATAGGTAATATAGTCTCCCAGCTGATAAGTATCTGACGTATTCTTTTCCTCGTCATTGGTAACAGTACTGTTGCCAAGAACATATTTATCACCTTCCCAGAAAAAATCTTTCGGTGAAATATGATTATCTGTTTCTACAACACTCTGGAACACTTTAGCAGCTTCCAGAGGAGCCGACTCCAGGGATGCCCCGGCTTCCAGGGTAATTTTCCCTTTTGCCATAATAATCCCCTTGAAATGGACGCCGGATGCAATCACAACATCCCCGGTACAAATAACCAGCCTCAGATTATCTGTTTCTGCCATCTGCTGCGTGATCTCCAGCGGCTTTCCGGTTCCCTTAACAGTCTTACTGCCGTTTGAAATCTGATAAGTGCTGCTTGCGCCATTATGTACCATAATCGCCTGAAGACTGCCGTCATCATCACTGGCTGTAAACGTATATTGAAGCTTATCTCTATTCTTTTTCTGCAAAAACTCTACCATCTGCTTTTCATTCACCAGATTGTCAAAAACACTGCGTGTATAGGAAGCCTCATCATGGCTGATGCCTTCACTGTCTTTGACACCAGTATTCAGCAGATCCACACTTGTAATCATCTTGCGATTCAGTGCATACCATGTATTCTGCATATTTACCTGTTCCTGCTGCAGCTTTTCATCTGAAGCCGCATTCGTTGCATCTTCCAGACTACCTTCTGCATCATTGCCATCATAAGTCAGAATGTTGCCGTTTGTCACATAGCGCACATAGCTGTCACGATCTGCAACTGTGATGCCCGAATTTTTACCGAAATAGAAAGACAGATCCTGATTCAGTTTATTCGTACTATTGGCCGCATAAGTCTGCATAAAATCAGAGGCCTTTTCATTGTCTGTAAAATTCAGATAGAAATAGACATAACCGCCGCCGGCGTTGTCGTTATAAAAAACCGTCTGGATTGGCTTCGACTTATCTACGCCGATTTCCGAAAGACTTTTTCCACCCCATGCGGATACTGTTTCATCCCAGTCAACCTGCTGATCATCATCTTTCTTCATCAGGTCACTTACAATATAATCATCATAATTCATCGGATTGGAGGCACTTACCTTGCTTCCTGTCTTTAAGAGTGCCGCAGGAACCAGATAAGCCAACTGTGAACCTTTAACGGACAAACTCTCACCCAGCATCACATCACTGTTTGCGTTCTCCGACGATCCTTTAACACCAGATACAGCGATATAATTGCGTCCGGCCAGAAGAAACTTCTTTACGCCTGACAGATCAATGGTCGTATTCCGGCCATTAATAACAATACCGCTGCTTAAATCCGCATCACTAAGCGTATCATACAATCTCGGCAGATCATTCTCCTTTGTCTGTCCTGTCTGAGTATAATTTTTGCTCTCTTTCGCCGAATCCGGAGAACCAAAACCATAATATTCCCCGGCGATCTTCACCTGACTGCCATCGCTACTTTTCGCATTTTTCTCCACCGTAAGATCATCTGCCACATAGGTCGTCCCACTCAAAGTCACATTTCCCTCTGTCATGCGGATGCCATGTGTCCAGAGCGTAACACCACTTTTTGTGGAAAAAGTACCCTTTTCATCAACTGCAATTTCACCGGATGTTACGATTTTATCTCCGGATGCAATTGAAAGTGCTGCATTTTTTTCAATCTGTATCGATGTCGACATGGAATCAGAAGTATTGGAATTCTCCAAATTTCCAGCATAAATACTGCCTGTAATTGATGTCAATGCTGCTGATGCCGTGACACGTTCAGAAGCCTTGCAGACAATGCCTCCCTGCGCCACCACAACCATATTCATCAGATCCGGCAGTGTAGACGGTGTCGGAAATTGTATTTTAGGAATACCTAATCGAATATCTGTTTCAATGATCGATGCATACCCTTTTGCATCCACATAAATCACTTTAAGATTTTTTAGTAATAGGCCCTTTTCTGCATCCGAAGCAATAACCGGGGTCCTTCCATCTGCCGTTGTGACTATCAGTGTCTCTGTTGACTTATCAAAATCATCCATCTGATCCAGATCTACATAACCACGCAGATAATCCATAGAATACTGGTTCAACGGCAATTCTGACTGTCCATTTTTCTCAGATCCCCGGACACGGGCAGTCAACATCTCCAAAAATGTCTCTTCAAATTCTTTTTGCCTCAGTTCATCCAGCACTGTATCTGCTGAATCACTTTTCTTATTATAATCCTCCATGACTTCAATATAAGCAGCAGACATTGAATCACCAACATCCTGCTGAAGTCCCAGACGGATTTCTTCCAGTGCCTGTTCCGCTGTATAAAAGCCGTCTTTTCCTTTGATGCCTGTTGTTTTCATATTAAAATTCTGAAGAGCAATATAAAGCACCAGCATACCGAGGATACCAATAAATGCAACAGCTATAATCACTGTAACCAATGAAAATCCTTTATTGTCTTTCATTTTCTTCTCCATCTCTGTCAGTTTTCCTTTGCTCCCTCTAATACAACAATCCTGTCACTTTCCGGAAAATCATTCTGTGCAGCACCTGCTTTAAAAATCTCCACTTTTGCCGTGTAAATCCGGTCTTCTGCTTCTTTATCATCCAATCCATTGACTGCCAGCACCTGTCTGGCACTCTTACCGCTGACACTCCTGCCTTTCTGCCCATTGGCATCTACCGCCTGATAGACCAGCTTCATCTGGTTGACACTTGTTCTGTCCGAAGCGCTGTCTGTGCTGATGTCCTGATCCAAATTCGTACGAAGCACTGTCTGTGCTCTGTAGAGACTCGGATTCGTATTCCAGTTAATCTGCCCCAATGCCGCCGGATTTTCTTCCACAGTCAAAGACATCCTGTATTTCTGCTCCTGCGTTGTCGTTGGAAGAGAAACACCTGCATTCTGGCTGTCTGGGCGCTGTTTGGTCACATAAAGCTGAACAGGGTAGTTGGATGTGTTTTCAAAAACAATTTCATCTAACGGATGCACCGTACTTGTTGAATTATAGTTCGGATAGTAGAACACAAACAGATTCTTCAATTCCGTTCCGGTCTCTGAACTGTAAAACGGTACATAGGCGCTCTCATATGTACAAAAGCATGGGTCTGTTCCATTTGTTTTTCCGGTTCCATTACATGGGCATATACTCATGCTTTCATATTTTTTTCCGCCTTTTTTTGAGTAATTATAGGCATTTAATGTATATTTTGCCGAAGCCTTCACAGTGCCGCCGCTTTCCTCCACCTTAATATACAGCGTACGTTTTGTATACTGATAAACTTCATCTGTATCAAGAATTGTTTTATGCTCATCTGTCGCATTAAAAACCTGATATATTTTATTCGCATATTCAGTTTGTCCCTGAACAATCGCTTTCATTGCGTTCTCATCCCAATTCTGCGGCATGATCAAGAAGGCATTGCTCTCTGTATCCAACTTGGAAATATTCGGTACTTCATAATCATTTTTCTGATTTCCGGAAGACGTTCCAGACTGTTTCTTATAGCCGGAATCCTTGCTGCCGTCAAAGGTTACCAATGCATCAAATGTATGATCCCCGCTTGCAAGTCCACTGATCTGGAAATAATATTTTGATTGATTTTTGCCCTTTGTCCTTGGGTTAAACGTTCCTGTTTTGCCATTGTCTGTAGAGATAACCGAGGCTGTTACTGCGGATGTATCTTTATCCGATGCACGATACAACCGCACATCTTTATAACTTGAACCGTCTTTCAAGGTTTCCTTCAAAACAAGACTGCCATTTTCCAGATGTGACGCCTGATCTGAAAGAAAGCCAAGCCGGATGGTTTTTGTCACAGGATCAATAGGATAGTTGAATGCCATCGAAACGTCCTCAAAACTTTTGGCTTTGATCTCTTCCATCAGATTCTGTGCCGCTGTGGATGCATCCAGATAAAGTCCGGATTTTTTATTGACCCGCCCGGATGTAACAAAGGCCTGTAAAAAAATAACTGCTGCAATCGCAAATATACTGACTGCAATAATCAATTCCAACAGTGACATACCTGCATTATTGATCTTTGTTTTTGTGAATTTCATCTGCTTTTCTCTCCCTGAAACGGCCTCCTGCCGTTTTTACAATACATAAACACTCTTCCGAAAAACACAGATAGAGGGGTCTTTGTATCCCCCTCTACCCCTTATTCATCTTTCTGTTCTTCTGTACTGTCCGATTTCTTCTGACTGGATGAAACTGTTCCAAACAGGTTCTTATTGCCGGATTTCACAGGACTGGTATTCGGCTCCGTGTATTCCTGGCCTGTACCCGTCATGGCATACATATCGACAACGATGGTTCCGCCAAGTTCCCCTGTGGAGGATGAAAATGTCACATTGACACTGTCAATTGTCATTCTCGTCTTTTCTGAGGCAAGGAAATCAACAATATTCTTCAGTTCATCATATGTACAGTTAAATGTGATCGTATTCTGCATACGATACAGTGATACATCCTCCGATGATACGTCGATATCTGTCCGTCCCGACTCACTCTGATCCATTGTTCCCTCAATCTGATTGATCTGATCCTGTGTCGGCTCATTGGCCTGTTCAGATAATGTCTGCTGATCATCCTGACTGCTGTACGAAGCAGAACCGTCCATGGAAGCAACCAGCTGCATATCCGAGAAATCCATACCTGCAGCAGATATCCCCAATTTATCTTCCATTCTTTTGCCAAGTAAAATGGCGTCTTCCTCTTTCACATCAACCGGAAACATTGCAAGATAAGCATTCACCTGATCATTATATTTGGCCGTTTCAGATACATAAAAATCTTTATTCTCTTCAATTTCTTTCAGCTCATTCAGTTTCTCTCTTAACGGCACATTTTCAGCCCGAAGGGCTTCCGCCTTATCCATCTGCGGATGAAAAACAAGAAAATAGCCAAGGGCAAAGACAGCAATGCCCAGAAAAATCAATAATAACTTTTTATCTCTCATTGACAATTTTGTATTCATTCTGTCGCTCCTTACTGTGCATTGCTATCAACGACTGCCGGCTGTGCATATGTGCATGTCACGGTCATTGTAACCTCACCATTTTCGCCCTCTTCCAGACTGTTTGTTGTCACAGATGTCAGACTTTCAAAGGTTCTCATCTGAATCAGTACCTGTGCTGCTTCATTCTTATTCGATACATGCAGATCAAAGCTGACCCCTGTACCATCCGACGTAAAGCTGTCCAGGGTCAGATCCGACGGCATTTTCTGTTCCATTTCTTCCAGGAAATCCCGAAGCTGTTCATTCGGTGTATCTGTATAAGCATACAGGCCTTCATAACTGGCTGTTCTTGATTTTGCACTGCTGTACGCGTCATAGATATCCTGAATATCCTGTTTTGCCGCAATCTGTTTCTCCAGACTGGCTTTTGTCAGATTCTGATAAACATGGCTGCCGATTCCCACTGCTGAAAGCAGCACACCTGCACCAATACCGATAGCCGCGATCACAAGGGCACCGCTTAACGTCTCCTGTTCACGTTTTTTCTTCTTCGTTGCTTTTTCCATCAGGTTAAGGCCTGATACAGAAGGTGCAGCTACTGCTGCATACAAATAAAGCTGTTCGCCGTCCCGGACTCTGTCTGCACCTTCAAAATTTTGAAGGATCTGCACCTGCTGGGCCAGTTCATGGCTGAACAATTCCGCAATACCTTCAATGCCTGCACCGAGACCACAGCACGCCACAGAGTCAAAAACAGTTCCCGGATTTCGGGATATATAGTAATCCATAATCCTGGATATATTTCCAATCAGATATCGAAAACTCTCTGTGACTTCCGCTTTTGCAGCCGAAAGCTCCGGCATCCCCTCAACGGGTGCCGCATCAAGCTGTGCATTGAGACATTTACCCGTATACAGTGCATCCAGTGCCTGCCACTCATTCTCAATTTCACCGAAAACCGTTTCCTGCATTACTGTATCAATGGCCATATCCACGCCATAATTCACCATTCGCTGCAGGGCCAGATCACCATCTTTGATAATACTGATCATGGTATACTTCTTCTCAATCTTCGCCAACAAATGGACGCCTTTGGCATAGATATCCCGAACCGCCTGATACAGGCTGTCACCAGTATAACCAATGCCCTGCATCGTCAGTCCTGCATTCTCAGCCAGCTCATTATAAGCCGCAGAAATGGACTTTGGTGCTGCATAGACCATCAGATGATACTGTTTATTGCCTTTATTTCGGGCATTCTTACGATCAGGATTGGTTTCTTCGCTGCTGTCTGCTTTCTCACTGATCTCGCCGAGAATCGTATAAGATAAAACATATTTGCTGATATCCACAGGAAAATATTCACTGCTGTTTGTCTGGATCAGTTCCTGTATCTGATTCTTTTTCACCATCGGAAGCTGGATACGGCGACTGGCAATACGTGAAGAACCCGCCACAAAATAAATCTTTTTTGATTTAATAGCATGGGCTTCCAATCCCTGAACAAGCAATTCTGCCAGGTTTTTGGTGTCACGCACTTCTCCGTCCTCTGTCATTCCCTGAGGCATCGGGATACTGAAGCACTGAAGTATTCGCTCTTTTCTTCCGACTTCTTCAATTTCCGCCACCCGCAGCTGGGAAGCATCTATTTCAACACTTATAAATCTCGCCATTTTTTGTCTCCTCATAAAAATGTTCAGTTGCAAAATTATATTTTTTATTTTTTCCATCCTTATGATGTGTACTGCTAATGCAGTCATTCAGATGCCTTCAAATAAACTATATAATTTTATAACTGAAAAGAATTGATTCATTTTTCAGTTACTTTTTGTGATATCAATCTGCCGGATACTTTCATTAGATTCCAAGCATGCCCATATACCAGTGAATCCAGCTGTTTCCCCATAATGCGGCTATAAAAATGCCCGCTGACAGATAAGGCCCCATCGCCAGCATATGCCCGGCCCCGCTGACCCGGATGCGAATCAGATGGATCACAGAGCCAATGATGCATCCAAGGAAAAATGCCAGAATGATCAGCTGCCATCCAAGGATCAGACCACAGGCTGCCATCAATTTGATATTGCCGCCGCCAATGGCTCTCCCGCCGCTGACCAGATAGATCACCAGCAAAATACCGCTGACACAAAGGGCTCCGACCAAATGCGTCATCCATGCTTCCGGCTGCACGACAACAGCCGCAATGCCCAGTATACCCAGGAAAACATTAACAGATATCGGGATTTCATATGTCCGCCAGTCAATCAGACTCAGCACGATAAGGGCTGACGTCATCAGGCAATAAATCGCACTCATGCCATTAAGGCCATTCACTGCACATACCAGGACATAGAGAGCGCCATTCAGCGCCTCTATGACCGGATACTGTGCTGAAATTTTTGTTTTGCAGTTCCGACACTTACCGCCGAGGATCAGCCAGCTGAATACCGGCACCATATCATACCAATGAAGCCTGCTCCCGCATGTCATGCAATGGGATGGCGCTGTCACAATGGACTCGTGAAGCGGCATCCTGTAAATACACACATTGAGGAAGCTTCCGATGGTGATACCGAATATGAAAATGACGATGTACGGGATAAGTTCTAAAAAAAGAAGCATAGGGGGGTCCTTTCTTATAGCTGCAAAATTTGTTTGTTGGGCGAAACACTTCCCAAGGGCTTTGAAAACATAAAAATTAGCAGTCTCACAGCAGGCACGCTCGCGCTGCCCAGCCCTGGCAGCGATACATAAGGTGCTAAAGTACAGCACCTAAGTACCGGCTGTGATGGAAATGCCTGCGTTGAAACTGCTGATGGATATATTTTTCTAAAGAGTGGTTGGTTTATCATTAATAAAGCATTTGGTAATTACTGGTTAGCTGTTTCTTTAAGAGCTTTTGGATTATAAGAAACTGTCACACTACCATCAGTATCAACTTTAATTGTTGCACTGATGGTATCCTTAGCCGCAGTTGTATCCGTATTCTCATTAACCCATTTCGAGGATTTCAGTCTTGTATTTTTCCAATTATCACCTGCAAAATCTGTTAATGCTTTTTCCACTGATGTAACAGCTTTACCAGCTTTTTCTGTAACGTCAACATTTTCTTTTGTTGAAAGTGTAATTGTATATGTACCAGCTGCAATTGTATCTGTGCTGTCAGAAGCTGCTGTTTTTACAACTGTTACCAAGTTCTCAAGGTTTGCAGCATCGGCTGCTTTTCTTGATTTTTCTACATATTTGGTATACTGTGGTGCAAGGATGCCAACGAGGATAGCCAGGATTGCTACAACGATAACAAGCTCTACCAGAGTGAAACCTTTATTATCTTTCTTCTTGTCTTTAAGAAATTTTAACATAACGTTTATCTCCTTCTTTATTTCTCTTTCTTTTATGGATGAACACGGTTCCCTATGCCAGCCGTATCACCTTCATGTTACTGTCGGAAACTTTTTACGCGGTTCCCAATCGCGTATTCAAATGCTTTTCGCAAAGAATCCATTGATTTCTTTTAACTGCTTTGAAGTACAGAATAACTGAATGATCTTCTACAGGTTGTCCAGGCCTTCATACATAGCGCCAATCGGCAGGATGACGGCGATGACCAGTGTACCGACGATCAATGCCATAAAGACGATGATCAATGGTTCCATGGCTGCCAGAATACTCTGGGTCGTCATCTCGACTTCCTCATCATAATAATCAGCCAGTTTCTCAAGCATCTCTTCCAGATTACCGGTCTCTTCACCAATGCCCGTCATATGATAAACCATCGGCGGAAAAATGTCCGCTGTCTGCAAAGGTTCAGAAAGAGGGATACCTTTCATCACTTCTTCCTTTGCCTTCAAAAAGGCATTGGCATAATGAACATTCTTCATAATGCCTGCAACAATATCCAAACAACTGGTCGTTGAAAGTCCCGCTGACAGAAGCGTACTCATCGTCCTGGCAAATTGTGCACAGGCTGTTTTTACTGTCAGTTTGCCAAAAAGCGGCATCTTCATCTTGACGTTGTCTATCGCAAGCCGTCCCTGATCGGTCTGATAAATCAGGCGATAGGCTGCAGCTGCAATAACCGCAATGATAAGGATCACATACCAATGGGATGCCATCCAACTGCTGGTACCCATTACCGCAAGGGTAAGGGCAGGCATCTGCACATCCAGATCTGCAAACATATCAACAAAAATAGGAATAACAAATAGCAGCATCACTGCCACGACGCCAATGGCCGCACAGATCAAAATAATCGGATAGATCGTCGCTTTCATGATGGTGGCCCGCAGTTTGGCCTCTTTCTCAAAATGGGTCGCCATACGTGAGAAAGACAGTTCCAGACTGCCGGATGCTTCACCGGCCCGAACCATATTCACCAGCATTCCCGGGAATATATCCGGAAATGCCATCATGGAATCCGCCAGCGTATTACCCTTTTCTACATTGGTCAGGACTTCCGCAATCGCCCGTTTCAGCCATTTATTCTCTGTTTGCTCTGCAAGCATCTGCAAAGCCTCTTTCATCGGAACGCCAGCCTCTGTGATACTGACAAACTGACGGCAGAAAACACTCAAATCTCTTGGCTTAACCTTTTTACCGATGGCGAAGTCAATTTCCTTGTTCAGTACACCCTGCTCTTTGATCGACAAAGGCAGCAGCCCGTCTCTTCTGAGGGTTTCCGCGACTCTCTCACTGTTTTCCGCATCTATACTGCCCTTTATCTCTTTGCCTGCCTGATCGACAGCCACATAAGAAAATCCCGGCATTTTTTCGTCCTCTCTTCACTCTTTACTCTTCATTAACGGCATCTTATGGCATATCAAAATTGACTTTGCCACTCATCTCCCCAGGCTTTTGTGCATAGGAAACCGCAGAATCCGCACTGATATCACCGCGCAGAAACAATTCATAAATGGCATCATCCATGGTCTGCATGCCCTGACGCTTGCCTGTCTGCATCGTGGAAATAATCTGGTAAGTCTTGTTCTCACGAATCATATTGCGAATCGCCGTATTGGCAAACAGTACCTCCAATGCAGCCACTCGTCCTCTTCCGTCTTCCCGGCGGATCAACTGCTGTGAAATAATACATTCCAGCACGGATGCCAGCTGAATGCGCACCTGCTGCTGCTGATTCGGTGGGAAAACGTCAATGATTCGGTCAATGGTCTTGTCTGCACCGATGGTATGCAGTGTCGATAAGACAAGATGCCCCGTCTCGGCCGCAGTTAACGCCGTGGATATTGTCTCCAGATCTCGCATCTCGCCCACCAGAATCACATCCGGGTCCTCTCGAAGTGCCGCCCTGAGTGCCTGCGCATAATCATTGGAATCGCTGCCAATCTCGCGCTGATTCACCATGGAGTACTGATGTCTGTGCAGATACTCAATCGGATCTTCCAGCGTAATAATGTGATACGGATACTTCCTGTTCATAATATCCACCAGCGATGCCAGTGTTGTGGACTTACCGCTTCCGGTTGGCCCTGTCACCAATACAAGGCCTCTCTTCTTAGCTGTCAGTGCCTGTACTTCCGCCGGTATTCCAAGACTGTCTGCATCAGGTATGGAAAATGGCAGGCAACGCATGGCCGAAGCCAGAGTACCGCGCTGCTTATAAACATTGACACGGAACCGCCCGACTCCCGGAATGGCATATGCCAGATCCGTCTGTCCGTTTGTCTCCAACTCGTTTCTATGACGATTGTCCAAAATCGGCAGCAGCAATGCTTCCAGATCTGTTGGCTGCAACTTGTCGCCTTTAAGTGGTGTCAGTACACCGTCAATACGATAATAAGGCGGACACCCTGCTGTAAAATGAATATCTGAGGCCTTTTCTTCCACAGACATCCGCAAAATTTCATCTAAACTATACATGCTCTTCTATTCCTATTCATAGGATGCACGCAGCATCTCCTCTACGGAGGTCACACCATCTAAGACATATTGAACGGCATTCTCACGCAGTGTGTGCATGCCTGTTCTTCTGGCCGCCTCTGTCAGTTTCTCTGTAGACGCATTGGCTGAAATCAACTTGCGCATATCATCATTGACTTCCATCATCTCAAAGACACCGATACGTCCGAAATAACCTGTCTGATTGCAGAAATGGCAGCCGCCGGGTTCATAAATCTCTTTCTCCTTATCCGGCGGCAGTCTGAGCAGTTTCTTCTCCTCTGCGGTAGCCATATGTGACTTTCTGCAATGCGGACAAAGCTTTCTTACCAGTCGCTGTGCAATGACACCCACCATGGAATCCGCTATCAGATAGCTTTCAACACCCATATCCGCCATACGGTTCAAAGTACCCACCGCATTATTCGTATGCATCGTAGATACAACCAGATGACCGGTAATAGATGCCTGAACAGCAATTGATGCTGTCTCACGGTCTCTGATCTCACCAATCATAATGATATCCGGATCCTGTCTGAGAATTGAACGGAGAGCCGAAGCAAATGTCAGATTCACCTTCGGATTCACCTGAATCTGGTTGATGCCTTCAATATCGGCTTCCACCGGATCTTCAACTGTCACAATATTGACGTTCTCTGTATTCAGCTCACTCAGGGCTGTATACAAAGTTGTAGATTTACCGCTTCCGGTTGGACCGGTAACAAAAATAATGCCATATGGGTGCGCCAGCATATGGTCAAAAATTCCCATTTCAGCATCTGAAAGACCAAGCTCCTTCTTGCTTCTTGTCAGATTCAGTTTGGAAGATAAACGCAGCACAAGCTTCTCACCATGAACCGTCGGAATCGACGAAATACGAATATCATATTCCTGTCTGTCAACCTCAATGCTCATACGCCCATCCTGTGGCTTACGTTTCTCAGAAATATCCATGCCTCCCATGATCTTAATACGTGTGGCAATCGCCGGAAGAAGACTGTTATCATAAACCATCTTCTCATAGAGTGCACCATCAATACGATAGCGGACACGTACCTTTTCTTCTAAGGCTTCTATATGAATATCACTTGCACGCTGACGGATTGCCTGCTCAATCAGTGAGCGGACAAGCTGCACAATTGGTGCATCACTGACATCGGTCTCGCCTTCATCTTCAGCTGTTCCTCTGAGCAGTGCACGCTCTCTTGTAAATCTACGAGCCGCATCCATGGTCTCAGATGCTCCATAACAGCGGTCGATGGCTGTCAAAACTTCTCTGGTTGTTGCTATGTACGGTTCAACCTGCAGGTTCGTTACAATGGAAATATCGTCAATGGCCGTCATATCCATTGGATCAGCCATCGCCAGATGCAGGATATTCGCATTGTACGGATCCAATTCAAAAGGAATACACTGATATTTCTTCAGTAGACTGACACTGACAAGATTCCTGACCTCCTTCGGGATAACAACCCCTGAAAGATGCACGACTTTAAGGCCAAGCTGCATCTGCAGCGCACGTACGATCATCTCTTCTGTGATCATGCCGCTGTCTACCAGTACTTCGCCTATCTTCTTGCCGGAACCCTTCTGGAGTTCCAGTGCCTGCTTCAATTGTTCTTCTGTTAATACATTCTGCTTGATGAGAATATCACCAAGTCTCATTCTTTCGCGCCTTAAGGCCATTTCATCGCCTCATTTTTCTGGTTTTTTTGCAAGATTTCTTAATTTATTTCTATTATATCTATGCCAAAACTCTGTGTCAACCGATGTTTTTACCATTTCTTAGCATTATTTATCAAAAAAGCAACGGGGTATCTGCCCATTCTCACCGCAGATACCCCGCATTACAATATGTAACACTATACTAATTTTCTTTCTCCGGACGATTCTTCTTTAATGTATTGTATATATTCTGCATTCTCTGATCCGTATTGGCGATCACATCCGAACAATCCTTCAATTCCGCTGCAATACTATCCGGCACATCTCCTTCCGTCTTGTATTTCAGCTGATGTTCCAGACTGGCCCAAAAATCCATGGCTATTGTCCTGATCTGAACTTCTACCTTCAGCGGCTTGCATCCATCAGAAAAAAATACCGGAATCTGTACAACCAGATGTAAACTTCTGTAACCATTTGGCTTCGGATTGGCAATATAATCCTTCACTTCCAATAATGTAATATCATTCTGGGAAGTCAGCATATCTGCCACCATATAAATATCCTGCACATAGCTGCAGATGACACGGATACCGGCCACATCATGAAGATTCTCCTCCACAGACTGCAGAGTCACCGGATAGCCTCTTCGTTTCAGCTTCTCCAAAATGCTTCTCGGTTTCTTCACGCGATACTTAATATAAGAAATAGGATTATGACTGCGCTGCACCTGAAACTCATCATTGAGCACCTCTAACTTCGTCCGCACCTCCCTGATGGCACAACTGTACATCATCATCAGCTGTTGAAACTGCTCTGCCACTTCTTTGAAAGCACCGATGTTCTCCACCAAATCCACATTTTGCAAAATGACCGTCTCCAGATCAATATCTTTCCCCACTGCGACTGTATTCTCATCCATACCCCTTATCTCCTGTTCTTTATTAATTCCCCATTATCATAACATCCAAACATTTCCCACATGAAAATTCGGAGAGAAGCAGTTATTCATCTTCCTCTCCGAATGTATGTTGATTCCCAGTAACAATATCATACGACTTATACATATATTATATGAGGAATATTCCTTTTTTTCAACTGATTTTTTCCTTTACTTAAGCGATTGAAATGAACACAAAATGCAAATGATGAAATTAAATATACAATGTAAACAGTCAAACTCAAATTATATTAAAGAGGAATCCTGTTTACAAAAAAAAGAGGATGTCCGTATGGGATATCCTCTCTTCTGTCATTCTATTCTGTTCTCACGCTTACAATTATTCAGCTAATGCTGCTGTAATGATAGCCATGGAATAAACTTCTTCTGCGTTGCATCCACGAGACAGGTCGTTGATTGGTGCATTCAGACCTAACAGGATTGGGCCGTATGCATCGAAGTTACCAAGACGCTGAGCAATCTTGTAACCGATGTTACCAGCGTTGATGTCAGGGAATACAAATACGTTCGCATGACCAGCAACTGGGTTGCCTGGGCATTTTGTACGAGCAACACGTGGAGAAACGGCAGCATCAAACTGTAATTCACCTTCGATTGGAAGGCTAGGCGCTTTTTCTTTCGCCATAGCAGCTGCTGTACGCATCTTGTCAACATCTTCACCTTTACCTGAACCCAGTGTTGAGTAGCTAAGGAAAGCAACCTTCGGATCGATACCGAAAATACGGCCGCATTCAGCAGATTCGATAGCGATTTCTACCAGTTCTTCTGCTGTTGGCTTGATGTTGATCGCACAGTCACCCATAGCTAATACTTCGTTCTCACCTGTAGCAGATGGACGAACCATGATGAAGCATGAAGATACGATCTTGCTGCCTGGTTTTGTCTTGATCAGCTGAAGGGCTGGACGAACTGTATCTGCTGTTGAGTATGTAGCGCCACCAAGAAGTGCATCTGCAACACCCATCTTAACAAGCATTGTACCGAAGTAGTTGCCTGCGGATAAGATCTTGCGTGCTTCATCCGGCTGAATGTTCTTGCTCTTACGAAGTTCACAGAACATAGCGATCATCTCATCCATTCTGTCGAAGTTCTCAGGATCGATGATCTGAGCACCTCTGATATTGTAACCATATTCTTCTGCTGCTGCCTGAACTTCATCTTCTTTGCCTACAAGGATAGGTGTAAGGAAGTTGGATGCCAGCAGACGGGATGCTGCTTCAAGAATTCTTTCATCTGTACCTTCTGTAAAAACGATTTTCTTCGGTGATGCTTTCAGTTTCTGAATCATCATACCGAAACCCTGCATATTCTTGCTCATGATATATATTCCTCCTAAATTTGTCTTTTGACAATCTCACATATATAATTTATCACTTTTTTTGCAGATTGCAATGCATTCCGCGATAATTAAAAAATTAACAAACATGCAAACTATTTCTCAGGCTTACTATGAACACTTCCAACAAAATTTATTCGTTCTCCTGTATATTTTGCACAATATTTTCAAAAGCCATACTGTGAGAAGCCTTTACAAGGACAGTATCACCCGGCTGAAGAAGATCCTGAAGAACCACTTCAAGAGCTTCTCTTATCTCGAAATGTCTGGCCTCTCCGCCTTTTTCAGCAGCCCCCTCATACATCTCGGAGGAAAGTCCACCCACACAGAGAATCAGATCAATGCCCTTCTCGGCCGCATACTGTCCGACTTCACGATGCATGGCCCTCTCATTCTCTCCAAGCTCAAACATATCACCGAGAATAGCCACCTTGCGTCCCGGTGCCGTCGCAAGCAGATCGATCGCTGCTTTCATGGATACCGGATTTGCATTATAACAGTCATCAATGACAACTTTATCTCCGGCCTCAATCAGATGACTGCGCCCTGCAACAGCCTCAACATGGCTGATACCCGCCGTGATTTCTTCCTTCGTCATATCAAACTGAACTCCCACTGCCGCTGCTGCCATAGCATTGTAGATCATATGCTCACCCGGCAGAGGAATATTGGCATGCACCAGCACATCCCCCATATGAATATCCGCACGGCTTCCCAGCAATCCACGATTTTCAATATGATCTGCCCAGATGGCATTATCTTTGTTCATACCAAAAGTTATCGGTGCTTTGCCGTAAACGTCATGAATTGTTGCCAGCTTATCATCATCACCATTGACAATCACTGTTCCTTCCGGATTCATGAAGTCAAAAATCTCGGATTTTGCCCGAAGAATGCCATCTCTGTCAATAAGATTTTCCAGATGACACTGACCGATATTCGTCATCACACAGATATCCGGTCTGGCCACTTCACTAAGACGATGCATTTCACCAAATGTATTGATTCCCATCTCAAGAACCGCAATCTGGTCATCATCCTGAATCCCGAAAATCGTCAGCGGCAGACCGACTTCATTATTATAGTTGCCGGCTGTTTTATGTACTTTATACTTCTCAGCAAGAACGGCTGCAATGAATTCTTTTGTACTGGTCTTACCCACACTGCCGGTGATACCCACCACCCGGATATCCAACTGCTGACGATAAAAAGCAGCAGCCTGCTTCAGAGCCATAAAACTGTCTTCCACAAGGATACACGGTCCCAGGTCCTCTTCCGGCAATACTTCACAGATAACTGCCAGCGCACCCTTTGCAAATACGTCGGGAATAAAACGATGGCCATCCACGCGTTCACCTTTTGTTGCCACAAAAATATAGCCCGGTTCAATCTGCCTTGAATCAATAACAACACCTTTTGCCGTTTCCTGTGCCAGATCTTCGCGCATATAATAAATCTGGCCGCCGCATGCAGCTGCAATATTCTCTAAAGTCATATTTTTCATCAATTTATACCGTTTCCTTCCTGCTATTCATCTCTCATGGAAATATCAATCAATAACTGGCAAAGATCCGCATATTCAATGCCCAGCACTTTTGCCTCCTGAGGCAGCAGTGACGTTGGTGTCATACCCGGCAGTGTATTGGCTTCCAGACAGTAAAAATCTCCCTTTTCATCCATCATAAAATCCATACGTGCATAATTCTTCAGACGCAGTACCTTGAAAGCCTGCTCTGCTGCCGCCTGCATGGCCAGTGTCTTCTCTTCACTGAGTTCTGCCGGACATGTTTCAATCGTCGATCCCGCCTGATACTTATTCTTATAATCATAGAAGCCATGAATCGGTGCAATCTCAATAATCGGATACGCTTTACCATCTACAACACCTACAGAAAATTCACGACCCTTGATATACTGTTCAATAACGACTTCATCATCGTATTTAAACGCTTCTTCAAGTGCTGCCGCATATTCTTCATCATTATTCGCCATAACAACACCGACACTGGAACCGCCGCAGCAAGCCTTCACAACACAAGGATAAGGCACCTTTACATCCGGTGTTTCCCCTTTCTTCAATCGAATGCCAACAGGTGTCGGCACACCGCCTGCTGCAAACAAATCTTTAGAAATAGCTTTATTCATGCAGATTGCTGAACTTACATAATCCGTGCCAGTATAACGGATACCATTCAGATCAAAACATGCCTGAATCTTTCCGTTCTCGCCATTCTCACCATGCAGTGCCATAAAGACAACATCCGCCTGCTGACAGATGTCAATGACATGCGGGCCGAAGAAATTCTTCTTCCAATCCGGACGAAGTGCCTTCACTGCATCAATATCCGGATTCTGATCCTTAATAGCGCCTACAGAAGCTGTCCAGTCTACATCCTTTTCAAACACATTCTTCCAGTCCTCATTCGCATAACCCAGAAATACATCCAAAAGCATGACCTGATGACCTTTGCTCTTTAATGCTTTATAAATACCCATTCCCGATACAAGAGAAACATCTCGTTCCGTACTGATTCCACCTGCTAAAACAACGATTTTCATTTTAAATTCCTTTCTGAATCTACCGGCATGAGCAAATTTCTTCAATATTTCAGAGAAATGAGAAATTTGCATCTGTCTGGTGCATCACAACAATATTATTATTAAAATCCATTTATTTTTTTGCATTTAATAACTAAGTTAGCCTCTTGCACATTATACATCGCCAGCCTTGCCTTGTAAAGCGGCCCTTTGACTGAATTTTCCGCCATGAGCAATTTTTATACTTGCTTTTTCTCAGTTTACACAAATTTCCAAATATGTTACCATAGTATTTGGCGACTAAGATTTAAGAGAATCACTGATAATGCTTAAAATATATCCCTTTCTGTTCTCTAAACTTACGACAGACTACAATATCTGCCATCCTGCTGGCAGATTCGAAATCTAGGAGGATTTATGACCAAAACAATTGATTTACTCCATGGCAAAATCATGCGCTCACTCTGCATTTTAGCAGTGCCCATTGTCATGACTTATTTTATACAGATGGCCTACAATTTCATCGACATGATCTGGATTGGCCGTCTTGGCAGCGGCGCAGTGGCCGGTGTCGGCGTAGCCGGTATGTTTACCTGGTTTTCCAATGGACTGGTCATGATGGCCAAGATGGGCGGTCAGGTGAAGATTGGTCACTGCCTCGGCGCCGGTGACGACGATGATGCACGCCGCTATCTCGGCGCTGCCCTGAAGCTTGGCATCGTATTTGCCCTGTTTTTCGGCATTGGTATAAATATTCTGGCGCACTCACTGATCGGCTTTTTTCATCTGAGCAGTCCGGCAATCATCCATGATGCTGTATTGTATCTCCGCATTACCTGCGGCCTGGTTATATTTACCTTTATGAACCAGATTTTCACGTCATCTTTCAATGTCTATGGGGACAGCCGGACACCGTTTATCATGAATACATGCGGTCTTGTCAGCAATGTCATTGCGGACCCGCTGCTGATCTTCGGCATTGGCCCTTTCCCGGCTCTGGGCGTGGCCGGTGCCGCTGTTGCTACTGTTTTTGCCCAGATGTTTGTCTTTATCCTGTTTATCTTTGCCATCAGGAAACGACACCCCCTTTACCGTGGGCTGAAACTGGCGGAACCAAGGCCATTTCAGTATTATACACAGATTATACGCATCGGCCTTCCGCTTTCTCTGCAGGATATGCTATTTTCATGCTGTTCCATGCTGATTGCCCGCTTTGTCGCCGTTTACGGGGACGGCGCTGTAGCTGCGCAGAAAGTCGGCACTCAGGTTGAATCCCTGTCCTGGATGGCTGCCGACGGTTTTATGGCCGCTATCAATGCCTTTATCTCACAGAACTATGGTGCCGGACAGCTGGATCGTGTCAAAGCCGGTTATCGTTCCATCATGAAAATTGTTCTTGTCTGGGGAAGTCTCTGCACATTACTGCTTGTTTTCCTCCCGGGACCGATTTTCAGAATTTTTCTGAACGATGATGCTGTTTTGCCGATCGGTATCGACTATCTGCGCATCATGGGTTTTTCACAGCTTTTTATGTGTGCCGAAATTACAACAGCAGGTGCCTTCGGAGGTCTGGGCAACACCTTGCCGCCTTCCAGCGAAAGCATCCTGCTGACATGTATGCGTATTCCTTTACTTCTTATTCTGACAAAAACACCCCTTGGCCTTTCAGGCATCTGGTGGAGCATCAGTATCTCCAGCATACTGAAAGGAATCGTTCTTGTCTCATGGTATCTTATTTATCAGCGGCGCCTTTTGTCCGCATCCGCTTCATCTGCTGATATCAGGCCCTGACGGATGGCTTCCATCCGCTCGGCCTCTTCTTCCGGAAGATAATTCAGCAGATAATTGCCTCTCTCCTGATTCTTCTCCAGATGCTCACGGCGGATTTCGACTTTTATCCGCTCGATTTCCTGCCGCAATTCTCTGGCTGACATCAGAAGGCACCCCTGACTTCGGATAATCACCTGCTCAAGGCCATCTGATGTTGCCACAGTTACTTTATACTTTCTTCCGATGGCATGGGCCGTCTTTTCGATATACTGATCTGCCGTCTCTGCCTCCTTTGTAAAAACGACATCAATATTATGCCACTTTGTCACTTCACCCGGAAATCCTTCCACTTTATAGGCATCAAAAACAAGAATCACCCTCTGGCTTGTATAGCCCTGATAGTTGGACAATGTCTCCATCAACTTGTTGCGTGCAGCGTCCATACTATGTTCCGACAATTCATGCAGATCTTCCCAGGCAAAAATGATATTATAACCGTCCACAAGCAGATAGCTTTCCTGTGCGGTCGCCTGCCGTCTGTTCTCCTGCTGCTTCTTTTCGCCTCGCCAGCTGCCTTTACCGGATGAATCACTCAACCCACCTGTCATTTTTCCTGAAGAGCCTGATACTTCTGAATAACTTGTATCCGCTCCTCTGAATGTACGTTCTTTCTGTGGCTTTCGTCGCTTAATTTCACCATATGTTCTGACAAAAATAGCTTCCAGTTCTTTATCATCCGCCAGAGACGGTGCAATGCTTCGGCTTCTGGCAGCCTCCGCTTTTGCTGCCATCACCGTATCCTCATCCCCAGCACCTGCCGTCTCTCCATCCAGTCCGGCGCCTTCCAGATGCATATAATCTTCCACTTCATACCATGGCACTACAAATCCTGCACCATGGGCACAGAACACAGACCCCGTCGGATTCGCCAGATCCCGCTCCGGATCATAGGCTGATGCCGCCAGTACTTCTTCCGTATTATGGCAAGGATAATAGCCCGCCATTGTACAGAATAATCGTCCTGTACCTCCGGTATAGGCAGCCACATCCTTCTGATATTCACGCATTTCTGAAACGGGTGCCATTCCTGTTAATACAGCTGTTTCGCCCTCATTTTCTCCAAGTTCAAACCTGCCGCTCATCTTCTCAATATCTGTCATGGCATGTCCTACCAGACGCTGCGGCAATTCCAGCCTGAAGCGGTAATAAGGTTCCAGCAGAACACTTTCTGCTTTCTGCAGTCCCTGGCGCACCGCTCTGTAAGTCGCCTGCCTGAAATCCCCGCCTTCGGTATGCTTCTGATGTGCTCTTCCCGCAATCAATGTGATGCGCATATCCGTGATCGGCGCTCCCATCAATACGCCTCTGTGAACCTTTTCCTCCAGATGTGTCAGGATCAGACGCTGCCAGTTGCGATCCAGCATATTCTCGCTGCAGACAGTATCGAAGACAAGTCCGCTGCCGGCCTCCAAAGGTTCCATTAAAAGGTGGACTTCCGCATAGTGTCTGAGAGGTTCAAAGTGACCCACACCTTCCACCGGTGCTGCAATCGTTTCCTTATATACAATCTGTCCTGTACCAAATTTTACTTCCAGTCCAAACCGCTCATGGATCATCTGCTGCAATATTTCTGTCTGGATCTCACCCATCAGCTGCACAAGCACCTGTCCTGAAATATCATCCCAGACAATATGCAGTTCCGGCTCTTCTTCTTCCAACTGACGCAATTGATGCAGTACCTTGTGCAGATCACTGTCCTCCGGCAGTTCAACCCTGTAAGTCAGTACAGGTTCCAAAAGGGGCACTACCTGCTCATCCTCCGCTCCCAGTCCGTCTCCGGCCTGTGTCTGTGTAAGCCCTGTCACTGCACAAACCGTACCTGCTGAAACTGCATCAACTGTCTCAAACTTTGTTCCATTATATATACGGATCTGATTAACCTTTTCTTCCCATTCACCTGCCGAAGTATCTTTCCCGGATAATGTATCCTCTGCCTCACCCCCGGCTTCCTGTCTTCTCCGTATATGGCCCCGGAGCTGTGCCTTGACCTTCAGGCTGCCACCGGTAATCTTCATATAAGTCAGGCGTCCGCCCTGGGCATCCCTTGCGATTTTAAATACTCTGGCCCCGAATGTCTCCGGATACTGCTTCTCTTCTGTCCATTTTGCAATGCCGTCCAACAACTCCTGCACCCCTGTCAATTTCAGGGCTGAACCGAAGAAGCACGGAAAAACCTTTCTCCCGGTGATCATTCTGCGCACCTGTTCATCCGTCACAGTTCCCTTTTCCAGATAAGTTTCCAGCACCTTCTCATCGCACATCGCCAGATTCTCATTGCGTGCATCTGCTTCTTCGGAAAAATCAATACAACTGTCCCCGAGTCGCTGTCTGATCTCCTCCATCAAAGCCCTTCTGTCTGTCCCATTCTGATCCATTTTATTCACAAAAATAAATGTAGGCACCTCATACCGTGCCAGAAGGCGCCACAGTGTCTGTGTATGTCCCTGAACACCGTCTGCACCGCTGATCACCAGCACCGCATAGTCAAGCACCTGAAGCGTTCGCTCCATCTCTGCTGAAAAATCCACATGTCCCGGTGTGTCAAGCAGTGTATACGATCTTCCCCGCATCACAATTTCGGCCTGCTTTGAGAAAATAGTGATGCCTCTCTCCCTCTCCAGGCTATAAGTATCCAGAAAAGCATCTTTGTTATCTACTCTGCCCAGCTTTCTGATACTGCCTGTCAGATAAAGAATGCTCTCAGATAGCGTTGTCTTTCCCGCATCCACATGTGCAAGAATACCTAATACTGTTTTACTCATCTATATCAAATCCTTTGTTTTTCATTCAGTGCTTTTATTGTAAACTATTTTCCCAATTCCGCAAAGTACTAATTCCCTTTTCTGTATTTGTGAAATATTTATGAAAAAGTATTTGAAATTCCATCAAAACCATAGTATAATAGATAGGCACTGGAGACGTATCGAAGTGGCCATAACGAGCTTGACTCGAAATCAAGTTGTCGGGCAACCGGCACATGGGTTCGAATCCCATCGTCTCCGCTATACAAATTGAGGCTGTTACCTCAGAGTAACAGCCTCTTTTCTTTTTTCAATGCTGAATTTTTCTTATTTCCAGTCCATTATCCACCATTTCGGATTTTTTCAGGAAAGTTTTCAACCGCCAATCACAATACTATACACCTTTTTAAATGTTTCATCCACATTCAGGCTGTTGATACCCGGTTTGTCCTGCAATTCACCTTCATAGCCGAAATTGTCGCATCGTCCGCACCACGGTTCCAGGCACACAAAAGGTGCTCCCGGGGCTGCCCAGATACCAAAATTCGGAAATCCGTCACATAACAGGGTCAAATAATCCGAGCCATCCGGCATAACAATTCCTGCCTGTCTGATCTGTCCGCCGTCAAAAACAAGGGCATCCAGGTCAAAAAGGTCTTTTCTCAGCTGGTATTTGTGATCAGTCAATGTCATTGTGTAAACCTTATCCGGCAAACCGGTTCCCGTATTCATGTCGATGTGGATAAAATGCAATTCATCCTGATCCTCCGCAAACTTCAGCGCATAATCACTGTATTCCGTATCCGGCAGCACCGGCACATTAAATCCGGGATGTCCGCCAATTGTAAAATGCATCGGGTGGTCACCTGTATTCTTTACCTGCCACTGTATATCCACTTTATCTCCATCCAACCGATGGGTGATCATCAATTCAAAATCAAACGGATAAACCTTTCTTGTTTCTGCATTCGACACCAGTCGATGGGTCACAGAAGCCGGACTTTCTTCAACTCTTTCCAACACATAATCTCTGGCAAAACCATGCTGATCCTGCACATAATGTCTGCCCTGATACAGGTATTCGCCGCCGTAAAACTTGCCTACATTCGGAAAAAGGATCGGTGCCTGCCTTTTCCACCAGGCCGGGTCTCCCTGCCAAATCAGTTCGCGACTATATTTTTTGTCATAAATGCTGACAAGTTCTGCACCCAAATCATCGATCGTCACAACCAGACGGTCATTTTCCATCTTAAATCTTCCCATATCTATTCGCCTTCTCTTTCTTATGCAATCTATTGATGTATATTTTTATTATCAAACAGCAACATATCCCGCTTGTATCAGCTTCTGACCGCCCATCGGAGTTTTGTGGAACGTGCACGGCTGTTGCATCTGCATTCTTCCGCAGAAGGACGAATCACATCCTTCGCGGCTTCACTGTAAATACCGGCTTTCACATTTTCCTTGAAAGATTTCTTTACCAGTCTGTCTTCTCCTGAATGGAACGTCAAAACAGCTACTCTGCCGCCCGGATTCAACACATCCGGAAGTTTCTGAAGAAAAGCTTCCAACACTTCAAATTCACTGTTCACATCAATACGCAGCGCCTGAAATGTTCTGGCACAGGATTTCTTCACTGCCTCTTTCCGATCTGCAGCCGGTACTCTGACCAACGCCTTTTCAATTAATTCACGCAGTTTTGATGTTGTATCCACCGGATGCCCTTTTTTCAGTTCCTGCATCACAACTGACGCGATCTCTGCCGCATAAGGTTCATCAGAGTTCTCAAGCAACATACCCTCAAATTCATCCCTTGTCACATGCTTTAACCGCTCGGATGCAGGCTCTCCCTTTGTCTGATCCAGTCTCAGATCCAACGGTCCGTCATATTTATAAGAAAATCCTCTATCCGGGTTATCAATCTGCATGGAAGAAACCCCCAGGTCTGCCAGTATAAAATCGAATTTGCCATCTTTTTCGGCTACCTCATCAATATTGGCAAAGTTGATCTTCCGGATCGTCAGTATGTCCGGTCCGAATCCCTGATTTCTCAACCTCTCTTCTGTCTTGGCCATCTCAATGGCATCCACATCAAGAGCCGTCAGATGACCTTCGCCATTCAGGCACCTCAACATAGCGGATGTATGCCCGCCATATCCCAACGTAGCATCCAGTCCTCTTTGCCCCGGCTGAATCTGCAGAAAATCAAGGATTTCCTGCACCATGATCGATATATGCATTCCTGCCGGTGTGCCACCCTTCCGAATCACTTTCTCAACTGTTTCACCGTATTTCTCAGGATTCAGCTCCTTGTATTTCTCGTTGTAATGTCTCGGATGTGTTCCTTTGTACCGTACCCTTCTCTTGTGTACCGGTTGATTCTCTGTATTACTTTCCATTTAATCTTCCTTCCATCCTTCGTTCAAACGGGATAAAACACGCTTCGCGCGTTTCATCCCGTTATCACATTCTCTACTGTTCCATTGCCCCGGATGCCTCACCGGCTTCAACTGCAGGTGCTGCCTCCTCCGGTGCGCTGGTTGCCGGCGCACTTGTCTCTGGCGGGTTCGTTGCCGGTGCACTTGTCTCAGGTGCACTTGTCTCTGGCGCACTTGTCTCAGGTGGGTTCGTCTCTGGCGCACTTGTCTCTGGCGCACTTGTCTCTGGCGCACTTGTCTCTGGCGCACTTGTCTCAGGTGCTTTTGTTTCTGTTGCCTTCGTCTCAGTTTCCTGCTTTTTCTCTGTTTCCTTCTTTGTCTCAGTCTCTTGCTTCGTCTCTGCCTCTGTATTCTTGCTGCTAGATGAACTGCTTCCGGATGTCTGTCCAGGCACATAAGTGACACCGCCGTACACGACAACATAATAACCTGTGCTGATATTATTATAAAGTGTTTTTGCCTTCTCATAAGGCATATTGATACATCCGTGGGAACCATTGTACTGATAAATTGTTCCGCCGAAACTGCTTCTCCACGAAGCATCATGGAAACCAACACCGCCGTTAAACGGCATCCAGAATGATACCGGTGATGCATAATCGGCACCTCGAAGAACTGTATTCTTCTCCATGCTGTATACCTGATAAACACCGGTCGGTGTCATATGGGTCTGGCTGACACTTCCTGATACAATATTCGAGGACATGATCAGTTCACTATTCTTATATAAATACAACTTCTGATTCGTCAGATCCACTTCCACATAATTGCCTCCGAAATTCTTCTTGATACCGGAAGCACTTTCCGTATAAGGCACTTCACGCTCGCCTGAAACTTCATCTGTCAGACACTGTAAAACATCTTCAAATAAAGCACTTGTATCAAGAGTCTCTCCGCTCACCGGTACATTCAATGAAATCACACTTCCCGATGTAGTTGTGAAATCCATATTCATCTTCTTGGAACTGTATTTCTCAGAAATGCCATTCACCCATTCCTGTACTTTATCATGATCAATCTGAAGCGTACCGTCTTCATCAATATACACCCACTGGCTGATCTGTTCGTGATTGATCACTTCTTCCTTCTTTTCACCGTTCTTCTTAAATGGATACTTCAGTTCTACCTGAAGATAGGCATTAGCCTGCTGCAAAATCTTATTGGCATTCTCAGAATCCTCACTCAAAACAGGCTGCTGATACAGGCCCTTGGCCTCAACATCCAGTTTCGATACATTCTCTTCAATCGCATCTTCAACCGCTGCTGTCACTTCACCTTCATCCAGCGTTGTTCCCTGCTCACCGTTACGCAATGAAAAAGCATTCTTCCCTGCATCATAAACCAGCTGTGCATTCTCCGGTGCGATCATCTTCGTTGTATCCATTGCACTGCACTGCGCCAATTCCTGTTTGATGCGCTCTTCATTATATGTAAAAAGATTATTCACTGTCAGTGCCAGATCCTTCTGATCGGTTTCTTTCAGCTTATGCTCATTCTGCCGATCCTTCAATGCCTGCAGATCTGACGCTTCATTGTAAGCCATCTGAATGTCACTGCCTTTGATGGTCAGCTGTTCATTCTTAAAATCTACGACAAGCTCATAGTCCTTCGCAGATTCCTTCAGCTGTTCTTCCAACTCGCTGACAGACATTCCTTCAATATTCATATCATTCAATGTTGTTCCCGGATAAAAAACATTCTTATAATTATTACTTCCGGCCACAAAATACCAGCCGCCGAAACCAGCTGTCAAAGCAGCCACTGCCACCACAGTTATGCCAAATATCCTGAACTTCTTATTCTTCATCATCTATTCCCCCTATGAGAATCATTCTATTTTAATTTCTTACCATTCGCCTATTATATCACAGATTCAGGAAAAAAACGGATTCTTTTTTCTTAAAATAATATGACTTTTCACGGATTTGAAAAAGGGACCGTTGTGCCTGCAACGATCCCTCGACAAAATACTGCTTTATTCTTGTTATTCCGATTTCAATTGTCAAAATATCTTATATTTCGGCATGACAGCCCATCTGTTATTTTCTGGCGATATAACCCTTTGCTGTCAGGAATTCCGCACAAAGAACAGCACCGCCTGCTGCACCGCGGACTGTATTGTGGGATAAACCAACAAACTTGTAATCATACACCTTATCTTCACGAAGACGACCAACAGAAATACCCATACCATGCTCATAGTCAACATCCAGACTTACCTGAGGACGATTGTCTTCTTCAAGATACTGAATAAACTGCTTCGGCGCGCTTGGCAGCTCCAGTTTCTGAGGCTCACCCGAGAAATTCACCAGTTTTTCAATCAACTGTTCCTTTGTCGGTTTCTTTGCAAATTTAACAAAAACAGCCGCTGTATGACCATTCAATACAGGAACACGGATACACTGAGATGTAATGATCGGGCTCTCTGCCTTCACAATCTCACCATTCTCAATATGTCCCCAGAGTCTTAAAGGCTCCATCTCAGACTTCTCTTCTTCACCGCCAATGTAAGGGATAATGTTGCCAACCATCTCCGGCCAGTCTTTGAAAGTCTTGCCGGCACCGGAAATAGCCTGATAGGTTGTAACAACAACTTCTGTCGGCTCAAATTCCTTCCATGCTGTCAAAACAGGGGCATAACTCTGAATGGAACAGTTCGGTTTAACGGCAATAAAACCTCTTGTTGTTCCCAGACGTTTCTTCTGATCCTTGATAACTTCAAAATGCTCCGGATTGATCTCCGGAACGACCATCGGTACATCCGGTGTCCATCTATGGGCACTGTTGTTGGAAACAACAGGTGTCTCACATTTCGCATAGGCTTCCTCAATCTTCTTGATCTCATCCTTGGACATATCAACTGCACTGAATACGAAATCTACATCCTTGCACATTTCTTCAACTTCCAGTACGTTTCGCACAACAAGCTTCTTCACAGTCTCCGGCATTGGTGTATCCATCTTCCATCTGTCACCAACGGCATCTTCATAGGTCTTACCTGCGGAACGCGGACTTGCAGCCACAGCTGTTACTTCAAACCATGGATGATTCTCCAGCAAACTGATAAAACGCTGTCCGACCATACCTGTTGCACCTAAAATTCCAACTCTTAACTTCTCACTCATAACAATTGACTCCTATTCGTATTCATTCTCTCTCAAAAATGTCCGCATTGGAAACACATTTGTCTTTCACTAGTGTATACTACATCAACTTCTCACAAAATGCAAGTATTGTTTTTAGAAAAAATATAAAAATTTTATTTTTATTTTGATGTATTTGTGGTATTATAAATCATATATTCTAATCAGACGATTGTCTACTTGTTTTTTAGAAAGGGTGACTATTTCATGAAGAAGACAATAAAGGCTATTGCAGCCGCTGCAGCAATTGGTGCAGGTATCGGCGCAGTTGTTTACTTTATCAAGAATAAACTGTATCAGGAAGATCTGTCTGACGACTTTGATGATGATTTTGATGATGATTTCGATGATTTTGATGATGACGAAGAAGACGCATCCTCTAAGGATTCCCGTGAATATGTCAATCTGCATCCGACATCCGAGAAGGAAGAAGATGCTGAATCAGAACCAGCCGAAGATGCACCTGAAGACGAGCCAGAGGAAGACGATCATTCCGGAGCTGAAGCCGCAGAAGAAGAATAATCATTTTCCCGGCAGCTTTCAGACTGACGAATATATTAATCACACTGCTGCTTCGGCACCAGTTTAATAAAGGAGATTTCAACAATGAGTACAGAAGAAAAAGAATTAGAAGTAACATCCACAGAAGCACCTAAGAAACCTGCAAGAAAACCTCGTAAGCCGGTTGATCCTGCTGTATGGGAAGAATTAAAGGCTATGCAGGAAAGCGGTGAAGTTCTGACAGTTAAGATCAATGCTGCTGTCAATGCCGGTGTCATCTCTTATGTAAAGGGTGTTCGCGGATTTATTCCTGCTTCTTTATTATCCATCGCTTATGTCGAAGATTTAAACGAATGGGTTGATAAATCTATCGAAGTTAAGGTTATTACTGTCGATCCAGAAGAGAAACGTCTTGTTCTCTCAGGCAAAGCTGTAGAACAGGAAAAGGCAGCTGCTGAAAGAGCTGCTAAGATGGATGCTGTCAATGTTGGTGACATCTACGACGGTAAAGTTGAAAGAATCACTTCTTTCGGCGCTTTTGTAGGCTTTGCTGATGACTTATCCGGTCTTGTTCACATCTCTCAGATGGCTAACAAGCATATCGAATCCCCGAACGAAGTTGTCAAAGTCGGTGACGAAGTTAAGGTTAAGGTTATCGGCAAGAAAGATGGCAAGATCAGCCTCAGCATGAAAGCTGCTCTTGATGCAGATGCAGAAGTCGTTGATAACAGAGAACCTGCTTTCAACTACAAAGAAGAAGGTCAGGCAGCAACAAGCCTTGCTTCCTTACTTGCTAATATCAAGTTAGACTAATCTTTATTATCGTTGAAATGCAATGCCCGGATCATCAGAATTGTTGATTCGGGCATTTTTATATTATGAAAGAAGGGCTGCTTTTCAAAAAGCAGCCCTTCTTTCATCACATATTCAATTAACCCAGCCACTTCAATGACGGCCAATACATCACAAAGGCCTTCGCTATGATCTTCTCCTTCTTCACATAGGTATTGTGCCAGTACCTGGAATCCTTCGAAACAGCCCTATTATCTCCCAACATGAAATAACTGTCCTCTGGCACCTGATAAGGCCCGAAATCACCTGTCGGCTCCTCACTCAGATAAGGCTCATCCAGCAATTCACCATTAATATAGACCTTACCACTGATTATTTCTACTGTTTCTCCCGGCAGGCCGATAATACGCTTCAGATAATCAACACTCTCATCATCCGGGTATTTGAAAATAACGATATCGCCTCTCTCCGGTTCTTTAAAATCGTAATACAATCGAAGTCCCATGATCCTGGATCCGGCAGGGATCGTTGTTTCCATCGATCCGGTAGGTACAACCGCATTCGCTATAATAAAAAAGTCCACAAGCAAAGCAATAATAATCGCTGAAACAATCACCTTGACCCAGCTGAACACTTCGGCTTTTATGGAGGCTTTCTTCTCCTCAGACATAAACTTTCTCGTCTCCTCACTGTATAAGTCTTCATTCATTTAAAGCATTAAACGCAATAAAATATGCATTACATTATAACATATACATTGAGAAATGACAAACATTTATTATATAAAGAACACACCCAGCAGTGCGATCAAAATCGGTGCCACAAGAGATACCCAAAAAATTGGCATATAAGAATGCTTATGATCCAATTTTCCCATCGTCAGAATCAGAACAACAAACGAATTCCATGGTACAGTATCAAAGCCACCCGAAGCAGTAACTACAATTCTGTGGATCCACTCAGGGCTTAGTCCCGCTGCAATCCATGCATCACTAAACATTTCGAGCGTCATGGCAATAGCGCCTGAGGCTGAACCGCAAATTAAAGCCATAATATTGGTAATGCCAACAACTGAAAATGCTGTTGCAACTTTAGAAGTCGAACTAAAAGTCAACAATTGACTCTTAATCACATCAAAGGCATCCGTCTGTGCAACTACCTGTGCAATACCAACAACCACCGTTACCATGATTAACGGCATAACACCATTCGAAAAACCTTCATTTAATGTTGAAATCATTTTACCCTTCTCGATATGACGATAGAAAAGAATAATGCAGAGAATCACACTGAGTCCTAGTCCATATATTGGTTTCAGATTGGCAAAATTAATAAGCAAAATACCTGCCAATATTGGTACAACTGACGCAACCATGCTTGGTGCATTCTCATGGCAGCTCTCATTTTCTGATTCATCTACAGGTGGAAGAGAATTGCGTTTCCATTCTACCTTCTGTGCCCGTTTTAACTCCCATGCGATATACAGACCACATACCGCAAAATATATAATCGTAAATACTGTTCCCATTAAAGGGGCCGCCATCAGGTTTGTTCCAAGAATTTTGGTTGGAATAATATTATGACTCTGAAGTCCACCCGGTGTCATCAACTCCGGTCCGATAATCGGAACAATCGTAATAGCCGGCCACATATACCATGGTGTCTTTGTCTGTTTAAAAATTGGTTTTGCCAAAGGCAGTAATACAAAGCAGATCACAAAAGTAGAAATACCGCCATATTCAAGAATCGCGGCAACTGCCATATAACCGACAATGGCAAACTTTGTACCACATTTATCCACGACCGTTTTTCCTATTTTCCATGCTGCACCACTGGCATCATATAATTTGCCAAGCATGGCGCCCTCGCAGAACAGGATAAAATAAGCGGCCGCATAAGATGTAAAACTGCTGACAAAATTAACCGTCAATGCCTCATATAAATTCAGACTGTTCGTCAGTGCAATGATAATAACACTGATAATACTGCTGTAAAGGATACTCCAGCCTTTATAAACAGCCACTGTCAGAAAAACAAGTGCCGCAATAATACCAATCAGACCTATCGCAAAATTCATTTGCTGCTCCTTTCCCCTCTCGCCAGGCACAGGTTATGTGCCCGGCACCATTTATCATTTGTATCAATTATTTCTTCAAACCGAGAATCTGTCTTGCTTCATCCGGTGTTGCAACTTCATAGCCAAATTCTTCAATAACACGGCGTGCTCTTGCAATCAGCTGCATATTGCTTTCTGCCAGCTGTCCTTTCTTATAGACAACATTATCTTCCATACCAACTCTGATATTACCGCCGGCTGCAATCGCTGCATACATGATTTCCATAGCACCTTTACCGACACCGAACGCACTCCATGTGGAACCAGGAACTACTCTCTCCAGTGTCTGTTTCATAAATACAAGATCATCGATGGTTGCTGAGATACCGCCCGCACAGCCCATACAAAACTGGAAATGAAGAGGTGCTTTCAGATAACCTGTCTTGAGATAATAAGCCGCATCATGAATCATACCAGGATCAAAGACTTCAATTTCAGGTTTAACCCCTGCTTCCTGCATAGCTGTACCCATATTTCTCAAAAAATTTGGATTGTTGTTGAAAATACCCATATGCATCCAGTTCATTGTACCGCAGTCAAAAGATGCCATCTCAGGTTTCAGCGTCTTGAAAGGTGCCATTCTTGCTTCTTCTGAATTCGCAATACCGCCAGCCGCTGTCAAGTTGAAAATGATATCGCAGTCCGGATGATTTTCATGTACAAGATCAATGACCTTTTTGAAAGTCTCAACTTTCATAGAATCGTTGCCTTCTTCATCACGAACATGCACATGGGCTACAGCCGCACCGATTTTCCAGCACTGATAAATTTCTTCTGCAATTTCTTCCGGCTGCAATGGAACATTTGGATTATTCTCTTTCTTTGGCCATGCACCTGTAGTTGCTACTGTAATAATACGTTTATTCTTTAAATCTGCCATTTTAAAATACCCCTTTTCATTTTGATTTTCAATATTTAATCGTAATTCTTGCTTGCTTTTAACTGAACGATCAGACGTCTGTAGAAATCCATCTGTATCTGTCCGCGTTTTTCCTCCGGATATTCAAAGAACCCTTTACCTGTCTTAATCCCGAGATTGCCTTCTGCCACAAGATTTCTCATGGCATCACAGGCTTTGTCCGAATTATCCAGTGCTGGCAGCATATTATCCTCGCCGGCCAGCCATACATCCAGACCGCCCATATCCGCCACTTCCAGCATACCTGTTGTGGCATTTCTGAAACATGGGCCATATTTTAATGCCTGATCTACATCCTCCGCTGTTGCTGCTCCGATTTCTACCAGATGGAAAGCCTCTCTGGCCTGGGCATGCAGCAGACGGTTAGCCACCATGCCTGTAATATCTTTCAATACGCGCACAGGCTTCTTCTCACATCTGACATAGAGTTCATACACTTCATTAAATACATCCTCATCCATATTGCCGAACTTTGACAGCTCTGCAATTGGTAAAAGATAAGCCGGATTGTACCAGTGGCTGACCATACACCGCTTCTGTCGTTCTTCCGGCAGATACTGAATCATCTCACTTAATTTCAGACTGGATGTATTCGTTGCAAAAACCGTATGCGGCGGACAGATTTTATCCAGCTTACCAAAAAGTTTCTGTTTCAGCTCCATCTTCTCCGGGCAGGCTTCAATGGCATAATCTGCATTCTTTGCGGCCTCTTCCAGATTGTCATAGATTGTAATATTGGCGATGGCATTTTCCATATCTTCTTTAGAAATATAATCTTCATCTACCATAAACTGCAGTTCCTCACGAATTTTTTTCGGTGCTGATAAACGAACCGCATCAAAAGGCTCATAAAGACTCACCTTACAGCCATGTCTTGCAAATACATGGGCAATGCCATGACCCATGGTACCTGCGCCAAGTACAGTCACATTCTTAATCATCTTTTATCCTCCTTTGTCTTCTATGCCCTAATAATAAGCAACCCCCGTGCCAACTCTGAAAACCGCATAAAACCGTTCTTCTTTTCATAAATAATCAAAAAAGTGTTAAATATTTCAACATATTTTCATCATAAACGTTGAAATATTTAACACTTGTAGGCATTTGTATTTTTACATGTTATAATTTATATCGTATAAACAGCTTAGCGAAATACCGGACATATTTAAAAAGACTTCATACTTGTGAAAGGCTGTATTTTTTAAGCATTGTTTTACATAATGATGAAAGGATTTTACTTATGAAAGTATCAAGACTGCTTTTAGATGCCCTGGAAACTTTTCCGAATTTTGTTATTATTGATAAAAATGCCAATGTTGTCTATCTGAACGAAAGCTATGCGGTCCTCTTAGGTATTCAGCGTGATGCCGCCATCGGCAAACCTGTCCAGTCTGTCATTCCCGGCACCCGCCTGCATCTTGTCTTGAAAAGTCAGAAAAAGGAAGTCGGCGAATTAATGACACTTTTTGACCATACCGTTAATGATTACATCACCGTTGTCTGTAATCGTATGCCGATTTTCCGTGACAGTCAACTTGTAGGTGCTGCCGCTGTCACAACCATGCAGAATATTACAGAAACCATCAGCCGTCTGCACAGTGAAATTCAGGATATTAAAAAAGAAAATGCCCAGTACAAAAAGGAACTGGACATTTTAATGAAAACACAGCATTCACTGGACCGTATTATCGGTACTTCCCATCAGATTACTGAAATCAAAAGTACAATTGAAGATTTTGCATTTTCTAATCTTTCTATTTTGATTACAGGTGAAACCGGTGTCGGCAAAGAACTATTTGCCCGAGCGATCCATGATCTGAGTCCCCGAAAGCTCAACAACTATGTGAAAATCAACTGTGCCGCTATTCCAAATGAACTTCTGGAATCCGAATTATTCGGCTATGAATCCGGTGCTTTTTCAGGTGCTCTAAAAGGCGGCAAAATCGGTAAATTTGAACTGGCCAACAACGGCACACTGCTGCTGGATGAAATCGGCGAGATGCCAATGACTCTTCAGAGCAAGCTGCTTCGTGTCCTTCAGGAACAGGAGCTTGAACATGTAGGCGGTGTCAAACCAATCAAGATCAACGTGCGCATCATCTGCAGCACCAATCAGAATCTTCAGAAATTGATTGCGGAGGGCAAGTTCCGCCGTGACCTTTACTACCGCATCAACACTGTTGAATTAAATATCCCGCCCCTTAGAGAACGCATCCAGGATATTCCTGAACTCTGCCAGTATTTTCTGGAACGATACAACATGCAAGAGTACAAAAATGTCAAAGGCATTTCCAGAGAAGTACTGGAGCTTTTTTCACAGTACAGTTGGCCCGGCAATATCCGCGAACTGGAGCACGTCATGGAACGACTTTTTATCATCAGTGACAACAAAACTATTACATTGAAAAACTGTGATTTTCTAAAAAAGCGCATGATGATTCCAGAAAGCCATATACTGAAAATCAACAGCACCGACCGCTGCGAAACCCTGGCCCATGCTGTCGATGATACAGAAAAAGAGCGGATTCTGTCCGCCCTTGAAAAAACCGGCGGCAATAAAGCCAAAGCCGCCAGAATTCTTGATATTGACCGTACTTCTCTCTATTACAAAATGAAGAAGCTCGGTATTTATAAATAGCCTTTTATTTTACAAACAATGCTATTCTAAAGTCCTGATTCACCGGCGATCAGGACTTTTTTGCCCTGAAAAGCAAAGCCGTAATGATGAATCTGCGCCTTTTTAAAGCCCTGCGCCAAAAGTTCAGCGTCATAATGTTTATCCTCAATCTGCTGCAATGCAGCTTGCACAGTTTCCTCAAGTGTCTGCTCTTTCCGACTGTTATGAACCTTGAATTCCATCACAATTGCAGGCAAATGTTTTCCTGAACGTTCTCTTGGAATCATCATCACATCATAACGGCCAAATCCACTTTCCCGATTTGAACGTATCCTGTAGTTCTCCCACTGTTCTACAATAAGTCCCAGTATAAACCCATGATAAAAACGTTCCGGCTCATCTGTCTCAGAACAGTCACTCCCTGTATCAAAAAAACTAAAGGTTGCCATGATAACTTCATTCAGATAATGATTCATCGCCTCGATATCATCCGACAATAAAGCTTTCATAAAACCATTGTAGCTAGACTGGGTAATGCCAAACCAACTCTTGAACATGCTTGAAAACATGCTTGCCGTTTCGAGATTTGTAATGCTTAAATAATACCATGGTTCCATCGTCATGCCCCGATATTCCACACGATCTGCTTTCAGATAGCCACTGGCTAAAAGCAGACTCCAGATAGCATTCTCATCCCGATCCAACTGTTCAAATACAATCTGCTCATCAAAACATGCCTCAATCTGCCCGCCGTTTAATAATGTCTCCATTCCGGTTTTTATCTCAGAAGACGCTGTTTGAATCATCCGATTAATAAGGCCGTTGGAACTGGTTGCCGCCCAATAAGATGTAAGCACTCTGCCTGTTACTCTACATCCATATCACCAAAATCAATGACTAATTCATCATAAATACCGGCCTTCACAGAATCCTTCAACGTATATTCTTCCATGCTCTCTTCCTCCGCAGACTCTGCCACAAAATGGTACACAAATATTCTATCCTTATCCGGATCTACAATCCAATATTCTCTGACGCCTGCCGTTCTGTATTTAAACAGTTTCGTATAATAATCCATTCGTCTGCTGGCCGGTGAAACAATCTCTATAATCCAGTCCGGCGCACCTTTACAGCCCTTGTCTGTCAGTTTATTTTTATCACAGATAACCGATATATCCGGCTCAACATAGGTATTTGCGGATTCATCCAGATACACTGCAAAAGGAGCCGCATACACCTTACACTGCCCACCTTTCGAGCGAACATAGGCCTTTATCTGACTCGAAAGCTCCATCGAAACATCCTGATGCTTTCTCGTGGGTGGTGCCATATAATAAATCTGACCATCAATTAATTCTGCCCTTTCATCCTCCGGCAAAGCATAAATATCATCTACTGTATATGTTTTTTCTTTTATTAACGGCATCCAATCACTCCTTTAACTATTCTATTCGCTTATAAACTATCTCTAGTATACCAGTTTACACTATTTCCAACAAGGGATATTCTTGTGCATTGTCTTGCCGTGATGTAAAGCATTTAATAAAATAATCGTAACTGTTCAGAGCCGCAAAGACCGTATAAAAATTAAAATTCTGCAATGTCTGAGATTTCCGCATTACCATCCAAATCTTCATAGAAAATATTAACAATTCTTACACATTGTTACAAACTGTCTGGCCGCCGAATTCAGCGGATGCTGATAATCATACACCAGGCAGATTTCTCTTATCGGTATTTCTTCCTGCAATTGAATCGTCACAATCTCCTCTTTCTTCAACGATTCTCTTGTCATCGGCTCCGGTACAAAAGCCAGCCCCAGTTCAGACTTAACCATCAGTAGAATCTGATCTGTTGTGGCTACTTCGATATCCGGCGCAAATTCCTGTCCATGTGTCATAAAAAAACGGTTGTAAAACTTATAAGTCATCGTTTCCCGACCAAGTCCCATCAGTGAATATTCCTTCAATTCAGACAAACTGACTGCACGACTGGTCAGATGTTCAAAGGTTCTGCCGCCCACAAGTATGTCCTGAAAAGAGGCCAGTGAAGTCACCTTCAGCGGTCCCGCTGTTTCCACGGGTGTCGATACCACAGCAAAATCAACTTTACCGCTTCTGACCGCCTCAAGAGCCTGCGGTGTCGAATAATTATAGATTTTTAAACGGATTCCCGGGTAACTCTGATGAAAACTTTTTAATTGATCCACCAAAAAAATATTCAGCGCCGTCTCACTTGTGCCGATCACAATATTACCGTACAGCAGGCCATCATTTTCCGAAAGGGCCGCTTCCGCTGCAAAAATCTGAGCCATGGCAGCAGATACATAATTATAAAGTTCCTCTCCCTCCGATGTCAGCTGAACACCTCTGTTTGTCCGAATAAACAACGTCGCATGTACCTGCTGCTCCAGACAGTTCATCGCTCTCGTAATATTCGGCTGACTATTTCCCAGGACTCTGGCCGCCTTTGTAAAATTGCGATACTTGGCCACATAATAAAAAATCCGATAATACTCAAAATTGACATTCATACTTTTACTCCAGACATATCAAAACATAATCGATATCATATCAATTATAGTTTTTACTTATTTCTACATTCATAGTATAATTGAACAGAATATGAAAATCAAGGAAGGACGTGTAATAAATAATGGAAGAAAAAACGATTTTTCCTCGGGAAGAGCATTCAGACATATTATTTCAAAAAATTTTAAATGATCCATGGGCTTGTGAAAAACTTCAGGCAACATTCTGCGATTTTCTATTTTGTAATGATGAATTTGATCATCCCCTTTCACCTGAAGAATTTTCCAAAGCTTTATTTGAATCCTATAAGAATAGAGATTTGTCCGCATTTTTGATGGGCATTTGCCAGAATACTATTTTTGACCTTCTTCGGAATTCTTTTCTGATTCCTTACCGTTTCAATGCAGACGGCAAACAGAATCCGATTATCATGACCGATGAAAAAGGTCTCTTACTTCCGGAGTATGATAATCCTTTTTATAAGAAAGAATACAGTACTTTTCAAAAAATTTATCATGATCTTGAATCAGATAGAAACATTTTTCTGGCTCAAGCCTATCGCTACAGCCATGATTACGGTCCAAACCATATGAATATCGAGCAGAAGATTCTTGAGATCACAACAGGCATTCTTCTGATCCGTGAACTTCCGGACACAGTAAAACTCAAAGAAACCGAGGCAGAGGCCTATGCTGCTGTCTGGGATATCATGATCGCACTGGAAAAAGAGCTGCCGATGGCCTATGTCTTTTATGGACAGGACACACTGGTAGAACATAATAAACGATATGACGAAATCGGCATATTTTTACCGAACTCTCATTTTCTGAAACATCTAGAGAAACATATTGAAAAAGCCGAGGCGATTATCTATGCGCAAAAATAATACTGCATCAGCATCTGCCGCTTCTTATGTTGATATCATGGAAAAAAACCATATGGAAATTCCATGGCATGATTATGCAGATGCTGACAGCCATGTTATCATCAGTCAGGCCGGATTGATCGAGAAATCCTCTGTCATCGGCCGTGTAGGTCTGATTATGCTTTCCTGCGGCACCGGTGCATGGCGCGTCCGTACTTCCATGAACCGTTTGTCCAGAGAACTTGGTGTGACCTGTACTGTTGATGTTGGATTAATGTCCATTTCATTCAACTGCTTTGACGGCAAAGACTGCGTTTCACAGTCTCTCAGCATCGCCAATACCGGTGTCAATACATCTAAGCTGTATCGAATGGAACAATTCGTAGATTCTTTTCCGACAATGGAAGCCAAACTTACCGGTGAAGAAATCCATAAAAGACTGGATGAAATTGAAGAAATCCACGGTCTGTATTCACCTGTAAAACTTGGTTTTGCAGCAGCACTGGCCTGCAGCGCCTTTACATTTTTACTTGGCGGTGGCCCTGTGGAAATGATACTGGCCTTTATTGCAGCCGGTATCGGTAATTTTATCCGTACAAAGCTGATTAAACACCACTATACATTGTTTTTAAATATCGCAGCCTCCATATCGGCTGCCTGCCTGGTTTATGCACTGCTTTTGAAGTTGTCTGAGGTCTGCTTCGGCATCTCCTCATTCCATGAAGCAGGCTATATCTGTTCCATGTTATTTATCATTCCGGGCTTTCCCTTTATTACAAGCGGCATTGACCTTGCCAAACTGGATCTTCGTTCCGGTCTGGAACGTCTGACCTACGCAATCATTATTGTGCTTGTTGCCACAATGTTTGCATGGATCATGGCTTTACTACTGAAATTGAAACCCGTTGATTTTGCTGCCATGAACATTGATCCCCTCTTACATATGTTTCTTCGGATCATTACCAGCTTCTGCGGCGTTTTCGGTTTCTCAATCATGTTCAACAGTGCCATTCCTATCGCAGCCACCGCTGCGCTGATTGGCGCTGCTGCCAACACATTACGACTTGAACTCATTGATTTCACCCAGATGCCATCTGCGGAGGCCGCTTTCATCGGTGCACTGACAGCAGGTTTACTTGCATCCATTATTAAACGAAATCATGGTTATCCAAGAATATCTATCACTGTTCCTTCCATTGTGATCATGGTTCCGGGGCTTTACCTCTATCGTGCCATCTATAATCTTGGCATTATGTCCCTGAACGAATCCGTTTCGTGGTTTGCAGCAGCGATTATGATCATAGCCGCTCTCCCCATTGGCCTGATCTTCGCAAGAATCCTGACTGACCGCACATTCCGTTATTGTACTTAACCCGGCAAGTACTAAGACAATAACTGATAATTTTTACTGGAGGAATCACCAATGAGTTTCAAGCACCACAAACAAATGTCCGAATCTTTCCTGACTGCTGCCTTTTTGTCAGTGTCAGGAGGATTACAGGACGCTTATACTTATATTTTTCGTGGAAAAGTCTTTGCCAATGCCCAGACAGGCAATATTGTCCTGCTGAGCCAAAGCATTATCGATAAAGACTTTGTCCGGGCGATCCATTACCTTGTGCCTCTTTTGTTTTTTGCCCTGGGCATCGCCATCGCTGAATGTATCCACGTCAAATTTCAGCGTATCCAACATATCCATTGGCGCCAACTGGTTCTCGTACTTGAGATTCTTCTTTTGCTGGTTGTTGGATTTCTACCGACACGACTGAATCTGCTGGCCAATGCCATGGTTTCATTCTCATGTGCCATGCAGGTTCAGAGTTTTCGTAAAGTCAACGGATACGCCTTTGCCAGTACTATGTGCATCGGCAATATCCGAAGCGGCACAGATGCCTTATGTGCTTTTATCCGTACCCGTGATAAAAACACTCTGCGCAAATCCCTGTGCTACTGGGGAATCATTTTACTCTTTGCCATCGGTGCAGGTATCGGCGGTTACGGCATTACAATTTTCGGCATGCGAACCATATGGATTTCCTGTATGCTTCTTCTGATTGGATTTCTTATGATGTTCATCAAAGAAGAACAGACAGAACATATGGAACCGATGACACTTTAAATAAGCCCTCTTCTTTTCATTTTTTATCTATCCTTTATATCTCATAGGCAATATTACCTATGAAAAAAAAGTGTCCTGAATCTACCTTCAGGGCACTTTTTCACATTCGTATCTTATACAAATCAAACCTGTATTCTATTTAACTTTCTTATTTCACTTCTACAAGTTCGATTTTGAAATTCAATTCCTTGCCTGCCATCTCATGATTGGCATCAAAAGTAATCATCTTCTCATCCTTATCCGTAACCTTTACAAGGAAAGGCTGACCGTACTGATTGGTCAGGTAAACCTGCTGACCCACTGTCAGTTCCTCAGATCCCGGAAGCTGTGCGATCTCGACTTCAATAATCGCATTCGGATCCGGCATGCCATAAGCCTCTTCCGGCATCAGATGAATTTCTTTGATCTCACCGACTTCCATATCAGCCACGGCTGCATCAAAGCCTTTGATCATCTGTCCTGCACCGCAGACGAATTCCAGTGGCTCACCGCGGTCATAGGATGAATCAAACTGTGTGCCGTCGTTAAAAGTACCTCTGTAATGGGTGCGGCATGTCTTGCCGACATTACGTCCTATCATTGTATTTTCCATGATTAAAAATCCTCCGTTTATCCGTTTTTTATTCGACATGATGTCTTCTTTTAAGAGTACACTACCAATCGTCTTTTCACAAGTAAAACTTTTATAAATTTTCAGCTTTCACTTTTCACCCCCGGAAACATATGATAAAAGTAGAATTCCCCGGAGGATTTTTCCGTATGCATTTAAAAAAGTTTTTCTCAGCGGCTGCACTGCTTGGCTGTCTTACCATGATCTTTACCGGCTGTTCCCAAAAAAGTTCCGGCCTGACACCGGTCACCCTCAGCGAAGTTGCCCATTCCATCTTCTATGCTCCCATGTATGTGGCTATCGAAAATGGCTACTTTGCCGATGAAGGTCTGGATATTACTCTGGTGAACGGTTCCGGTGCAGATAATGTAATGACATCTCTCATATCCGGCGATGCAGATATAGGCTTTATGGGGCCTGAGGCCACTGTCTATGTCTATAACCAAGGGGCACAGAACTATGCTGTCAATTTTGCCCAGTTGACACAGCGCGCCGGCAACTTCCTTGTTGCAAGAGAGGAAGAACCGGATTTCACATGGCAGGATTTAAAAGGCAAAACCGTTCTGGGCGGTCGTGAAGGCGGCATGCCTGAAATGATTTTCGAGTATGTTTTAACCCTCAACAACATTGACCCGAAAACTGACCTGACCATCATCCAGAATGTGGATTTCGGCCTGACAGCTGAAGCATTCGCCAGCGGCACCGCCGACTATACCGTAGAATTTGAACCATTTGCTACCTCTCTGGAAATGAACGGCAACGGGCATGTTATCGCATCTCTCGGCGAAGACTCCGGCTATGTCCCATATACCTGTTTCTCGGCCCTTGAGAGCTATATTCAGGCGCATCCGGATATCATCCAGGCATTTACCAATGCCATCCAAAAAGGCCTGGATTACGTTGGCAGCCACACACCCGCTGAAATTGCTGATGTCATCCAGCCGCAATTCGAAGAGACTGATACCGATAAGCTCATTGCCATTATCGACCGTTACGCTGCACAGGATACGTGGAAGGAAGACTGTATTTTCACAGAGGAAGCTTTCAACTTGCTGCAGAATATCCTTGACCAGGCCGGAGAACTGACTGAGCGGGTGGATTATGGCACTCTTATTACAACAGAATTTGCCGAAAAAGCTGTTCAAGAATGAAATAACACTAAATCTCCGAGATAAATATCTCTTTTAAACAGCAATAACCTCAAAATCCATCCTACTCAAAAACTGAGTTTGGATTTTGAGGTTATTTTACTGCCAAAATTACTGACCCGCTACTTTTATTTTTTGCCACACATAATCATGCATCAGCCCATTCGGACACCAGTCCATAGTCAGTTCTTCCAGTAATGCCATATCTCGGTTTGCATAGGCTTTCTCTATTTCATAACAGTAAAAAGAAATCAGTCTGTCCACAAACGCTTCTTCTGATTTTCCTGCACTGACTGCACGTATCCTTTCTACAAACTCATCACAGCTATTTTGACTGTCCTTCTCCTGGCCTTTGCAATTTTCTGTCATTGCTGCAAGCATCTCTCCTATCTCATCAAACGCCCTGGATACTCTGCTTTGTCGTCTGACATCCGATATTTCAATTTTTTTCTTCTCTTCCTGCAGAAATTGTCTCCAAATCAGCTTAAATCCTTCATCAATTTCACCTTTTCCCTTAATATATCCATTAAAAGGCGCTGTTATTGAATACCATCTTCCGTTCAGCTTCTCAACATATCTTTTTCTTTCTTTTACCGTTGTATTTTTTACAAGATATTTTTCATATATTTGATTTGTCGGGCTTATAAACTGCGTTTTTATCACAGCAGTCAAACGACGTAATATCAGATTTTTCGACCACCCCATATCAACAATATCCAAATGTCCTGTACTATTTATCCACTGAATAACAAATGATACACTCGCATAATTCATATCCCACTGACTGTTATTTATTTTCTCAAAATTCACTTTAAAGTACCTCGTGTTATATTGCTAATAACTTTTTTGTTTTTACAGTTGTAAACTGGATAACCGGACCAGAAAACAGAATAGCCGCTATTCCAAACTTTCCGCCTAATACAACACCGACAATCACCATCAAAACATCCAGTATCATCCGCACACCTTTCACCTGCCAGTGATTCTTCTCGGCAAGCGAAAAAGTTAGAGCCTCATACGAGCCCCGCCCCATAGACGCTGATGCATAAAATCCGGTACCGACAGCAAACAACATAACTCCTAATATCATAATGACTGCATTTAGCCATAAATGTGAACTATATACATGGGCATCTGCAAATAAATCTACACAAAAACTGTACACCAACTGATACAAGATTGTGCCGATATTCAGCTGTGAACGATCATAAAAAAATACAAAAACTATCATTATCAAAGCCACTATCAGAGAAGCCATACCAATACTTATATGAAATGTTTTTGACATGCCTTGCCATACGATTGCGAGGGTCGCCCCTCCAAATCCCGCATACAAGGCCAACGTGATGCCATATGCTGCAAGCATCGATCCCAGCACAATAATCATTATCTTTTTTATCCATCCCATTCTTCCCATTGCTATAACCTCTTTCTGTACGGATACTAAAACAAACGAAAACGATCTGCTCTTAACCAATCGCACTCATTATCTGCATAAAAAAAAACTATAGACTTAACTGTTATGTTCAGAAACAGTAGAAATCTATAGCCTTCATTATTCGTTTGCCGAGACAAGCTCCGTATTCATTTGAGTATATCATACATACCTTCAGAGCATTTGTCAATACTTTTTTGTATTGACAAATGCTCTGTTTATTATCTTCAAGCACTGCGGTCTATTCGGCAGCTTCATCACCGAAAGGTGTTCTGTCATCCAGTGCATAGGCCTTCAGCTCTCTTGCATCCGCCAGATACTGATCTGCCTGGCTCTTATAATCAGCTTCAGAAGACGCAGACACAAGCACCGTCTCAGTGATCATCTCACCATCGTATTTATACTGCACAAGCTCATACTTATCATTCTGGTTGTTGAATGCCAAGAAGCCATACTTCGTTGACAAGTAGGCTGTATCAATGGCCATTGCACCAATGGTTGTCACTGCTCCCTGATTGCATGAATAAACACTCATGGCCTCTTTGCCGACAATCAGTTCCGGTGAACCGTTGCCTGTCACATCCATCAGATAATAAACAGCCTCCTGATCAGAAGTTCCATCCAGAATAACTTTGTAATTCTTTTGAACCGTTTCATCCATCGCAGTCGTCTCCGTCTCACTGCTGACGACCTCCGCGACTTCGGATACAATATCTACCGGCTTTTCAGATGCTGCTTCCTGATTGCTGCCCCTGCCACATGCTGCAAGCAGCACCGTCAGGAGCAAAATCATACACACTGTACATGTTTTGTCCAACTTCATTCTCTTCATAATGACCCATTGATTAATACAGAAGAATAACGGCAAAGGCTTCCAGATTCTCTGTATCAGATGCATTTCTGATGCCATGTGTCTGTCCGCCCAGACAAACACAGGAATCCCCTTCATGAAGTGTCACCATTGTGCCGTTGTCATTGTATTCTGCATTTCCCTTTGCAATACAAATAATTTCTTCTTCACCTTCATGTGTATGCTCGCCGATAGAACATCCCGGCTTAAGCACCAGCTTCGCGATCATCTTAGCATTTCCGTTAAACTCCTCAGGTTCAAGATAACGGATAATCTCCACAGTTCCGTCTCCGCCTCGCATATGCTCATTGTACAACTTCACCATATCTTCTGCTCGTTTAATCATTGCTGTCTACCTCCTGTACATTTCCCGATCCATACTAAAAAATCGGATATTTTCGTCTCTTAGCATACCATCTGCAGGCAGTGAATGCAAGCCTTTCATCAACATGGTTTTCATTACTACATATTGCAATTTTTGATTGACCTTTTGCTATTTTATAGACTATACTATAAGGAGATAAATTTTCAACGAAAGGACTGAACCCGATCATGGAACAAGGCAACGATATCCCTTCCGTCATCGAAGAAGTTTTCAAACGCTATACCGATGGCAGTTATATCAAGGCGTCCATGCTGCCGGATCTTGATTTATATGTAGACCAGATTACAACATTCCTGACCCGGCATCTTGCCAAAACCATCCGTTTTGAAGATGACAAGATCATGACCAAGACCATGATCAACAACTACACGAAGAATCATCTGCTGCCGCCGCCGGACAAGAAGAAGTATTCCAGAGACCATATTCTTCTGATGATCTTTATTTACTATTTTAAGAATTTTCTGCCCATCAGCGATATCAAGACCATTCTGGGGCCTCTGACGGACAAGTATTTTCATAAGGATGCGGATCTGAATCTGGAGGCTATCTACACAACCCTCTTTTCCAAGGAGGATACTTTCGTTCAGGAAGTACTGGAGAATGTTATGAAGCAGTTCCACATGTCAGCAGACCTGTTTCCCGATGCTCCGAAGGCTGATCAGGCATCCCTCCGGGAATTTACATTTATCTGTATGCTGAGTCTGGACATTTATCTCAAGAAACAGCTCATTGAAGCCATTTTGGACAAAAAATAAAGGAATGCCTGTGCATTCCTTTATTTTATAACAATTTATTCTTCATTCAGGCGATCCAGGACCATATCATAACCATCGTTACCATAATTCAGTGAACGATTGACACGGCTGATCGTTGCAGTAGAAGCACCTGTCTTCTCTGCGATCTCAAGGTATGTCTTCTTCTCGCGAAGCATTCTGGCCACCTCAAATCGCTGTGATAATGACAGCAGCTCATTGATGGTACAGATATCTTCGAAGAATTCATAGCACTCTTCCACGCTCTTCAGACAAAGCATACCTTTGAATAACTGCTCAACTTCCGGCGTTTTAATTTTTTTATTCATGTCGTCACAAATCCCCTTCATTATAAATAATAATATGCCATTCGAACGTATGCCGTCCAGTACTGACTTCCTACTTAGCAAGCAGGCACTGTCCGACACACACAAACACATTTTATCATTTTAGAGGATTAAAGTCCATAGTTATTTATAAAAATATTATTAAATTTTAAAGATTTCCGTCTGATTCCATTTCCAATCTTCTGTCCGTGGTACAAGGATTTTTGTCCGCATGCCAACGATTCAGGCGATACTGCGACGGCGTACAGCCCTCCACCTTTTTGAAGACATAACAGAAATATTCCATTTTCTCAAATCCGCAATGTCCTGCAATCTCCTGAACCTTCATCTCTGTTGTTGTCAGGAACAGCCGTGCATAATGCATGCGCACTTCATTGACAAACGTCATAGGGGCCGTACCAAAATGTTGTTTAAATGCTCTGGAAAAATAGCTGACGCTTGTCCCATAAAGCTGTGACAAACTGTTCAGATCCAATGGCTCTGCGTAATGTTCCTGAATATATTCATAAATTGTGTTCAGATCCAGACTACGGTAATCCGTCCCTCTTATATCATGTATCGTCAAAAACAAAGACTGCAGCATAACGGATGCTCTGAAATACTCCCCGGCTTCCCAAGTCTGAATCATGCTGTCCAGTTCCGCCGCCAGGACATTTCCGCTGACATTAAAGCGTTCCCCATCCTGAATATGAAGATATTGGAGCATTCCCGGAACACCCTCGCCATCAAACTGTATGATCATGATCCAGCATTCATCCCCTTTCAATGCCTTGCCGATGGCCATCTTGCCTTTTTCAATAAAAATGGCATCGCCCTTCCTGAGAATCATCTGCTGACCGCTTTCTTCAATGTGGATTTTACCACTGCGCACTATGACAATAGTATAACAATCAAAAACAAGCCTTGTCTGCTGCTCATGGTTCTCAGTTTTACGCATAATGTTATCAATATATACACTTAATATCCTATAATTGTCAGTCTTGTCTGTTAATTTCGCATTTTTCATCTTTTTTTGCACCTATACTAGTTCAAAATTTCTATAATATAATATATTTTTAGAGTTTCAATTTGTTTAGAAAAGTTTTATAATAATATCAGATTGTTTGTAAAATAACAAAGAGCACAATTCAAATTAAAGGGAGGAGTTTTTTATGCTCAAGAAAATTTCTAATGGTTGTGTACATATCGTACAGAGATACTTGCCTGATCCATTTATCTTCTGTATCATATTAACAATCGTCGTATTCATCGCAGCAATTCCTGCTGCAGGCGCTACACCACTTCAGGTTGTAGGCTTCTGGGGCACGAGCATCTGGAGTCTGTTAGCATTCTCAATGCAGATGGCTCTCGTACTCGTACTTGGTACAGCTATGGCTACTGCACCTCCTGTCAAGAGACTCCTTGACAAGATTGCAGGCGTTGCTAAGACACCTTTCTCAGCTATCGTTCTTGTAACTGTAGTTGGTACTGTTGCATCATGGTTAAACTGGGGCTTCGGTCTGGTTGTTGGTGCTCTTCTTGCAAAATCTATTGCCAAGAAGGTTAAAGGCGTTGACTACCGTCTGTTGATCGCTTCTGCATACTCAGGCTTCGTTGTATGGCATGCTGGTCTGTCAGGTTCTATTCCTCTGACAATCACAGAAGTTACAGAAGCTGTTACAGCTGCTACAGGTGGTGCTCTGACAGAATCCATCGGTATGGACAGAACAGTTCTTTCTCCATGGAACTTAATTGCCTGCCTGATTATCCTGATTCTTATGCCTTTACTGAATGCTAAGATGCATCCGGCAGCAAATGAAGTTGTTACAGTTGATCCTAAGTTACTTGTTGAAGAAGAAGTCACAGTTAGAAAAGCTTCTACTCCAGCTGAAAAACTTGAAGATTGCAAACCATTATCATGGCTCGTTGTTATCATCGGTGTTGTTTACCTTGTTCAGTATTTCGCAGCAGCAGGCAATCCTCTGAATGCACTGAACCTGAACATCGTTAACCTGATCTTCCTTGTACTCGGTGTTTTACTGAATGGTACACCTCTGAACTACGTTAAGGCTGTTAATGACGCTGTTAAGGGCGCCGGCGGTATCGTTCTTCAGTTCCCATTCTACGCTGGTATCATGGGTATCATGACAGGTACAGTTACAGAAGGCGGTCCTTCACTTGCCGGTGTTATCAGTAACTTCTTCGTTGCTATTTCCAATGACGTCACATTCCCTCTGTTCACATTCCTGAGCGCCGGTATCGTTAACTTCTTCGTACCATCAGGCGGCGGCCAGTGGGCAGTACAGGCTCCTATCGTATTACCTGCAACTATTAAAATGGGTCTTGACCCTGCAGTTTCCTGTATGGCTATTGCCTGGGGCGATGCTTGGACAAACCTTCTTCAGCCATTCTGGGCTCTGCCAGCTCTTGGTATCGCAGGTCTTGGCGCAAGAGATATCATGGGATTCTGTGTTGTTGACCTTATCTTATCAGGTATCATCGTTTGTGTAACATTCGTTGTTGTCGGTTTGATCTAATCTGAACAGAATTTCATCAACAATTAAAAATTGATTTTTTAACAGTGCAGCTTTTAGCTGCACTGTTTTTTTTTTCAGAGCCAGATATCATCTGTATATCACTTATGTCCGACTCTGAACAACTACTCTGCCTTCATACGCTTATGAATTTCTTCTCTGATCCGCTTCTCCACTTCCAATGCAATCTCCGTTGTCTTCATACCGGCATATTCCTCATAATACATCGGTTTCATATAATGGATCTGCACAGTTACAGGCTCTGTGGTACTTCTGTCAAAGGGTGCATAACTGTCAAGCAGTGCCACCGGAACAATCGGTGCTTTCGCCCTTGTGGCCGCCTTAAAGGCGCCCGCCTTAAAAGGAAGGGTTTCATTGCCATTCCGGCTCCTCGTTCCCTCCGCAAAAATCAAAAAGTTCTCTCCTGCTTTCACCCGGTTGGAAGCTTCCAGAATCACCTTCATGGACTGTTTCATATCACTTCTATCCATAGGAATATAGTGAAGTGCCTCTCTGATCTGCTTTAACAGAATAATATCCTTCACTTCCTGTTTAAACACCAGAGAAAAAGGCCGCTTCATCGTTTCAAGAAAAGCCAGCACATCAAACATTCCCTGATGATTCGGATAGAGAATATAACCGTCTTCTTCCGGCAGATTCTCCTCTCCGCTGCTGACAATGGTCACTCTTCCTGCTTTGTTGGCTTTGATGGCAATTTCCCGGATATAGTTATATTTTTCCTCTATGCTGTACCGCTGTTCCTCTGTATCCTTCGCAAAAGAACAAATACGCCAGAACCAGACCGGCACATGTCCAAGAAGCTTCAACACCATCAACAATATTCTTTTCATAAATAATACCTGTTCTTTCTTTTGAACTCCAAACAAGTGAAGCACACCTAACGTGTATTTCACTTATTATCTGATAATCAGCATTGATCAAATGGCTGAGACAAAGCTGCATCAATGGCACTTTCTGTCTTTTGCAAATCCGCTTCTGACAAAGCATCATTGACAAAAAAAGCTTCATACTGAGACGGTGCAATATACATGCCATGCGCTTTCATCACTCTAAAATACTGTGTAAACTGTGCCAGATTTGATGTCCGGACATCATCAAAGCTCTTCACCGGTTTATCTGTAAAGAAAATGCTCATCAGTGAGCCGACTCTGTTGACCTGAGCCTTTACATGATATTTTTCCACAGCAGACTTAAAAGCATGCTCAATTCCTGCGGATTTTTCTTCCAGGCGCTCATACACAGCCCTATCTTCCATCAATAATTTCAACATCGCTGTTCCCGCTGCCACTGCCACCGGATTGCCAGAAAGGGTGCCGGCCTGATAAACCGGCCCTATCGGTGATACACAATCCATAATCTCTCTGCGGCCGCCGTAAACAGCCATCGGCATACCGCCGCCGACAATCTTACCGAAGGTAGTCATATCCGGTGTGACACCGTAATAGGACTGGGCACCGCCAAGAGCCAGACGAAAACCGGTAATAACTTCATCAAAAATCAGTACGGCGCCGTATTGCTTTGTGATATCACGTAGCCCCTGAAGAAAGCCATCTTCCGGCGGTACAACACCCATATTGGCTGCCACTGGCTCCACGATCAATGCTGCGATCTTGTCCCCGTACTGTTCAAACAGTTTTCTGACACTGTCCAGATCATTATATCTGGCTATCAGCGTTGTATCTGTGAAAGCCTTAGGCACACCGGCGCTGTCCGGTACATTCTCTGTCAGAAGCCCTGAACCGGCTTTCACTAGCAAGCCATCCGAATGGCCATGATAACAGCCTTCAAATTTCACAATATAATCCCTGCCTGTATAACCTCTTGCAGCACGGATGGCACTCATCACCGCCTCTGTACCCGAATTGACCATACGCATCATTTCCATGGAAGGGACTGCGGTTCGGATCAGCTCTGCCAGCTCTACTTCCCCATTAGTCGGTGCCCCAAAACTGGTGCCTTTGATGGCTGCAGCTGTCACCGCCTTCACCACCTCATCCTTGGCATGACCAAGAATCATCGGTCCCCATGAACCGACATAATCCACATACTGATGACCTTCCACATCATAGATATAAGCCCCTTTTGCCCTGAATATAAAGGGCGGCGTCATCCCAACTGCTCTATAGGCTCTCACAGGACTGTTGACACCTCCCGGCATCAGTTCACAGGCTTTTTCAAATATTTTCTGACTCCTCATTATCTCTGTCCCTCTTCTTCCCGCAGCCACTCTGCAATCTGCGGTGCATAATACGTAATAATCATCTTTGCCCCGGCACGTTTCATAGCGATCATGCTCTCCATCACCACGCGCTTTTCATCAATCCAGCCATTCATGGCTGCTGCTTTCATCATGGCATATTCACCGCTGACACTGTAGGTACATAACGGCAGATCAAAAGCTTCACTGACGGTTCGGACAATATCCAGATAAGCCAGTGCCGGTTTCACCATAATAATATCAGCACCTTCCTCCATGTCCAGTTCAGTCTCTAGAAGGGCCTCCCTGCGGTTTCTGAAATCCATCTGGTAACTTTTTCTGTCACCAAAGGCCGGTGCAGAATCTGCCGCCTCTCTGAATGGGCCGTAAAAAGCAGACGCATACTTGACACTGTAGGCCATGATCAATGTATGTGCATAACCGGCCGTATCCAGTGTATGACGCATATGACCGATTCTGCCATCCATCATATCCGAAGGTGCCACAATATCTGCACCTGCTGCGGCACAGCTGACAGCCGCCTTTGACAAAAGTTCCAGGGTCTCGTCATTCAATACTTCCCCGTCTTTAATGACGCCGCAGTGACCATGGTCGGTGTATTCGCAAAGGCAGATATCTGCAATACAGATCATCTCCGGATAAAGTTTCTTTGTCATTCTCAAGGCACGCTGTACAATTCCATCCGGGTCGTAAGCACCGCTTCCGCAGGCATCCTTATGATCCGGCACCCCGAAAAAGATAACGGCACGCACACCTTTCTCCCACACTTCTTTCAAATGAATAGCCAGTCTGTCCAGAGAATAATGGTAAATTCCCGGCATAGATTCAATCGGTGACTGTACATTCTCGCCCTCTGTCACAAAAACAGGATAGATCAGATCATCACATCTGACATCTACCTCATGCACCAGATTACGAATCTGTGCGGTTCTTCTTAAACGTCTTGGTCTTCTGGTTAAATTCATCTTTTAATCACCTCATTTTATTTCACTATCCGATACCTATCAAGCACCGAACACGCAACTGCATTCCCGCGGCTTGCTAAAGTCTGCTTATTGCTTACTGAGCCAGTATAGCACAAAGTGCTTCTGTCAATCCTTCCAAATCGTATTGTTCTGCTACTTTATCTATATGAAGCCCCGCTTTTTTGGCAGCTTGCGCTGTCACCGGTCCGATACAGATTGTCTTTGCCACCAAGTCATGTCTCTCTGTCATTTGTACAAAGGCACTGACCGCTGATGCACTACAGAAAGTTACCGCATCCACATCTTCCAACATTTCCCTTAAAAGTTCCCGCTTTTTCCACATGATCTCTGTGCGGTACGTCGGAATGTCCACCACACGGTACTGTTTTTCCCGCAGCCTCTTTGTCAGAACATCTGAAGCCTCTTCGGCCCTAAACAGACAGATGGCTTCATCCGGTTCAGCATGCGCACACAGGGCTTTTGCCAGTGATTCACTACATGACTGTTCCGGCACCAGATCCGCATAACAGCCCCAATTCTCCAGTTCTTTGCGGGTTCCGGCACCCATGACCGCAATCCTGCTGTCTCCGAGACTTCTGATATCCACCTGCTCCTTTTTCATCTGCTCAAAAAAGAATCGTACACCGTTTCTGCTGGTAAATACAAGCCAGCGTTTTCCCGGAGAGGTCAGAACCGCCTTTATACTGCTCATCTCCTGCCCCTTGACACCGATCAGGCTCATCACCACCGGTTCTCCGCCAAGCCGTCTGATGTACTCTGCCAGCGGTCGTGCAATGATTTCTGTGGCTGTTACAAGGATTTTCCTGCCTGAAAGAGGCCCTGGCTGCTGCCAGTCAACCGCTCCCTTCAGATTGACCACATCCCCCACAACAAGAATCGCCGGCGGCTGAATGGACGCTTCTTCTGCAGTCTCGGCAATCCTGCTAAGATCTGCTGTTACACAGCGCTGTCTGGCTGTTGTTCCCGATGCAATCACCGCCGCTGGGGTATGGGCATCTTTGCCATTGGCTATCAACCGCTCACTAATCTGGTGCAGTTTTGAAAGCCCCATAAGAAAAACAAGAGTGCCTTCCTCTCTGGCCAAAATCTCATAATCCAGCGAACTATTTTCTTTTGTCGGATCCTCATGACCGGTGATCACATGAAAAGACGATGCTTTTCCCCGGTGGGTGATGGGGATGCCCGCATAAGCCGGTGCACTGTAGGCCGATGACACCCCAGGTATCACTTCATAGTCAATGCCTGCTGCCGTCAGTGCCAGTGCTTCTTCACCGCCCCGGCCAAATATAAACGGATCTCCGCCCTTCAATCTGGCAACAACATGACCTGCCATCGCTTTTTCGATCAGCAGCTGTTCAATTTCTGACTGTTTCATCCTGTGGTTTCCTGCGAACTTGCCTGCATCTATCCATTCAGCCTCATCTTTGGTTGTATTTAGAAGAGATGGGGATGCCAGATGGTCATAGACAATCACATCGGCTTCTTTCAGGGCTTCCATGCCTTTCATTGTTATCAGGTCTGTATCCCCCGGTCCGGCTCCAATCAGATAGACCTTGCCGCTCTGAAGCTTTTGGGCTGCCCGACATCCCAGATCAACCGCCATTTGCCGGTCTTTCATCCTGTCGCCGTATCGTGTCCCTGATACAGATATATCCTTCATATGTGCTCCGTCTGCTGCATACCGTGCCTTCACCGTCATCTTCTCTTCATCCACAGCCGTATCTACAGCTGCTGCCTCATTGCAGCCGCCGCCAATGGCTTTCAGGAAGGCTCGCTCTGCCAGAAACATCTGCCATGTCTGTTCATCATGAATGGCCTGCATGCAGTCCTCGCAGTCATGCTGCCTTGTTTCAACAGCAATAATACCTTGCCCCGCTGCCGGAAAGAATTGTTCCTTAGAAAGAATTTCATAAAAGAATGTCTGTCCTTCCGCCTCAAAACAACCTGTCTCATCACAGGCATCCGACAGGTATCCCAGCCGTTTTAAACCGGCTGCAGCCAGAATAATCCCATCAAACAGCTCCTCTGACAGCTTTTTCAGCCTGGTGGGCACATTGCCCCGGATGTCTCTGATCTCTACGCCGTTACACATTTGACGGATCTGAAGTGCCCGTCTGAGACTGCCGGTTCCCACAATCACTTTTCCCCGACATGCCTCAATTTCAGAAAATTCCTTTCGGAGACTGACCCATACATCACGGCTGTCACCTCTTTGAAGGACAGCCCCCACTGTCAGTCCTTCCGGTAATTCAACAGGCAGATCCTTGGCGCTGTGCACCGCCAGATCGATTCTTCCTTCCAACATCGCTGTCTCCAGCTCTTTTGTAAAAGCGCCCTTGCTGCCGAAAGCTGACAGGGATTTATCCAGATGCAGATCACCCTTTGTCTCAAATCCGGCAATCTCTATCTCTATGGATGGAAAAACCTTCTTAATGGCCTCCGCCGCCATTTCCGTCTGCACCATGGCCAGACGGCTCTTCCTCGTTCCGATTTTCATATTGGTCCTTGCCCTCCTCTCTGATTTTCTCTTCTTTTGCAATCCACTGTCTCAGATATTTTTTTCTGTCTGACTGACCGAGCCCGGACATTTTCAACTCTCTGCGCTTCTGGCGAAGCTCTATTTCCAGTTCACCGTACCATTCCGGTATCAATGCTTCGATTTTCTCCCGCAAATATCTGGTCAGTGCAGGCACCCCGCCGGATGTACTGATACCAATGACCACATTGCCCCGTCTGACCACCGATGGAAACACACAGTCCGAGACCTCCCCCGGATTGGCACAATCCACCAGTATATGCCGCATCTGGCAATAATCCGCTGCCATCTTATTCAATGCCTTATCATCAGAGGCACAGATTACCAGAAATGCTTCGGCCAGATAGTCCAGATTGTGTTCTGTCAGATTTTCATTTGTCCAGACTATATATTTCTTATCTGCCAGAAGTTTTAACTCATCCGTGATCTTTGATGAAATCATCCGTATATCTGCACCATATTCTATCAAAATACGGATTTTCCGAAGCGCCACCGAACCGCCGCCGATAACGATAACATTTCGCCCCTCCATGTTAATAAACAACGGAAAATCAGCCATTTTCCCGCGCCTCCTCAGATTGTCTCAACACTTCAAAAAACATCTCAAGCTGCTCCGTATCTGCCGCCTCTCTGGCTCGATAAAAGAACTTGTTCAGCCCTTTCTCCGGATTCGCCGCCATATCTGCCAGAAGATGCTCCCTGAAGGTATCCATCAGCGGTCTGTTCTGTTGAAACAAAGCCCAACGCCTGAAATCATCAATATCCTCCTCCAACATCTCCCGGGCCCTGTCAGCCGCTTCAAAACGCAGATGCTGATTCTTCTCAGACAGACTTGTCAGCTCATCCAGATGACAAAGGCTGTTCTCCTCGTCTTCAATGCCCGCCTCAATATCCATAGGAACTGCCATGTCAATGAGGATTCTTCTGCGCTTTTGGATAACGCCAGACTGCCATCCCTCTTTCGTCAATGTGTAATGCGGACTGGCTGTGGCACTGATAATCACATCCATCTCGTTGGCCAGTCGATAACGGTCTGCATAGGCAATCTGCACATATTCTTCTGTCTGCTGATGTCTCGTTCCATGGCCATCCGACAGAGTATCCGTTCCCAGAACCGCTTTTTCTCCCGATTTCAGCTGTCTGGAAGCAGCATATAGCTGTACATGATGATCCGCAGCAATATTTTTCATCATAATCTGTCCGATTTTACCAGTGGCACCAATAACCAGTATCTTTCTATTCTCCAGGCTTCCAAAATACATTTCCGCCGCTTTCACCGCCAATGTAGCTGTTGAAACAGAAATGCCTGAAAGCTTCGTCTCTGTCTTGACTTTCTTGGCCGCTGTCACTGCCATCCGAAAAAGGCTGTTGCACCATGTTCCGCTGAAACCATCCTCCATAGCTGTCCTGTGGGCTTCTTTCACCTGACCGAGGATCTGATCCTCACCCAAAACCATTGAATCCAGCCCCGCCGCCACATAAAACAAATGGCGCACCGCCTGTGTTCCCTGATAAAACCGCAAATGTTCCGACACCTCGCCTGCATCACCGATTCCGGCCATATCAAGCATGATCCGCTGCATTGCAGTCATCACGCTGCGCACAGAAATATTTTCTTCGCTGACGGTATACAACTCTGTCCGGTTGCAGGTTGAGAGCAGTACACATTCCCGAATTTCCTTCTGCGTACAGATACGCGTCATCAGTTCTTTTTTATTTTCATCTGTAAACGCAAACAGAGCCCGTATCTGTACAGGCGCTGTTTTGTGGCTAATGCCTATTAATTGTATATTCATTAATTTATCTCTCTGTAACAAAGCTGCCCGG
>OLQY01000369.1_pt1 | contig 55155 bp, 28 predicted proteins | sample 1672851 | NCBI WGS metagenome assembly OLQY01 (sample SAMEA3136730, study PRJEB25190) | human gut metagenome
TCGGCGATTACACCGCCTCCGCGGTGATGAGCTTTGCGTTCGGCGAACGAATTGCCGTGATCGATACCAACATTCGCCGCGTGCTGAGCCGCGTGTTCCTGGGCGTCGAATCGCGCGGGGGAGCGACCAGCCCGGCCGAACGCGCGCTGGCGAACCGCATGCTGCCCAAAGACGAGATTCTCGGGTGCGATGCTGACGTCGCCGATAATGCCGGTAGCGCCGAACATGTCGTGAACAGCACTATCCGTGGCGGCAAACGCTCTCGACTGCATCGTGGCGAGCGCCCATCGGTCACGTGGAACCAGTCGGTGATGGAACTGGGCGCGGTGATCTGCACGGCCAAGTCGCCGCTGTGCGACACCTGCCCGATTGCGGACGACTGTGCATTTCTCAAGGCCGGCCGCCCCGGACTGGGGGAGCGCCGCACCCGCCCACGCCAACGATTCCAAGGCACGGATCGACAGGTGCGCGGTCTGGTGCTCGCCGCGCTGCGCGAGCTTCCCGCTGGAGCCACGTTGCCCAGGGAAGATGCCGACAAGCTTTGGAAGGACCAGATTCAGCTTGCCGCCTGCATCGCCAGCCTTGACGATGACGGCCTGATAGAGATTCTGGACGGCGGCCTGCGACTACCCAGCTGACATTGTGAAAAATGGTGGGCTCCCCAAGCGTGTATGGGCGTGGTGACCGTAGACTGGAAGAGTTATGGCAGTGCAGAGGAACACATCAGGCGCGAGAACGGCACGCGGAGCCGGCACCGGGGCCAATGGGCCATCCGGCGGGCCCTCCCAAAACAACCGTTCCGGCAAGCCGCGCAAGCGCAGGATCAGCAAAAAGCAGCAGGCCATCTATCGTCGTCGGCGTATCGTGGCCGGTACGGTGCTGCTGCTGATAATCGCGCTGATTGTATTCTGCGTGTATAGCCTTGGCCGGGGTATCGGTGCCGTGAACTCGATGATCCACCATGACGAGGTGTATGCGATTTCCCGCGACGCCACGCCGGCGCCGAAGAAAGTCAGCAACGTCAAGGATTGCTCGGCCAGTGATGTGACATTGCAGCTTTCCGCGGCCTCCCAATCCGTGCCGGTAGGAGGATCGCTTGATTTCACCGCGACCATCGTGCACGAGGGGTCAGGCAACTGTTTAGTGGACGGGTCCGATTCCGGCCGTGTGCTCACCATTACTTCCGGTCAGGAAACGATTTACAAGTCCGATGTGTGCCCGGCGGATTCACGTCTGCTGCTGATGGCTAAGGGCGATAAGGACGTTCAGAAGGTCACGTGGAATACCAATGCGAACGCCACGCTCGCCAAATGCACGGATGAGTCAGGTTGGGCCAAAGTCAATGCGGGAACGTACGTGGCGCAGCTGAGTTTGAAGGATCATCCGAAGGTGAAGAGCGATCCGGTGACGTTTACGGTGCAGTAAAAGTCTTGCCTTAGCGCTATTCTTTTGACTTTGCATGAGGTGTGTCATATTGCGGGCATGCCGTCGACAATGAAGCGTCCGCATAGGCATATGGTGGCCATGCCGGCGCTCCCAGGGGAATTACCACATATTAGCGAGCGATAAGGAACGTCCATTGGCTACTGAGTCTACGACGAACACCACCACCATCATCGCACGCGCCGACCAGCATGATATTGACCTGCACAAGGCGTCGGATCGCGTGAACTTCGGTTCCATCAAGGAACCCATCGATGTGCCCTACCTGCTGGGCGTGCAGACCGACAGCTTCGATTGGCTGATCGGCAACGAACGCTGGAAGGCGCGCGTCGAGGAGGACGAAAAGAACGGCACTAACACCGTGGCCCACACCTCCGGCCTCGATGAGGTCTTCAACGAGATCTCTCCGATCGAGAACTTCGCTCAGACCATGAGCCTGACCTTCTCCGATCCGTACTTCGAAGAGCCGCGTCACACCGTGCAGGAATGCAAGGAGAAGGATTACACCTACTCCGCACCGCTGTACGTGAACGCCGAGTTCGAGAACGGCGACACCGGCGAGATCAAGTCCCAGACCGTGTTCATGGGCGACTTCCCGCTGCAGACCCCGCACGGCACCTTCATCATCGGCGGCACCGAGCGAGTCATCGTCTCCCAGCTCGTGCGCTCCCCGGGCGTCTACTTCGACCGTCAGCAGGACCGCACCTCCGATAAGGAAGTCTTCGGCGCGAAGATCATCCCGAGCCGTGGTGCATGGCTCGAGTTCGAGATCGATAAGAAAGACCAGCCGCAGGTGCGCGTGGACCGCAAGCGCAAGCAGTCCGCCATCGTGTTCCTCATGGCCATCGGCATGACCAAGTCCGAGATCGCCCAGGCATTCAAGGACTACCCGCTGGTGCTCGACGCACTGGAGAAGGAAACCCTCGAGACCCAGGACGAGGCACTCGTTGACCTCTACCGCAAGATTCGTCCGGCCGACACCCCGACCCCCGAGGCCGGCAAGAACCTGCTGGACTCCTTCTACTTCAACACCAAGCGCTACGATCTGGCCCGTGTTGGCCGCTACAAGATCAACCGCAAGCTGGGTGTCGAGGCCGATTTCAACGATCGTTCCCTCCACCAGGAAGACATCATCGCAACAATCAAGTACCTGGTGGCCCTGCACGACGGTGCGGCGACCTTCCCGGGCAAGCGCAACGGCGAAGACGTTGACCTGCGCGTGGACGTCGACGATATCGATCACTTCGGCAACCGTCGTATCCGCCAGGTCGGCGAGCTGATTCAGAACCAGCTGCGTACCGGTCTGAGCCGTATGGAGCGCGTGGTGCGCGAGCGTATGACCACTCAGGACGCCGAGGCCATCACCCCGCAGTCCCTGATCAACATCCGTCCGGTGAACGCCACCATCAAGGAGTTCTTCGGCACTTCCCAGCTCTCCCAGTTCATGGATCAGAACAACCCGCTGTCCGGTGTGACGAACAAGCGTCGTCTTTCCGCACTGGGCCCCGGCGGTCTGTCCCGCGACCGCGCCTCCATGGAGGTGCGCGACGTGCACCCGTCCCACTTCGGCCGTATGTGCCCGATCGAGTCTCCTGAAGGCCCGAACATCGGTCTGATCGGCTCCCTGGCAACCTTCGGCCGCGTCAACCCGTTCGGCTTCATCGAGACCCCGTACCGCAAGGTCGTCAACGGCCACGTGACCGACGAGGTCGAGTACATGACCGCTGACCGCGATCTTGACCACGTCATTGCCCAGGCCAACCAGGAGCTCGACGAGAACGGCAACTTCGTGCAGAAGTCCGCCCTTGCCCGAGTCGGCGAAGAAGAGGCGGTCGATGTGCCGGTGAGCTCCGTGGACTACATGGACGTCTCCCCGCGCCAGATGGTCTCCCTCGGCGCCTCCCTGATTCCGTTCCTGGAGCATGATGAGGGCCACCGTGCACTGATGGGTACCAACATGCAGCGTCAGGCCGTGCCGCTGATCGAATCCGAGCGCCCGCTGGTGGGCACCGGCTCCGAATGGCGCGCCGCCAACGACTCCGGCGACGTCATCAAGTCCGAGAAGGACGGTGTGGTTACCTACGTGTCCGCCGACCTGATCCGCGTGATGAACGACGACGGCACCACCAGCTCCTACAAGCTGGCCAAGTTCCAGCGCTCCAACCAGACCACCTGCTACAACCAGCGCCCGATCGTCCACGACGGCGAGCGTGTGGAAGCCGGCTCGGTTATGGCTGACGGCCCCGCCATCCAGAACGGCGACCTGGCCCTGGGCAAGAACCTGCTCATCGCCTTCATGCCGTGGAACGGCTACAACTACGAGGATGCTGTGATCATCTCCCAGCGCCTCGTGCAGGACGACACCCTCTCCTCCATCCACATCGAGGAGTACGAGATCGACGCCCGCGAAACCAAGCTGGGTGCCGAAGAGATCACCCGCGACCTGCCGAACGTCGGCGAGGGCGCCGTGGCCAACCTCGACGAGCGCGGCATCATCCGCATCGGCGCCGAGGTCGAGGCCGGCGACATCCTGGTCGGTAAGGTCACCCCGAAGGGTGAGACCGAGCTGACCCCGGAGGAGCGCCTGCTGCGCGCCATCTTCGGCGAGAAGTCCCGCGAGGTGCGTGACACCTCCCTGCGCGTGCCCCACGGCGAGACCGGTACCGTCATCGGCGTCAAGGAAATCACCCGTGAGGATGCCGAGGAGGACGGCGACGAGCTGCCCAACGGCGTCAACCAGATGATCCGCGTCTACATCGCCCAGCACCGCAAGATCACGGTGGGCGACAAGCTCTCCGGCCGCCACGGCAACAAGGGCTGCATCTCCCGCATCCTGCCGGAAGAGGACATGCCGTTCCTGGCTGACGGTACTCCGGTCGACATCATGCTGAACCCGCTGGGTGTGCCTTCCCGAATGAACCTTGGCCAGGTGCTCGAACTGCACCTTGGCTGGATTGCTCACTCCGGTTGGGACATCTCTTTGGATCCGAATCTGGAAGCCGAGTGGAAGAAACTGATTCCGTCCGGTGCCGAGAAGGCCGAGCCGAACACCCCGGTCGCCACCCCGGTGTTCGACGGTGTCAAGCCTGAGGTCCTGAAGGGCCTGCTGTCCACCACGCTGCCGAACCGCGACGGCGACCGTCTGGTCGGCCCCGACGGCAAGGCCACCCTGTTCGATGGCCGTACCGGTGAACCGTACACCAAGCCGATTTCCGTTGGCTACATGTACATGCTGAAGCTGCACCACCTGGTCGACGACAAGATTCACGCTCGTTCCACCGGCCCGTACTCCATGATCACCCAGCAGCCGCTCGGTGGTAAGGCCCAGTTCGGTGGCCAGCGCTTCGGCGAGATGGAGGTGTGGGCCCTTGAGGCCTACGGTGCCGCCTACACGCTGCACGAGATGATGACCACCAAGTCCGATGACGTCGACGGCCGCGTGCGTGTCTACGGTGCCATCGTCAAGGGCGATAACCTGCCGCCGGCAGGCATCCCCGAGTCGTTCAAGGTGCTCCTGAAGGAAATGCAGTCCCTGTCCCTGAACGTCGAAGTGCTCAACGCCGAAGGCGTGGCCATCGACATGAAGGATGAGGATGACGATCCGGCCAGCTCCGCTGACGACCTCGGCTTCAACATCGGCGCCCGCCCCGACGCGGCCGCCAAGGAAGACCAGAAGGCCGAAGAGCCCGAATACCAGTGATCCCTCGGGCTGCATGCGGTCAATACGCCGCGTGTAGCTCCGCCAACGTGAAATAAATAACGTACAGAGACCTTTCCGGTTTGCACTACCCCTCAGTCAGCCTTGGCTGACAGCTCCCCTGACAAGGGGAGCTTGGGAAGGTCTCAAGAACAGAAACGGATTAACAAGTGCTGGACGTCAACGCATTTGACAAGATTCGCATCGGCCTTGCCACCGCCGATGACATCCGTGGTTGGAGCCACGGTGAGGTCAAGAAGCCTGAAACCATCAACTACCGTACGCTGAAGCCTGAGAAGGACGGTCTGTTCGGCGAACAGATCTTCGGCCCGACCCGTGACTGGGAGTGCGCCTGCGGCAAGTACAAGCGCGTGCGCTTCAAGGGCATCGTCTGCGAGCGATGCGGCGTCGAAGTGACCCGCAGCCGCGTGCGCCGTGAGCGCATGGGCCACATCGAGCTCGCCGCCCCGGTGACGCACATCTGGTTCTTCAAGGGTGTGCCTTCCCGCCTCGGCTACCTGCTGAACGTCACCCCGAAGGACCTGGAGCGCGTGATTTACTTCGCCTCCTACATGGTCACCGAGGTGAACGAAGACGAGCGTCACAACGATCTGCCCGGCCTGCAGGACGAGTTCGATTCCGAGATCAAGCGCCTTGAGCAGCGCCGTGACTCCGACATCGAAGCCCGCGCCAAGAAGGTCGAAGAGGATCTCGCCGCCCTTGAGGAGGCCGGCGAGGCCAAGGGCCCGGCCCGCACCAAGTTGCGTAACGGTGCCGAGCGTGATATGGCTGCCATCCGCACCCGCTACAACGACCAGATCGCCCGTGTGGACGCCGTCTTCGACAAGTTCAAGAAGCTCAAGCCCGGCGACATGGTCGACGACGTGGACCTGTGGCGCGAGATGCAGGACCGCTACGGCGATTACTTCGACGGCTGCATGGGCGCCGAAGCCATCAAGAAGCGCCTGCAGTCCCTCGACCTGGAGACCATCTCCAAGGAACTGCGCGAGGAGATCAAGGACGCTTCCGAACAGCGTAAGACCAAGGCCCTGAAGCGCCTCAAGGTCGTCAACGCCTTCCTGACCACCGGCAACAAGCCGGAGGCCATGGTGCTCGACGTGATCCCGGTCATCCCGCCGGACCTGCGCCCGATGGTCCAGCTCGACGGTGGCCGCTTCGCCACCTCCGACCTCAACGACCTGTACCGCCGTGTGATCAACCGTAACAACCGTCTGAAGCGACTGATCGAGCTCGGCGCCCCTGAAATCATGCTCAACAACGAGAAGCGCATGCTCCAGGAAGCCGTCGACTCCCTGTTCGACAACGGCCGTCGTGGTCGCCCGGTCACCGGTGCCTCCAACCGTCCGCTGAAGTCCCTGTCCGACATGCTCAAGGGTAAGCAGGGTCGTTTCCGTCAGAACCTGCTCGGTAAGCGAGTCGACTACTCCGGCCGTTCCGTGATCGTGGTCGGCCCGTCCCTGCGCATGCACCAGTGCGGTCTGCCGAAGCCGATGGCCCTCGAGCTGTTCAAGCCGTTCGTCATCAAGCGCCTCGTGGACCTGAACTATGCGCAGAACATGAAGTCCGCCAAGCGTCTTGTGGACCGCGGCGACGCCGAAGTGTGGGGCGTGCTCGAGGAGGTCATCTCCGAGCACCCCGTGCTGCTCAACCGTGCACCTACGCTGCACCGTCTGGGTATTCAGGCATTCGAGCCGATCCTGGTGGAAGGCAAGGCCATCCACCTGCCGCCGCTGGCCTGCGCCGCCTTCAACGCCGACTTCGATGGTGACCAGATGGCAGTCCACCTGCCGCTCTCCGCCGAAGCCCAGGCCGAGGCCCGCTCGCTGATGATGGCTTCCGACAACATCCTGAAGCCGGCCGACGGCCACACCGTGACCATGCCGAGCCAGGATATGATCCTCGGTTTGTACTACCTGTCCACCGTGCTGGAAGGCGTCAAGGGCCAGGGCCGCGTGTTCTCCTCGCTGGAAGAGGCCGAAATGGCCCTCGACCGCCACGAGATCGACATGCAGGCCAAGGTGCTCATCCGCCTGCCCGAGAGCTTCGTGCTGCCGAAGAACTGGGAGCCCGGCGAAGTCAAGGTGCTCGACCCGCGCGAAGGCGAGGACGAGGTCGTCAAGGAAGAACGCTTCCACGACGGCACCGTGCTGTTCGCCACCTCCTACGGCCGCATCCTGTTCAACGAGACCCTGCCGACCGACTACCCGTTCGTCAACGAGCAGGTGGCCAAGGGCCGTCTGTCCAAGATCGTCGATGACATCGCCATGCGTTACTCCACCCAGCAGGTGGCCGCCACGCTGGATGCCCTGAAGGATCTCGGCTTCACCCGCGCACCGTGGTCCGGCGTGTCCTTCGCGTTCTCCGACGTGAACGAGCCGCCCGAGCGCGACGAGAAGATCGCCGAGTACGAGGCCAAGGCCGACAAGGTCAACGCCAACTACGAGATGGGTCTGTTGACCGAGGAAGCTCGCCGTCAGGAACTCATCGACCTGTGGACCGAGTGCACCGCCGAAGTGTCCAAGGAAGTCGAGGAGAAGTTCGACCCGACCTCCAACCTGGCCATCATCGTGCAGTCTGGTGCACGAGGCAACATGATGCAGATCAACCAGATCGCAGGTATGCGAGGCCTCGTGGCTAACCCGAAGGGTGAGATCATTCCTCGTCCTGTGAAGTCCAACTACCGCGACGGCCTGTCCGTGCTGGAGTACTTCATCTCCCAGCACGGTGCACGTAAGGGTCTGGCCGATACCGCACTGCGTACCGCAGAATCCGGTTACCTGACCCGTCGTCTGGTCGACGTCTCCCAGGACGTCATCGTGCGCGAAGAGGACTGCGGCACCAAGGCCGGTCTGCCCATCCGTGTCGCCGAGCGCGACAACGACGGCAACCTGGTGCTCGTCAAGGCCGCCGACGGTGGCCCGTACTCCCGTCTGCTCGCCGCCGACGTCATCGACCCGGCCGACGGACAGACCGTGCTGTACAAGCGCGACGACGCCCTGTCCATGGACGTGCTCAACGACCTCGTGGCCCACGGCGTCGAGGAAGTCAAGTGCCGTTCCGTGCTGACCTGCGAGTCCAAGCGTGGCGTGTGCGCCAAGTGCTACGGCTGGTCCCTGGCCACCAACAAGCTGGTCGATGTCGGCGAGACCGTCGGTATCGTCGCCGCCCAGTCCATCGGTGAGCCTGGTACCCAGCTGACGCTGCGTTCCTTCCACTCCGGTGGTGTGGCCGCGGCCTCCGATATCACCCAGGGTCTTCCCCGTGTCACCGAGCTTTTCGAGGCCCGCACCCCGAAGGGCGAGGCGCCGATCACCGAGTTCGCCGGCAGCATCAAGATCGTGGAGAACGATCGCGGTCGCCAGATCATCCTGACCCCGGACGCCGATTCCGGCGCACCGAAGGAAGACGGCGTGATCAAGCCGATCACCTACCAGGTCTCCAAGCGCGTGCCGCTCAAGGTTGCCGACGGCGACCACATCAAGGTCGGCACCCAGCTGGTCGAAGGTTCTGTGGACCCCAAGAAGATCCTCACCATCCTCGGCAAGCGCGCCGCCCAGGTCAACATCGTGGAGGAAGTGCACACCGTGTACCGCTCCCAGGGCGTGGACATCCACGACAAGCACATCGAGGTCATCGTGCATCAGATGACCCGTCGCGTGACCATCATCGACTCCGGCGACACCGACCTGCTGCCGGGTGAGCTGGTGGACAACGCCCGCTTCCGCGAGATCAACCGCAACATCGTCAAGAACGGTGGCCGTCCGGCCGTCGGTCGTCCGGCGCTTATGGGCATCACCAAGGCGTCGCTGGCCACCGACTCCTGGCTGTCCGCCGCGTCCTTCCAGGAGACCACCCGCGTGCTCACCGAAGCCGCCCTCTCCGAGAAGGTCGACGACCTCAAGGGCCTCAAGGAGAACGTCATCATCGGTAAGCTCATCCCGGCCGGTACGGGCCTCGCCCGCTACCGCAACGCCGTGGTCGAGCCTGACAAGGCCATCCGCGACACCATCTACCCGAACTTCGGTCTGGGCGGCGATGGCGATCTCGGCGACGCGAGCTTCTCCGACGCCGACCTGTCTGACCTGAACTTCTCGAACCTCGAGTTCGGCGATCTGAAGCTCGGCGACGACTTCAACCCGGATGATTTCTACTCCGATCAGGGCGGTCAGCCTGACATCGAGGAGTAAGTGAGAAGGTCCTAGAAAGGATGCCCCTTCTAGGACTCAGATCTTGCGTTAATCGCAATAAGATGGCCCGGAACTATATCAGTTCCGGGCCATCCGTATATTTGCCATTGTGATTTTCCTGTTGAACAAGAGCAGGCAGCCGCTCGTTGCTTGATTACTCAAGCCTGTTTTTCGGTGAACTGGAAGAACTGGTCTCCGATACGCACCGTGGCAGGCGCGCTGAGCTTGAGCGGTGTGCCCTTGGTGACTTGTGTCTCTTGGCCATTGGTGATGATGTAGGTGCCGTTCAACGAGCCGTAGTCCTCGATCCACAGCGCGCCATCGGTGTCGATGCTGATGGCGGCATGGTTGCGGGATGTGGTGCGGGTCGGGTCTACGATACGCACCGCCTTGGCACCCTGCGGCACATCCATGGAAGGCTTGCGGCCCAGCAACGTGCTCTTATCGATCACGATGGTCTGGCCGGTGACATCGTTATGCAGCAGGTACGTCTTCTTCGGTGCCTTGGACGTGAACGAGGAGGAGAGCACGGTGCTGTCCCAATCCTCGATGTCGTTTTCGGCGGCGTGCGGTGTGGTGTCTGCCGGAGCGGTGGCAGCGGGCTCAGCGGCGGCGGCCGTGGCGGCAGGCTCTGCGGTAAAAGCGGTATTGGTTGCCGCTTCCGCGGTACTGGGCTGCCCGTAGTCGTTCTGCGGTTCGGCTGTGCCAACTGCGGAATCCGGGGTGCCTTCCACCGGATCGTCAGAATACCAACCCAGTTCAGGTGCTGGAGGGTAGGGAAGTTTGGCCATGATGATGCCGTCCTTTCACTGACGGGAAGCCAGAGCGGCGTTGATTGCCGGGTCGCCGAGCTGGCCCAGCCATTCGATCAGTGCCGGATAGGTGTTGGGATTACGTGCGATGCAGGCGCGTAGTTCAGGCGCGTACTGGGCAATCTGGGCGATTTGCATCTGGTCGGTGGTGGTCAGGGCCTGTTCGGCGGTGAAACCGTAAGGATTGGTGGCCACAGGCTCCTCGAATGCCGCCTGAGCCGCGGGCTGCTGAGCCTGTTTGGCGGCGGGCTGCTGGGCCGCCTGTGCCGTGGCTTTCTGATCCTGAACCGGGCCGCCGAATGCCTCGGCAGTGAACCCGTATTGCGCCAGGGTCTCGCGGGCGCGATCGTCACCGAACTCGGCGATCCAACGCTTCAAGCCGGGATAACAGCGCGGATTCACGGCGACATTGGCACCGAATTCCGGATTCTCGTAGGCGATTTTTGCCAACAGAATCGGATCCGCGTTCGGATCTTGTACGGCAGCGACCGCAGCATCATAATCAACCATGGGATTACCTCCTTATGTTCGCTCGGTTATGCCGAACGTATGGTCCGTAGTGTTTGTAGTGTTGCGTCTTCAATGGCGCCGATATCCTCACCTTCGTCCAGCCTGAATGCGCTGAACGCATGATGTTCGGGTTCGGTCAATGGCATATCGGCCACAATCACAGTGATATTGTCGGTTCCGCCCGCATCAAGAGCGGCCGCCACCAAGGCGTCCACGGCCTCCTGCGGACTGGAATGCGCCGCGGCGATGGCCGCGATCTGTTCGTCCGGCACCTCGCCATGCAATCCATCCGAACAGATGATGAAGCGGCCGGTCAGATCGGCGACATATACGTCGGGCATGATGCCATCCGGATCACCCAGACATTGTGTGATGATGTTGCGTGGAATGGTCGCCTCCGCCTCTTCCGGCAACATCTGCCCGGAATCGATGGCTTCTTGGCGCTGGGAATGGTCTCGCGTGATGCGGGTCAGCGAAGCGGCGTCCCACACGGGAATGATATCCGTGGCGGGAGCATCGGCATGCGCCAACGGACTGAGATGGTAGGTGCGGGAATCGCCAACATTGACCACATAGGTCTGGTCCGAGAAGTCCTGATCATCGGCGTCACTGAACAAAGCAGCGCTGCGGGCGCTGGTGGAATCCGCATGATCTTGGGGCAGTACCAAACCGGAGCAGGTCGTGCCGGCCACGCCGCCAAGGCGGTCTCCCAGATCAAGAATGTCGTGCTGGGCCCGGGCCAAGGTGTCGTCGATATCCTGACGGGTGCGTGACGGTATGGCGGCCAATTGTGCGAAATGCTGGGCAGCCAACTGGCTTGCCTGCTCGCCGCCCATGCCGCCGCCCATGCCGTCACAGACCATGAACACGCCTTGTTGCGCGAATCCGGTGTCTTGGTTGTTTTTGCGCCTAAGACCCACGTCACTGGTCATCGCGATACGGATGGAGCCTGTGGTCATGACGCCTTCCCCTTCTTACGCGTGCGCTTGACATGCGTCGTGTGCGGCTTTGCTGCGTGCCCATTTGACAGTATAGCCACGCTTTTCAGGGAAAGTCGTGTACGTATCCTCCTGAAACGCGGCAAAGAAGCGAGCATTGCCTTGCGCAATTGGTCGACTCCTGCCCAATATGTGGTGGCTTGGCCCGATTCAATGTCTTGCCCCGAGAACGTGGCGTAGTCGGCTTCCCGGCCAAGCTGGATCAAAGCCTGGTCATCTGTGCCGAGTTGACGGGCGATGGCACCGGCCTGATCTCGACGAGTGCCCTTGGCTGTGATGCCGCTTTGCTCGGCAAGCATGCGTATGGCATTCCAACCTGCTGCCACACGGGCTTTCGGACTGCCATGCCGCCGCGCTCGTGCCAGCAGTATGGCCTTGAACATCAGAATCAGACCGCAGGCGATGAGTAGGGTCCACAATGGGCTGCCGTACAGGGCCACCTTGCGGGTCACTCGCCAGAACCGCGCCCAGAACAGGTTGGTCGGCGAATCATCGGCGTCGGCGCCGGCCAATGAGCTTTGGCCCTTGGCTTGCGTCTGATCGCGCAGCGGATCGGTCAACGGCACTGGTGGTTGCCGGACCAGCGTCTGCGGATTCGGCGGCGTCAGGTTCTGGTTTTCATCAGGCATCTTGGTCTCCTTGGGCGTCGGATAGAACGCCACCCATCCCAGGCCCTGCAATTTGATTTCCACCCAAGCGGTGACATCGTTGCCGGTGAATTCGATTTTGGTGCCATTGCCTGAGGTCTTCTCCGTGCGGGCATCGGTGATTTCGCCATCCTCGTTTTTCGGCAGGAAGCCCAGGACCACACGGGAGGGCAGTCCCAGATCACGAGCCATCAGTGCCATGGCGGAGGCATATTGCTCGGAGTCGCCCACCATGGCCGTGCCTGCCAGCAGCTTGTTGATGCGGTAGTTGCCATGGCCGGCATCGGAGGGATAGTCGCCTTCAAGTCCATGAGAGAACCATCCGGAGTCTTTCAATGTGTCGGCCAACGCCGTGGCTGCGGCACCGCCCGAGGACTGCCCGCCGGCAATGGACGTGGCCAGTTTGCTGGCCGAATCGGGAACATCCTGGGCTTCTGGTTGGGTGATGCGGGCCGCAGCCGCACTGCTGATCTGCTTATCGGTGGGCTTGCGGGCGATAATGCCGGATTCGGTATAGGTGAGGCCTTTACGCGTGCCGGCGGGAATAATGGCGGAATCGGTATCCGTGTTGTAGTAAAACGTGTCATTGCCGTTGTCGGCATCGTTGGCGAAGCTCACGCCAGTGGCCGCTCCCGCCAGCGGCAGCCAGGTGTCGGTCAGTTCCTGATCGACGGTGAAGGTCGCAGTGAAGGATTTACCCTGCTCATCCGCCTTGATCGTGGTGCCCACGCGATGATAATTCGAGGAGTCCGTGGCTTCGGAAGAATCGGACAGGTTCCATACTGTGCCATCGAATCGATCCATCACCGCAAGTTTGACCGGTGTTCCGGCCGGCAGATTATGAACGGTCAGCAACACGTCTTTTTTGTGGTCCTTGATATAGGATCGCATGCCGCTGAGCGGGCTGGTGTAATCGTAGGGGCTTAACGGCGGATCGTAGCGGTCACGCAGCACGAAACGGTCCTGTGGCACCAGCAACGTGCCCCCGAAAGCAAGGCCGGCAGCGAGCACGACGATGATCAGCGCGGATATCCAGCGCCCCCCTTCCAGCAGTTCAAGACGCCAAGACAGCCAGATAATCAGCAGCAAGGCAAAGGCAATACCGCAGATGGCGCGTTGCCAGCCGCTGTCTGTGCCCAGCAGGGCACATACGGCCACGGCCGCCGCAAGGGGCAGCACTCCCACCAGAGACAACCATGCGTTGGCATTAATGGCAAACACGCCGGTGAAGAACGTAAGCCACAGGCCGATGGTCCATACCGCCATCAGCACGCCGTCTTGCGTGCCCAGAGGCGGATCGACGGAAATAATGTACTTGAACGAGCCAAACGTCATTTCCCAACCTGAACTCAAGGTCTTCAAGGTGGGAATCACGTAATGGGACGTAGTGGAACTCAGCGTTACCACCGGGCCGATGATGAATTGGGCAAACGCCAGAAACACGATTTGCCACCACAGTCGCAACGCCGGCAACATGCCCGCCAGAGCGATGATCGCGCCCAGCAAGGTGGCCGGTACAGCGGCAATCGCCCAAGTGGCCACGCCGCCGTACACGTCGATGAGATTGGCTTGCGCCAGCAACATCACCGCCGCTATGAGTACGAGGCTGGCGATTCGTTTGCCCCACGGCTGGCGACTGAGGCCCATGCCGCGAAGCACATTGCCTCTGGTCATCCAGATAACCGAATGTGTGGAGTCGGCCCAGGAGCCGGTGGTGGTGGAGGTCCCGGTGTACGTGCCGGAGGAAGTGCCGGTGTATGTGCCGCTCGATCCGGCGTACGCAGCGGTATTGGTATTGGTGATACTGGACTGGTCGAAGGTCATGCGAGCACCCCCATGATCAGCGGGAGATCATCGAGGTCGCCGATGGTGGCCAATGTGAAGTTGGCGAATCTTCTGATGCCGCGATTGGCGCCGGCGCTGGCCTGCAATACCACGCAGCTGGCCGATCGGGGCAAGGCCAAGGTCATGCGCTTGATTTGCTCGATGTCTTTCAGCGATCCAACAGTGAAAAAATAGAACGAAGCATCAGGACTGTGCTTCAGCGTGCCCTCGGCGAGATTCGGATTATCCTCACGATCAGGCTCTATGGCACTGGCGTTGTCGAGGAACTCCATGGCGTTGCGCGGCTGGCCGTGCGCGTTGCCCGCGTGGCAGAACAATGGACGATCCTGCAGCAGGCATTTGACGCCGATGGAGGAGTGGATGGACACCGCCATCTCGAATTCCTCGCCGTTGACGTATTCGTCCGGGTTCACGCTGATGGTCACCGAGGTGTCGGTGCGGCGCGTGGCCTCATATTGGCGAATCATCAACGTGCCGGTTTTCGCGGAGCTCAGCCAGTGGACGTTACGCACGTCGTCGCCCGGCTCGTATTCGCGCAATCCGTAGAAGTCGAGATCATCATCCACGATCTGGCCGGATGGTTGGCCTTCCAGGTCGCGGGGCACGCCGGCATTCAGAGTATCGAGACGCACGGTACGAGGGTGGATGAATACGGTGATGCGGTCGGCCAGCTCCTTTTCGTGACGCACCAGACCGAACGGGTCTCCCTTGCGGATGCGCAATGGGCCGATGGGCAGTATTGCGCGCGATACGGTACGGAACTCCACATCGGTTTGCTTGGATTGCCCGGGAGCCAGCATGGGGATGTTGAATCGTTCATGCGCATCGCCGATTGGCAGATATCCGCGTGCCGTGGTCGTCGGCGTTCTGCCGGTGTTGTCGATGCCGACGATAACGGATACGGTGTCTCCCACGGTCACGCGATGATTGGATACGACGATGGACGCGTGGAAGCGTGTGTTGCCGAGGGAAAGCACGATTGCCGCGAGCATCATCACCATCGCCACGATGCCGAATACGAGCAGCTCATACCAGCCCAGAAACGGGAACGCAATAAGGCATGCGATGCCTGCGCCCGTTACCGCCCAGCCCAAGGGCGAGACGTAGGATGCGAAGAACCGTCTGATGCGTCTTACCGCGCGCTTGAACATGCGTTCAGCGCGCCGGCGACGGCGTAATGCGGCGGATGTAGATGCCATGGTCGGATACCTTTCCGGGCCCTATCAGGAACCGATGGTGGGGGAGGGAACGTCTTCGAGCACCTGTGCGATCAGGCTTTCCGGAGTCGCGCCATCGAAGGTGGCTTCCGGAGTCAGCGTGATACGGTGTGCGAGCACGGCCACTGCAAGGTCCTTGACGTCATCCGGCACCACGTAGGCACGGCCATCGGCCGCGGCCCAGATACGGGCGCATCGGGTCAGTGCCAAAGCGCCACGCATGGAGGAGCCGACCGTGATCTTCTCGTTGTGGCGGGTCGCCTCGACGAGCCTGACGATGTATTCACGAATCGCATCATCCACATAGATTTCGGTGGCCACCTGACGCAGCCGCATGACATCGTCACCGCTCAGCACCGGGGAAATGGTCTGCGCACGGTCGGTGATATCGACCTGCTTGAGGATATCGACGGACACATCATGGCCCGGGTAGCCGATTGACGTCTTGATAAGGAATCGGTCCATCTGCGCCTCAGGCAGCTTATAGGTACCGAGCTGCTCGATGGGGTTCTGGGTTGCGATCACGATAAACGGCTGCGGCACATCATGTGTGACGCCGTCAACGGTGACTTTCTGCTCTTCCATAACCTCCAGAAGTGCGGACTGCGTCTTCGGCGATGCACGGTTGATCTCATCGGCCAGCACGATGGAGGCGAAAATCGGGCCTTCGCGGAACTCAAATTCTCCGCGCTTCTGATCGTAGAAAGTCACACCCACCACATCCGAAGGCAGCAGATCGGGCGTGAACTGAACACGCTTGAAACCGGTGGAAATGGAATTGGCCAAGCCTCGGGCCAACTGGGTCTTACCGGTGCCGGGGTTGTCTTCAAGCAGAATATGGCCACCGACCATCAGTGCGGTGACGCATTGCTTGATAGGGATGGTCTTGCCGATAACCACCTTGGAGACATTTTCGACCAGCGCATTGAAGGACTGCTGGAAATCCCGGACCTGAGCCGTGGGCTGGGGCAGTAGTCCGGAATTGATGCTGGCGGGCAGTGCCGATGCGGCTGCTTGCGCGGCTTTGCTCGACTGACGCTGCGGCTGTGATTGCGGCTGGGATTGCGCGGTGGCCTGCTGCGGGATGGCTGGCGTCGATCCCTTGCGCGGCTTGAGCACGGTGCTGTCATCGCCCGCAGGAATGGAGGCGGCATCAGTAGTAGGAGACGGCTTTTCTGACGGCGCTTGTGACGGCCGCTGCGGCAGGTTAGGCAGCGCAACGGACTGCGGCGCCGACTCGGTGCTTGGGGTCGTGCCGGTGTGTGGTGCGGATGCCAGGTGCGTGGCGTCGGACAAGTGCGTGCTGTCGGACAGACGGGTCGTGTCAGACAACTGCGTCGCGTCATCGATGTTCTCGCTCATGGATGTTCTCCTACTGCTTGTGAATGGTGGTTGACGATATTGGGGTATTGCCGAAACCAAGAATCCAGGGGTTCTTGGCCAAAGTGGTGACATCGGTACCGGATTTGAGCGACTTGGTCCCCTCCGAGGAGTCAGAGGGACGTGTGCCCGCGACGCTGCCTCCGTCCGCAGTGTTGTCGAGACCGGAGTATCCCGGCCCGCCGGTGACTTTGACGCTCCACGCGTAGTTGCCATCGGCGGCCACGGCCAAGTCGGTGACATCCAATGGCTGGCCGGAGTTCCACGTGAACGGTTGGCCATTGATGATGATTTGTACAGTGGCCGACTTGCCATAGACATCAACCGAACCGCCGGTGACGTTAATGACGTGAGCGTTGTCTGACCAGCGCAGCTCCTGCGGTTTGTTGATTACAGCCTTCTTCTCATAGGTGTAAGGAGCGCCATTGTGCGGGCCTCCGGTGACGGCGTCGCTGGTAGCGCCGTTGAACACCTGTTGCACCGATGCGGTGTTGCATTTGGCCCAAGGACTCATTCGGAAGTCGAGTGAGTTCCGGTTAGTAGCTGTACCGGAATCGATGCCATCGGCGGTCACGCTGTAGGACTGCGCATGTCCCTGCTTGGTCCAATGCACGGTGCATGTACTGCCGGATCCGGTGGTGTAGACGTCAGTGGGCGGCTGGACCTTGTACTGCGGGACAAAGCTGCTCTTGCCCGTGCCGGAGGAAGCATCGCGCTGCGGCACCACGGTGGCCGTTACGGTGATTTCCCGGGTGTTCAAATCGTTCTCATTGATATCGAACGTAGCGCCACTGTCACTGCAATCGATGGTGTCCTTGACGTCTCCTCCCAAGGAAATTCGCCGGCAGCCGGCATTGCGGTTATTGCCGAGAGTGACTTTCGCCGTTACCGTGGTGTCGTCGTTCGACAACGCAATGTTCGGCGCATCCGGGTCTCCCCAGATCTTCTCTGACGGCGATGCGGCGGACTCGGCACTCCAATTGATTTTGTTATGGGCTTTGACGGTCGCCGTAATGGCGGTGCCATCGGAAATGTCGTTGTTGTTGAACGTAAACGACAGCTCGGTGGCCGTATTGCCGGTTTCCTTGGTCTGCGGAGCACCTGCACCGGTGACGGTCACTGAATAGTTGTCGACGGCGCTGAAATCACCGCTCGGCGCTTTCCACGTCACCTTGGCGGTTTTATTGCCACCTGTGACCGTAACATCGGTGGGAGCGGACGGCACCTTGTCCGGTGTGGCTTCGACGGCGGTGGACGGCTTGGACCAGCCGACGTCATTTCGCGCGGCGACGGTGAAGGAATAGGTTTTGCCGTTCTTCAGACCAGTGACCTGGCATGAGGTGACGGTACCGCAATCCTTCTCTCCGGTGACGGCACCGGTCCAACTGACCTTGTAGTTGGTGATCGGGCTGCCATTGGCGGCACCGGGCGTCCATGTGAGGCTGACCGCGCTGTCCTGCGGTTCCCCGGCTACGGGGGAGAGCAGTGGCGGCTCGGGCTTGTCGATCACGGACACGGTAATCGATGCGGTGACTTCACGATCCTTGGACTTGGTGCCGTCTTGCACGGTGACGAGCACGGTGTTCGTGGAAGCACCTACATCGGATGCGACGGCGATGGTGATGTTTCCGGAGGCATCGCATCCGGCGATGGTGAGTTTGGCGGCGTCATCCGCCTTGCAGCTGATGACGGTCAGCGAGGAATCGGGGAACGGATTGTACGCGCCGGTAAGCACGTTCACGGCATCGCTGGCACCGGCCTTGATCTTCAACGTCTTGTTGCCGACGCGTGTCAGCGGACGGGTCGAAGACACTACGCGCACGGTCACACCGGCATTCACGGTGCCCGCGCCGTATGCGATTTGCACGGGAATGGACGCGGTGGTGCCAGGAGCGGCATCCTTGGTGGCGGAAACCTGCAAGCTACCGGAACGGGACAGGTTTGCGGTGATTTGCCTGGATGATGAGCTTCCACCGGAATACGTGTATTGCTTTTCGTCGTCATACACGCCGGACGGTGCATGGGTGAGCGCCGTCAGATCAACGGTCTTGGGGTCCGCGCCCGCCTCGACATCAATAGTGGAGGACGAGAACGTGGGCGGCGGCACATCGCGGCCTATCACCGTGATCTGGAGAGTGATCACTGCGGAATTGATGATCTTGGTCTTATCCGATCCCTGCTTGCCATCCACAGCGGTAAAGGTAATGGAGGCGGGGCCTGCGTAGTCTTTTGCCGCAGTGAACTTCAGGGTCTTGTCGTTCACGTAGAAATCGGAGTTGGAAGCCTTGGTGGCGCTGACGGAATCAGCGCTTTCGATATACGGTTCCTTGCCGGCGCCGACGCGGACATAGTCATTGATGTTGATTTCAATGGTCTCGCGCGAGTTGACCTTCAATTCCGGTGCCTTGGGACGCAGCGTGGGCGGAAAGACACCATAGGCCGGTACCTGGATGAACGCGGTGGAGGTGATGTTGTATTTCGTATTGGTCACCGTGTAAGGCACGGCTCGCGCCTGTGACGTCAGGTCGACGGTGATGGTGGTCGAATGCTCGCCGCCCTTGACGTGAGCGTGAGCGCTGGCGGAGGGATGCACGCCGACCTTGAGCTCATTGGCTGTGCCGGAAGGATTGGCGATCCACTGGGAAACATCCACATCCACGGACTTCTTATCGATGGTGGCGGCGGACGGCACACGATAGTCGTAGGCGGTAGGCGGCTCGATGGCGGCACTCGGATCCACGTTTACCGTGAGGGTGGCCGTATCGGACAAGCCGGCCTTGTCTTTGACCGTGTAGGCGATATAGTCGGTGGTGGCGCTGTCGGGCGTGGTGAAGGAGAGCATATTGTCTTTCACGCTCACCCCGTCGAGACCTTGGACCTCGACATGCTTGTCGACGGTCAGATTGGTGTTGTCGCCGGAGATGTCGTTCTGCGCGACCGGCACGGTTGCGGCCGTATTGGGCCTCAACGTGATTTCGTCATCCCTGGCGTATACGCCGGAGTCGGACGATCCTTGGAATACGCCCACGCGGATCTGCGCCTGTGCGCGCTGACCGGTCCAATCCTCCACGGCATAGGAGAAGGTGTCGGTGCCGGACGAATCCGGATACGCTTCATAGACCAAGTAGTCGGAACCGACTTCGGATATGCGGCCCAGCGTGGGTGCCTTGTTGCCCAGACCCAACAGCTGATTGTCGTCGCCATCCGTGTCTATGCCGGTCAGTGTGATGGGGATGCGGACCTTCTGCCCGGCGGCAACCTGCGCTTCGGCGTCATGCGGGGTTGGCGCGGCCTTGCTCGCTGCGTCGCTCTTATGCACGGTAATGGTGATATTGGCGGAAGCCACATTACCCAGATTGTCTTCAACCGTATAGGTGATGGGGAAGTTGCCGGTCTCGCTGGATGCTTGGTAGCGGACCGTGTCTCCAGAGACGAAGGCCAGACCCTTGAACGTCCCCTTGTCGTATTGCAGGTTGTTCTTGAGTTTGACCGTGGTGCCATCCGAGTAGGCCACATGGTCAAGCACATCCACGGACACGATGCCGTCGGTACGCACCTGGGCATTGATATTGCTGGCCTTGGGCACTGAATTCGAGGTGGCCAGAGCCGGCGGCTGCAACACGATGGTGCCCTTGGCGGTTCCGGAGGCGTTGGCCACGGTGTAGGTAAGGGCGACTGGCTTCGTGGGCACCTGACGCGCGGTGATATACACGCGCTTATGGCTGACGAGACCAACCTTGATGCCGGAGTCGGCCGGTGCGCTCACCGTGGTGACGGACAGCACACCGCCCATCGGATCGACGTCATTGGTGAGCGGCTCCACAATGGCGGTATTATCCGCGCCAAGCAGGGCGACATCGTTGGCGGCAACCGGTTTGGCGGCCTCGCCGGTGGCGGGCTGCACCTCGACTCGAGCCAATCCGGTGGCCGGAATCGAACCTTGAGTAATGATGTAGGGCACATAATAGGTGCCGGGATTGGTGGCCTTGAACGTCAACGACATATCCGCCGCATTGGTGGTCGTCGAAGCGCCGTTGGGCGTATCCACCTGAGTCAGTTGTGCCGGCTGCAAGGAAGTGCCATGCACATAAGAGGACAGCTTGACGACGGTATCCGTGTTGGGAACGGTGGTTTTCGCTACCGGGTCGATGACCGCGGCCAAGGTGTTCGCGGGCTTGACCGAGAAATACACCATGCCGGTGCCGGTTGCCGTGCCGTCGGAGACGGTGACCTCGACGCCCACACGTCCCGACGCCAGCGCACCGGTGTTGAACGTAAGCTGGCCGTCGGCTCGGGTGGACACCTGCACCTGGTCGGTGTTCTGGGCCACAGCGGAGACCAGAGTGAGCGGGTCTCCATCCGGATCGTTGAAGCTGCTCAGCGCATTGGCGGTATAACTGGCTCCCTGCTCCACATCGATCTCGGGAGGAGTGTCGAACTGTACGGGAGCGTGGTTGCCTCCATCATTCAGGGTTACGGTCACCGTGGCGGAAGAGGTCTGGCCGCGACCATCGGAAATATCGTAAGTAAAGGTAACGGTGCCTGCGGATGCGGCGGAGGCATCGAGTTGCAGATACCGGCCGTCGTAAATCGGCGAAATGGTGACGTCTTTGTTGTTTGGTGCGCCAACCTTGGTGATTTTCAGTACGGAACAATCGGTCTGCTCGTCATTGCGCAGCGCGTCGAGAATCTGTTCCGAACCGGCTCGTGCGCCGATTTCATCATCCTCGGCTTTGATTTGGCCGGATTGTGCGGAACAGGTCTTGGAGAAGTCGTGGTGGTTGTTGGCCGAGTCGTTGTTCTGCTGTTCTTTCTCGGTCTGCTCGGTCTGTATTTTGTTCCACTGTATTTTGATGACTTTGGTGGAATCCTCAGGGTTCCACACATTGCCGTTAACCGTGTCGTTGAGCACCACAAGGCGATGGTTGGTGCGGAACACCAATTCGGAAGTAGTATTGACGGATTCGAGGGTTTGCGGCTTGACGCTGGTATCCGTGGGGGAGCAGGCGCGAATGTAGTTGCTGGCCTTCTGGCTCCAAGCCGAGTACACGCAGCCCTTGGACGATACCGGTCGTGCCGGATTCGCCTTGCCCCCGTTGGCTATGAAATTCGCCTTGGCATTGGACTTCAACGGGATAAGCGCAAGGCCTCTCGGTGATGCCGCGGCCACCCAATCGGACTGTACGTCATCGGTGGGAGGCTCCTGAAGGGTGAGGGTGCCGGTCGTGTCGACATCGACGCGGCCGCCCTTGAATATGACGGTTTTGCCGGTTGCGATTACCGGCGTGCTCCCGATGACGGTAAAGCTTTCAACGGTCTGCTGCTTGCCGTCGGTCAGCGATTCGAGGGTTTTGACGTTGGCGCTGCTGGGATTGTCAAGACGCAGCACCATACCGTCGGATGGACGGTATCCGTAGACTTTGCCATCGTGGGTTACTGCGATGCGCCCGCCCTCGCCCAGCTTTATTTTCGGATCGGAAGTGGTGGGGGTCACGGAATCAAGGTTTTCCGACAAGCCGGTCCACACATTGCCGGTCTTCTCGTTGATCAGGGCTGCGGTATCCCCGCCGACCACAGTGGTGGTGCTGGCTTTGATGTCGGTCTTGACACCGGTGCTGACCGTGGATGCCTTGATGGTGGAGGCTTTGGTCGTTTCGGTCAGGATGGTGTCGCCATTATGCTGTGCGATGTCGAATCGTGGGGCGGAGGAGGAGACGCCGGCGTCGGCCTCCTTGTTCTTTACGTTGAATCGTGCGGCCTTCTGGTTTTTCAGCGAAGTGACCCATACGGTGCCATCGTCCAGTTGCACATGGCGGCGCGTGACGGTGCTCATGATCACCGCGCCGGCAACAAGTCCCAGAAGCAGCAGGAGCGTGATTACGGGAACCGTCCACGTATGCCCTTCGGAGGGCATAAGGCGGCGCAAAGCCGCGCTGATGCGTCGGCGACGATCGTATGACTGGGACGATGTGGCCATCTGAACTCCCTGACCCCTGTTTTCTCTGGTTGCTGGTGTAATGACAACGCTTTACGGTTCCGATACCTGCCGTTCCTGTTGTCCATTTGGTGAATTCGCCGCTGCCGGGCGCACGTCTGATGCGATACGCAATGCCAAGGTGGCATGCCCGGCAGTGGCGAGCGGATCATTCTTGCGGCTTGGCCGCACAGGCGATGGCGGGGCTGACGGACATCTGGCGGTTCTTGCGCACAATGGACACCTGAATGCAGGTCTGCGAGCCTTCCTGCGCGTTGACGGTCACCGTGGGATCTGACGTTGTGACGGTTTGCGCGCTCTGGTCGGTATTGCTGCCCTGCACTATGGCCCACGCATAGGTATCACCGCTTTGCGGGTCTGGATTCGTCCAGGTGAACGTCACGGATGACCCATCCGCCGCATAGGTGCCGTTCAGATTCTCCGGGGAAGGAATCTGGGCGTTCGCGGTATCGGTGATCACGTCATCCTGATTATTGCGGTTGTTGTCATCATCCTTGGTGCCGGGCGTCGCCACCTGTTTGGTATCTGATCCGGTGGCGCTGTCCATGCGGGGAACGACCACGAAGGCGAATATCAGTGCCGCTGCGGTGATCGCCGCAAGTATACCGACGGTAATACCCACCGGTTTGACCCATCGCCGTGACGAACGGGTGATCTGATCTCGCTGGTCCGTGGCCCGGCGCCGACGCTCGATGTCTTTGGGATAGGCCGGCATCCCTTCCACGGTAACGGGAGTGGCATGCCCGAAATATGCGAATTGCACACGCTGCATGGCACGTGCGAACTCCAACGCGGAGTAGTACCGCTGGTCGGGGTCCTTGTTCAGGGCCCGGCGCAGCACCGCTTCCACATCGGCCGGCACGTCGGGGCGGTTGAGGCGAGGCAATGGCTGGTTGACGATCAGCGAAATCAGTTCCGATTGCGAACGCGGGTGATAATCGTGCTGGAATGGCGAGCAGCCGACGAACATGGCGTACAGGGTGGCCGCCAGTGAATAGATGTCGGCGGCTTCCGAACCATTGGTCAGATGCTGAAGCACCTCAGGCGGTGCCCACGGCGGCGAGAATCCGGTTTCGGTGCGGTCATACACATCGGTGGAGATACCGAAATCACCCAGAACAGGCAAGCCCTGCGAGGTGATGAGAATGTTGCTGGGCTTGATGTCGTGATGGATGATATTGCTGCGATGCGCGGTGAACAGCGCGCTTGACAGCTTGATGCCGAGGTCGAGTACCTGCTCGCAGGTCATGGACCGGGCCTTCATGATGCTGTTGTAGGTGCCGCCCGGCGCATATTCGATGACGATGTAGCCATGGCCATCGGAGGTGACGCCGGCACCATATACCGGCAGAATGTACGGGTGGGATGACAGCTTGGCCATGAAGTTGGCCTCGCGGTTGAACAGGGCAGCGGCCCGTGGGTCAAGGGTTTTGGCGCTGGCCTTTACCGCCACCGGGCGTGCGGGCATACGCTGGTTATATAGGTACACCGTGGCGGTGGCACCGCTTCCCAACATCTGGACGAAATCATATCCGGGCAGCTTCGGCGGTCTCATCGGAATGTTGTCCATCTGTTCCCTCCCTCCTTGGAAAATGCGCTCTCCCTGCATTCGTTCTACAGGATACCGTCAAGGGTACGATTCTTCGTCGGGTTCGGTAAAATTTTTCCCTCTGTGACGGTCGGGTTTAGGCTGGAGCCATGATGACGAGACTTGAACCTGGAACAGTGCTGGACGGCATCGACCGTGATGGAGCGGCGAGGCTGATTGTCGGCACGCCTGGAAGCGGCAAAACTGAATTCGCCTTATCGGTGTTGATGGCGGGGCTGCGCCGCTACGGTGGCACGCAGGCGGTGATGGCCGTATCCGGCCGTGTGGCCGCCGACGCATTGGGCAATCGGGTGATTCGTGAGCTCGGGTTTTCCGTGCAGGCCAGGCCGGTCACCACGCTGGGTGCCGTGGCATTCCGGGCCATATCGGCTTCGCGCGAGGGAACTGGATTGCCGTCGCCTCGATTGCTGAACGGTGCGGAACAGGATGCTTTGCTGCGTCAAGTCATGGCCGTGCATCTGCGCCATGCCGTAGCGGGAGATGATTGCGGCACCTGTGATTTGCTGCGCGTCTACTTTGCCCAGGATGACTGGGCGAGACTCATACGCGATGCCGGTGCCGGCGAGATGCCCGGCTCGGCCGCTTCCGCACAATCAAGCCTCTCGCAACAAGGGTCGGATTCGCCGTCTCCGACGTCGGCAGGCGGCTCGACCAGCGCGGATAGGTTCACGCGAGGTATTTCAGATGCGTTTATCAGCCAGTTGCGCGATATGCTGGCCCGATTGGATGAGCTCGGTGTAGGCGTTCACGAAGAGCCACGTCTCTTGGACGCCGTGACGGAGGACGCGCGATTGTCGGTGCAATGGCGTTTGGCTTTCGCGTTGCGCCGTGAATATATTGCAGCCCAAAGCGCGGTATATCCGGGGCAATACCGTTTGGATGCCTCGTATTTGCTGGTGGCAGGCGCTCGTGTGGTGCGTGAGGCATTCGCCGCCGATCACGCGGATGATTCCGACCGGCCTATGTGTGTGGAGGCGTTGGGCTTGCCCCGGCTGCTGGTTGTGGATGATGTTCAAGACACCACGCTGGCCGGCATGCGCTTCTTGGAGGAGTTGGGGAATGCCGGCGTCAAGTTGGTGCTGGTCGGCAACCCGGATGAATCGGTGCAGACCTTCCGCGGATCGTATCCGGAATATCTGATGCGCCGTGCCGTGGAAGGGCGGCTGAAGGCCAAGGAAGAACAGCTGGTTGGCGGCAGTGCCGTCGCTGATCAGTCGCACATGACGATGGCTGATGTGATCGCGTCTCGTATTTCGCTGTCGATTCCCTCGCCGGAAGACGAGCCGCTGCCTCCGGCCGAGCGTCCCGGCAAGCTGACCGCCATACTGGGCGGAGTCGATGCAGCGAATTATCAGGCGGACGGCACGGTGACCGCCGGCCTGTACCGATCCTCACGTGAGGAGCTGGATGATGTGGTCTGGCGCATCAAGCGGGCGCATCTTGACCGGCATATTCGGTGGAACGACATGGCGGTCATCACCCACGACAATGCCGCCGTGCGGCTGTTCGGCGAACGACTGCGCCGAGATGGTGTACCGGTGCGGTATTCGTCGGTCACCCGTCCTTTGAAGGACGAGACTTTCGTGCAGGGATTGTTCGCGCTTGTGGAGCTTGCCCGATTGCGTGCCGAGGGGATGGCGGAATGCCAGATGACGTTGGCTTCCTGCGCGGCATATATAAGGACTAGAGTGGCCACGTTGATGAACGGCCCGTTGGTGAGTGCCGGGGCCAAACCCGGTCAGGGGCGTCCCGCAAGGCTTGCGCCGATCGAATCGGCCATGGGGTCGTTGGAGTCGCTGGCGTATCTCGCCACGGATGATGCCATGCTGACCTCTCTGACGACGGCATGGGAAACATTGCGTGAAACATACCATGAAACACGGCGTGAAACAGGTCGTGAAACATCCTCGTCAGTGGTTTCGACGTCAGCGGTTTCGTCGTCAGTGACTTCGTTGCCAGTGTCTGTCGAAATACTCGGTGAACCGTCCGGCGATGACTTGGCCTTTGGCGTTGACGCGCTGTACGTGATGCTTGCCATTGATGATGCCGCCGCGCCGGCGCAGGCTGCGCTCGCATCCATCCACGCGGTGCTCGGCAACGACCCTCAGGCCCGCGCTTTTGCGAACCTGTGGCATCTGGTGGGCAGCGTTGCTTCCGGCTTGGAGCGGCTGCCGGCAAGCCAGCGCGTACAGCCGCGCTATGCGCTGTCTGTTGCGTGGAACGCCACCGGTCTGGCACCGGTCTGGCAGCGTGCGGCATTATTCAACACGGCAGAGGGGCGTACGGCCAATGACCGGCTGGACGCGGCAATGCGCCTGTTCCAGTTCGCCGATGATTCCACCGCCAGTCGAGACATCACGTCATTCATGGCACAGGTTCGGGGCATGGAAGTGCAGGCCGATTCCTTGGCCCACATAGGACCGGTGGAAGACGCGGTGACATTGACTACGCCGGCAGGCGCGGCCGGACGCCACTGGGAATATGCGTGGATACCGGTGGTCCAGCAAGACGTGTGGCCGAACCTCGCCGGGCGCAACACCATGTTCGGTGGTGAAGACCTTGCCGAGCTCGTGCTGAGGGGAGCGCTTGAAGAAAGCGACAAAACCGGGCATGATCCGCGGTTCGCGGCTGTATTGTCGGGCGAGAAGAAGAGTTTCCTGGTCGCGCTGACCCGTGCACGGCGAATCATGATCAGCGCGGTATGGAACGACAGCATGAGCCCCTCGGACTTTCTCTTCGGGTATCTGCCGGAATACTATCCGCGCAACCGGCAACAGGCGCCTTTCACCACAGTGGGGGCACATGCGGGATTCGCCGAATATGATCTGGCCGGATTGGACGCCGACCCACGTGGGTTGGTCAGCGCCGCCCGCGCGGTTCTGGCCACTGCTCAACCGCAGCAGGCTGCCGCAAAGGACGCCGCGATTGCGTTGACACTCCTGTTAGAGCATGGTGTGCGCGCCGCAAATCCGCAGAGCTGGGCGTTTGTGGAATCGCCGGCCCAATCGGATAGCGCGTCATCTGGCGGTGCGTCATCTGGCGGTGCGTCATCTGGCGATACCTCATCTGACAGTGCCTCATCCGACAGCGCGTCATCTGGTGGTGTACAGCCTGACGGTATCCAAACAGGGAAAGGCAAGACGGATGCGCAGGCCGCGCCCATGGTCACCTTATCTCCATCGGCGGTCGACAGCCTATGGGCGTGCCCGGTGTGCTGGATGCTGGAGAACCGGTTCGCCGGTCCTCGCCCCAGCTCCGTGGCCACCAGTTTCGGAACCCTCATCCATGCGGTTGCGCAGCAAGGCAGCGAGGAAGGGCTGGACCATCTTTCCCACAATGCCCAGGCGTTGGCCGCACTGGGCTTGGACTCCACGGCCGGCGCGGAACGTCGCATCGAGGCTGTCTCGGCACGGCTTAATGCCATCTATCAGAGCAAACGTCCTGATCCGAATGCCATAGCCGACACCCGGAACCGCTATGAGGCCACCCGTAAGGACGAGTCCGCGGCGGATACCCTGCGCAACATCGCCGATTACTTTGTGCGCAGCGACGCCGATCCGGAAACGTATCTTGGCAAGAACTCCAGCAACTTCAGCATTGGCGCATTGGCCGGTGCCGAATGCGAACGGGAGTTTGCCGCACGATTCGATGTGCGTGACATACTCGACGCATACAATGCCGTGCCCGGCCTGCACCCAATCGGTCGGAACACGCTGGTCCGTCTGATGGGAGCACTGGTCGGAGGGTGGCCGGAAGGCATGGACGAGCATCTGACCGTGAGACTGTCCGGGCGCATCGACCGTATGGAAACCCGCGTACTCGCAGACGGCGGCGAATGCATTCGCCTCATTGACTACAAAACAGGCAGAACGCCCACGGTCAAACAGATTTTCAATGATTTGCAGCTCGTGTGCTATCAGCTTGGCCTCGTGTTCCCCGAAGACGGGCCGCGCGGTGCCAAGGCACTTGCCGCAATGCCGCATATCAGCCAAAGCGTGCTATTCCATGTCGGGCAGAATGCGGCACCAGCCAGAAGCTACGCTCCGGAAGGTGCCTTCCAGCCGCCGCTGTTCACTGATGGCTCGTTGAATGCCGAACCGTTCACGCCCCGATACTGGTATAAAGACCCCAACCGTTTCTTCGACATACCCGCCATAGATCCGGCTACTCCTCCCGAAGGTGTGAGTGCCGAAGCGTGGGCGCAATTCGCCGCGCTCGCCGGTACGCAGACGTTATGGTCGCTGACCATGATCGCCCGCGTATTCTATGCCGCGGCGGCCAGCAGATCAGCCATCATCGAGGCCCATCCGCAAGACACCCATATCGGATTCTGCCGTATGAAGAACGTCTGCCCTGCCTGTGCAGGCCAGATCGACACGATTTTCGAAACGAGGCAAGCATGAGCACGTTCACTCCCAGTGCGGAACAGGCCGCCATCATCGATGCGCCAGTCGATGCTGACGTATTGGTGGTTGCCGGTGCCGGTTCCGGCAAAACCTTTACGATGACCCAACGCATCATCGCGCTTATCAATCGAGGTGTGGCACCTGAACGCATCCTTGGCCTGACCTTCACACGCAAGGCCGCAGGCGAACTGCTGGAACGCGTCTCCGCCGCAGTGGCCGGTGATATGGCGGGCTCTACGACCGCCACGGTGTCTGATCGGGCATTCCTCAAGCCGGCCATTTTCACGTATGACGCCTTCTTCCAGACCATCGTGCGCCAATATGGACTGCTTGTCGGATTCGATCAGAACACGCAACCATTGAGCGCAGCCGGAGCGCTTCAACTGGCCACCGAAGTCATCGACAGTCACATGGATCTGGCGTTCAGTGAGGATTTTGGCGCCTTCTCCAGTTTGGCGAACCGTGTTCTGGCGTTGTCGGATGCCATTGGCAGTGCCATGATCGGTGCCGGCTGCACCAGCTTCGATGATGCGATCAATCGAGTACGGCAATGGGATTCGGCATTCATCAATCGATTGCAACAAGCCGTTGCAGACGAACCCATGCCCGAGGACGAGCCGAAAATCCCCAAGATCAAACGACTGAAGAAAGATACCGACGCCAGCTGGCAAGCCAAGCTCGATGACCGTGCCGAACATTTGCACGCCCGCTGCACCTATCATTGCGGTGCGCTGCTGGAGACCACACGCAAACGCGATATTCTGCTCCAGCTGGTGGAGGCCTATGCCCAAGCCAAGCGGGAACGCAATATGGCCGAATTCTCCGACTTCACCATTGCCGCGTATCAGCTTATCGAGCGCTTCCCCTCCATCGGAGAGCGTACGCGCCGCAGGTACAGCCACGTGCTGCTCGACGAATATCAGGACACCTCCACCACGCAGGCCGCTCTGCTGGCAGCACTGTTCCACGTGGATGCGTCACAGAGGTCCGCCGTCAACGCGGTGGGTGATCCGTTCCAGTCGATTTACGCATGGCGTGGTGCCAGCCCTGGTGCATTCCGTATGTTCCAGCAAGATTTCCACCTGTCTGCCGGATACAAGCCATTCCCGCTGTCCGTCACCAGGCGAAACAGCCGTATAGTGCTCGAAGCCGCCAATAATCTCACGCTGCCGTTGCGCTCCAATCCGTCGCGTCCTTCCAGCTCATTGATGCGTGAGGTCGATGTCTCATCGCTCGACCCCATGCCTGATGCCCCCGAAGGAACATTGGGAGTACTGGGCTTCGCCACGGCCGGGCAGGAGATCGACGCCGTAGTGCGTTTCTGCAAGACGGCCATCGCACGGCACCGTTCCGCAGCCGAACAACAGGAACAGATGCCGGGCGAACAGAAAGCGCCGGTCGCCGTGCTGTTTCGGTCCAAATCACATATGCCCGAATATCAGGCGGCATTGGAACAGGCCGGATTGACCACATTCGTGGTCGGCTATTCCGCGCTGTTGGAACGTCCGGAAATCCGCGATCTGATGGCGTTGCTGCACGTGGCCGCCGACCACACCGATACGGGATCGCTGATGCGCTTGCTGGCCACGCCACGATTCACCATGTCCGCAGCGGATTTGACCATGTTGGCCCGTTTTGCTGAAGAACAGAACACGGAACAACGCTTCCAAGCATTGGTGCAGGCCGGCCTTGCCCAACCGGATACACCAGCGAATGAATGGGCGGCTGTGGTGCGTGAGTACCGCGATCAGGTGGCCAATGCGGTATTCCTGCCAGACGTATTGCTACGCGGCGACCTGGTAAAACTGCTTGAACGGTTGAGCGCACACGGGCGCAACGCCATAACCCGGGCCGCGGTGATGCTCCGTCAGGTGCATGATGCCGTCGGGCGGCCACTGGGCGACGTGATTCGCGCCGGCATAGAAGCGTTGGATCTTGACATCGACACCGTATTGGCCGGTGTGCTGCATAATCCGCAGCACCGCGCCAATCCCGCTTTGGCGCATATGCCTATGGATGCGATTGTGGATTTGGTGGATACGTACACGCAAGAGATTGCCGCTGAGCAAACTCCCTCGTTGCATGGGTTCATCACATGGGTGGATCATCTGGCTTCGGTGGAGGATGAAGCCGCCAGTCTCCCTGACGCTCCGGTGGATGTGGAACTGATGACCGTACACCAGTCCAAAGGGTTGGAATGGGATGCCGTTGCGGTAGTGGGGCTTACCGCCGTCGGATTCCCCAGCAATCAGGGCGACCATCTCAAGATCGTGCTGGACGAGCACCATACGGGAGGCACCGAGCAAGGTCACTGGACCGCACCCGAATATCATGAGACCGCCGACTCCTGGCTCACCAACCCCACCGCCGTACCCGTGCCTATGCGTGCCGATGCCGGCATTCTGCCGCGATTCCCCCATGATGCCGATGTGGAAGCCGACCCCATCGCATCGTTGGCGGCTTTGGATGATGTGGAGCTTATTGATGATGAAGTGTTCGGCTCCATGCGCGAATTCGGCGATGGCGTGGAAGAAGTGGATGCATCCGGCTGGTATTTGACGCAGGCGGAGGAATATGGGCGCCGGCTGCATGCCGACGAACGTCGATTGATGTATGTGGCGCTTACCCGTGCGCGAGAAGATGCCCTGATGACCTATTGCGCCTATACGGGCGAATCCGGGCGGGACCCGTCAGTGGTGCCCAAAGGCTCTCGCGCCGCTCAGCCATCCAATTTCTGGCTTGAAGTGCATGACGCGCTCCAAGCCCGTGAACATGCGATATCGGCTCAGGACTGTGTGGAACGGCTGCAAGCCGCCAATGCCGGGAAGCCTATGCTGATCTCGGCGCAAGGCGAAGCGATTGCCACTCCCGAAGGGTTCTTTATCGGAGAGCATGCCGCGGCATACGGTGACGCCGTGGTGGGGGAGGCATGGCAGACGCCGATTACGCAGACGGATGCCGCTGTCGAATTGCCGTGGCCGGCTACCCTCAGCGACGCAGTGCATGAACAGCTGTCACGTGGCATCGATGTTATCGCCGCAGATTCCTCGTCACTTGAGCAGCACCAAGACGCCGGTCCACTGCTGCAACGGGCGCAATTGCTGGTGGACGACGCCGATTTGATGGCCGATGCCGCCAGCGGCCAGTCGCTTGATGAGGCAGTCAAAGCCAAGGCGCAACGCATTCTGGCCGTCGGACGTCAGAACGTGACAAGCCTGCAAGCCCGCGTAGGTGGCATGAGCGAACGGGAGGAGCGCCTCTACTGGCGTAGCATTATCCGTCCGATTCCACGAATATCGTCTCCGGCGGCCGAAGCCGGCACGCAGTTCCATGCGTGGGCTGAGCAATTCATCAATGCCGGTAAGCCGGATGAAGCGGTACTGGCATATGAAGCCGAATCAAGTATGCCGCATACAGGTCAGGATGCGGGATTCGTTTCCCGGGAAGCCATGTTGGCCGATTTGGCCGAACGGGAGCGGCAATGCCGCAAGCCATCCACACGGCAGCCCGCTGTCCCACAGCCCACGGCTCAACAATCCGCATCCGCCGTATCCGCCGCCTCCGCCACTTCCATAAGTAGCGACAATGCCACCGAGTCCAAGCTGGTGGCGTGGCAGCGCAGACTGGCCGAATCATCGTGGGCCAAGCGCATCCCGGCGTGGACGGAGCGTGCCATTGTCGTGGACGTGCCGGGCGTGGGCCTAGTCAATGGCAAACTCGATGCGGTATTCATCGGTGGACTTGACCCGTCCAGCACCACCGCACGCTTTACCGTGGTCGACTGGAAAACCGGTCGTCGGCCCACCAAGCCAGACGACATCACCCGCAAACTTGCCCAGCTCGACATGTACCGACTGCTGCTGGCAGCGGTCGAAGGTGTGGAATTGGACAGTATCGACGCCACTCTCTACTATGTCAGTGAGCCCGACGAGGGCTTGCGCGAGCTTCACGCCCGTGCGAAAACCAAACAGGAAATCCTTACCGAGTTGAGCTCCGGCATTCCCGAACAATCTGACAACGACTGAGCCCAAAGGCTCATGACCTGTACAGCATCGGACGGCCTTCACCGGTGGAGAGACCTTATGCATCGCAAGGCATCTCCGACGATGAGGACGACTGGCCACGTACCGGTCCGCGGTTGAAACGCACCGCGTGACGTTGCTGGGGAACCGCTACCCTCGGATGGCACGTGTGGGCGGGCGCACGTGCCGGACAACGCACCAGTAAGGAGTTATTGTGTCCACGACTCGCGCGGTTTCGAAGTCGTCCGCTGCCCACTCGCCCTATCAGCGCCTGTTCATGCTGCCCGGAGCCAAGGCGTTCTGCCTGTCCGGTGCGGTGGCACGATTGCCGATTTCCATGATGAGTCTCGGCATCGTTCTGGCGCTCAACCATCTCTACGACAATTGGACCATCGCCGGCACCATGAGCGCCGCCTATGTGCTGGCCATGAGCTGCGTCACCCCGTTCTACGCCCGCGCCTTCGACCGTTTCGGCCAAGCCCGCGTGGGCCGGCTTGCGCTCGCCGTGCAGATCGTGGCCATGCTCGCCTTCGCCTTCGCGGCGTTGGTGCGCGTGCCGATTCCGCTGCTGTTCGCCCTGGCCATCATCATGGGTCTGACGCAGTTCTCATTCGGCGCATTGGTCCGAACCCGTTGGTCCTATGCGTTGCGCGGTGTGGAAGATGGCGAACAGCTGCTCAACACGGCCTACGCCATGGAAGCCGCCATTGACGAGATCGTCTTTATTCTGGGGCCGATTCTGGCGGCTTGGCTGGCCACCTCCGTGCATCCGGTATCCCAACTGTTCGTGCCCACCGTGGCATGCGGCATCGGCGGCACCATATTCTTCTCGCTGAAATCCACCCAGCCGCCGGTCATCGTGGAACAGGTCAGCGTGGCCGCGCACGATGACGGCAGCCCCGCTGCAAGCGAAGATGCCGACCAGCTGACCCTGCGCCAACTCAAACGCAGCGGTGCCAAGCCCAAGAGTGTATTGCTCTATGCCGGCGTACTGCCGTTGCTCGCCGTGTTCATCGTGTTCAATATGAGCTTCACGTCCTTCGACGTGTCCATTACCGCCACCATGAAATCCATGGGACTTGAGCCCTTCCTCGGTCTGCAATTGGCGATGTTCGCGGTCGGCTCGTGCATCGGCGCGCTGGTGTTCGGCTCTTGCCAACTCAAAGGCTCCCATTGGGCGCATATGGTGATGTTCCTGTCGCTGCTGACCGTCGGCTACGTGTTCTTCCGGTTATCAATGGACAATCTCATCCTGCTGGGCGTCTTCGAAATCCTCGCCGGCCTGACCGTCTCGCCGACGTTCGCCACCGGCAACCTCATCGTCAAGGATCTGGTGCCGGCGGAATCCCTGACCGAAGGACTGAGCTGGGTAACCACCGCAGGCACGGTCGGCACGTCGATCGGCTCGTCCGTGGCCGGCATTGTGCTTGACGCCTCCAACCCTCATGTGGGCATGATGCTGCCATTCATCTTCACGCTGGCGTCCGTGCCATTGGCGTTGGCCGGATGGGCCTTGGCCAAGCGGCGTGGGTGAAACGGGATCGGGCTACGCCCGATGGATGGTTGGCGGCTTCGCCGGGGTCTCTCCCTCAGTCCGCTTCGCGTCCAGCTCGAACGCAATTAATGATGGCTTTCAGCCAACTGAATTATTGCTCACTGTCGTTCGCCCTCACCTAAAAACGCCTCCGGCGTTTTCTTCACGGTTCGGCTCATCAGAGGGAGCTCGACTTCACGGTTCGGCTCGTCAGAGGGAGCTTGATTCTGTGGACGGGGTATTGGCGTGAGGGCTTGGCGGTGATAGGCTGATTGCCGATTGGAAAACGTCCCGGGTACATTGCCGGGCAGGTACGGGTAGACAGGGAAGAAGACATGATCAAGGTTTCGGTGGTCGGAGCAAAGGGCCGCATGGGCTCGCACGTGGTCGAAGCGGTGAACAACGCCGAGGATACGCAGCTGGCGCTCGCATTGGATGCCGGCGACGACCTGACCCAGATCACCACCGACAACACCGATGTGGTCGTCGAATTCACCGTGCCGTCCGTCAGCCTGAACAACGTGCTGACCCTGATCGGCCAAGGCGTGGACGTGGTGGTCGGCACCACCGGCTGGACCGACGAGAAACTCGCCCAGGTCAAATCCGCCATCGCCAACGGTCCGAAGCCCGAAACCCAGAAGGTCTTCATCGCACCTAACTTCGCGATCTCCGCCGTACTGGCCGACTACTTTGCCACCAAGGCCGCGAAATACTTCGAATCCGCCGAAGTCATCGAACTGCACCACCCCACCAAGGTGGACGCCCCCTCCGGCACTGCCATCCACACCGCCCACGGCATCGCCGAAGCGCGCAAGGCCGCAGGACTCGCCCCCGTGCCGGACGCCACCGAAACCGATGGCGGCTCACGCGGCCAGGTGGTCGACGGCATCCACGTGCACGCCGTGCGTCTGCGCGGCCTCAACGCCCACGAGGAAGTGCTCTTCGGCAACGCCGGCGAGCAGCTGACCATTCGGGCCGACAGCTTCGACCGCACCAGCTTCATGCCCGGCGTCCTGCTTGCCGTGCGCAAGCTCGCCGGCGACGCTCCGGCTGGCCTGACCATCGGCCTCGACCACTTCCTCGACCTGTAATCGACCCGCAGTCGACCAGTAGTCGCCCCCGCATTTCAGGCAGGGAAGCGCGCCGGGACGCGCATCACGGCATTGCCACCGGCTCCGGCCATAATGCCACGCATTCAGCAACAATCAAGGTACGTAGTATAAGAGTCCACAATGGGAAGTACGGTAAACACTATGAGCGAGCATGACATGCACCTTCTTGATTCAGCACCTTTCGGCCGCATTCTGCCGGCTATGGTCACCCCGATGAAATCCGACGGCAGCGTCGATTTCGCCGCCGCGCAGAAGCTCGCCAAATACCTCGTCGCCGATGGCGCGGATGGTCTGGTGGTCAATGGCACCACCGGCGAATCGCCCGTCACCCATATGGATGAGAAGGTCGAGCTGGTCAGGGCCGTCAAGGAGGTCGTCGACGTTCCGGTGATTTCCGGCGCCGGCTCCAACGACACCGCACACACCGTGCGTATGGTCGAACAGACTCAGGAAGCGGGCGCCGACGCGGTGCTCGTCGTCATGCCTTACTATTCCCGCCCCTCGCAGGACGGTATCGTCGGCCACTACAAGGCCGTCGACGAATCCGCCGAAAAGCCGATCATCGTCTACGATGTTCCCGGCCGTACCGGCTTGAAGGTCAAGGTCGGAACCTACGACCGACTGGCCGAACTTGAACACGTCAAGGCTGTCAAGGACGCCACCGGCGATCTTGCAGCCGCAGTGGAGAAGCAGCAGCGCACCGGCCTCGCCTGGTATTCCGGCGATGACGGCCTGTTCCTGCCGTTCCTCTCCATCGGTGCCGTCGGCATCATTTCGGTGATTGCCCACGTCGCCTCCAACCCCATGCAGCAGCTTGTCCAGGCATTCGATCGCGGCGATATCACTACCGCCCGTCGCCTCGCCAACCAGCTCGCCCCCCTTGTCCACGCGTTGAATGGCGACGGCTATCAGGCCGTCATGGCCAAGGCTGCGCTCAAGGTCAAGGGCGTTATCCCCTCCACCACCATGCGTCTGCCGAACATCGGTCCCGACGCCACTCAGCTTGACAAGGCTGAAGAGGGCATGCGCGCTGCCGGACTGCTGTAAGCCCGAAACGCTGCATACGGGTTGCCAGCCCGCCGCCCCTGCATGACAGAGCAGAGGCACCACAACAGAAATCCCAAAAAGGTTATGGCACAAGAACAAAAGAAAACAAGCAAGAACACGAATTCTCGCCGTCGCGGTTCCGCGCGCGGCCGCAACGCCAACGGATCCAACAGCCGTACGCCGTCCCGTAAGATCAACGCCACCCGGCAGGCCACCGCACCTCAGCAGGATGCCGTGCTGATCGCCCCGCCGAAGTACCGCAAGGGCTCCATGCGCATCACGCCGCTCGGCGGCTTGGGTGAAATCGGCCGCAACATGAACGTGATCGAATACAACGGTCACCTGCTGCTCATCGACTGCGGCGTGCTCTTCCCCGAGGAGGAGCAGCCGGGCGTGGATCTCATCCTGCCCGATTTCAGCTACATCAAGAACCGTCTCGACAAGGTCGACGCCCTGGTGCTCACCCACGGCCACGAGGACCACATCGGCGGCGTGCCCTACCTGCTCAAGCTGCGCCCGGACATCCCGCTGATCGGCTCCAAGCTGACCCTCGCCTTCGTGGACGCCAAGTGCAAGGAACACCACCAGAACCCCACCAAGGTTGAGGTTGCCGGCCGTGAGAAGCTCAAGGTGGGTCCCTTCGACCTCGAATTCGTCAACGTCACCCACTCCATCCCGGACGCCCTGGCCGTCTATGTCAAGACCCCGGCCGGCTCCCTGATCGACACGGGCGATATCAAGCTCGACCAGCTGCCGCTCGACCACCGCATCACCGACCTCGTCGAATTCGGCAAGATCGGCGAAAAGGGCGTGGACCTGCTGATGATGGACTCCACCAACGCCGAGGTGCCCGGCTTCGTCAAGCCCGAGACCTCCATCGGCCCGGCCCTTGACCAAGCGTTCGCCCAGGCCACCCGCAAAATCATCGTCGCCAGCTTCTCCTCCCACGTGCACCGTGTGCAGCAGGTGGTGGACGCCGCCCACAAGTACGGCCGCAAGGTCGTGTTCGTCGGCCGTTCGATGGTGCGCAACATGTCCATCGCCGCCGACCTCGGCTACCTGCACATCCCCGAAGGCACCGTCGTGGACCTGAAGCAGGCCAACGACATTCAGGACGACAAGCTCGTCTTCATGTGCACCGGCTCCCAGGGCGAACCGATGGCCGCACTCGGCCGCATCGCCGACGGCAACCACCGCGATATCCACATCAACGAGTTCGACACCGTGATTCTCGCCAGCTCCCTGATTCCAGGCAATGAGCACGGCGTCTACAAGGTGATCAACAAGCTCGTGCAGCTCGGCGCCAAGGTCGTCAACCGCGACAACGCCGCCGTGCACGTGTCCGGCCACTGCAACGAGGGCGAGCTGCTGTACATGTACAACATCGTCAAGCCCAAGTGCGCCATGCCGATCCACGGCGAAAACCGCCATCTGGTGGCCAACGGCCTGATCGCCGTCAAGACCGGCGTGGACCCGCAGAACGTGGTTTTGGCCGAAGACGGCGATGTGGTCGACCTGTACCACGGCAGGGCCGCGGTCGTCGGCTCCGTGCCGTGTGGTTACGTGTACGTCGATGGCGATTCCGTCGGCGAGCTGACCGATGACGAGCTGGAAAAGCGCCGCATTCTCGGCACCGAGGGCTTCGTCTCCGCGTTCGTGGTGGTCGACACCGACAATCACGAGGTCGTCACCGGCCCGAAGATCTACCTGAATGCCGTGGCCGAGGACGAAAGCGAGTTCGACAAGGTTCGTCACCAGATCGTCGAACAGCTCAACGACCAGATGATGCAGGGCACGCGCGACACCTACAAGCTGCAGCAGACCATGCGCCGCACGCTCGGCAGCTGGGTTGCGCGCCAGCTGCACCGCAAGCCGATGATCGTGCCCGTCGTGGCCGACATCGCCCAGGACGTCGAAACCGTAGAAACCAAGTAGTCCGGATTATCCAGGGACGACCGTAAGGAGTAATTGAAGTCATGCCCGGTTCTAATCTCACTCGTATTGAAGCCGAAGAACGTAAGGCCGTTATCGAAGCGCCGATTCACTATCACGTCGACCTTGACCTGACGGTCGGCGCGAAGAACTTCGGTTCCAAGTCGTTCATCTGCTTCAACGCGAAGCCTGGTTCGTCGACCTTCCTCGACCTGATCGCCGACGAAGTGACCTCCATCGACCTCAACGGCAAGTCCCTGGACCCGGCCGTGGCCTTCCAAGACAACCGCATCGAACTGACCGACCTCAAGGAGAAGAACGAGGTCACCGTCGAAGCCAGGTGCCGTTACTCCAACACTGGCGAGGGCCTGCACCGCTCGGTCGACCCGTCCGATGGCAACATCTACCTGTACTCCCAGTTCGAGGTGCCGGACGCTCGCCGCGTCTACGCCGTGTTCGACCAGCCTGACCTGAAGGCCACCTTCGACTTCAAGGTGCTCGCTCCCGCCAGCTGGATCGTCACCTCCAACATGCCGGTTGCCACCATCGAGGACGATCCGCGCGAAACCCTCGACGGCACCCTCGGCGACAAGCCGAACGAAAGCACCCGTCTGTGGGACTTCGAGCCGACCCCGGTGATGAGCTCCTACCTGACCGCCATCTGCGCCGGCCCGTACGCCGAATGGCACACCGAATACCTGAACGAAGACGGCCGTACCGTGCCAATGGCCCAGTACTGCCGACAGTCGTTGGCCAAGGCCTTCGCGAAGGACGTCGACTACCTGTTCGACATCACCAAGAAGGGCTTCGCGTTCTACGCCAAGACCTGGGGCGTGCCCTACCCGTACGCCAAGTTCGACCAGATCTACGTGCCCGAATACAACGCGGGCGCGATGGAGAACATCGGCATGGTCACCATCCGCGACTCCTACGTGTTCGAATCCAAGGTGACCGACGCGCTGGCCGAGCGTCGTGTGGTGACCGTGCTGCACGAGCTTGCGCACATGTGGTTCGGCGACTATGTGACCATGAAGTGGTGGAACGACCTGTGGCTCAACGAGTCCTTCGCTGAATTCACCTCCACGCTGGCCACTGCCGAAGCCACCGAATGGCATGACGCTTGGGCCACTTTCTGCTCCGGCGAGAAGAGCTGGGCGCTGCGCCAGGATCAGCTGCCCACCACGCACCCGATCGTCGCGCCGATCAACGACCTCAACGACACTTACGTCAACTTCGACGGCATCACCTACGCCAAGGGCGCCTCCGTGCTGAAGCAGCTGGCATTCTACGTGGGCCGCACGCAGTTCTTCGAAGGTATCCACAACTACCTGAACCGTCACGCCTACTCCAACGCCACCCTGGCCGACCTGCTGAGCGAACTGGAAAAGACCTCCGGCCGCGATCTCAAGGCCTGGAGCGCCAAGTGGCTGGAGGAATCCGGCATCAACACGATCGCCACTGGCCTGACCGTAAACGCGGACGGCACCATCGCCGAACTGAAGCTCACCCAGAGCGCGCCGGCCGAACACCCGGTGCTGCGCCCGCATCGCCTGGCCGTCGGCTTCTACAACGAAGACGCCGCAACCGGCAAGATCGTGCGCACCGAGCAGTTCGAACTCGATGTAGATGGCGAAACCACCATCGTCGAGGCCGCAGCCGGCAAGCCGCGCCCGGCATTCGTGCTGGTCAACGACGATGACCTGACCTACACCAAGATTCGTTTCGACGCCGAATCCCAGGCATTCGCCGAAGCCAACCTGCATCGTTTCGATGATGCCCTGGCCCGCGCCGTGACCTGGCTCGCCTTCTGGGATATGACCCGTGACGGCGAATTCCCGGCCGAACGCTTCGTGGACATGACCCTGCGTCTTCTGGCCACGGAAACCGAATCCACCACCTTCCGTTACGCGCTGGCCTGCATGAGCACCACCGCCCACCACTACGTGGCGCCCGCCCGCCGCGACGATGTGCTGCGCCACGTGGCCGCCGAACTGTGGACTCTGGCCAACGCCGCCGAAGCCGGCTCGGACACCCAGTTCCAGCTCGTCACCGCCTACTTGGGCTACGGTGAGGAGGGCGACGCCGCATTCGCCGCCAACGCACACGGTCTGCTGGACGGCACCGTGCGTCTTGAAGGCCTCGAAATCGACAACAACTTCACGTGGACCATCGTCCAAGCGCTCACCTCCGTCAACGAGATGACCAACGACGACGTGGACGCGCAGCTCGCCAAGAAGGAGACCACGGAAAACCGCGAGTTCGCCTACGGCGCCCGTGCCTCCATGGCCACCGCTGAGGCCAAGGAATGGGCTTGGGATCAGGCGCTCCACAACGACGAGCTGACCAACTCCCAGCTCGAGGCCGTGGCCCGTGGCTTCTCCGCCACCCCGCGCTCCGATCTGGCCGAGCCGTTCGCCGCCAAGTACTTCGAGACTGTGGACTGGGTCTGGGCCAACAAGACCTACCACATGGCCGACGCCCTGCTCAACGGCCTGTACCCGGGCTACGCCGATCCCGCCACGCTGGTCAAGCTCGGTGACGCCTGGCTGGACGAGCACATTGCCGCCGACAATGCCCTGAAGCGTCTGATCGTCGAAAACGTGGCATCCTCCCACCGCACCCTCAAGGTTCGCGAATACAACGAAGCGCTCTGATTTCCTTCTGGCTCCCCTCGGGCGCGAGGGGAGCTGTCGCCTCAGGCGACTGAGGGGAGTCGCTTCCGCGAGAAGCTACGTCCACATTCCAACATAAAACCCGCAACCAATCCTCAACAGCGTATTCTCGCTCAAGGCCGGCAATATGCCGGTCGATGAGCGACAAGGATACGGGGAATGATTGCGGGCTTTTCCATAACTTCATTACTGCTGATTCTGTTGGCCGGAATCGGCGCAGGATTCGTGGGCTATGCGGTAGGCGCATCGTCACTGGTCTCATACCCGGCCCTGCTCGCGTTCGGCATTCCGCCTGTATTGGCAAACGCTTCTAACACCGTTGGCGTGGTCGGCACGGGCATCGGTGGCGTGATGGGTGCGCGCAAAGAACTCAAAGGCCAAGCGGTACGCTCCATTACGTATGTGGTCATCGGCGCATTCGGCGGGGTGGCCGGTGCGTTTCTGTTGCTCAAACTCGACCCGAGTGTCTTTGAATTTGCCGCACCAGTGCTGATTTTGCTGAGCTCGCTGATCATCGCCATCAATCCGCGCGGCCGCATGCAGGCCAAGCAAGCCGCCGCGGATGCCACCGCGCAACTCAAGCACATCGAAGCCACTGAAGCCACTGAAGCCACTGAAGCCGCCAAGCGCGCAACCACCCCTACCGCACCTCACCGCCCGCCGGAACAACTCGTGCAGCCCATGAGTCAGGATTCCTGGTGGGTATGGCTGGGCGTAGCGGCGGTCGCCATCTACTCCGGCTACTTCGGCGCGGGCGCCGGTACCTTGGCTCTCGCCGTGCTTGATGCCGCCAAAATCGGCCCATTCCACAAGATCAATGCATTGAAAACCCTGATCGGCACAGGCGCGAACATCAGCGCCTCAGTGGTATTCATCATCCAAGGCGCGGTCGATTGGCCGGCCGCCATCATGCTGTGCATCGGATGCTTCATCGGCGGGTACATCGCCCCGTCCATCACCCGCAAGATTCCCGCAAACATCATGCGCGCCGCCGCCGTAATCGCCGGCATCATTCTTACCATCGATCTGGGGCTCAAAACCTATTGATTCGTGCCTTACACTGATGCAGTGAAGCATACAGCATGGCCGTCAACCGCAGCGTGGTCGCAGACCCCGATAAGGTGGCCAATGTCTGGCATTTGGCGACTGCGGAACCTGAGCGCCTAGAAACCAGCGCGGCAGGCGAAGCGGTGAACGACTTCCTCGATCCGCCAGACACGTCGCAGATTCACGGCATTGCGTGTCATGCTGATTGGCGGTTCGCGGCGCGAGCAGGTGCTGTTCGCCGGCGTTATGAAGGAGCTACTCGCGCCCATCAACAATCCGCGATATGTCATCATCGGTAAGGAATGGGGCGTGCGCGCTTACTGCGTGAGCTTCCCCTGCCCGTCCGTATTTGCCCGCCGCCAGCAGGACGCCGAGATACTGAGCCGGCAGTTGGACCGCTGCCTGACGCATTGCACCATGGTATACGCCCGCACTGAGGAAGGTCGGCATACGCTACTTCGCTGCCAAACGCGTTCTTTCCTCAACCGCGACGAGCAACTGCCGCACATACTGACCACAACATCGGAGTAATAGATCGTTGCATTCATGGCCGAGACCACCCCGGTAGAGGAGATGCCGTTGGGCATGTTCATCGCATGGCTCAGCGTGTTCCTCGCCGTCGTTCTGTTTGGTGTTGCTTTGCCGGTTATCGATGTACGCTGGGTAGTTCCGTTCGTCGTATTTGCCGCTGTATTGTTTACAGGCGCGTTTGCCGGCCCGTTCTTACTAGTGCGATGGCTTCGTTCCCGTGCCGGAGTGCATCGGTCCGCCCGGCATGCCCGCTAACGAATGTATCTCATCATTCATCCGCCGAACAAGATGAATATGCGGGTTTGTGGGTGATGCCATTGCGGCTGTTGAATGCTGATTTCCGGTTCTGGAGCAGATTCCGTGGCGGTTTTTTGCCGAGTCGGGTCCTAGGGTGGAGCACAACGACTACGATGGTGCGGGTAACGCGATACAAGGAGTGGAACTTCATATGCCGAAGATGTTTGGAACCGATGGTGTTCGAGGACTGGCCAATAGGGATTTGACCGCACGTCTGGCGTTGGATTTGGGCGATGCCGCCGTGCGTGTGCTCGGCGACGTCGGCACCCAAGACGATCAGCCTGAGGGGCGCCGCCGCGCGCTCGTGGGTCGTGACACCCGTGTGTCCGGCGATTTTCTGGCTTCCGCCCTGTCTGCGGGCATGGCCGCCGGCGGATTCGACGTGATCGACGCAGGCATCATCCCGACCCCGGGCATCGCGTTCCTGACCAGCGTGCTCAACGTTGAGATGGGTGCCGTGATCTCCGCCTCCCACAACCCGATGCCCGACAACGGCATCAAGTTCTTCGCACGCGGCGGCTTCAAGCTGCCCGACCAGAAGGAAGACGACATCGAGGCCGTGCTCGGCCAGGACTGGGACCGCCCGACCGGTGCCGGCGTGGGCCGCGTGAGCCACGACCAGACCACCGCCACCAACCTGTACATCGATCATCTGGTGGCCACCATCGCTCCGCTGAACGATGACAAAACCCAGCCCAAGCCGCTCAAGGGCCTGAAGATCGTGGCCGACTGCGCCAACGGCGCCACTTCCGTGGTGGCTCCCGAAGCCCTGCGCCGTGCCGGTGCGGATGTAATCGTGATCAACGCCTCGCCGGACGGCTACAACATCAACAAGAACGCCGGTTCCACCCACCCCGAGCAGCTGCAGGCCATGGTCAAGGCCACCGATGCCGTGATGGGCGTGGCCTTCGACGGCGACGCCGACCGTTGCCTCGCCGTGGACGAAGACGGCAACATGATCAACGGCGACCAGATCATGGGCATTCTGGCCCGCGCCAAGCAGCGCGAAGGCAAGCTCAACCACGACACCCTCGTGGTCACCGTGATGAGCAACCTCGGTCTGAAGCTCGCCCTGAAAGATATGGGCATCAAGACCGTGGAAACCGCCGTGGGCGATCGTTACGTGCTTGAGGAAATGCTCAAGGGCGATTACTCGCTCGGCGGCGAGCAGTCCGGCCACGTGATCAACCGCGAATTCGCCACCACCGGCGACGGCACCCTGACCGCACTGACCCTGTGCAACGAGGTCGTCAAGTCCGGCAAGAGCCTGAAGGAGCTCGCCGCCGACTTCCCGCAGCTGCCGCAGACCCTCATCAACGTGCCGAACGTGGACAAGAAGGCCGCCTCCACCAACAAGCGCATCCAGGATGCCGTGGCCCGTGAGGAGGAACTGCTGGGAGACACCGGCCGTGTGCTGCTGCGCCCCTCCGGCACCGAACCGCTCGTGCGCGTGATGGCCGAGGCCGCCACCCAAGCCTACGCCGACGAAGTCTGCACCCGCCTCGCCAAGATCGTCGCCGAAGAACTCGCGCTGTAGCACCCTTCCCTAAGGAAAAAAACAATGTTTGGAAAGAACGCCAAAGTCGACCTCGAACTCAACCGTGATGTCGAACAACTCATCAAAACCGGCGGCAAGGAGAAGCTCCTGCCCATCGTGCAGGCCGGCGAACCGGTGTTGCGCCAACGGACAGTGGCCTATAATGGCCAGCTTTCCAAGCGTACGCTCGCCAAACTCATCGATACGATGCACACCACCATGCTGGAGGCACCCGGCGTGGGGCTCGCCGCCACCCAGATCGGCTTGGGGCTCGCGCTCGCCGTGGTCGAAGACCACGTGCGCGACGACGAGGATGATCCGCGCGAAATCGCGGAATTCCCCTTCCACGTGATCATCAACCCGAGCTACAAACCCACCAGCGACAAAACCGCCTCGTTCTACGAGGGCTGCCTGAGCTTCGACGGATACCAAGCTGTGCGCAAGCGTTGGCTCGACATCACCGCCGAATGGGATGATGAAGACGGCAAACACCACAGCGAGCCGCTGCACGGCTGGCCCGCACGCATCTTCCAGCACGAAACCGATCATTTGAGCGGCGAGTTGTATATCGATCGCGCCGAAATCCGTTCGCTGACCACCAACGAGAACCTCGAGGACTACTGGTGCGAAGACCCGGTGCCCACCGAGGCCGCTGAAGAGCTCGGTTTCGCACTATGACCGACCGTGCATGGTTCGACGCCGCCAAGGGAGACATTCCCCAATGGGCGGCGTCCATGCCCAAGGACGCCGATGGCACCACCATCGACTGGGACTGGGTGCGTTCTCTGGACCTGGCGCATGGCGTCGGCACAATACCGGAATCCACCCCACAGTCCATCCACGACGCATTGAAGGCCGACTACGCCACACGCGAGCGTCTGGAATCGATCATCGCCCAATGCAACAGCGCATTCATGACCGATTTCGACCGGTTCATCGGCTCCTATCGTCTGCCTCGCGCGCTCGCCTACGCCAATCGTCGGCTCAACGACAACATCAACACGCTGTTGCATCTGGGCGAACAGCAACACCTATGGGCGGTCAGTCGCGAACGGCGGGGGAGGGCCACCATTGCCGTGCTCAAGCCGTACTCCGGCAGCGGCCCGTCGAACGATGACCAAGGCATGCTGGATCTGAGCGGCGAAGCCGGTGGCACATCTGCCGGAAACACTGCCGCCGAAAACAGCGATGTCAAGTTCCCCACAACAGTCGCCTTGGACGATGTCCAAGATCGTACGGCAGCGATTCTTGACGCACGCGCCGAACGGCGTAAGGCCCAGCGCTTCCAGAAGCGGGCGGGCGATGCGGCGATGGCCCGCGCCAATCTCTCCGGCGCGACTTCGCCGGGTGGTGCCGCTCTGCCGGGTGGTGCCGCCGCGTCTGGCAACGCTACCGGACACCATCCCAAGCCCGACTGGCGCGACGCCTACCTGCCCGGCCGCGACGTGGATGCGGTGATGGGCATCGACATCGAAACCACCGGCATCGATCCGGCACGTGACTACATCATCGACGTCGGCTTCGAGTTCATGAACATGGCCAGTCCGCGCCCGGCCGGCGAACCCGAGACATACGCCTATGAGCAGGGCTATTACGCCGCCGGCGACGCCTACGGCCAGTCCCGCCTCGCTTTTGGCGTGCCGCCGGAAAACGCGGCGCTCGGCAACGCCCTCATCGCCAAACTCACCGGCATCGATGTACGCGGCCGCAGCAGCGAGGCCGGGTACCGACTCTTCGACGAATGGCCCCAAGCCCAGGCCGGCCTGCTCGCGCGGCTTACCCAGCAGCCGTACGTGGCGCATAACGCCACCTTCGAACATAGCTGGTTCATGCTGAACGTCGCCGGATACGCGGAAAGCTACCGCGCCGGGCGCATCACCATCATCGATACCCTGCCGATGAGCCGGCAGTGGGACCCCGGCGCGGTACCCACCAACGAGCATCCTTACGGAGACAACACGCTCGACGCCTACGCCAAACGTCAGGGCGCGCTTGATTCCGCCCACAACGAACGCCACCTGGGCCTTGAGGATTCGCACATCATGCTGGTGGCCATGAAACACCATCTGGCGGCGCTGAAAGCGCAAGGGAAAGGGCCGTGGGGGTCCACCGGCAGGGCGGGCGTCGGCGGCAAGTCCTGCGGTCGTAAGCGGTGAGTACACTATTGGTCTCGTGAGTAACTATCAGGACAGCCGACAGCAGCGTGAGAACCGCCGCCGCACCATCGTGCGTGTGGTGTGCGTGGTCATAGCTGTGGCCATGCTCGGCTCCCTGGTCATCCCGGCGATTTACGCGGGGCTTTGACGTTGCCTTCGCATATTCGTGCCCGCAGTTGAACACGTCTGATGCGAGGGATTCGTGAGGTCGCCCGGCCGGTTATCGGCAAGGCAGGCCCGGAACCTTCTGACAGCATGGATTGCAGGCGGATGCGCGTGTGGCGCGGCAATGCCCGCCAACGCCAGAGGAATGTGCGAAGGCTGTCAACAAGGACGTGACTTCCCAAGGAATCTCAAAGAATCAACAGTAAGGTAAACCACGATGGCAGAATTTGACTTTACCCAGGCGATCGGCGAAGCCCGCGCCAAATACGAATCCATCGCCAAGGCGCTGGACGTCGACCGACTCAAGGCCGATATCAAGGATCTCGAAACGCAGGCCGCGGCCCCGGGCCTGTGGGATGACCCGGAAAACGCCCAGAAGATCACCAGCCGGCTGTCCGCCGCGGAATCGCAGCTGAAGCGTCTGAACTCCGCCTCCCAGCGCATCGACGATGTGGAAACGCTCGTCGAACTCGGCCACGAGGAGGGCGATCAGGACTCTCTGGACGAGGCGCAAAGCGAAATCGGCGAGATCCAGAAGGATCTCGACCAGATGGAGATTCAGACCCTGCTTGACGGCGAATATGACGAACGTTCCGCCGTGGTGACCATCCGCTCCGGTGCCGGCGGCGTCGACGCGGCCGACTTCGCGCAGATGCTGCTGCGCATGTACCTGCGCTACTGCGAGCGTAACGGCTTCAAGGCCAAGGTCATGGACACCTCCTACGCCGAAGAGGCGGGCATCAAGTCCGCCACCTTCCAGGTGGACGCCCCCTACGCTTACGGCCGACTGTCCGTGGAAGGCGGCACCCACCGTCTGGTGCGCATCTCCCCGTTCGACAACCAGGGTCGCCGCCAGACCAGCTTCGCCGCCGTGGAAGTGGTGCCGCTGGTCGAGGCCACCGATCACATCGACATTCCGGATACGGACATCCGCGTGGACACCTACTGCTCCTCCGGCCCCGGCGGCCAGGGCGTGAACACCACGTACTCGGCCGTGCGCATCACCCACCTTCCCACCGGCATCGTGGTGACCATGCAGGATGAGCGTTCGCAGATTCAGAACCGCGCCTCCGCCATGGCCGTGCTCCAGTCCCGACTGCTCGTGCTGCGCCACGAGGAGGAGGCCAAGAAGAAGAAGGAGCTCGCCGGCGATATCAAGGCCAGCTGGGGCGATCAGATGCGCTCCTACGTGCTGCACCCCTACCAGATGGTCAAGGATTTGCGCACCGGCTACGAAACCAGCCAGACCCAGGCCGTGTTCGACGGCGACATCAACGCGTTCATCGAGGCCGGCATCCGCTGGCGCCACGAACAGCGCCGCGCCGCCGAAACCGAGGAGTAAGCAGCATTATGGCGCTGATCTCACTGGACAATGTGTCCAAGATCTATCCCAAAGGCACCCGACCGGCGCTTGACGACATCAACCTCGATATCGAACGCGGTGATTTCGTGTTCCTTGTGGGTGCGTCCGGCTCCGGCAAGACCACGCTCTTGAGCCTGCTGTTGCGCGAGGAGGAGGCCACCAACGGCGAGATTCGCGTGGCCGGCAACGATCTGCGGCGCATCACCAACCGTCAAGTGCCGCAGTACCGCCGTTCGCTGGGCTTCGTGTTCCAGGATTACAAGCTGCTCAATAACAAAACCGTGTGGGAGAACGTGGCGTTCGCCCTTGAGGTGATCGGCACACGGCGGTCCACCATCAAATCGTTGGTGCCCAAGGTGCTGGATACCGTGGGGCTCACCGGCAAGGAAAAGAACTACCCGCATGAGCTCTCCGGTGGCGAGCAGCAGCGTGTGGCCATCGCCCGCGCCTACGTGAACCACCCGCAGATTCTGCTGGCCGACGAGCCCACCGGCAACCTCGACCCGACCACTTCGCTGGGCATCATGGAAGTGCTGGACGCCATCAACCGCACCGGCACCACCATCGTCATGGCCACGCATAACGAAGAGATCGTCAACTCGATGCGCAAGCGCGTGGTCGAACTGCACAACGGCAAGATCGTGCGTGACGAGGCTCATGGCTCCTATGATTCCGCCCTGTTCTTCCCGGATGCCGAAGTCGAAGCCAAGTCCGACACCGCCCATCATGTGCTGGCGGCGGCGACCAAGGCCATCGAGGGCAGTGACGAGCCGTCCGAAGGCATCGCCCGTCTGGCCAACTCCGTGCATTCCGGCCGCACCGGCCGCTATGGCGAGACGTTCGCGCCGCTGGAAGACACGCTGACCTGGGGCAAGGGCATTCCGTTGGATGAGCAGGCCGCCGCCCTGGAAAGCACCCAGGCGTTCGACCCGTTCAAGGACGAGTCCGCCGCGACCGCCGCGGTTGCCGATACGTCCGTGTCATCCGCCGCCGAGCCGCCGGCCCCGCCGGAGCCGCCCGCACCGCCGGAACCGCCCGCACCGCCGGCCAACGAGCAGTCCGCCGCCGAGCAGCCTGCTGACGAGCAGTCCGCCGACGAGCGGTCCGCCGCAGACCAAACATCCGACGATCAACCCGCTGAGGGCGCGAAGGAGTAAGGGGGATCATCATGCGAGCACGATTCATTCTGTCCGAAACGTGGGCCAACCTCACCCGTAACCTGTCGATGCTGCTGTCGCTGACGCTGGTCACCTTCATCTCATTCCTGTTCATCGGCGCTTCGGTGCTTACTCAGGCGCAGATCACCAAAGCCAAGGGCGACTGGTACGACAAGGTCGAGGTCGTGGTGTGGCTATGTCCCGACGGCACCAGCCAGTCCGCGAACTGTGCTTCCGGCAAATCGCCCTCAGCCAATGAGATCACGGCACTGCAGAAAACCATTCGCGATGAACTCAACGACGTGGTCTCCAACATCGACTATGTCAGCAAGCAGGATTTCTACGACAACACCTTCACCAAGCAGTACCCGAACGGTGAATTCCAAGGCCGTACGCTGACCGCGGACGATATGCAGGACTCCCTCTGGCTCAAGCTCAAGGACCCCACCAAATATCAGGTGGTCTCCGAAGTGCTCTCTGGCAAGGAGGGTGTGGAAGACGTTACCGATCAGCGCCAGATCTTCGACCCGGTGTTCGCCGTGCTCAACCGAGCCACGGCGGTTACGGCTGTGCTCGCCGGCGTGATGGTGGTGGTCGCCATCCTGCTGACCGGAACCACCATTCGTATGTCCGCCGCATCCAGACGAACCGAAACCGAAATCATGAGGTACGTGGGTGCCTCGAACTGGACGATTCGTCTGCCGTTCATTCTGGAGGGCGCCATCGCCTCGCTGATCGGCTCGGTGCTCTCGTGCCTGATGCTTTCGGCTATCGTCAACGTGTTCGTCACCGGCTGGCTGGCGAAATCCGTTACATGGATTCCTTATGTGAATCAGCTCACGGTACTGGTGATATCGCCGTTCCTGGTTGTGGGCGCGATACTGCTGTCCATCATCGCTTCAACCATCTCGTTGCGGCGTTATTTGAGGGCGTAACGTGACCGGCTTACCCGCGAGAAATGTGATGACATCGTGTGCAAGCCTCTCAGGTTCGCATGTTATGGTATTGGCTTAAGTGAGCGAAAGGACTATTCACATATGACGAACGTACGTGTGATCAAGCCCGCACTGGCGGCACTGGTGGCCGCCGCGGCCTGTGTGGGAGGTCTGGCGTTCAGCTCGGCACAGCCTGCCCAGGCAGACACCTATTCCGACCTGATCAATGCGCAGAACCAGCACGCCGCGTCGGTACAGCGCGAGGCCGAACTCAAGCAGCAGCTGGCCGGTGCCAGCCAGGACCTGGCGAATAAGGTACTTGAGCTGGACGATCTGACCAACAACAAGATTGTCGCCGCGCAGGCCAAGGTCACACAGGCCAACGAGGATGCCGCCACCGCTCAGGACGAGGCCGATGCCGCATCCGGACGTCTTTCCGCCGCGCAGAAAGACAAGGAGACGCTTGAGGAGCAGATCAAGCAGACCGGCAAGGACTACGATGACGCGCACGCCGCCGTGGCCCAGCTGGCCCGTGACGAGATGCACGGCTCGAATGCTTCCGACGTGATGAGCGTGGTGACGGGTGCCACCAGCACACAGGACTTCGTCAATTCCATGCAGTCCCGGGACGCGTTGTCCCGCAACGAGGCGAATGCGGCTTCCTCCGCCGCGACCTCACTGAGCACGTCGAAGAATCGTGGCGAGCGCTTGGCGGCCATCGAAAAGCAGATCGCTGTGCTCAAGACCCAGGCCGATGAGAAGGCCGCTTCCGCACAGACCGCCGCCGAAACCGCGCAAAGCGAACGTGACGCTTTGGATAAGCTGCGCCAGGAAGGCGAAGCAAGGCGTGACGAACTGTCTTCCATGATCGACAGTCTGGATTCCCAATCCGCCAAGCAGGCGGCCCAGACCGTACTGATCGCTTCCCAGGTCGATTCCTACAATCGTCAGTTCCAGAAGGAGCAGCAGGACGCCGCCAACCGGGTGGATACCGGTAACCAGGGCGGTACGCCGTCCACTCCGGTGACTCCCGCTCCGGCGCCGGCTCCGGCTCCGGCGCCTGCCCCCGCCCCCAGCGTCGGCGGCCAAGGCACGTCGAACGGTGATTACGGCAACGCCTATGCCACCGGCCAGTGCACGTACTGGGCGTATGAACGCCGTAGGCAGATGGGCATTGGCACGCCGTCCTATCTCGGCAATGGCGGCGACTGGTGGCGCAACGCCCCCTCGTACGGCTTGCGCGTGGACCACAACCCTCAGGTCGGCGCCGCGCTCTCCTTCCTGCCTGGTCAGGACGGTGCCGACGGTACCTGGGGCCATGTTGCCGTGGTTGAAGCCGTGTATGGCGACGGCACATTCCAGATCTCCGAGATGAACGTGGGCGGCCTGTGGATGATGAACTACCGCACGCTGACCAATTTGGGTCAGTACTGGTTCGTCCACTGACCGGTTGGTTCGGCCGATATATGCGGTTGAAGGGTTCCTCTTGAAGAGGAACCCTTTTTCGTATTCGAGGCCGGTCCGTGATATCGTCGGATGTTGCGTTGCTACCCACGAGTTGCTACCCACGAGTTGTTGCCCACGAAAGGAGGAGACATGCCCAAGGAAACCGGTGAGAAACTCATCGTCCAGAACAAGAAGGCCCGGCATGACTATGCCATCGAAGACAAGTACGAGGCAGGGCTGGCCCTGACCGGCACTGAGGTCAAGTCGTTGCGCGAAGGCCGCGCATCGCTGTCCGAGGCGTTCATCTCCATCGACCGCCGTGGCGAGATGTGGCTGGAGGGCGCGAACATCCCCGAATACCTGAACGGCACATGGAACAACCATGCGCCCAAGCGCAAGCGCAAGCTGCTGCTGCACCGACTGCAGATCACCAAGCTCGCCCGCGGCATCGAGGCCAAGGGATACACGATTGTGCCGCTGAGCCTGTACTTCAAGGACGGTCGCGTCAAGGCGGAGATCGCGCTGGCCCGAGGCAAGAAGGAATTCGACAAGCGCCAGGCCCTGCGCGAAGAGCAGGACAAGCGCGAAGCCCTACGCGCCATGCGCTACGCCAACATGCGCCACTAGTCCCGCCGTTGTAGATGACTTTGTTTTAGCTTGTCGCTAGAGCGAAGTCATCTGCATGGCCTCGTTGCCAAGGCCAGCTCCAAGCCTCACGCGGCTTACGCCGCCGCTTGGTTCGCGTTTCACAGGATGCCGCGTTGCCCGACGCGATGCGTCAGCCCGTCTTCCGCTTCCTCCACGCGCGTTTAACGTCTCCGGGGCACTCCCGGCGACTTGGATGTTGATGGCCGCGTTCAGATCGCGGTCGATGACAAGCCCGCACTCCTCGCAATGGTAGACACGTTCGGACAGGGACAGTTTGGCTTTCACCGTCCCGCAGTTCGAGCATGTCTTGCTGCTTGGATACCAGCGGTCGATGACGTGGAGCCTCGCGCCGGTGCGTGCGGTCTTGTATTCGAGCTGTCGGCGGAACTCCGCGAACGCGGCGTCCTCTACCGAGCGGGCGAGCCTATGGTTTCTCACCATGCCCGCCACGTTCAAGTCCTCGATGCTGATGTCCGCGTAGGTGCGGGCGAGCATGGTGGTGGTCTTGTCCAGTAGGTCGCGGCGTAGGTCCGCCACGCGGGCGTGCAGACGCGCGACCCTCGTTCTCGCCTCGCGGCGGCGGTTGGAGCCTTTCCGTTTGCGGCTCAGATTCTTCTGTTCCCGCCTCAATCGTCTGAGGTTCGAGTCCAACGCGCGTGGATTGCGGATGATGGTGCCGTCTGACAGTGTGGCGAGCTGTTTCACACCCAAATCGATGCCGACACTACCACCTTTCAGCGGCGTGGGCATCGGACCATCCTTGCGCTCGACGGTCAAACTCGCCATCCAGCGTCCCGCATGCCGGGATACGCTCATGCGCAGCACCTTCGCGCCATCCACCCGCTTGGATACGTTCTCCATGCAATGCACGCGGCCTATCTTCGGGAGCCGCAGCGCATAAGGGTCACAGTCAATGAGACCAAACGAGCCCGTCGTGTACGCGAATCCGGGAACCGCCTTGTCCTTGGATTTGAAACGTGGGAAGCCCATCCTGCGGCCTTTCCGCTGCCCCTTGCGGGACTTGGAGAAGTTCTTCAGCGCGTCGGCCAATGATTCGAGGCCGCTGTTGTACGACTCCTTGCTGTTCTCCGGCCACCACGGCTTGCCGGTCTCCATGCTGACGGCGAGGGCGTCCTTGTTGGCGTTCCACCACCTGCGCAGCGCGTAGTACGACCATTCCGGCTTCTCCTGCCGTTCAAGCATGTCCTTGACGTGCGCCAGTCCCGCGTTGTACGCGAACCGCGCCGCACCGGCATGGGACTCCAAGAGTCGTTCCTGCCGTGGCGTCGGGTCGAGCGCCACCTTGACCGCCTCAAGCATCACGCGCCGCCCTCAACGCCGCGTCCGTCTTATGCTTGGCGGCACGACGCCCGTACAGTCGTGCGCAGAACGAGGTCAGCACCTCGGTCATGTCGCGCACCAAGTCGTCGTCCAGCTCCGTGTCGTCCACCACGATGATTCGGCGTCCCTGCGCCTTCAACGCGCTCTCCACCAGTCCCGCGTTCATGCGGGCGAGCCTGTCCCTGCGCTCCACGATCAGCGTGCCCACGGTCGGGTCGGCCAATAGCCGGTTGAGCTTGCGCCGTTTGTCGTTCATGCCCGAACCGGTCTCCATGACCACCTCGGGGCTCTTGACGCCCATGTTGATGGCGAACGCCTTCAACCGGTCGGCCTGACGTTGCAAATCGTCCTTTTGGTCGGACGAGCTGACACGCGCGTAACACACCGTCCTGCCGTTCGCCGTGGGGGCGACGGGCTGGCTCTCGTATTTCGGGTCGTGGATGATAATCGTGCCCGTGCTCATGCGCTCGAACGGGACGGGCATGCGGTTCTCGCGACACCACTGCCATACCGTCTGCTCGTTGAAGCCCTCACGCCTCGCCCATTCCCTGACACGCATGACTCAAGTATATCATACGAAAACAAACTAAAGCAGATAATCAATCTAGCAGGCTATAACCCCTTGGCTCCCCTCCGGAGGGGAGCCAAGAGTAGGATGTCCACGTTGTGGGCCATTTCGCCCACGATTAACGCTTCCGTAGCATTGCACTCCTACGCTCTGGAACCATCTGGGAAACATACCCGCCCAGCTGACTATCCGGAGAGAGGAAATCCAATGTCTCTAAGCAAGGGAATACAATCCGCTGCGGCCGCCGCCCTGAGCGCGGCCATGCTGATCGCCGTGGCGGCCTGTGGCACGACTGACGGCACCGACACCGCATCCAAGAGCGGCGATTCATCCAAGGACTCGTCCAGCACTTCGATTCAAGGCTTCGACACCAGCAGCATCCAGAAGGACGACGAGATCGCCGCACTGCTGCCCGATTCCGTGGCCGGCGACGGCACGCTGACCGTCGGCACCGATACTTCCTATGCCCCGGCCGAGTTCCTGGCCGAGGACGGCAAGACCCCGGTCGGCTTCGACGTCGACCTGTCCAAGGCGCTGGCCGCAGTGTTCGGACTGAAGGAAAACACCGTCTCCTCCACGTTCGATTCGATTATCCCGTCCGTCGGCTCCAAGTACGACATCGGCATCTCCTCCTTCACCGTGACCAAGGAACGCATGGAGGCCGTCGACTTCGTCACCTACTTCAAGGCCGGTTCCACGTTCGTGGTGCAGAAGGGCAACCCGAACAAGGTCGACTCCTCGAACCTGTGCGGCGTGAAGGTGGCTGTGCAGACCGGTACCACCCAGGAAGAGGAAGTCAACAAGGCCAACGAGCAGTGCAAGGCGGACGGCAAGGATGCCATCGACATCCAGTCCTCCAAGCTGCAGACCGATGTGAC
>OLQY01000371.1_pt1 | contig 54896 bp, 56 predicted proteins | sample 1672851 | NCBI WGS metagenome assembly OLQY01 (sample SAMEA3136730, study PRJEB25190) | human gut metagenome
CCCATTTTCATATACGAATGAATCCTTTCTTGAATATCTTAACTTAATGACATTGCTTGTTATACTAATTTTCATCTTAACCCCCTAATCTACTAATATCTGAATATGTTTTACACTCTTCATTCCTAAAGAATTGCATACGACACATCGTACCGTATATAATCCCTTTTTAGAGGTATTCACTGTACCATAAAATTCTAATTGATTACTGATATCACCATCGATATGATCAATTGCCCTAACTACCTTTGATAAATCTAATTTACTCCCTACACGTACTCTTTGATTTTCAGCTATGATCTGTGGAAATGAATGATTTAATAAAGGTTGATTTATATGTAACTGAGATGTCTCCATCTGCTTTGTATTTTCCTTTAAACATTTGTCTAAAGCTGTATTCCACCCTTGAAATACAGCTATTGTTACTGATAAGACACTTAACATGATCCATACCGGCATACTAATATGTAATGCATTTTCCATTAACATAACCTCTCTAATATGGAGGATAAATATCCTGCATAAACGCTAATCATAAATAATGACAGTACTACAGTTGCACTAACAAGTTCCATGATGATCTCTATACTTTCTTTTACTGCATGTTCCATAACTATACCCCTAACATTGGCATTGACTGATATAAATAAAAGAAAACACTAATGAAGCCGATACCGATCATAAGCATGCCAATAATTTCTACTGCCTGTTCAACACTAATTTCCATAGCTTCCCATCAATAGCTGTGATAACAGCAGTGAAACAAAAAACATATACATGCATGGAACACACATTAATACCATCGTTAATAAATCAGCAGTAAATAATTCATTTCGATATCGTTTCTCTCGTTTATTCTGTTCGATTTTTGTTAGTGCCTTGGTTAGCCCTGCTATTTCATATTTTAATTTATCTTTTGAAAGCTCCCTATATTCATAAATTTTCATCATAATATCCTTAAATCCTTCAATCTGATAATGTGATAAAAAGCCTATATATGCATCTTTATTCGCATTATCTTTTTCAATTTTACTAATAAATTCATTTAAATCCGGCTGTAATATTGATGGTGCTGTTTTATACGACATCGTAATCGCATTATAAATGTTGTTTTCTCCAATTAAAGAATAAAGCGTATTTACCTTTATCATTCACACGAAAGCGCAGCCTTTCATGCAGTCTTACTCATATAAGCAGACCTCTTATGTTTTCACATAAGCGTAGACTATATCTTCATCTTGTATATACAAGAGCCACATTTTTCTTCCGCCATACACTTGCGGTTTTACTCTCCCTCAAGGAGATAGTCGTTGAACGTTTTCCTTATCTTTCAACTTAGGAAAGTCGCTGCTGAACACCCATTGTACAAACACGTAGGACCACTTCCGTAACTTTTTTTCACCTTATGCCATCTCAGCTTTTGTTTCTGTTTTCACACCCTCATGATTCTTTTCAAAATCATTGTGGTCACTGAGCTTTAGGGGTTACCAGCAATTAACGTGGAGTCTGCACCAATCACTTGATACAGAGGGCTAACTTTCAACCCAGATGATGACAGCATCCTGCATCCTGCTGCATCGTTTACTATGCTCCATTTTAACTAATACATATGGAAGTTTATTTACTAGCAGTGTGCATGCCAGAAAACAGAGAAATCTTACATACCATGAAGAAATCCAACAAATAGAAATAACAAGACCAATCAGTCCACCTATAACAAGACATATGATACGCATTAAAACATAACGTTTTTCGTCATCTGTTTTAATCATATATGCATATGGCTGTAAATCCTTCTTTAACAAGCTATAAACATAATCCATTATTCATCGCTCCTTAACCATTTCTTATTAACCAGGGATACATATACAACGAAGAAAATCACCATCATGATTTCAATTTCGATAAAAGTAAAAAACTGATACTGATTATTTTTTATCATGATTGCCTGTAATTCAGGATCCTGATATGCAAATACAGAATACATACTAATACCAAAAGACAACACTGTCATCAGATAAAACATATATCTAGCAGATTTCTTTTTCTTTTGGAAAACCATCATTTCCTGTTTCCAGTTTTCGTAATCAATTAGATCTAAATTATAGTAAACAGAATCTCCTCCCTGCTGTTCGCCAGTTACTAATAATGCATGCAGACGCTTCAAATATGTATTCTCATATTGATTTTCGATGTATTGAATTCCTTTTTCTAATTGCCCTGTTTCATTAATACAAATCGAAGCTTTTTCTATACAGGCAGCCATTTTAGAATGTTCTGGAAACATTTTTCGTGTTTCTTTTAAGGCACTTGTCAGCTTTCCATATACTTTAAAATACATTCGAACACTTTCAAAATACTGACAATATTCCTCAAAGCGTCGCTGTTCATGAAGATAGAAAAAATAGGCAGAAATCACACCAGGCAATAGTACAATTAAACTTCCTAATACTATACCTGTGTATAAGATATTTAATTTTTGAAAATAACAGATTGTGATCATTGCCATGATCGTAGAAAATATCGTAAGACAAAAATCTTTTTTTGAATATGTATATCCATATGTTTTAACAGATGTCATCTTCTTGAATTTAGAATTCTTCATCTATTTCCCTCCAGTCTAAGGAGACATGATTAGCCTTAAACACTTCCTTAAAGTAATCAGGCAATTTAAAACAACGTACATGATTTAATGTCTGCTGATACAATAAAGTCTTTTGCGGCTGTCGCTGTTCATCATTCCAAAACAAGGCAATCTGCCCAATATAACGTTTCATTTTACCACCAGATAATTCTTTACATGGTGTTATGCATACCTGGATATAATCATGAATGGTTGATAATAAATGATGATCGTTTTTATTCTGTGATAACTGAATTAAGCGCTGCGGCATTAAAAGGGCATCTTTTAAGTGTACAGTAGCACATACTCTTGCCGAACTGCTTAGCACAAGAAATAAATCATCTACCGCCTCATCTCGTACTTCCTGAAAACATACATAATCCGCATTATCTCGCAAAATACAAGCAGTCGTATTTGTATAGTTCATGATATCATTAACTATGTACTGACGAATATTACGCTGAGGATATAACTCTAACATACGCATTTCATCAATATCACTTATAAAGTCAATACTTGCATTTTCATGACACATACTTAACATCGTTTTCATTAACTGTGTCTTCCCTGTGCCAACCTCTCCTCCAAATATAACACTCATCTTTGACTTGATGCAGGCTTGAAGAAAATCAAAAACAACAGGAAGACAATACTTTGTCTTTTTTGCCATTTTAGGAGTAATTACTAAATCAATTGGATTTTTTCGTATACTCAGTGTATAGCCAGAAGTTGAAAAAGAACGATGGGTCGCATGAATACGCAAACCTTCTATCTCACCATCTAAAATTGGATGCTCATAATTAAACTGCTCATTGATAGCACTAGAATTACTCAAACGATGTATTAGCCCTTCCAAATAATGCTCTTCCAGCTGCATTACCTTATATTTGCCTTTATGTACGTGTGTAACAAAGACACTTGAGCCATTACTATCAATATCTGTAATCTGTTCATCTAAAACATATGGCTGTAAGAGTCCAAAATCGAAAGTCATATTATTTGCCTACTCCCGTTATATCAAATAAAGTATTCGTCTGTTCTACTGTTTTATTCGATACATTTTTTGAATATTCTTTGCTGGACGCAATAAAAACACTTCCGACAACTAGTGCCAATACGACTAATACTGCAATTTTAGGTGCATTTTCCATTTTGCTTTTCCTTTCGTGGGGTTGCCACATTCGCTTTTTGTTAGGAAGACATAACCTATTTATGGAAGTCTGTATTCTTCCAGAATCATGCTCTTGCGTAAACTTCGCTGATCCTTTGTTCCATTTAAATGTATAAAATCCATTGTGATATCTACATCTATCAGACCTTCTTTGCTTATATCGTATATATTTAATGTATAATCACTGTCTGTATTGATATTATTCGCAAATTCTCGAATCAGCTCTGCCTCCATTATGGCTTCATCCATTTCATATATCTTATGTATACCCAAACCAGTTAAGACATTATGCATACTGATAGAAGCTGTTTCCTCCATTTCACTTTTACGCAGAGTAATCGAGTGGATATCTAACATGACTAATAAAACCATCACAAAACAAAGTAAAATAATGCTATATTTCATCATTGTTTTCATATTGATTACACTCCATTTCCTATGTTTTTCAAATATCCAAACTCTTGAAGAAATAACATATTATCTTGTATGGAATAACCATGATTTTTATTAAAGCTCTTGATTTTTTGAATATCTTCTCTACTCAGCTTCCATGAAAACAATATATCTTCTTTATCTTTTAATAGACTTGACTTTAAACGCATAAATCGCTCATTTTCTCTCCAGACACTATTTTCATTCAATGTTTGAAGATAAGGATAAGCAATACTGCGAACATATTTCTTAGTACGATCTTCTTCGGCACGCTGATCAAGAACAATTACTTTTATAGTCTTTTCGGCAATATTAGATGATTGATCTTTTACCTGATACGTCAATTGATATTCCCCTTGTTGCATAAGATTTGTCGTATCCTTAATCACCTTAACTTTACTTGTAATATCTCCCTCTTCCGGATCCTTTGCGGATACCTTCTCAAGACGTACTTTTTCCCATTCTTTATTTGTATATAGGTTTTCAAAAATATAAATATTATCAGCATGAATACTTGGGAAGCCATCCCAATAAGCATATAAATGAATATTCTGTTTCACAGGTTCTGTAAATGTATAGAGTATCCCTCCACTGTCATACCATCCTATAAATTTACAGTCTGCCTTTGTTGGTTCCTTTACCCTTCCAGCTAAACTTCCATACGCTACTGTCTGTATAGGAACTGTACTGCCTCCATTAGAATGAAACGTAATTGTAAAAGTTTTAACTCTATAACAAGCAATAATATTCATATTCTTTTTAATGTTTGTGTAACCTTCACTCCATTTTTCAAATGTATAACCTTCTCGTGAAGGATTAGCAGGAGGAGAAGCATTCCCTCCATGAGTAACATTCTGCGATTTTAAAATAGATCCATCCCAATCTAAAAAATTAATTTGATATACATTCGTAGAATATTGTGCCGTAACAATTGTATCAGCCTTAATATTCGTAAATGCTTTGTCCCACCCTTTAAATGTTTTACCTTCTTTATTGCCTACTGATGGTGCTGTCGCATTCCCATAACGTACTACCTTCTGCGTCTTTAACAACGTTCCATCGTAATCTAAAAACTTAACTGTATACATTGGAAAATTAACTGTGATTTTTTGTTTTACATTTACCACCGTAATACCACCGCTTTTAAGATCTCTAAGCTCCACTGTATGAACCCCAGGTTTTAATGTAAAAGTTTCCTCTCCACATAACTGTGTCTTATTGGAGATGTGTTTATTTATGTAATTAGAAATCGTGGCTTTCTTCATATTATCCACAAACACACCAATTGGAATCTTCTGATAAATATAAGAACCTTGCCCTCCTTTATGTGTTATATAATAACGAAAGCGATATTTTATTGTTTTAGCCACATCATCATACCCAACTTTTTCATATGTTATGGTTTCAAAGAACTTCCCATTATTCCAAGAACCTATTTTTGTATGCCCCACCACAATCTCTTTGGAACTTTTTGGCTTAAATGAAGTGGTAGATAAGGTTACCGCATGTATTGAAACCGGTTCTAAACAAGGACTGAGAAACAAGAAACATAAAATGATTCCCATGAAACTTCGTATGTATTTTTTCATTAAATGATCACCTCATATTTTTAGTCCATAGTACTGAAGTTTACTGTCCATGGAGTATCATCTTGTCCTGCATTCGCATAATTACCATCAAAAGGCTGAATAATTTCCATAATACAATCTTCCCATGGACCTCCAGGAATACTAGTCTGTTCCTCAGCCCAGGCATTCGCTTCTTCATATGTCGCAAAAACTCGTCCACTATTTCCTAAAAGATAACTTGGAAAATTATCCACTGTCATAATTGGAAGCTCTTCTTCTGGATAAACAACTTCTTCTTTTTCAAGAATCTTACTATCATTTTGTATTTCTTGAGATGGCTGTTTTGCCGGTGTTTCCTGAACAGAATTATTTGAACTATTGTTATTTTCCTGTTTTGATACAGAGCTATCATGATTAGAAGTTTTATTTTCTGTCTTATGTTTATCCTTCACTACAGTAAGATTAGCTGTTTCCTCTTGTTTAGAAAGATTTGACTGCTTCTTTCCATCATCCGTAAATTGTAGCGTAACTTTAACTTCATCTGACTCATTTCCGCTTTTATCTTTTACCTTAATGCGTAAAATGACTTCAGATGCAGAAGAAGGAATTTTTGAAACTTTAGGCAATTCAAAACTCTTGTCATAATTATCAGTAATCACTACATTATCTTGAATGGCTTTATTCACTTTCTTTAAATTAGTAGATAACGGAAACACAAGTATCTTTTCCTTACAATGAATGACAGGTTTTTCTTTATCTATGATTTTTATTTTTACAGTATAATCCTTATGGTCATATTGTATGCTCATTGTATATGTACCTAGCTTTTGTACATTAACATCACTTTTCTTAATTACAACTTCTTTTTCATTTCCGATGGGATCAAAAAAGTTTTTAGCATGCAAATCTAATTCTTCTTTTACAGGAAACTCCAACATTTCACTTTTAAGTTTTACATCTGATGCACATCCACATAAACCAATAGTCAGAATTAAAAAAATTAATTTGTATAAACCCTTCATATCATTCCCTACCCTTCTGTTTTTGTACTTCTTGACACTACAATGATATCATGGGGCAATATGCAATGCGCACGTTATTTAAACGCAGATTATACGCAGAAAAAGTGCAAAAAAAAAGCATGATATGAGACATAGAGTCCAATCATGCAAATTTATTAATTATTTAACTTCAATAATTTTCATAGTGTTAGTTGCACCATTACCTACTGGATATCCAGCAACGATGATAATCGTTTCACCAACTTTAATACCCATTTCTTTCGCAATAGCACGAGCTAATTCACATTCATTGTTTTGATTGTTCGCAACTTCTGATAGAACAGTAGTTACACCCCAGTTCATAGCTAATGAACGCTGTGTTTTTTCATCAAATGTAACTGCGATTACTGGTGCTTCAGGACGGAACTTAGAAATTCTTCTAGCAGTTGTTCCACTCTGTGTAAAGGCAATTACTGCCGCAACGTCTAATGCCATAGCTGTATCAGCTACAGAAATAGCGATTGCATCATTTTTTGTTCTCTGACTAGTTTTGATACTAGCCTTTAAACGTTCTCTATATGGAATTGTTGGTTCCATTGCTTTCGCAATACGATCCATTGTCTGTACTGCTTCGATAGGATATAAACCAGCAGCAGATTCTCCACTTAACATAATAGCATCTGTACCATCTAATACAGCATTCGCAACGTCACTAGCTTCTGCACGTGTAGGTCTAGGGTTTCCCTGCATAGACTCTAACATATGAGTTGCAGTTACAACCGGTTTACCCATTGCATTTGCAGTTTTGATAATCTTTTTCTGATAAATTGGAACTAATTCAAAAGAAACGTCAACACCTAAATCACCACGAGCAACCATGACACCATCAGCTACTTCTAGGATTTCTTCCAAATTATCAAATCCTTCCTGATTCTCAATTTTAGGAATAATCTGAATATCTGGTCTTCCTTCTTCTCTTAAAATCTTACGAATTGCTAAAATATCTTCTTTTCTTCTTGTGAAAGAAGCCGCAATATAATCTACACCCATTTTACATCCAAAACGAATATCTGCATCATCTTTTGCAGAAACGAATGGCATACTTAACTTAACACCTGGTAAGTTACATCCTTTTTTGCTTTTTAACTGTCCTGGGTTTTCAATACGGCATTTTAATTCCCCATCTTTTTTCTCTAAAATTGTTAGACGCATTTTTCCATCGTCAATTAAAATGGTTCCGCCTACTTCAACATCATTGAAAACTTCTGGACACTGAATATGAAATTTATCGTGTGTACCTAAAACTTTTTCACGAACAATCGTAACGATTTCTCCTTTTTCATATTCTTCTACACCATTTTCAAAATCACCTAAACGTACTTCAGGACCTTTTGTATCTAATAAAATGGCAATATTTTTTCCAGTTTCTTTTACTACCTCACGAATATTTTTAATTCGATTTCCGTGTTCTTCATAATCACCATGAGAAAAGTTTAAACGAATAATGTTCATACCATTCTCTACAAGTTTTGTCATCATTTCCTTGCTTTCAGAAGCAGGACCAATTGTACAAATAATCTTAGTTTTTCTGTTTCCTAACATGTCATATTCCTTTCTTAACCTAATATCTTTATCTAAACAAGGCGTTCAAATAAATTCTGCAGTCGTTTACGAGACTCTCTTGGCGTACTTAAAGCCTCTTCAATCGGCACAGATACTATCTGATTGTCTTTAATGCTGACACATTGTCCTCCAATACCCTGCATCAGCAGATCCACCGCTTTTTCGCCCATTCGAGAAGCTAATACTCGATCCGTTGGTGTCGGTGATCCACCACGCTGTACGTGGCCTAGCACCGTGGCTCTTCCTGAGAATCCAGTATGTAAGCTTACTTTTTTGGCAAATTGGTGTACATCTGTAATCTTTTCAGAAATTACTACGATTGCATGACGTTTCTTTTTAATTAAATCAAAGTCACGCAGACGTTCTAGAACTTCTCCTTCTTCAAAGCCCGTTGACGATGTAATTACAATTTCTGCACCGCATGCAATACCTGACCAAATAGCCAAATCACCGCAGCGATTTCCCATAACTTCAACAATAGAACAGCGATGATGAGAGCTTGAAGTATCTCTCAGTTTATCGACAGCCTCCACAATGGTTGTTAAAGCAGTGTCAAATCCTATTGTAAAATCGGTACATGTGATGTCGTTATCAATGGTACCCGGCAATCCGATACAGTTGATTCCCATTTCAGTAAGTGCCAAAGCACCACGATAAGAACCATCTCCACCGATGACAACGATAGCCTCAATTCCTCGTTTTTTCAACTGCTGAACTGCTTTCTTACGCACTTCAATATCCTTAAACTCTGGAAGTCGGGCAGACCCAAGAATCGTTCCTCCTCGGTCAATGATTTCTCCTACACTGGCTTTTGTCAAAGGTTCAATATAACCTTCCACCATACCTTTGTATCCATCATAAATACCAAAAACTTCGATTCCACTATTAAGTGCAACCCTTGTGACGGCGCGAATTGCAGCATTCATTCCAGGTGCATCCCCACCGGAAGTTAGAACACCAATACGTTTTACCATAAAAATTCCTCCATTCACGGTTAATATGATACCATTTTCTTACATTTTTTACTAGCCTTATTTTCGTCTTGTTTCACCTTTTATAAAAATTTCACAAGATAAAGCCCGAATTCGTTCCAGCAGTCGTTCCGCCGCAACTGGCTCACTGCTTTTTGACGAGGTATTACATAATCTTTGTTTTAGCTCTTCCATTGAATAATTACTTGTAAAAATGGTTAAACGATGTTTTTCCATACGAGCATCTAAAAGAGGCAATAAGATATCATCACGACTCCATGCGGTTACACTTTCACCGCCAATATCGTCAAAAACTACAACATCAGCATTTGAAATTTTTCTTAATCGCTGTTCCATCACATCCGGCTCATGAAATAACATTTTCAATTCACTAATCAATTTCGGTACATTCACAAAGGCAACACGATGTTTCTGTTTTGCATAGAAATTACACATACCAGCTGCCAGCCAGCTTTTCCCTGCCCCTGGCTTTCCCCATAAGTATGCACCTTTTTCATGTACTCCATTCTTTAAGATCTTGATGACTTTCGCATAAGCATGTTTATATTCCAGACTTTCTTTTGTTAAATCAATATCTGCAATATCTATAAGCAAATAATGTTCCAGCATGTCCTGCTGTACAAAATATTTACGATGAGCATAGCTGGCTTCTCTTTGTTTATAATAATCACAATACGTTAGCTGATTCATCAGCATACCATCTAAATACAGATCCAATAAAACACCTTTTTGTTCCTGTCGGCAGAAATCCAATCCTTTACAGTTCTCACATGCTTCCTTTCGTTTACACCAATCTTGAAAGCGACCGCTGTGATCATACACAAACTGTTCATCCTTCTGATGTTTTTTTAACCAGGCAAGCACATGAGGATTTTTCATTAGCTGCTGAACAAGTGTTTCTTTCTTTTTTTTCTGTTCTTCACTCAATTCAAACGCAAACGACATTTTCTCCATTTACTCACCTCTCAATACTTCTAAATCTTTTAATAATTCTTCTTCATTGAAATCATCGACATCAACCTTGATTTCATCTGGATTCTGATACCATGAAGGAAGCTCCTTCTTATTTGCATTTTTTGTTTTCATTGGCTTGTTTGTTTCTTCCTTGATCTGTGCTAATGCTTTTTCACTTGTATCAATTCCAAGACGAACCCATGTACTCGCCACTTTTTCAACATATGCTTTTGGGAATTGCTGATTTTTTGTTTTTAAAACATATTCAATCAATACATTCACAACCTCAGGTTTCATTTTATATTCTGAAATCAAAGTTTCGATCAAATAAGAATCACTGCGGCTAACCTTAACACCATGCTGCAGATTCTGCAGAAAGGCAACTGGCGGCAATTGATAAGGATCTTTATTTTCTTTTATAGAAACCGTTGGTTTTGTATTACGCACTTTCCTTTTCAAACGCTCTACATCTAAATCATTTGTTTTTAGATCCATACTTTTGGAAACTAATTTGCGCATCGTAATTTCATCAATTCCATGAATCGTAGCTAATTCCCCAATAATACGAAGATTTTTTTCACTCCTTGCGGTCGATGGGAACACAATCTGTGATAAACCATTTAAGAAGCGATCGTAATTAAAGCTCAATGGAATATCATTTTGATATAAGGAATTCTGCTTTGGTTTTAACTTACGGAAAGCATCTTCCTGTGTATCCTGCCAGTCTTCCTTTATAACATTCACAAATGGGATCGTTATCTCCTGATAAGTACTTTTATCTTCATAAGGCTTCGAAAAGCATTGTTTATGAAATTCATATACTTCTTTTCCCATCTCCTTCATATAGAGGCGTCCAAACACTTCATGGCGAAGAAAATCATTTCCATCTTTAGGCATAAAAACCTGATATAAATAACGATTTTCTGCCGCATCATAAAAGGTTTTCACCAATAGATATTGTTCCAGAACATGGCGGCTCTTCTCCATGTTCTCCATACTTAATCTACTAATCTTTTGAATAAGGATATGATTTTTGATTTTAGGAGTACGACTTCCAACACTTACTAATGTATGATACAGAATAGCTGCATCATTACCTATCAAAGGCAGGTAAAGCATCGTAAAGGAAGCATAAGAATCCATTGTCATTTCGCCACAAACTTCAATACGACATTTATCTTCTTTTCTCACATACTCACCTCTATCACTTCTTCATGTTCAGTATATCACAAATATTGCGTTTCAGACTTGCTTTATCTTTATTATTGTAAAAAATTACATCAGCACGAGCAATTTTTTCCTCCTGTGGTATCTGTGTGCGTAATCTTCGCATAGCCTCTTCTCTAGAAACATGACGATATTTTTGTAGTCGTTCCAATAATGTTTCTTCATCACAGGCAACAACCCAGATTTCATCAAACGCATCTTCCCATTTCACTTCAAACAATAAAGGAACTTCCACAACTACTAATTCTTCATCTTTATGGACTTCTAGTTCCTTAAAAATACGCTGTTTGATTAAAGGATGAAGAATATCTTCTGCTTGTTTTTTTTTAATCGGATCAGAGAAGATCAGATTACTCATTGCCACTTTATCTATCTCTTTTTCTTTATCCAATATACAATCTCCAAACATTTCTATTAATTGAAGATAACCAGCTTCCTGTTTTTCTAATAGCTGTGCATTGATCGCATCACAATCTAAAACCGTAATGCATTCTTGTTTTAATATTTCTATGACACTTGATTTTCCAGCTCCCATCACACCAGTTAAACCTATTGTTTTCATCTTTTCTTCTGACATGTCGGGCAATAATAAGTGCCACGAGTCGCAACCGTTATTTTTTTAATTACATTATGGCACACAGGACATGGCTCTCCTTTCTTCGCATGTACTTTCAGTTTTAGCTGAAATCTTCCATCTACTCCTAATGAAGAAGTATAGGATCGAATCGTTGTTCCCCCTGCTCGAATCGCTCCATTTAAAATTCTTCTTGTCTGAAAAATCAATTCTTCAAAATCCTTCTTTCGTAATCGAGAAACTCTTGTTTCTGGATGCATATGCATCGCAAAGCAGATTTCATCCGCATATATATTGCCAATACCTGCAATAATACTTTGATCTAGAAGAGCTGCTTTTAAATACATCTTCTTTTTATGCAGACGACGATATAGATAATCCGCAGTAATGCGTTCATCAAAGGCATCGAATCCAATTTTCGCAAAACAAGGATACGATAAGATATCGTCCTGTTTTTCATACAAATACATCTTACCGAATTTTCTTGTGTCATGATATCGAAGCTGTCTTCCATCAGATAATTGAAAAATCACATGAACATGTTTATCATATGGTTCGTCAATCTGCTGAACATAAAACTTTCCTTCCATACGCATATGACAAATCCATACCATATCACCTAAATCAAAAATCAAATATTTTCCATGTCTTCGATAACTCTGAATTGTTTTATTCTGTATGTTTTCACAAAATTTCTCTACGCTAGGATAAGCTATGATATTATTCCAAAATACTTGACAATTTATAATTTTGGCATGCTGCAGCTGATGCTCAAGTGTTCTAACTACTGTTTCAACTTCTGGTAACTCCGGCATAGTTCACCTATTTCGCATCATACCATGTTTTTCCCATACTTGCCTCAGCTAGTAAAGGAACTCTTAATTTCATAGCATTCTGCATACCTTCCTCAACAATCTTTTTCATAATTTCAATTTCGTCTTCACACACATCAAAAATCAATTCATCATGAATCTGCAGGATCATTCTGGATTTTACCTGCTCTTCACGCATCTTATCAAATATATGAATCATCGCAAGCTTGATTAGATCCGCAGCACTTCCCTGAATTGGCGCATTCATGGCAGCACGCTTTCCAAATTCTCGCATCATATAGTTTTTATCATTAATCTCTTTAATATAGCGACGGCGATTAAATAATGTTTTTACATATCCATGTTCTTCACAGAAATGAATCGTATCATCCATAAATGTTTTTATATTAGGATAAGAAGCAAAGTATTTCTCTATAAAGGCATGTGCTTCTTTTCTTGTGATATGCAACTGTTCACTTAATCCAAAATCACTCTGGCCATAAACAATTCCAAAGTTAACTGTTTTAGCACTTCTTCGCATAGATGCATCCACATCATCATGATCCACATCAAAAATCTGCATAGCAGTCTTGGTATGAATGTCAATACCATGCTGGAATGCATCAATCATCGTTTCTTCATTGGCCATATGAGCTAACATTCTTAATTCAATCTGAGAATAGTCAGCTGATAATAATACATGGTTTTCACTTGCCACAAACGCCTTACGAATTTCTTTCCCTTCTTCATCACGTACAGAAATATTCTGCAGATTTGGTTCTGAAGAAGAAAGACGTCCTGTCTGGGTCTGAATCTGATTAAAAATCGTATGAATTTTACCATCTGCACATACATGCTTACTTAATCCTACTGCATATGTAGAATAAATTTTCTGATACTTACGATGCTCTAGCAATAATGGAATAATAGGATGCTGCGTAGATAATTTTTCCAATACATCAGCTGCGGTACTCCTCTTCTTGCCTGCTTTTAATCCTAACTCATCATAAAGAATCGTCGCAAGCTGTTTTGGAGAATTTATATTAAACTCCATACCTGCCATTTCATAAATCTGAGAACTTAAGGCTTCAATTTTTTCACTTGTTGCCTTCGCAATCTCATCTAAAGTTTCTAGACTAGTGACAACACCTTCTTTTTCCATGGCATATAAAACATATGTAAGTGGCATTTCAATGGTATTAAATAAATCCATCATTTCCATATCCTGCAAAGATTCATTTAATATACTCACTAAATCCTGTAAATGATCTGCCTGAATCATCGCATAATCCGCTGCTAATTGATCATCTACCAGCTTTGGTTTTCCTTTTTTTCCAAATACATCATCTTTTAATAAGCTGCGGTCAAACTGATATTTTTCTGCTAATTTATCATAATCAGAAAGTGTACCATCAACTAAGAATGCCGCAATCATGACATCAAAAGATACTTTAGAGAAAGGAATATGATGTTTATGTAAAGCATGGTAGAAGTTCTTCGCATCATATACAGCTTTATGGTTATCACTCAATAGCCATGCCATAAAGGCTTCATCTTTTAGTGCATCTTCAAAACGAACATACTCTGTTTCATCATCTTTACTAATCGCAAAACCATAAAGTGTAGCATCATAATAGTTTTCATTATCCAGATTTGCAAATATGAAAGCATCATCACACAACAGATGTGAAGAGAATTTATTAACAATTTTCCGGCTTCCTTCTTTTTTCACTTCTTCTGTATTCATTGTTTCTTTAATAAAACTTTTCATTTCATACTTCACAAAGAAATCATGTAATTCTTTCTTTGGTTCCTGTAACAGCATATCATCAAAATCAATAGGAATATCCGCATCTACTTTGATAGTTGCTAGATATTTTGACATAAATGCCGATTCTCTTCCTGTTTCCAGTTTTTCTTTCATCTTTCCTTTGATTTCATCAATATGTTCATAAACATTATCTACTGTTTCATAAGTATTTAACAGTTTCAATGCTGTCTTTTCACCTATTCCTTTTACACCAGGAATATTATCAGCTGTATCTCCCATTAAGGCTTTTAAGTCAATAATCTGAGATGGTACAATTCCCATTGTTTCCTTAAGCTTAGCCTCATCCATCACTTCCATCTCGCTAATGCCTTTTTTCATCAGATAAACATCTGTTGTTGCATCGATCAGCTGTAATAGATCTCGATCACTAGATAAAATATGTATTTCAACATCAGGATATTTCTTCGCGATACTTCCGATAATATCATCTGCTTCAATACCTTCACATTCATAACGAACCATACCATAAGCATCTAGATATTCTCTTACGATTGGAAACTGAACAATCAATTCCTGATCTAATTCTTTTCTGGTTCCTTTATATTCTTTATATGATTCATGACGAAATGTTGGCTTTCCTGCATCCCATGCGACTAAAACCGCATCAGGCTGAATCAGAGATAAAGCTTTATTAACCATAGTCACAAAACCAAACACTGCATTCGTAGGTATTCCATTAGTCGTTTTCATCATACGCCCATATAATGTCGCATAATATGCTCGAAACAACATGGAATTTCCATCTATTAATAATAATTTTTTTCTTGTAGAAGTCATAATCCATTTCCTTTCAATCTATTTTCTTCTTTTATATTTTACCACAGTTTCTTATTCTCAATAACGATATGCACTTTATTTCTTAGAAAAGAAAAAGGTCGTTAGATGACCTTTAAGAAGCTATTGATTCCAGTGCTTTCAAATTATCATACATAATTGTCAGATAATCTTTGCTGGCATTCTGATCATCACTGGTAATACTTGATAAATTATGCAGCTCCACTGGGATTAAGGCTAACTCATCGATTAGTTCTTCCTGCAGTTTCTGCATATCTTCAGGCAGATTCTGTTCCACTGCGATATAACGTACATGATCATTCTTAATTCTTTCTTTTATCGCTTTCAGCTGAGCATCTGTAGGAAGTGCTCCGTATTTCGATAATACAACTGGATACACCTGAATACCATAAGATTTTTGCCAGTTACCAAAAGATGGTGTCATAGACACAAAGCTGATATTCATATCCTTATCTGCGATTATCTGAAAATCCGCATCTAATCGAGCTAAATCAAGCTCTAAAGCATCATAGTTCTCATCAAAGATATCTTTATACTGCGGATAAAGTTCTACTAGATAATCATGAATATCACTTGCCATACTCAGCATTGCAACAGGATCCATCCACAGCATCGGATCTTCTTCATATAAATCGATATTATTAAATTCTTCACCTTCATAGTAAGGACTCTCTGTTCCAGCCTCAACACCATTGATCATTGTTGATGAATAACGTTCAAACTTATATATAGCACTCTTCACAGCTAAATCAACTGTATTTACATCCGTATCATAAATATCTTCTTCATATAAATCCATGTATGGCTCTAATCCTCCAATATAAAACAATACATCGCTATTATTTAATATTTCTTTAAAATTGGATTTAATCTGAGCACGCTGAATCATTGTATTTTCAGTTATATTGCTTACTGTTACATCATCGCCGCCAATTCTCTCAACTAGATATTGTACTGCATACACAGTTGTTGCAACACTAGGTTTTTTTTCTTCACAGCCACTGACAAGAAATAATGTCAGCATAGAAACAAGGAAAACTTTTATCTTCATAGAGCTGCCTCCTTGTGTTAAATTATACCATACTTCTTTATTAAAGCCTACTGTTTTTCTTTTCCGCATGATAAAAATAAAGACGTTTTCTCAGCCAGGTTTCCTCTTCCATAAAGCCATTATGATTCTTCATGATATTTTTTCGAGCACGATATAAATCATCCTTTGTATTCAAAATGTAAGGAAAAGCAGCCGGATGCTGTAATCGATAATGAAAAAAATGACGCTGTAATGTTACTAACATACGCCATGAATATAATAACTGCACACCTAAAAAACACAAAACAACGATTGCGCTTGCCCCTTGTAATAATTGAAAATAAATAATGAATATCATATTCACAAAAGAAAATAAGTATGTCATTTTCTCTGCTTGTTTAAAACGCAGAAAACAGTGAAAAAATGTCTGTAAAAGCCTTCCTCCATCTAAAGGATAGATCGGAAGCAGATTAAACAATAAAATAGATGCATTCATATGATTCAGATATTCCATAAACACATTAGAAATAAGTCCAAAATGAAAGGCACTCATAAAAATAAATGGAAAACTAACATGCATCAAAGGACCAGCAGATATAATCATAATTTCATGAAAAACAGAACCATGTCCCATATGTGCAATCTGTGCCGAAAGCCCAAATGGATAAATAATGACTCTTTCTATTTCATAATGAAACATAATCGCACAGATGATATGAGCCATTTCATGTATACTTAATATAAAGAAAATCCAGCCAATAATTTTCCCTACTCCTAGATATGGCAATAAAATCAGATATGGTATCCATAGCCAGGAAACATGAATTTTACGAAAACGCATTATCAATAGAAACGACTTTACTATCCTTTAAAGCAGAAATAGTAACATATCCTTCATAGCTTCCAAATACCGCATCTTTTATTACTCGTTCTTCTTCTTTTACAGCTACCTCCTGTAAATGACCATAAGAGACGACCACACCGTTATCTTGTTTGATATGCATAGAATATGTTTTATCTGTTTCCTGCTGTACATGCAAGACAATCCCGTCAAAACCATTTCTTGCCTGATTTGTTCCATTCGTATATTGATTATCTTGAATAAGAGTGTATGTCGAAGCAGTGCTTACTGGCATAGTATCATAAGAAAACCAGTTTTCAAAAGGAAGCCAGCTGCCAATATTTTCTATTGGCAAGTACTTTAAAACGCTATTGATTTCCACCAGCTGCAGTTTCTGATTTAGCAAAAGAACCAAAGCTACTAAGCATACCCCCATCATTAGCATTACCGTATGATAAAATAAACGAAACAGCAGGAAAGGACGGTGGCTCTTTTCTTCCCCATCAAATCTTCTATTTTTTATTCTATCTCTTGCTTTTTTTATATCATCCATGTCGTCCCTCCTGTATCCACTATATGTATATGAAAATTATCGATTTCTAGAACCAAAAAAACCTGCATGTGCAGGTTAAGTTTCTGAATCATCAGATATTTTCATAGCTTGTTCGTACAATTTATGATCATGTCGTTTCTCATAAACATCTAGCGCTGTTTTCCATGCAATTGCTACAGGCATGCTTGCCATGATACCAATTGGTCCCATAATCACACCACCCGCAAATACTGCCAGTAAGGTAATCAATGGTCCAACCGAACTTCTTTTCTCATGAACAAGCGGAGATATTACATAGGCATCCACATTAGATAAAATCAGAATCCCCATAATTAGCGCAATGATGTTACTTGGCGGTAAGGTCAAGGCTGTTATGATTCCAATACTATTCGCAATAGCACCGCCTATATAAGGGATAATCGATAATATGGATGTCAATAATCCAATGATCAGCCAATCAGGATGACCAATCATAAAGTAAAACGTACTATATTCCACGAATTTAATCAGCATAATAATGATCATTGATCTAATATATACCGATACATTTTGATCTATTTCAGATAAATATGGTTCACAATCATTAAAAAACAACTGACAGATTTTACGAATCCCTTGTTTAATTCTTTCAAAATCAAATAGCATATAAATCGCAATGATTACTGAAAACAATGCATTTGTCACTACTCCAATAACAGAATTCATCAAACCAGGCAGACTTGATACAATCTGTGGAAACCAATCATCATAAGACTCCAGCAGAGCCACAATATTATTAGTAATCGAATTCACTAAAGAAAAATCATTCATATTTCCTAATGTCTTGATTTTATTGGAAATCCACACAACTCCATCAATCATACTGACCATAAACTCATTTAGTTTTTCATACAGCATCGGCATAACCAGTACAAGGATTGCGATCATCACAACGAGTACACATACCCATATCGCAAGAATCGAAAAATTCTTTGGGATTCCTTTTTTCTCTAAAAATTCCACTAATGGATGCATGATATAAGCCAGTACAAAGCCAATAAGAAATGGCTGAAATATAGATTGCGCCATACTCGCCCAGCTTCCCCATACACTTTCCGTATGAATCAACAAAAACAATATTAAAAGTACACAAATAATCTTCGTTAGCATTTGTATAGAGAATTTCTGATCGATTTTTTTTAAAATTTGTTTAATCATAGCGCCACCAAACTTTCACTTATCTTTATTCTACCATGACAAAAAAGAAATTACCAGTTTTGTACCAGACCATACATAAAACCATGCCTATCGGATATTCTTGCGCTATCTGAAATAAAGGCTTATAATTACTAATTATAAGGTGATCCTATGTATCGAATCATGATAATTGAAGACGATAAAACAATTGCATCTGCATTGCAAAATTATTCATGATGGAGAATATATTGCGGTAATGGGGGAATCAGGATCAGGAAAGACAACTCTTTTAAATATACTTGCATCATTAGATAAACCAACAAGCGGCAATATCATACTTAATGGTAAAGATATTGTGTCAATTGATGAGAAATCAATATCTGCATTTCGAAGAGAACATTTAGGTTTCGTATTTCAGGAATTCAATTTATTAGATACCTTTTCTTTAAAAGATAATATCTTTCTTCCGCTTGTCTTATCAGGATTTAACTTCAAAGAAATGGAAAAACGATTACTTCCACTTGCGAAAGATTTAGGTATAAGCGATATTTTAGAAAAATATCCATACGAAGTATCTGGAGGACAAAAACAGCGATGCGCAGTGGCAAGAGCATTGATCAATCAGCCTGATTTAATTTTAGCAGACGAACCAACAGGAGCTTTAGATTCTAAATTATGTGATGATTTATTAAACATTTTCAACCGAATCAATCAAAAAGGACAAACGATTATTATGGTTACTCATTCAACAAAGGCTGCAAGTCATGCCAGCAGAGTTCTTTTTATCAAAGATGGAAAAGTCTTTCATCAGATATACAAGGGAAATAAAACAAACGATGAAATGTATCAGAGCATATCAGAAACCTTAACTTTGCTAGCTACAGGTGGTGTTCATAATGAATAAGTTTTTCTACCCCAGATTAGCATTATCAAATCTTAAAAAGAATTCAAAAACTTACATTCCTTATCTACTTACTTGTATCATCACAACCGCTATGTTTTATATTATCTATTCATTATCTACAAATGAAGGATTAGAACATATGGTTGGCGGAATGGAAATAAAAACCTTATTAAGATTAGGAATTATTATCATTAGTTTTTTCTCAACTGTTTTCCTATTTTATACAAATAGTTTCTTAACCAAAAGAAGAAAAAAAGAATTTGGCCTTTACAATATCTTAGGAATGGAGAAAAAACACATTGGAAAACTTATTGCCAATGAATGCCTAATAACTCTAATATGCAGTCTAAGTCTTGGCTTATTAGCTGGCATTTCACTAGATAAAGTAATGTTTCTTATCATTGGCAATATCTTAAAAACTACCATTCCCTTTGGCTTTCATATATCTTTAAAAGCCATAAAGGCAACATTTTTACTGTTTATTTTTATTCATCTGTTAATTTGCTTAAATTCGACCAGACAAATTCATATATCTAATCCGATAGAACTCTTAAATAGTTCATCTGTAGGTGAAAAAGAACCTAAAGCAAAATGGTTTTTAACCTTAATCGGAATCCTGCTTCTAGGCCTTGGTTATTACATTTCCCTAACAACCACAAATCCTTTAGGAGCCTTTGGTTTATTCTTTGTAGCTGTGATTTGTGTTATCATTGGAACATATTTATTATTTATTACAGGAAGTATCACTATTCTAAAAATGTTAAAAAAGAACAAGCGATTTTACTATAAAGCAAGTCATTTTATAAGCATTTCCGGCATGATTTACAGAATGAGACAAAATGCAGCAGGTCTAGCTAACATTTGTATCTTATCTACAATGGTATTAGTCACAGTATCATCCACCATCAGTCTATGGGGTAGTATAGCTGACCTGGTTAATACAAGATATCCTAGAGAAATTGTATTAACACTAAATAACAACAATTCACAGATCAGCAAACAGCTGCTTGAAGATACATATCAGTATATTGACACACAGAATTTACATGTAAAGAATTCATTAGAATATACATATCTTGCATTTTAAGCTCTATACGATAATGGTCAATATGTAACTGATAGAAACGCATGGGCTCTAAATAATCTAAATGATGTATACAACTTATTTTTCATCACTTTAGACGAATACAACCAAAACTGTAACACTTCTGAACAGCTTACAAAAGATGAAATACTAATATATTCAAATAGAACAGAAGTTAACGCTTCTGAAATTCATTTATTTGGAAAAGATTATAAAGTTAAAAAGAAATTAAATACTTTTGTGGAAAATGGCTTTATGATGGCAAATGCAGCCGCTACTCATTATATAGTTGTAAAAGATATGAATATCTTACATGAATTAGCCAAACAGCAGAATGCAGTATATGGTGATTTAAGCACTAACATAAAACATTATATCGGATTCGATACAGATGGAAATGAAAAACAGAACGTTGCGTTATACAAAATCTTAAATGAAAACTTAAGCAGTGATTATGAAGGACTAGATATTGAATCTCGTTCCGATTCCTATCATGCATTTATATCTCTTTATGGAGGATTAATGTTTCTAGGGTTATTCTTAAGTGTATTATTTGTAATGGCCGCAATATTAATTATTTACTATAAACAAATCAGCGAAGGATATGAAGATCGAGAACGATATGAAATCATGCAGAAAGTAGGTATGGATCATAAGGCAGTAAAAAAAGCTATCAATTCACAAGTACTTATGGTATTTTTCTTACCACTTCTGACAGCCGCAATCCATACACTCTTTGCATTTCCAATCATTTCAAGATTATTGAAAACCATGATGTTTAGTAACACAAAACTATTAGTGCTTTGTACCACAGGCTGTATTATCACCTTTGCGCTAATATATATATTAGTATATTTATTAACATCTAAATTGTATTATTCTATCGTAAAACGCTAAAATTATAACTATAGATAAAAAAGAAAAACTTGAATTATTGATTTTCAATAAAACCGGTCTTCCTTTTTTTATCCAAATAATTTCTGCAGGAAACCTTTTTCCTTAAATTTAGGAAGCTGACAGTGTTGTCCAAGCATTCGTTTAACAATACAATCAAAACACATATAAGTTAAGCTATCTCTAGAAAGAACTAACGGTTTTCCATAATTATTACTTTTTACCATTTGTTCATCATCAAATACATAACCTAAAAAATCAATTGCCAGCCATTGCCTAGCTTCCTCTAAGGATACGCTGATTCCTTTTTCAATAAATGATACATTCATACGGTTCACCACAAATGAGATATGTTCCATTCTTTCCTTTAATAGAATCCCAATGATACGATCAGCATCCTGTAAAGAAGTCACATCTAATGTCGTAACGATAATCGCTTTATCTGCACAAGATATCGCATGCTGAAATCCGCTTTCTATACCAGCCGGAGTATCTAATAAAATAAAATCAAATTCTTTTTTCAATTGATCCACAACGATCTTTAAATCATCACCATGGAAATATTGAATATGTATCGATTTACATGCTGGAAGTAAAAACAAATTTTCCTGACGTTTATCTCTTACCATTGCATTCGCTAAGGTACAGCGTCCCTCCATAACATCTTTTAAATCATAGATCACTCTATTTTCTAAGCCAAGCATCATATCAAGATTTTTTAAACCTAGATCCACATCAATCAGACATACTTTATATCCTCTTTGTGCTAGAACCATTCCTACATTTATACAAACACTGCTTTTTCCTACACCGCCTTTTCCAGATGTGATCGCAATTGCCTCTCCCATACTCTTTCCTCCTTGTACTTTAAAACATGCAAACTACTATGATTATCATAAACTTTACATGGCGCAGAAATTGTCATATTTTGAAAGCTAGTATCACAAATCCTTACATTCCCTTGAATCTGTGAAGCATATAAAACACAATCCTCATGGAGCAAATCAACACTACCATTCATACTGCCTAAAACATATATTGATTCACTGCTGATAATCAAAGTACCTGCTGGTATATTCCCTAAAATCAGCTTTGGTTCTTTAAATTCATAAGTTTCATGAGCTACCAGTTCTTTTTCATGAAAAAAAGGTCTTTTATCTTTCTCAAAGATATCAAATCCTGTAATAATAACCTGATATTGTTCACATATGTGAAATACTTCTTCCAAATCATTAGCTGTTAGTCTGGGTAAATGAAAAAAAGCCTCAAAATACTGTCCGTTTTCACGATGACAGAATTTGAGCCTTTCTGGTAATTGCTGCAAAAATGCCGATGCATCATCAAATTGAGCATATACATGATAAGTATTCTTTATTGTTTTGATTTTAATTTGAACCATTCTACTTTCTCTCCTTTTCGTATACGAAGAGCCTTCACTTCCAGATAGTCATCTTTAATACGAATCAGATAGAAAATAGCCATCACAAGAATAGCATTTCCTAAAAGTGTCAATAGTTCATAACGCTCCGCCCAAAGCATTAATGACATACTGGTAATTCTTTGAAAACTCATATAACAGTATATCAGAAGATCTTTGACGAAAATTGTCACAAACGCAAGAACAATGGATTCAAATAATGTTTCGGTCATATGTTTGCTCCAAAGCTGCAATAGACATGCAATAATCGTATAGATAATTGCATATATCAAAAAAGTATTCGCAAAACAAAAATCATAAATCATTCCACATACAAAGGCAAATAAACAAGAATCAATAAAAGAAAACTTACGAATTGTCAATACCATAGCACAAAAGCCTAAATTAGAAACAAAAATCAAATCATTGATTAAATAACTATTCGGAAATAAAACAGATAGAACCTCATCCATAAGAAAACAGAGAATCACAAATACGATATGCGCCATAATCTATTCTCCTTTTTCCCCTATAACACTAACAATAGAAAAGGATTGGAAATCTTCAATTGGCTTAACATAAATCGTCTGTCCGATCTGATTATTCAATGCTTGAACACTCTCTACAGTTCCAATCAGCAAGCCGCTAGGATAACCGCCACCTTTGCCGCTGGTAACTACCTGCATTCCTTTTTCTACTTCCGTACTATCATCAAATAACGTTACGATATAACAGCCCTGAGAAACATCATAGCTTTGTAAAATACCTAGAGAGCTTTTTTTCTCATCGATGAGAATTTTGATAGATGCAGAATTCAGTTTATCTTCACTAGTTAATAGCTTAACAACGCTTGTATTAGAAGAAACGCTCTTGACTTCCCCTATCATTCCCTTCGTACTTTCCACTGCCATTCCAACTTCAATACCATCATTACTGCCTTTATCAATTGTTATTTCATTATTCCATGTTGCCTGATCTCTCAAAATAACCTGAGCCCATTCACGAACATATTTATCATCACTTTTATTAATGCCTAAAGCCTCTTCTAACTCTGCAATTCTTTGTTGTCCATCTATATACTTAGCTTTATAAGATGGATTTTGACTAAGTTCATAACGCAGCTGGTCATTTTCCTCATTGACACTCCAAAGATTTGCAACATCTTGAAAAAGATTTTTAATTGTCTGTGTTGGATAATCAATCAATGCATATTTCAACATCGTTATCCCATCATACCCAATGTTGCTTGTAACTGATCCGCTCATAACCTTTAAAACAATTCCTATTCCCACAAAAAACGCAATTACACATAATATAGTTTTCTGAAAACGATTTAATTTCATTCTGATTCACCTGCTTTTAATGTACCCATATATTATATAAGGGAAAGAAAAATTGTTCAATGACAAACTAAGTTTTCTAAAAATATTAAGATTTCTGTAAAACTTTTATTCTTCCATCAGCCCCTGCTGTGCAAAACTAAAATAAGAATTTCTACTTACGATAATATGATCAATTAAAGGGATTGCGGTAACCTTGCCACATTCAATTATACTTTTAGTCAAAAGCATATCTGCTGAAGATGGACTTGGATCTCCACTTGGATGATTATGTACACATAATATTTTTGCACAGCCTACCTGCATCGCTTCTTTAAATATTTCACGCGGATGTACACTGGCATTCGTTAGTGTTCCTACAAACATTACACTGCTTTTTACCATCTGATTCTTCTGATTTAAGAATAATACTAAAAAATGCTCCTTATCTTCATAGCCTATAAATTGATTGATCCAATCCATGATATCATCAGGATGCGTTATACTACGGCTATGCTTTACTTCATCATAGGCAATCCTTCGTCCTAATTCAAATGCAGCCTGTAATGTAATAGCCTTAGTTTCCTTGATTCCGGGAAATACTATCAATTCACTCAAACTTGCTTTTCCAAGATCTCCCATAGTTTCCCATCCATTTAGTAGCTGATCAGCTAAATCAAGTGCCGATAAAGAACGTGTACCACTACGCAAAATAATTGCTAATAGCTCTCTATTCGATAATGCTGAAATTCCATATTGTAATACCTTTTCTCTAGGTCGCTCTCCTTCTTTTAACTCTTTAACTTTCATTTCCTATTCTTTCCAAAGCCTGTTCATAATCCTTTTCATCAATATATGTGATGATTTCTGAATTTTCAACTGTTATCTTCTTAGTAATATAGCTATATTTCAGTTCTTTCAACTTCTCTTGTACCTCTGCATTTTCCTCCTCTTGTGTACTGACTCCGCAGATAACTGCTGTTACATCCTGCTGTTTCATCGTATAGCTTGCAATACCGTTTGCCTCTAACTTTTTCTGCATTGACTGAATACTTTTATCCTGTTCATACAAACCAACCTGATTCACAAAAAGAACGCGTGTTTCCTGTTCTGTTTCTTGAAGCACAAAAGTAAATAATACATGATAAAAAAGTGCAAACACTAAAGAAAACAACATGCCTAATAAGATAATCGTTTTTCTCTGATTCATAACCTCACCTCAGTTTAACGATATGCTGAAACGGATACAAATAACACTAATTTCTCTAGAAAGAACACTACACCTCCTTACTATTATGTATACGAATCAAAACATTAAAACTCCTAAAGAAAATTTAAAATATATTTGTTGACTTTTCTTTGAAAATCAGTAAAATTATAAAGGTAACCTTGGAGAGTTGGCCGAGTGGTTTAAGGCACCATCTTGGAAAGGTGGCGTAGTGCAAGCTACCGTGAGTTCGAATCTCATGCTCTCCGCCAGTTGATTATTCACGTCCGACAGGACGTTTTTTTATATGATTTTAGAATCAATATATGACATGCTCATCACATAAAAAAACACCTAATCAAATTAGGTGCAAGCAGCGAATTAAGCTACTGTAACATTTGCAGCCTGAGGGCCACGATCACTTTCAACTATTTCAAAAGTTACCTTTTGACCTTCTTCCAAAGTTTTGAATCCTCCATTATTGATTGCAGAATAATGTGTAAACACATCACTTTTTGTTGCATCATCTGTAATAAATCCAAATCCTTTATCTGCGTTAAACCATTTTACTTTACCTGTACTAATCATTGTAGTACCTCCTTTTTCTTATACAAGGAAGCACAATTGAATAAAAAAACATTGATAATCAGCTTTTCTAAACAAGAGTGATAATTAGAATCGCTAATATCAATGATACCTTTGAGACTACTTACTTCTTTGTGTACACTAATAATAACACATATAAAAATTAATACAAGTATAATTTCATTTGTTTATTAAGTTTAGATTTAGTTTATATTTTCCACTCTACCAATAATAACTTGATTTGTATTGAAATACTGACACGAGATTCTAAACCTATAATTATATTTCTTTTTTAAACTTGCTTTTCTTTGTTTCGCAGAATCAATTATAGAAAAAAGCAGTCATCTGACTGCTAAAGTGTTGTATAACTACACGGCAGCATAGGAATACGTTTCGTGTTGCACAATGCTTTAAATTCCTCGCTTAGCCCTTGATTAGCGACATCATTTTCTACATACATATGATGCACCACAAGTAATGTTGCCAGTTTCTTATACGTATGAGACAAAGAATAATTATGCGTCTTGTGTAAATGATATAAGCTATCAAATCCCTTGATACCATCAAATAAATCTGATGTGATCATCGCATATAACATTTCATAATAACGACGATACAAGAAACCCGCATTATATTTATTCCATAACATCATATCTGATTCTTTCCAATCATATGCGATATTATCAAGAAAACGTATATACCCTACCCATCGATCAAATGTATAGGATGCTCGTATATTTCTTATTAAAGACTCATGCTGAGTAAAATAATCCACACAAATCCCAAAACGTACTGTAATAGGAAAATCTTTCTTACGCATCAGATTAACAAAATCCTGATACTCTTTTAAAGAATATTTCTTGCTATTTTCATACCACTGTTTCTGGCATGGATATGAAGAAATTGCTTCTCTATATAATGGCGCAAACTCAAAAAATAAATAGCTAGGCTCTAAAACAACAATTTCCTCATGTCCTTTATCTTGTGCCTCAGTAATAAATGCATCTAATATATTTTCTGAGTACTTGCCGCATAATTGTATATGTGCATCCATATTTAATTCCATATCCTATTTCTTATCTTCATAACGAATCTTACGAATTCGTCCAAATCCAATTGTACCAGGACCTGCATGCGACAAGATTACAGCTTTAAATATTTGCTGAGACACTGGCTGACCAGTTGCTTCTTCTAACATTACCTTTAATTCATCACTGACTTTTCGATTATCCGCATCAATAATCATCCACTCATAATCTTCAGGATTAACATCTTTTAATACAACATCAATACCTTCTTTATATGCTTTTTTTAATGTACGAACTTTATCAACCAGATCAATTGAGCCATGATCTACCTTAAGTAAAGGGTGAATTTTCAATAAGCCTGCTAAAGCAGCTGCGGCTGGTGAAATACGTCCCCCATTTTTCAATGCAGTTAAAGATTCAGGAATTAGGATTGCGAACAATTCCCCTTCCTTTTCAATCTTCTCTTTAACCTCAGCACATGTATAACCTTTAGAAAACATATCCTTTGCTGTCTTTAACATTTCAACAACTGGATAACAAACAAAATCGGAATCTAGCACAAATACTTTACCTTCATATTTATCATACTTAGATAAATTTATCGCAGTTGTACATGTACCAGAAAGTGCTTTTGCCAAAGGAATATAGAAAACCTGATCATAGCTTTCTAACAATTCGTCCCACATCCCTGTTAAGGAACCGATAATAGGCTGTGCTGTTTTTATTGATTTACCATCTTTAATTGCTTGAATAATGTCAGCATCTTGAATGGTTTCCTCTTCAATATATTCTTGTCCTTCAATAATGACTGGCATTCGTAAAACATGAATACCTAGCGTTGTCGCTTCTTCTTTTGTAATATCTGCACTTGAATCACACATCAATGCTATTTTTTTCATGTAAATTACCACCTCTGAATGAAATTATTATAACATTTCTTATAAAAAATTCAATCATTCCCTAAAAACACCTTTATTTTCTTGTTTATATCAAAAATTAACTATAAATAATTAAAATTAGGTATTTACAAACCATCTCGAATAAGCTATAATATAACTCGCCTGATGAAAGCAGGAATATATGGCGATTGTGGTGAAGTGGTTAACACAGCGGATTGTGGCTCCGTCACTCGTGGGTTCGAATCCCATCAGTCGCCCCATATAAATAGTTAAGCCTTGTTTCAAGGCTTTTTTTGTTATGTTAGAAAACTTTGAGAAGACTTATTCACTCAAATACTTTTTTATATTTTAGCTTAATAAAGTCTTTATCTATATTATTATGTAAAACCTAGTAAGAGAAAGTTATCCATACTTTCTTTTTTTATTAAGCTTTTATCGACACAATAAAAAAACTATAAACTTTTACTTCAATCATCTAATTTTCAACATTATAATGTCAATATTTTTTTAAAACATGTTACAATAATTATATAACAAAAGGAGGATTAAAACCATGAATAACATTAGTGATGATTTAAAGAAAATTATGCTGGCAGGTATTGGCGCTGTTGCCACAACTGCTGAGAAATCAAAAGAAGTAGTAGATGCATTGGTTAAAAAAGGAGAATTAACAGTAGAACAAGGAAAAATACTAAACGAAGAATTGAAACATAACATTAAAGAAAAACTGAGAACTCCTGCAGATGTAGAGACAATTAGTAAAGATTTAGAAAAAGTGAATAAAGAAGATCTATCTAAATTAAAAGCTAAAATCGAAGAATTAGAAAAAGGCATGGAGAATGAGCAATCAGAATAATTCAAGTACCAGAATTCGTCTAGCACAAATCTTAGGAATATTAAAAAAACATCATGTTACTAAGGGCATGGATCCAGTCAAGTTTCGAGAAATACTAGAAGACTTGGGCCCAACATTTGTAAAAATCGGACAAATCATGGCTAGTCGACAGGATATGTTTTCTGAACGTTACTGTAAAGAGCTAGTAAAATTAAGAGATAATGTTGCACCTATGCCATTTGATGAAGTTAAACGTGTCATTGAAGAAGAATATGGCTGTCGTATAGATGAAGTATTTTCTTCTTTTGATCCAATACCACTGGGTTCTGCATCCATTGCCCAAGTGCATAAAGCAACTTTAATGAATGGCAAGGAAATCGTTGTGAAAGTACAGCGCCCTCATATCTATGAATTAATGGAAAGAGATATTTCCCTTCTAAGAAGAGCTGGAAAATTACTACGAATCAGCGAAGCATTAAATAGTGTCGTTGATATCAATATCGTGATTGATGAATTCTGGTTTACCGCAAAACAAGAAATGGATTTTCTTAATGAGGCACAATTCGCCATGGAATTTGCTAATAATAATCAGGACATTGTTTATATAGGTGCTCCAAAAATAGAACAGGATTATACTACCAGTAAGGTTTTAGTAATGGAATATATCGATGGATTCGTCATTGATGATTTTACAAGCCTTAAACAGGAAGGCTATGATTTAAAAGAAATTTCCAGTAAACTTGCGGAAAATTATATCAAACAGATTGTTGATGATGGCTTTTTCCATGCAGACCCTCACCCTGGCAATCTAAGAGTTCTTGATGGAAAAATAGTCTGGATTGATTTTGGTATGATGGGAAGTCTCTCCAAAAGTGATAAAGATTTAATGAAGAAAGCAGTACAGGCCATTGGCACAAATAATACACAATTGATGGTGGATGTTGTTCTTACTTTAGGTGTGCATGATAATCATATTGATTACACTTCTTTCTATAATGACATGGATAGTTTTATGAAGAAATATATTCAATTGGATTTAAGTGAAATCAAACTAGGAGAAGCTATTCAGGAAGTATTTACCTTAGCACACAAATATCATATTGCGATGCCAAAAGGTATCAGTATGCTGGCAAGAGGTCTTGTTACCATGGAAAGTACAATGACCATACTAGATCCTTCTACCAATATTATTCAAATAGCTGCTGCCCATGTGAGCGATCATGTCTTTAAAAAAATAGATCCGCAAAAAGAAATCCTGCATACTGCTGGAAAACTTTATGAAGCTGGCAAAATCACTCTGGATTTACCAATTCAGCTTAGTGAACTTCTCCATATGATTGCGAAAGGAAGAGTAAAAGTCAATTTAGAAATAATGGATTCTAGTATTCCTTTTAAGAAAATCGATCATATGGTTAATAAGCTAGTCGTCGGTATTGTATCCTGTGGGTTATTAATGGCTAGTTCCTTAATATGTACAACAGATATGGAACCAAAAATCCTAGGCATACCTGCGATTGGTTTCATTGGATATATGACTGCTGTTTGTCTAGGTTTATGGCTTTTATATACGGTACTAAGAAGAAAACGATAAGTTTTTTGAAACAAAAGAATTTAATGAATAAAAGAATCAATATATAGATACAAGTAAAATCGTAAAATCTAAATATTGATTCTTTATTTTATTCATATTTCTTTCCCAATGATATAAATGATGACAAATAAACCTGCAACTAAAACAACTCCAGATACATATTTTACAGTATCCCATAAAGCAACACCACCAATAAAAACACTAATATAGCACATAAAAGGAAATAAAATAGAACAGCTTAATGTAAACACCCTAAACACCGATAATACATATGTCCAATTCCCATTATTAAAAGATAATCCAATCATGTGTATTCTAAAAATGCCTTGTGAAACTAAATCAATTTTGTTTTCATCGTAATATGAAGGTAATGCATCTTTAGCAAAAACACAAAACCAGCTAGCACATAAAAGCATTATCCCAGTAATACATAAACTGTCCTTCATAAGTTCTATAGAAATACCAGAAACTATAAGAATCATTGTTTCTACAATTACAATACCGATAGTAATAAGAAAAGCAATTATCCAAATTTTCTTACGCTGACGAATTGAATCACGTACAGATAAATCTAGAGAGTTTACAACAAGGCTTTCTACTTCAACAGTATTCAATGGTTTTTCATCACACAATTTTTCACCTTTCAAGAGTTCAGTTACTGTTATTCCTAGTACATCAGCTATAGGGATAAGTAAGCTGACATTAGGCATACTGTTGCCTCTCTCCCATTTACTAACCGTTTTATCAGAAACAAACAGCTTATCGGCTAATTCTTTTTGTGTCATTGATTTTTCTTTTCGTACTTCACTTAAAAATTGCCCAAATTTTTCATTATTAACCTGATACATCCATTTGCACCTCCTATGGTCATTTTAACTAATTGTTATACATTAGGCAATCTACTAATAGGGGAGTTATCTTTTTTTACTATTTTTAAATGATTTTTTCATATAAAAAAGGCAGATTAGAGTGAAACACAATTAATCATACCTTTCATTACACTTAAAGAAAATATCTGCATCGTTTTATTTTAGCTCATTTGCATGTTTCGCACGTTCTACTTTACGCCAATCATCCTGATATCCGCTTAAACAATCTACAAAGCGTTTTGCAACATAATGAGGACGTGTAATTGCAGAACCGACAACAACTGCATGACAACCAACAAATATACACTTCATTGCATCTTCTGGGGTATATAAATGCCCTTCCATAATAACGTATGCTTCATCTTTTAATTCCTGGCACATTCTCGCAACCATACGATAATCAGCACCTTCCGCATGTGCTGTTTCTTTAGTGTATCCATATAGAGTTGGTGCTACAATTTCGGCTCCATTTTTAGATGCACGTTTTGCTTCCTCAATATTTGATACATCCGCAAAAATGACATGATCAGGATATTTTTTACGCACTTCTTTAATTAAATCCCAAGCCTGTGTTTTCTCATGAGTAATCTGTGCTGTACAATCTAACGCAATAATATCTGCACCAGCCTCTACGATCGCATCAACTTCTTTCATCGTTGGAGTAATAAATACATCTGTATCATCATGCCAAACCTTATATAGTCCAATAATTGGTAAACCAAAACCAGCTTCTTTTACCTGACGAATCTGTTCCGGTGAATTAATACGTAAACCTACTGCTCCTGCCCATTTTGCACACTCTGCCATCTTCACTACCATATCCGGAGTATAAATTGGTTCATCTTTTTGAGTCTGACAGGATACGATCAGACCTCCCTTTAAACTGTTTAATAATGCTAATTTCTTCTCATCTGTTGTTCTCATGTTAATCCCTCCTAATCACAAATTACAAAATTTTCCAGAACTTCTTTATCTTCCACAAAAGCATCTACATAAATACTATGAAAATCATCTAGTTTTGCCCAGCTGCACATTGCTTTCGTTTCAAATTTTGAAGCATCAATCAATAGATCATTCTTATAACATCTATCCATTATTTCTTTCTTCACTGAACCGATTGAAAAATCAAACACTAACGTCTCTCCACGATCCAGATCAACTCCATTCGTGCTAAAGAAAGCGTGATCAAAATGAAATTGTCGAATCATTTCAATCGTCAAAGGGCCATAACTCATATCATATGATGGTTTAAATTCTCCTCCCAGTAAATAAATATCTCCTTGAAAATCACTAGGAAGATGATGCATCAGTAAATACGTGCTTGGTGTAACAAGCTTAATTTTCTTCTGATCCAGATAATCTAAAAGATATACTGGTGTTGTGCCTGAATCTACATATACGCAATCACCATCACGTATTGATTTGGCAGCTTCTTTACATATTCTTTTTTTCTGTTTAATATATAAGTTTTCTTTTAAACGTACGGAAGGCTCATTAAAACTTGTAAGTGTCATTCTTGCTTTATGCAAAGATGCTCCTCCACGTTCTCTTTGAATCAATCCCTGGTTTTCCAGTTCAATTAAATCACGCATCACACTGGAACGAGATATCCCAAATTCATCAGTTAATTCTTTGATCGTCACAAAAGAATTCTTTTCCAGTCGCTCCATGATACGATACATTCTTTCTTTTGTAAGCATGTTTGTTATCCTCCAATTTTTACTTGTAAACCATATTCTTTACCAATCATAATATATTCTTCTAATTCTTTCTTATCCATCATCGCTAATCCTTCATATGCATATGGTTTATGTAGCTGATTCCATTTATTCATTCCTAATGAATGATAAGGTAATAAATTAACCTGCAAGACTCCATACTGCTTTGCGATATCAAAAATAGAACACAAAGTCTTTCTTTCATAATTAAACCCTGGTATCACAGGTACACGTATGATAATATTAGATTTCGCCGATTGTGTTATATAAGCTAAATTCTGAAATATCTGTTCTAAATCCGCACCTGTTATCTGCTGCAGTATTTTTTGATCAGTATGTTTTATATCGAATAAGAATAAATCAATATATGGTGCAGCTTCTTTTAATTTTTCAATATCATAATTCCCTGTTGTTTCAACTGCAACATGTAAATTGTGTTTCTTTAATTCTCTTAACAGTGACAGAAAGCTTTCAAATTGTACAAATGGTTCTCCTCCTGAAACCGTAACTCCTCCATCACTTGCCTGATAATATCGTATATCCTTTAACACTTCTTCAATAATTTCCTCTATTTCCATATTCTTCCCAGAAATAGATAAAGCTTCAGGTATACATGCATCTACACATTTTCCGCAGGCAAGACATTTGTTTGCGTTCCAATGAAATTCCTGATTCCAAGTTATAGCTTGCTGGGGACATGTTTTTTCACACACTCTACAGCCTACACATTTTTTCTGATCATGCATCAAGACAGGTGAGACACTCCATGTTTCAGGATTTGCACACCATGGACAATGAAGCGGACAGCCTTTTAAGAAAATCGTTGATCGTATACCAGGTCCATCATGTAAGGCAAAACGTTCAATATTGGAAACCCTAATCATATAAAGTCCTGCTTAATAATTCTTCCTGAATATCAGGTGTCAGATTTACAAAGACTGCACTATAGCCCGCTACACGTACAATCAGATCCGGATATTTTTCTGGATGTTTTTGTGCGTCTTCCAATACACCATGATCCACAACACTAACCATCAGCTGGCAGCCTCCATTTTCAAAATATATTTTAAACAAAGCTTTTACCTTTTCTTTATCTTCATGCATCATACGAGGAGTAAACTTCATATTCTGTACGCTTCCTCCATGATATTTTGCATTAAAGCGTGTTAATGAATTCAACACAGCAGTAGGACCACTAACTGCTGCACCACCTTGTGGATTATTAGCTGGATTCATATAAACACCACGATGTCTTCCATCAAGACTGGCATCTGTCTGATGTCCCCAATCTGTATTTGTCTGATTATTAGAAATTACAATTAGATAATAACCTAATCCTGCATCAATCCCTCTTTGTCGTATTCCCTTTGCGACATACTCATAACAGCGATTAGCTAAATCATCACATTCTTTTTTATCATTTCCATATTTATCCTGTTTCCACAATTCTTTTTGAATATGTTCATAGCCTTTAAAATCATGTAAAGCTGCTTCATTTACTTCTTCTAATGTAAATTTCTTTTCATCATATACAACTTTTTTAATCGCATATAAAGCATCACTGGCATTGATATTGCCATAAGTTTCATTTGTTCCACCTAGTATTTCTACCCCACCATCCAATAGAGCTTTTCCTCTATTCAGACAATCATCCATTAAAATTGATGTAAACAAGAAACTTACTTCCTGATTCATAACTTCATATGAATGCTTCTGAGCGTTAATGCTTAAATCAAAATAATAATCCTGTACTCTTTCATACTGATTCATCAAATCTTCAAAAGTTGTTAATTCAGATAACGGTTTGCATTTTACTGGACCCGCTTTATATATATTATCCATTGGATCCTTTCCTTCATTCATCGCAATTTGAAGGATCTTAAGCATATTCAATAATGTGTTTGGTGTTCCTACACTCTTACCTTGAATTACATATTCACCACAGCCAAATGGCACATATTGTTCAGCAGCTTCTCTTGATACACGCATAGCATATTGGACAGCAGGTACATTTACATCATCATTATATAATGTTGGATAAGTTGCACCTGATGCGATACATTCATAAGCCATATCAAGAATATCTTTTGGTGTAGTTGAATCAAAGCGAAGTGTAAACTGCGGTTCAACATATCGAGTATCTTTACAGACACGAAGACAGATACGTGTAAATAAATCACAGGCTTCTACATTTTTTCTTCCTTTTCCCCCAACAATAATACGCCCATTAACTGTAGTTCTACGATTTTCAATCATTTTCCATAAGGACTTAATGTAGAGATAAGCAGTTTCTTCATCTAATCTTCCCTCATCGATGTCTTTCTTTAAATATGGGCCTAAAACAATATCCATGCGACCATAGTTTATACATCCTGCACATAAAGCATATAGCCAGAATAACTGTAGTGCCTGGTGGAATGTTTGTGGTTTATTATCCGCTATATAAAGCAGATCTTCTTTCATTAAATCTAATTCTTTTCTACGTGTATCATTTGTAGTATTTTCATAAGCCTGCTCTACAAGTTCTACCTGTCTTAAAATTACTTTTTTAAACAATTCCATACAGCCAATTGATGCCTGAATAAAATCATTTTGTTTCAAAGATTTCATCATATCAATTAGACCATTTACCCCATAATACATTAATTTATTATAGTCTAACATCATACCACTTAAACGAGCAGTAGCCATAAATGGATAGGCACAGTCAATAAAACGACCAGTAGTGTCTTCTGTTAGTATATCCTGACAATAAATTGCCTTTACATCATGATCCTGCCAATAGTCATATAATGCATCTACTCGTTTATGATCATTAGGATCATCTAACTGTTCTTTAAATGCTCTAAGTTTATGGAAAACACAATAATGTCCTACACCACCGATACTGGTAACACTTCCAAATCCAATAGGCAGAAAATCTAAACGACCTGCAAATAAATCCGTATCTTCTATGCTACGAAACATGGTAGGATAAATAACTTTTAAACAATTCAATTCCCTTTGTGCTTTCGAAAGAGACTCACTATCTTTATGAGCCTTCGTGTATGCTTCCATGATTTCTAACTGTTCCTTTGGTGTTTTTTCACATGGAATAGGCTTGGATACTTCGACATTCTGTACTCCATCAATATTGATTCTTGTCATGCATATTCCTCACTTTCTCTTGGTAATTTTACTATAGCATAAGAATTGATAATTTCCAATCATTTTTATTCATAATTGTTCAAATTGGTGCATTTTTAATAAAAAAATCGTATCATTCCTGATAATAGAAATCACACGATTTTTATACTATTCACATTTATATACAATCAATTATCATAAAACTACTTCTTTTAATACTTTACCAATTGCATCATGAATCACAATATCTGCTTTATGATCCATTGCAGTTTCTTCCTTATTGATAAGAACTAGTTTTTTACCATGAAAATACTGAAGCAGTCCTGCTGCCGGATAAACAACTAGACTTGTTCCACCAACGATCAACACCTCTGCTTGTGCTATATACGAAATAGATTTTTCCATGACATGATAATCTAAGCTTTCTCCATATAAAACTACATCAGGCTTGATAATGCCATTGCATTTTGGACAATGAGGCACCCCATCTCTTTGTTTCAGCATATCTTCTAATGTATAATGCGCATGACATCTTTGACAAGTATTGCGATGAATACTGCCATGAAGCTCCAATACTTCTTTACTTCCTGCTTTTTGATGTAAACCATCAATATTTTGCGTAATAACCGCTTTTAATTTACCCATATCTTCTAATTTGGCTAGTGCAATGTGTGCATCATTTGGCATTGCATTTTCATATACCATTTCATGAAAATAGAAATCATAAAACTGATCACAGTGATCATAAAAGAAATCACTGCTAATCATTGTTTCAGCACGATATGGATAAGTTTTCTTACTATAAATTCCTGTTTGTGAACGAAAGTCTGGAATATTACTTTCTGTACTTACTCCTGCACCACCAAAAAATACAATGTTATCGGATTCTTCTATGACTTGTTTTAAATCTTCATACATAACCTTCACCTCTATCTTCGTATACGAATCTGACTTCCTTCTCTACTCTTCTCTACTATGATACCAACTGGAATATTTTCTTTCAATAATTCTACGTGAGAAATAATACCTATATAGCCTTTATGATGATTCATGATCTGTAATACAGCTAAAGCATCGGCAATACTATGTTCATCTAAAGAACCAAACCCTTCATCTATAAACATAGTATCTAATTGGATGCCACCATTTCTAGCCTGTACAACACTGGATAAGGCTAAAGAAAGAGCTAATGAAACTAAGAATTTCTCTCCTCCGCTTAAGGATACAACATTTCGACTGCTACAGGTATAGGTATCATAGATTGAAAGCTCCAATCCATATTTCCTTGTTCTTCCGCTTGCTTCATCACTTCGATAGATTTGATATCGTCCATTATGAACCAGTTTCAATAATTGATTAGCCTGCTGAGTAATACTCGTCAGCATGATTCCTAAAACATAACGTTCAATCCCCATGCCTTGGTCTCCTCGCATCGCTTTCACAAAATGTGCCATTTCAACAAATGCCGGTTCTTTCACATCAAGCTCTTTCTGTATCGTTATCAAAGAAGATAAAATTTTCTCATATAAATCAATGTGACTTTGTGTATCGGCAATCTGTTTCTGCATTGTTTTTATATCATTTTCCAGTAATTGAATCTGCTGTGTCAATACTTGTATATCCTGTGGTACAATTTGATCACAGGCCTTTCGTAACTCTTTTATCTGAATTGATAGCTGTTCTTTTTCCTGTTCAAACTGTTTTATTTTTTTCTCCTTATCTTCTATATCATTTAGAGAAAGACTAGACATTTCATCATTAGAAATATTTTGTTTTAAACAAATATTTTCCCAAATAGCACAAGCACCTTCCCATAATTTCTGTGCCTGTTTCTGTTCTTTCTCTGCATGTTCAAGATCTAACTTAGCTTTTTCATAAGAGATTGTTATATTCTGTAAAGTCTGTTCAAGTTTTAGACATTGTTGTTTTTCAATCTCTAATCTCTTATTTAACTTTTGTATATGGCTTTGCATATCATTCTGATGTAAGAAGTCTTTTGGCAGTGTACTGCGTAGTGATTGAATCTGCTGTTCCAATAATAATATTTGTGTCTGGGATGCTTGAACCTCTTGTTCTATCTGTTTCAATGCCGCTTCATCAGTCTGCTGCTTACTTTGAAGTTTGTTTCGTAGAGTAAGACAATGCTCTCTTTGCTTATTAAGCTCTTCATATTGTTTTTTCTGTTGATGTTTCTTATCATATTTTTCTTTTATAAACTCATGCTGCAGAAGCCTTTGAATCTCAGTTTCATGTTCCTGTATATTGGTTTCATACATTTTTAATGAAACTTCTTCCTGATGAATCTGCTGTATGATTTTAGTATATTCTTCTTTCAGCTGATCCAGTTCTTCCTGTTTATTCTGTAATGAAACAACATCCTGATATAACGTATTAGACGCCGCAAGGTTAGGGTGATGTGTACTGCCACATACTGGGCAGGGTGTACCTTCTTTAAGCGTTGAAGCTAACTGTGCTGCACTGCTCTTTAAATAATTTCGTGTTTTATCATCTACTTCGATTTCTAAAGGTATGATTTCCTGCTGTTTTAATTTTTCTTCATCTTTAAATTTATTAAGTATCTTTAGTTTCTCATTTCTTTTATTTTGTAAACTAATTCGCTGCTCTTCATGATAGAAAGCCTGCTCCCAATTGGTCTGATCCTTTAAATAATCCTGTAGCCTTAAAAGTGATTGTTCAATTTCTTCTTCCTGTTTACTAAGGTTTTGTTCCTGTAGTTTTTGATTTTCTAAAAGTTTCTGCTGAAGATAAAGCTGTTGTTGTAATTTATCTAACTGCAGACTTTGTACTTCTTTTGTTTTTACTTCCTGTTGTAGTTTTTCATATTGTGGAAGTGTTTTTTCACATTCTGCAATTTCCTTCATTAAAGATTGTTCCTGCATACGGCTATTCTCTAATTGAGATTTAAAATCAGCTTCCTTTTGTTTCTGCTGCTGCAGCTCATTTAACTTTTCTTTAGCCTCTTGCACTGCCAGAGAACGAGATTCATAAGCCTGTTTGTTTTGTGTAAACTGATTCCATTGCGGAAGAACCTGCTGTAGCTTTTTTTGTCGAGTAAGCTCAGCAAAGAGTTTATCCATAGAAGGCTGCTCCTGTATCAGTATATTCCACTTCTGCATAAGACCATGTAATTGTTTTTCATTATCGATACGTGACTGCTGTCTTGTATATTCATTTTTTAACTGTTCAGCTTCTTTTTGTTTAAGATGAATTTTAGTTTCCAGCTCTAAAAGCTCGACTTTAGCCTTTTGTACCCATTCTTCAATTTCATTTTCATTTTCCATGCTAATGCCACTTAATAAAGCTTCTTTACGCTGTTTATAAGTATCTAGCTCTTCTTTAGCTTTCTTCATTCTTTCACTTAATGCATCATTGATTTTTTCCCAACGCTCCATTTGAAACAATGTTCGTAGGATTTCCTGTTTTTCTTCACTTTTGCTTGTTAAAAGTCGTTCAAATTTTCCTTGTGGTAAAACCATAACCTGTACAAACTGATCGTGTGTTAGCCCAAGAAGTTCAATTGCTTTTTCCTCCACATTTTTAAGTTTTGGATTTTCAAAGAAAGGAATAAATTCATCTTGTATAACTTCACCGGCATCAACACTCATTACAGCCGTCCATTCATTATTGCGTTTTTTGCGCATTTGAATTTTTCGTTTGAAGCGATATGTATGATTTCGTAATTGAAACTGAAATTCCACGATAGTATCTTCCTGATTACTTGCAAAACGAGATCGCATGCTATAAAGATCCTCTCGTTGTCCACCACTGCTCTTTCCATAAAGTGCATATACCATTGCATCAAGCAGCATTGTTTTTCCGCTTCCAGTTTCTCCCTGAATTAAAAAAATAGGGGAAGTATCAAAAACATGAAAATCAATGAACTGTTCTTCAACATAAGGACCAAAAGCTTTTATTCTTAACCATGCAGGCTTCATACCCCCACCTCCTCTTGAATTTCCTTAAATAAAGAAAGAGCTGTATCACTGATTTCTTCATTATAGTAATCTTTAAAAAATTGTTTAACTAAATCAATATCTGAAATTGTTTCTAAATCTTTTATATCAATTGTAATATTACTATCCTCCTGATGCAGTACTTTGCCACTTAAATGAAGTAGATTTGGATAGCCTTGTCGAAAGTATTCCATCATTTCAAAAGAAACAGGAAAATCTTCAACTTCAATTTTTACATATGCTTTTTCATCTGCTGCTTCCATCTTCATACTTTCTTTCAGTTCTTCATATTTTCCCTTTTTCACAATCAGATGATGTAAAGGTTCCATATCTCTCTCATATACAGCATCCGTTTCACTATCATAAATCAATACACCTTTTTTCATATTTGCTTCTGAAAATGAATATGGCAGAGGAGAACCGCTATACCAGACATGATTTCCTGCATATTGTCTTCGGTGCAGATGTCCCATAGCTACATAAGAAAAACCATCAAACACCTTAGAAGAAACTAAATCACTTCCTCCTACATTCGCAAAGCGATCACTTTCGCATACACTTGCATCTGCCAAAAATGTATGCGCAATGCCTATTAGATGTTTAGAATGATCTGCGTGTGCTAATATATCATTACATATACATGTAAAGGCTTCTTCTTGCGTTTTTACATCTATATCATAAGCTTTTCGAACCTGTTCCAAATGAAAATATGGAATCGGATAAAAAATACAATCATCTATTTCAATACCTTTAACTTTTTCTGTCAGGCTCCCTACAACATATAATCCCATGCCACTTAACAACCCTGACAAAACAGAAAGACGAGTTGCGGAATCATGATTTCCGGCAATTACAATTACTTTCTTTTTTAACTCTATACATAGCATCTGCATAATTTCATCATATAAAGCAATTGCTTCTTTTGTAGCTAAGCTTGTATCGTATACATCCCCAGCAACAATAACAACATCAATGTTCTCTTCTAGTACAATCTCTTTTAATTGTTTCATAAAGAAGTGTTGATCTTCTATTAATGATAATTTATGGAAATCTATTCCTAAATGCCAATCCGCAGTATGTAAAATTCGCATAAATCCTCCTAACTTAACTAAAATAGGACAGAATTTTCTGTCCTACTCTTCACTCTCTTGTGTCGGTACACCTTTTTCAGCTTCAAAATCTCTACTATACTGAATATCCTTAAATGACCACCGCACTCCAAATGTCTGATACGTCACTGGATTCTCTGACCAAACTATACGATAAGATGTTTCCGCATATACGCTTCCATCTCTTGTAGACCGTTTAGTATCAATATATTCAATCTTACTGGTAGAGACACTAGCATCCGTAATAAAGATACTAGGCACATCAACCGGATTACTTTCATCGTACTGATAACGCAATGTTAAAATAGTTGAATTATTCTCTTGTTTTACACTTTGTTCCGTATCTACAACATAATTCACAAAGACAGTCGAAGTTTTTTCGACAGTTTCACCATTTGCTAAATTCAATACTAATTTTACAGTGTTATTACCGGTTGGATAATGGTATGCATCTTTTGCAATCTGATAAGAACTATAGGAAGATACATTATCTACTAACGTATCGTTCACATACAAATAAGTACTGACTACATCAGATTCATGTTCCTCATAAGTCCAAGATACATTGATATAACGTAATGTTTTATTATACTCAGTTTCTAATGAAGTAATCTCTGCAGTTTTAGGTTCTTCTTTTTCTTCCACAGGATTTTCTGTAATGTTACCATTTTCTATAGGAGTATCTGTATTTGCATTCACAAACATATACAAAGATAAAGCAATAATAATCAAAACGATAAACGTTAATAAGAAAATGAAAAAGCCATTCTTTTTCAAATATGTTTTAGCATTCTTCATATATATCATTACTGAAAATTAACTCAGTAACTTCCTCCTTTCTGAATAGATAAAATATTACATTTGATATTATTTAACTTATATATCTTAACCTATTATATATCTCTATATCCTTTATTATACTGTTTTATTATTCAGAATACAATCATTAAATTATATACAGATATTCTGACTAAATGAAAAAAGGTCATATCTAACATCATGTTAAATATAACCTGATTATTTTTATTAGTTAGCTGGTACTAGAGGAACAACAATACCATCATAGCTTTCTTCGATAAAGTTTTTTACATCTTCCGTATTCAATGCTTCTACTAAATCTTTGATTTTCTGATCATCTTTATGTTCAGTCTGTACAGCAATTACATTTGGATATGTTTTTGCAGATTCACTATTAGCATCTTCAGAAACAAGTAATTTATCACTGATTTTAGCATTCAATGCATTATTTCCATTTACTATTGCATAATCAACATCATCAATCGCAATTGCACATTGTTCTGCAACTAATTCTGTAATTTCAACATCAACATTGTATTTTTCAATATCCTGAACTGTTGCGAATACACCTACTCCTTCTTTTAGAGTAATAATTCCATTATCTTCTAGTAATTTCAAAGCACGACCACCATTAGTTGTATCATTTGGAATAGAAATAACATCTCCATCTTTTACTTCTAACTTATCATGTTTAGTAGAATAAATTCCTAATGGTTCAAAATGAACATCTAAAACACTAGTAAGTTTATCGCTTACGCCAGCTTTTTCAGCCCATTCATCTAAGTAAGGCTGATGCTGGAAAAAGTTCGCATCCAATTCACCATCAACCAATGCCTGATTTGGTTTATTGTAATCTGTGAATTCTGTTATTTCAACTGTATATCCTTTTTCTTCAAGGATTGGCTGAATGTGACGAATGATTTCTGCATGTGGAGTAACACTTGCTCCAATTCTCAATGTTTTATCTTCCGTATCAGAGCCTCCTCCACTTGATCCACAACCTGCTAATAAAGCTACGGTACATAAACTAACTGCTAATTTTTTTAATTTCATAATCTTTTCCCTCTTCTTTCTTTTGTCATTTTATTATTTTCTTAACCTATATCTGCTTAACATTTATCAGCTACACATTCGGCAGATACGGCAATGCTGTTTTAAATGCAACATGCTGTTCCTCCCATCTTTAATGTGTCGTTTTACGAATCAATATATTTCCGATTCCCTGAATAATAGATGTGATTAATAGTAAAATAATTACACTTACATAAATAACATCAAATTGGAATCCATTATAGCCATAACGGATACAGAAGTCTCCAAGACCACCGCCTCCAACAGCTCCTACCATGGCAATATATCCAATCAAGGTGATTAAAGTAATCGTCATAGCACGAATGATTCCAGGTATACTTTCTCTTAAATACACACGGAATATGATTTCTACAGGAGAACATCCCATTGCCTGACTCGCTTCAATTAACCCCTGATCTACTTCTGATAAAGCACTTTCAATTTGTCTAGCAACAAAAGGTACAGAACCAACAATTAATGGAAATATAGCACCACGAATACCAATGGATGTTCCAACGATTGCTCTTGTAACCTGTGTAAGTGCAAATATTAGAATAATAAATGGAATTGAGCGAAGAAAATCAATAACTTTTCCTAATATAAAATTGACTGTTCGATTTTCAAGAATCGCATCTCTTTTCGTCACTACCATAATCACGCCAAATATTGTCCCAAAGAATAATGATACAATACCTACAACTCCTAACATGATAAATGTTTCTATAACGGCTGTCCAGAAGGCAGGCAATTTATTCATGATATTTGGAATGATATTATTTAGAAATTCTAGCATGATTTCAACACCTCCACTCCAACATCATGCTGCTTCAAATACTCCATGGCTTGTTGTATATGATTCTCTTCTCCACTGAAAATAACGATTAGATCTCCTAATGGTGTATCTTTGATTACTTCTACATTACCGAAGATAATATTAGTATCCACATTGAATTTTCTAGATACTTCAGATATTAGCGCCTTGCTGGTACTAACCGAATCATAATTCAGTTTTACCATGTATTGCCCTTCTTTTAACTGCGTAATACTTGCATTACTCTCTAACATATCATCAATGCGAGATAAATTGCTTGTTGAAGCTACAAAGTTTTTCGTTACTTCAGCCTGTGGTCTAGCAAAGATATCAATGATACTTCCCTCTTCTACCACATGACCAAGTTCCATAACTGCTACTCGATCACAGATTTCTTTAATTACTGCCATCTCATGAGTAATCAACACAATTGTAATACCTAATTCTTCATTTACCTTTTTTAGTAAGCGTAAGATACTTTTGGTTGTCTGCGGATCTAAAGCACTTGTTGCTTCATCGCACAATAATACATTTGGATCATTAGCTAATGCTCTCGCAATCGCTACACGCTGTTTCTGTCCTCCGCTTAGCTGAGATGGATAAGCATTGATTTTATCGCTTAAATCTACTAGCTCTAATAAACGTTTAATTTTTTTATCTATTTCTTCTTTAGAAAGTGAGCTTCCCTTTAAAGGAAAAGCAATATTCTGATAAACTGTACGACTACGCATTAAGTTAAAATGCTGGAAGATCATTCCAATACGTTTACGCATCTCACGAAGCTCTTTATCTTTTAGTTTTGTTAAATCCTTATCATTCACTATTACAGAACCTTTTGTTGGTCTTTCCATTAAATTGATCAATCGTACTAACGTAGACTTACCAGCTCCACTAAACCCTATAATTCCATAGATCTCTTTATCATGAATTGTCAGGCTGACATCTTCTACCGCATGAACATTTCCTGCTGCTGAATCAAATGTTTTACTTACCTGTTCCAGTCTGATCATGTTTCTACCTCCTAATAAACAAAAAAGCCTTCATCCCATAGGACGAAAGCTGTATTTCGTGTTACCACCTAATTTTATTTCCACCTCACGATGGAAACCTCTTCAAGTACGTTCTATCTATAAAAATAGAATTATACTCTATCGCTGTAACGAGCGAACACGTTGCAGCCTACCCTGTTCGACTGCACGACTCCAAGACCATTTTCAACAGTTCCTCTTTATTTCCTTGCACCAAACGGAAACTCTCTATAAAAGCATAGCTGTCTACTCTTCTTTTCTACGTCTTTTGTTATCTGTTCCTTATGTTACTTTATTTTTCCTAAATCGTCAAGTCTTTTTTCATATTTTTATAAATGATTTTCATGAAAAATTTTCAAATTCATTCTTTTAGCCTATCTTATACTTTAATTTATATGTTTTACCTTCACTCTCATCATCAAAATATTCTGTATAGCTTAACATAATTTTCTTAGTATTAGAAGGAATAATAAAAATCAGATTGCCATGGATTTCCTCCTGCGGCTTTAATGCATATTCATCAGGAAGCTGATGTAAAACACCAAAGTTATTTTCAGGTTCAAACGGTCCATCCTGATCAAAGGTAATCATAAAATCATCGTTATACATATTTAAAATTTCATTCGTAATATTCTTCACTGTTACATGCAACATAATAAATCTTGCTTCATCATCTACTAAAAAATCTTTTAATTCTTTCCCGCATAACTCAATACGATGCAGTTTACATGTAAAGAAAATAGTTTGAAATTCATTGATCATAGCCTGATTAGGACGATAATCTGAAGTCAGTACAATATTATGCTTCTTAAGTTCTCGCTGAATGATTTCCATTATTTTCACCTCTTTACCATACTATATGATAAAGAGTTAAAAATTTGTCGAAATTTATCATGAAATAAGTATATTTGGAAAAATACGGATTCCTTTTTTTATCACTTGACTAACATAATCATTTCCTAAAATAGAGAAGACACTATCTAAATCACTACATCCGAATAAAACTAGATCAGCTTGTCCATGAACACGAATACTCCCTATATCTTTACGCCTTAATTCTTTAGCCGGCCATATGGTAAGTGCTTTTAATAATGTAAATGAATCACATTTTTGCTGAAGAAATAAAAGTTGTGCTGCCATCAATTGTGTCTGCATACCATATTTAGATGCTCCACTAATGCAGAATGGAGCATTTATATCTGTACAATCTATAAACGGATATACTATTACAGATTGGTTTTCTTTATTTTTGACACATTCAAAATGTATCTGATTATTTAAAATGTCACAGAATTCATCACATTGAAGAGTAAGACTTCCATGTTTCATCTGTTTCATACAAACTTCCATCTGAAGCCGAAAGGCATCTCGTATACAAGATTCAGGAAGTTTCATATCTGCTTCAATAAAGCCCGGTAAACAAATATGTCCGCTTCCATCAATTATTCTTGTATCAGATTCTACATATTTATGATAATCATTGGTATCTATTGCCATTATCTTATCATGATGAATCGCAATATAAGCATTAGATAATATCTCATATTCTCCCTGCTTTTTTCGCATTGTATAAATTTTATCAATATTTTTAATTAATAAAGTCGCATATTTTTTCAAAAGAAAGCCCTCCCCAAGCTAATCTATTATACGCTATAAGCATATCATTTGTAAAAGAAATTATGCTATAATGATTTTGGTGATAGTATGTTCGAATGGATAAAACATTTTCGTAAAAAAGATACTTTAGAAAAAGAAGAAGCTTTAAAGCCTATCATTATCACAATTCATGGCTACGGTCGAAGACGCAAACATGAATTTGATAATTTTGCTGCATGGGGAAAACAAGATGGTTTTGAAATCATTCAATTCGATATGTATGATTTGTTCGATGAAAATGACCATCATTGGCTCACCTGGGTATCACGAGCCAAAGAAGTTGTGGATTCCTATAAAGATAGCGGAAGAGATATTTATTTAGCAGGGTTTTCTATGGGTGGTGTTATTGCCTCATATTTAGCCTGTGTATGCCCAGTAAAACGTTTATTACTAATAGCACCTGCTTTCTCATATGTAAATGTAGACACCATTACCGGTATAATTTCAAAATCTGCTTCCAGCTTAATGGGCAATGAGAAAAAGGAAGAAATACAACTGCCTCGCTCATTTTATAATGCCTTTACAGAGGTCATTAAAAATCTAAAGAAATATATAGAAAAAGTAAATTGTCCTGTATATATTTTACATGGTGACCAGGATGAAGTCATATCCATCAAGAGTTCTCTATGGGCATATCAGAAAATACCTCATGATCGTAAAAGTCTTGTTGTTATACATAAAGGACATCATCGTTTATTGATGGATGAACAAATCAGCTGGACTGTATATCAGAATATGAAATTATTTTTTCAAGGCGATATTCTTCCAGATCATAACGTGACTATGCAGGAAGACATTATGCCCTCTTTACTTAAAGAGAAAAAAAGAAGAGAAGCCACACCTCAATAGGAATAATTAAAAAAGGTCAAAAGTAAATTCTGCTTCTGACCTTATTTTTCGCTTTCTTCCACAATATTACGCTGATAAAATTTTTCATATACAGAGATAAAGAAATTTCCTTTCCCCGTCTTATAATACCGAACAATTAGCAATGTCAATATAATTCCAGCGCATGCTGCACAAAGCATATCGGTCATGGAATCATGAACACCTTGTGTATAGTGGTTAATACAATCATTATTGAAAAATATCAACATTCCATACTCATAAAATTCCCAAAGCTCTGCTACCGCTAGATTTACCGCATTGATAAAAATAAGAAAAATCGTATATTCTCTTTTATCTTTAAATGTATTGCTTTTCTTAATATAAAAATACAATATTACAGCTAAGGTAGTCGCAAACCAGCCACTGCTGAAATGAAGTACTTTATCAAAGCCAAAATAAGAATACCAGTGATAACTGCTTCCTAGTAAAGACGCAAAATATGTAAAAATTGTTGATACGATATAAATCTCATAGACTGGCTTTAAATGAAATATTTTAAAGGCTACAGGTACGATCAGTGGCGTAATCATCGCAACAAGTCCCATACCAAAGGATTCCCAATCTTGAATACTAAAGTTATGATAGAGTGCATAAACCAATGTAATGACATAGATTACAATACATATGCGAAGAAAGTTTTTTAGAAATGTTTCTTTCCGCATTTGTTTATCCGACATGTTTAACACCTTCCAACATAGCTAATTTTAATTCCAGCAGTTTTTTACTTAAATCTACGAAATAAGTCTGCGGATATTCAAAACGAAGGATTTCATCCCATAGTTTTGAAAACTCTTCTTCACTATAGGCTCTGATTTCTTTTAAATCCGGCACATTGTATACAAGCTCTCCTTTTAGGAAAATTGGTTCTAATAACGGTCTGATTTCATAGCTTCCACCTGGAATTGTCTTGTTTTTCCAGCTATTCATATGATGATAGATTGTCACATCCTTATTAGGATCTATTACTTCATCATGTAGAGTCATTAAATCCCCAACAGCTTTACCGCTAGTTTTATCATATATACGATATAAATCTTTATATCCTGGATTTGTTACCTTTTCAACATTTTCGCTTACCTTAATTTTAGGAATAACTTCATCACCATCAATGATAGCACTCATCTTATAGACACCGCCAAAAACTGGAGCGGATTTACTGCATACTAGATTTTCGCCTACTCCCATACTATCAATTTTAGCACCTTGTCCAATCAAGGATTGAATTAGATATTCATCTAGTGAATTTGATATGACAATATTACAATCCTGCATATCTGCTTCATCTAATGCTTTACGTATTTCTTTAGATAAATATGCCATATCTCCACTATCAATACGCACACCCTGCAAGCGATATCCATTAGGTTCTAAGTATTCTTTCGCAACACGGATAGCATTTACTAAACCGCTCTTCAATGTATTATAAGTATCCAATAAAACTGTACAGCTATCTGGATAAGTTTTCGCATATGCTAAAAATGCCTCATATTCACTATCAAAAGACTGTACAAAAGAATGAGCCATCGTACCTAATACAGGAATACCGAATTTTTTTCCTGCATATGTTGTCGCAGTTCCACTTACACCGCCAATATAAGCAGCTCTTGCGCCATAATTGGCAGAATCAAAGTTATGAGCACGGCGCGCTCCAAACTCCATAATAGCCCTTCCCTGCGCTGCCTGTACAATACGTTTTGCCTTAGTCGCAATCAGTGTCTGATGATTTACACACAACAGCATTGCAGTCTCTAATAACTGAGCCTCAATAATATTCGCTTTTACACGAATTAACGGCTCATATGGAAATACAGGTGTTCCTTCCTTTATCGCATAAATATCTCCGGTAAAGATGAAGTGGCGCAGATAATCTAGGAATTCATCACTAAAGCGATTCAATGAACGTAAATACTCAATATCACTGTCTTCAAAATGAAGATTCTGGATATAGCCAATTATCTCTTCTAAACCTGCAAATACAGCATATCCTCCACTATCAGGATTTCTTCGATAAAATAAATCAAATACGACTATACGATCTTTATGATCTGAATTAAAGTAACATTGACTCATCGTAAGTTCATAAAAATCCATTACAAGACTCAGATTTCTTTCATCTCGAAAATCAAATTTATAATCTAGTCCTTGCATGCTGTTTCCTCTCTTTCTAATTCTGATACTACATGAATGCCGTTAGCCTGCATATTTCGAATACTAAATTCATTACAGCTTTCTGCATCATGAATATCATCTATATGATACGTATCTACACAATTTATCGGAATAATGATACGATGCTGATCCTTATTATGTTCATTCAGCCAGGCATTTAAGCACAAGGCAAATTGCATAACACATATATCGGTACAACATCCAGTAATAACAATATCTGCATATTGATCAATTCTTTCCTGCAGAAAATTCTGAAAATCTGGACATGTGAAAGTATTCGTTGAATTTTTACGCATTAATTCCTGTACATGTGGCTTTAACTCATCAATAATCTCACTTTCACTTGTACCTATAACACAATGTGATGGGTAAGATATGAACTCTCTAGTTTTAGGAGGGTGTGAATCCGCAATAAAAATAACTCTATGCTGTGCATCCTGAATCAGATGCAGAATATTGGGAGTAATATCATTAATTGCTTCATCATGCAAAGCTCCCTCATGAACAAATCCATTGACCATATCCACAACAAATACAATTGGATTATGTAATTCTTCAATAGATAGAGGGTTATATGCCTGTAAAAACTGCTCACTTACTCTTGCCATAAAAAGAACTCCTTTTTTAAATTTATACACAAGTAATATTATAGCTTTTTTTTCTTTGATTTTCTAGTTTGAATATCGATTTCATCAATAGAATGGACAAAATTATAAAAAGTATGACATAATCTGAAATACTAAAAATGATGCAAGATATGGTATCGTCAACATAATTATAATACTTAGTAGTACAAATCGATAACCATATTCATGATACATTGCCTGAAGCGTCATGATACAAGGGATACTTAATAAAACATAAATCAGAAAACTAAAGGCTTTTAAAGATGCATCTTTTCCTTTCCATAAATCCGAAATCACCGAGTTAAAGTCTATATTTTCTGTATCTATCTGTGGCAGAAAAAATAAAAAGCTCTTATACAAAGCATGCTTCCCCTGAACCATTATTCGCTTGATTCTTGTGGTTATATTATCCTGTTCTTTAATACCTTCATCATTTGAAGACAAGGAATCAAAGAAACCTACGATTGTCTCTTTTGCGATAATTCCTCCTGGAAGTGATGCGATACATTCTATGCGATCTCCAAAGCCTAAAGGAATAAACATCGGCTGAATGATTTTAGCTCCTGTATATAAATAACTCGATTCTGCCTCTCCATTAGGAAAGTATGAAATACTCCACAAGATAATCATCGTCCATAGTACAATACCAAATGCCTTTTTAGCATATCCTTTCACTTCCATCTTTACTTTTTTCCAAATAATATGAATAGAAGGCAAACGATATGGAATTAGCTCTATTACCATTACACGTTCATTACGAAATACTGGGAATCGAGATAAAAAAACAGCCATTACCATAGCAAACATAATCCCTATTCCATATAAAGTAATGACCATAAAGGCTGCCTTATCAGGAAAAAAGGCACTCGCAAACAATGCATATACCGGAAGCCTTGCACTACAGGACATAAACGGAACCAATAAAGCACACAGCCATCTCTCTTGTTTCTGTTCTAAGATTCGAGTTGCATAAATAGCAGGAACATTACAGCCAAATCCCATCAATAACGGAAATAAGCTTTTGCCATTTAAATGAAAATTCTGCATTGCTTTATCTAGTAAAAATGCAATTCTGACCATATATCCACTCTCTTCTAAAAAAGAAATAACCAAAAACAGCAACATCATTAAGGGTATAAAGCCTAAAATTCCTCCTATCCCTTGTAAGATTCCTTGTAAAATAAGCTGCTGAAGAAACAAAGGCATCCATGTGATATACATTTCTATAAACCCTGAAAGTTCTACTTGTATGACATAAGCAATAAAATCATTCCATGGTGAGGATAGCTGAAATACTAAATATAATACTATGAAAAACAGGGAACATAAAATAGGCAGGCCTAACCATTTATGTAAAAGAATACGATCAATTTTTTCACTATTTCTATTACGATGACTTCCATTAGAATGTACATATTGCATTAAAGAATTTACGATATACCAATAATCATTCAATATTTCTTCAGATGTAATATTACAACATAATTCATGAATATAATCAGTATCTATATGCCAAACAGAAAGCTGTTTATAAGCAAATTCATCATCTTTCATAATTTGAATGACAAAAGGGATAAGAAAAGAAGAAGGTTGATTGCTATACTTCTGCACATAATCATAAATGGTCACAAATATCTCATCAAGCTTTTCTGTAAATAAGGGATGATAGCCTCCATAATCATTCTTCACTTGGTTTTGTATGGCTTCATTAACCTTTCTATAAGCATCATCTTCCAAAGCAGAACATGCGATAATAGGTATGCTTAATCTTCTAGATAATGATTGGATATCAATTTCCATCCGCATCTTTTTTACTTCATCAATAAAATTACAAATCATGAACATAGGAATCTGTAAATCTCTTAGTAACAGCGTTAACATCAGATTCCCTGCCAGATTTGTCGCATCTACGACATTCACAATTAAATCAATTGCATTCTTCTTCAAATATTGAATTGTTACATCTTCTTCATTATCATTTTCTTCTAATGAATATATCCCTGGTAAATCAATAAGATGATACGTTTCTTTTCCCCATTTCACAAATGCTTCTTTCTTTTCAACCGTTACTCCCTGCCAATTTCCAACCTTAAGATCGCTGTTGCTTAAAACATTGATCCAGGCACTCTTTCCTACGTTTGGATTTCCCACAAAAGCTATACGATACAAATTATATCACCTCTACTTCTATCTTCATCGCATCTTCATTCCGTAAAAAATAAATATTATCATGAATACGATATAAACAGGGATCATGGAGTGGAGCCTGTGCAACTTTCTCAATCACACTGCCTTTATAAAATCCTAAATAAAACAAACGTTTTCTATTCTCTTTTGAAATATGAAAATCAATAATTTTTACCTTTTGCCTTACACTAATATCTGTTAATCTCATACTATCACCTTTTATAAGTATAGAAACAACAGATAGAAAACATCGTCATAAAAAGACGAAATAATATCGTTCTATTTTCCATTGATTATGAATATATTTTCAAAGAAATGAAAAAATATAAATTTTTGTTTTCATTTTTGAAATTTTTCGTATATAATATAAACATGTTAATAGGAGGTAAAGATATGGCTAAATTAGATTTTGTAAAAGAAGCCGTTGTCAAGAGAAATCCAAACGACGCGGAATTTATCCAGGCAGTTGATGAAGTACTATTATCTTTGGAAAGTGTAGTGGAAAAACACCCGGAATATATTGAAAAAGGAATCTTTGAACGTATTGTAGAACCAGAACGTCAAATCATCTTCCGTGTACCTTGGGTAGATGATCAAGGCAAACTACAGGTAAATCGAGGATATCGTGTGGAATTCAATTCCGCAATTGGTCCATATAAGGGAGGTCTTCGTTTTCACCCTAGTGTAAATATTTCTATTATTAAGTTTTTAGGTTTTGAACAGATTTTCAAAAACTCACTTACTGGACTTCCTATTGGGGGAGGAAAAGGTGGAAGTGATTTTGATCCAAAAGGAAAAAGCGATGCGGAAATCATGCGTTTCTGTCAGAGCTTTATGACTGAATTATATCGCTATATCGGACCAGATACAGATGTACCAGCTGGGGACATTGGTGTAGGCGGACGTGAAATTGGGTATATGTATGGACAATATAAACGTATCCGCAATGAATTTACTGGTGTATTAACTGGTAAAGGTCTAAAATGGGGAGGATCTTTAGTTAGAACAGAAGCTACTGGTTATGGTTTATGTTATTTCACTGAAGCAATGCTAAAGGAAAATGGAACTTCTTTTGAAGGGAAAAAAGTTGTTATCAGTGGAAGTGGAAATGTCGCAATCTATGCTGCAGAAAAAGCTATGCAGTTAGGTGCTAAAGTCATCGCAATGAGTGATTCCAGCGGATATGTTGTAGATGAAAATGGAATTAACTTAGCAGTTATGAAAGATATTAAAGAAGTAAAACGTGGTCGTATCAAAGAATATGCTGATGCAGTAGATAGTGCAGTATTCCATGCAGAAGGAAGTATCTGGAATACACCATGTGATATTGCATTACCATGTGCTACACAAAACGAACTGCATAAGAGTGATGCAGAAAGCTTAATTAAAAATGGCTGTATCGCAGTCTGCGAAGGTGCTAATATGCCAACAACACCAGATGCAATTGAAACATTAATGGCAAATAATGTCTTATATGCTCCCGGAAAAGCTAGCAATGCTGGCGGTGTCGCAACTTCAGCATTAGAAATGGCTCAGAACTCAGCTCGTCTATCTTGGACATTTGAAGAAGTAGATGCTAAATTAAAGGGAATCATGGAAAATATCTTCCATACAGTTAGTGAAACTGCTAAAGAATATGGCATGGAGAAAAATTACATGGCTGGTGCTAATATTGCTGGCTTTGTAAAAGTTGCAGATGCCATGATTGAACAAGGAATTGTTTAATATATTTACTAAAGGCTATATATCCTAGATTGATATATAGCTTTTTATTAACCTATATATGCAAAAACATCTTTGTATGATACAAATAATTTGTATGATACAAATAAATGGAATTAAAAAAAGGGGCTTTAACGAAATTAGCCTAAACAATAAAAAACAAAAAAAGGCAATGACC
>OLQY01000374.1_pt1 | contig 54773 bp, 39 predicted proteins | sample 1672851 | NCBI WGS metagenome assembly OLQY01 (sample SAMEA3136730, study PRJEB25190) | human gut metagenome
TGGCGTTGCCGCACTTGTAGTAATAGTAGGTGTTTCCCATGTGGCTGGTGCCGCTTTCGCCACCCATCAGGGTGCCGCACTTGCCACAGAACAGCTTAGTGGTCAGCAGATAGCTCACATCCTCTTTTGCAGGCCGACCGTGGGCGATCTTGTTCTGCTCAAAACGCTGCTGTACCCGGTTGAACAAATCCTCGTCCACGATGGCGGGAATGCCGCCCGGTGTCACGATGTCTTTATAGCGGTACTCGCCTATGTAGCGGCGGTTCCGGAAGATCTGGAAGAAGCTGTTCTTCACGAACGGCTTCCCGGTGCGGGTACGCAGGCCGCGCTCGTTCAGGGATGCTGCGATCTTCTCGGCCGGTTCGCCGTCGGCATACCGACTGAAGATCTCCTGCACGATGGGAGCCGTCTCCGGGTCGATATGGTACAGCCTGTCCTCCTTGCCGATGGTGAAGCCCAACGGCACCACACCGCCGTTGTACTTGCACTGGAGGGCATTTTCGCGCTCACCGCGCGCCACTTTCAGGGCAAGCTCGGCGGAATAGTATTCCGCCATGCCGATCAGCATACTCTCCACCATAATGCCTTCAGGCCCTTGCGAGATGGGTTCCATGGCAGACACCAGATGGACACCGTTCTTTTCCAGCTGGTACTTGTAGTTCACGGCATCGTAGCGGTTCCGGGCAAAGCGGTCCAGCTTCCAGACTAGAACCACATCGAAGATTTTCTTTCCGCTGTCCTTGATCATCCGCTGAAAGTCTGGGCGGTCATCCGTTTTGGCAGAGTAGGCACGGTCAATGTAGGTGCCGACCACGGTGATGCCGTTCTTCTCGGCGTAGGCCTTGCAGTCGCGCAGCTGTCCCTCAATGGACGCTTCTCGCTGGCTGTCGGATGAATAGCGGGCGTAGATTACGGCGGTCATGGTAGCACCTCTCTTTGCACATCATTGAATCAACGCAATGTTTCGTATAACCTATATACCATATTTCACACCTGTTTGCAAGAAAAACAAAACGGAAAAGTGGTGGTGCTCATCGTGAACACCACCACTTCAGAAGAAAAAAGTTCTTTGCCCGCTTATGCGTTTTAACAATTTGGAAACAATTACGGAAAATCGAATTTGAGCTTATTAGCTGAGAGCAAGAATCGTCCCGTGGCCACAAATTTTCAGTTCTTGAAAATTTCCTGTCCATCCGGGACTTCACTTCTTCAACTCTTGCGAGTTTCCGAAGTGTTCTTGTTGGGGCGTGCCTGCCCCAAACCCTGCTAGGAACGCGTGCTATAAGCTGGAATTTATAGATTCAATGGATAAAGGTGTGGCTTGTTCCAAACTCATGCATTTATTATAATAGGGCTGTGAGGAGGTGCTGGAATGAAGCAGTGTCCCATTGATTTCTTTGACCCGGAGGTGCAGCATTTGGCCGCATCTGCCGGGTGCAGACTTTACCGGATGCAAAACGACACCGGCGAAGGGCTCATCTCTGAATATCCGATCCTGTCGGGGATCGATCTTTTCTACAATGACTTTCACATGAAGGACGGGCAGAATCAGAACAAACGCCCCATGCCGGATACCATCGAAATCAATCACTGCCGGGAAGGGCGGTTTGAGTGCGAATTTCAGAACGGCGATTATCAGTATATCGGTGCGGGCGACCTGTCCATTCACCGGCTGAGCCACACCACCCGGCAGACCCGTTTTCCACTGGCGCACTATCACGGCATTTCCATCACCATCGACTTGCCGCGGGCGCAGCAGACGCTTTCTTCTCTGGAAGCCATCATGGGCGATCTTGATATCCATTTGGAAGCCATCGCCGAGCGTTTCTGCCGGGAAGAGAGCTGCTATGTGCTGCGCAGCAACCGGGAAGTCGCGCACATTTTCTCGGAGCTGTATGCCGCCCCACCGGAACGGATGGCACACTACCTGAAAGCCAAGGTACTGGAACTGCTCATGCTCCTAAACGACCTACCGCAGGAGTCCTTCTCGGAAAAGCGGCAGTTTTTCTCCCGCAGTCAGGTCACGGCTGTCCGGGCGATACACGATGCAATGATACAAGATCTCAGTCACCATTACACATTGGCTGAGCTTTCCCGGCAGTTCGGCATTGCGCAGACTTCCATGAAGCTCTGCTTCAAAGCCGTTTATGGCAGCTCCATTTATCAATACATGAAAACCTACCGGATGCAGACCGCCCGCGTCCTTTTGCAGGATACAAGCCGCAGTGTGACCGAGATCGCAGCTACACTCGGCTATGATAACCCTAGCAAATTTTCGGAAGCGTTCAAAAAGGAATACGGCATAAGCCCCACTCTGTTCCGAAACTCGCCGTCCGAATTGGATGTTTCCTGACGGTTCGGAGTGGCAGACCGTCTTTGTTTTGTTATACTTTCTGGTTAGAAGAAACTAACAAAGAAAGGATATTCCATTATGAGACGAATTCAAACCGGCGTGATTGCCGTATGCCTCGCCGCCGCTCTCCTGTCAGGCTGTGTAGGTTCTTCCGCCCAGAGTACCGCAAGCAGCACTGCCGCAAGTTCTGCGGCAGCTTCTTCCATCAGCACCACTGCTGTTTCCGCCAACTATGACGGTGGTTCCGGCACGCAGGAAGACCCCTACCAGATCAACAGCGTAGATTCCCTGCTGACCTTTGCTTCCAACGTCAACGATGGCTCGCAGGGCGGCTATGCCGGTGTTTCCTTCAAGCTGACCAGTGATCTGGACCTGTCTGGCGTCGAGTGGGCTCCCATCGGCAACATGAACGACATGGAAACACACTCCACCCTGTTCCTCGGCTCCTTTGATGGCGACGGCCATACCATTTCCAACCTGAACTATACTTCGGATGTTTACAACTGCGGTGCCGGTCTGTTCGGCGTAAGCTGCGGTGAGGTGAAAAATCTGACACTGGAAAATGCCACGGTCGCAGTAACGGAAGGCACTTCCATGGCCATTGGCGGTGTTGTGGGCTACAACATGGGCTCTGTAGACAACGTCACACTGAAAGGTGATTCCACCATTACCGGCAACAACTGTGTCGGCGGCATCGTGGGCGGCAACAACAACTCCATCACCAACTGCACGGTGGAGGGCGCTACCGTGGTCGTCATCGGTGACAATCACTTTACCGATCAGATCATCCAGGCAGACGTTGCCGAGTGCGGCGGTCTGGTAGTCGGCGGCAGCTTTGGCGGCAGCATCGACAGCTGCACCGCATCCGGCACCGTAAAAGCCACCGGCAATGAGCCGGTGGGTCTGGGCGGCATCGGTGGCTGTCTGGAAATGATGGACACCATCACCAACTGCACCGCTGATGTGACCATCGAGAGCGAAACCGGCGGTCACGCCATTGGCGGTTTATGCGGCTATGCGGGTACTCATTCCAACCCGGATATCTGCCTTGAGACGGAAGGCTTCTCCACTAAAAACTATCCCTCTGTCATTGACAACTGCAATGTGACCGTGAACATCAAGGCAAACGGTGCCACCCATGTGGGCGGCCTTGTGGGTACCGGTCTGTACTACTACGGTGAGGAGACGGTTTTCAAAATCACCAACTGCTCGGTAAAGGGCAGCATTGACGGTGCCGTTACACCCGGTACCGTTGCAGGCCGCGCCGAGGGCAGCACCATTGAAAGCTGCACTGCCGATGTGACCATTGACGAGAACGCTGGTACGGAGCAGGTCGGCACAACGACCCAGATGTACGAAAGCGCAGACCAGTAAAATGATTTTCTCCATAAGGGCAATCAAGTTCGCACAATGATAACTTGATTTCAAAGAAAAAGGCAGGATACCACCGTCATGGTGATACCCTGCCTTTGCTCGTTTACTGTTCCGAGTAGTCCTTTCGCAGAACCTCCTGTAAACAAAAAACGTACCCGAACCCTTTTTCGTAAAGAATCGGGTTCGAGTACGAACTGTATGGTGGACGGTACAGGACTCGAACCTGTGACCTCCTGCACGTCAAGCAGATGCTCTACCAGCTGAGCTAACCGTCCATATTCTGTTTTGCTGTAGTCAGCTCAATTATGATAGCATAGGATGGAATAAAAATCAAGCCCTTTTTGCAAAAATCTTCAAAAAATCCTTCCGGGGCTGGCCGGGACGCCTCTGCCGGAGGGGCGGGAAAGCGGGCGAAGGCTGGGAGTTAAAAGGTTATCGTTGCCCCTTTTTTATAGGTGTGCTATAATAAGATGATTACAATAGGAAAGGTATCGCAGAATGAGAGTATTGGGCATCGACCCGGGCTACGCCATCGTGGGATGGGGCGTGGTGGATTACGCGGGAAACCGCTTTGCACCGGTGGATTTTGGCGCGGTGTGTACCGACGCCGGCGTGCCGTTCGAGCGGCGGCTGGACGAGGTGTATGCGGGCGTCAAGGAGGTCATCGAGCGGACGCAGCCGGAGGTGCTGGCCATCGAAAAGCTGTTCTACCAGCACAACCAGACCACCGTCATCGGCGTGGCCGAGGCGCGCGGCGTCATTCTGCTGGCGGCGGCGCAGGCGGGCCTGCCCATCTACGAGTACACCCCGATGCAGGTCAAGCAGGCCGTCACCGGCTACGGCAAAGCCGTGAAAAAGCAGGTGCAGGAGATGACCCGCATCCTGCTGCATCTGCCCGCCATCCCGAAGCCCGACGACACCGCCGACGCGCTGGCGATGGCCATCACCTTCTGCCACACCAACGGCAGCCAGCTCAACCGCTTCGTGCGGAGAGTGCCCGGCCCTATCTGAGCTGCCCTTGACAGCAGGGCGTTATAGTTTCCGAAACAACAAAACTTTCTCGTATCCGATAGACCTGCCCGGCACGCCAGTGGCTCTCCCACAGGGAGAGCTGGCAATGCCGGCAGGCATTGACTGAGAGGGCTATTATGATATACAGCTTAACCGGAAAAATCATCAAAAAGACCCTGAACGCTGTGGTCATCTGCTGCGGCGGCGTGGGGTACTACGCCCAGTGTCCGGCCAGCGTGGCCGGTGCGCTGCCCGGCGTGGGGAACGAAGCCACCATCTACACGGTGATGAACGTCACCGAGAACGACGTCAGCCTCTACGGCTTTGCCAGCGAGGAGCAGCAGGCCTGTTTCGAGCTGCTCACCTCGGTGTCGGGCGTGGGCGCGAAGGTGGGCCTTGCCATCCTGAGCGTCATGGAGCCCGACCGTGTGGCGCTGGCCATCTCGGCGGGCGACCACAAAGCCTTCAAGGCTGCGTCCGGCGTCGGCCCCAAGCTGGCCCAGCGGATCGTGCTGGAACTGAAAGATAAGGTCGCCAAGGGCTTTGCCGCCGGCATCGACCTGGAAAACGTGGCGGGCGCTGCTTCGGACACCGCCGCCGCACAGGGAGCGGGGCAGGCCATCGCCGCGCTGGTGTCGCTGGGCTACAGCCAGAGCGAGGCCGCGCTGGCCGTCTCCAAGATCGACGGCACGCTCCCGGTGGAAGAGATCATCAAGCTGGCGCTGCGCAGCATGGCGGGCAGGAGGTAAATGATGCAGGACGATACCGCGCTCTATGGCGCAAAAATGATGCAGCCCGGGATGACGGCGGCGGACAGCGAGGAAAACAACCTCCGCCCCCAGCATCTGGAGGACTACATCGGACAGGAAAAGGTCAAGCAGAACCTGAAAATTTATCTCGAAGCGGCCAAGCGCCGGGGCGAGCCCATGGACCACATCCTGCTCTACGGCCCTCCGGGTCTGGGCAAGACGACGCTGGCGGGCATCATCGCCAACGAGATGGGGGTGCAGATCCGCATCACCAGCGGCCCGGCCATCGAAAAGCCCGGCGACCTCGCCGCCCTGCTGACCAATCTGCAGGAGGGCGACGTCCTCTTCATCGACGAGATACACCGCCTCTCCCGGCAGGTGGAAGAGGTGCTTTACCCGGCACTGGAAGACTATGCGCTGGATATTATGATAGGCAAAGGCCCCAGCGCCCAGAGCATCCGCATCAATCTGCCCCGGTTCACGCTGGTGGGTGCGACCACCCGTGCGGGCCAGATCACCGGCCCTCTGCGCGACCGCTTCGGCGTGCTGCTCAAGCTGGAGCTCTACAGCCCCGACGAGCTGAGCAATATCATCGTCCGCTCGGCGGGCATCCTCGACCAGCCCATCACCCCCGAGGGTGCTTATGAGCTGGCCAAGTGCAGCCGCGGCACGCCCCGTGTGGCGAACCGCTTCCTCAAGCGTGTGCGCGACTTTGCCACCGTGCTGGGCGACGGCGTCATCGACCGGGACGTGGCGCTGCTGAGCCTCAAGCGGATGGACGTGGACGCGCTGGGTCTGGACGAACTGGACCGCAGCCTGCTCCGCGCCATCATTGAAATGTACAACGGCGGCCCGGTGGGTCTGGAAACACTGGCCGCAGCCCTCGGCGAAGAGGCCGTGACGCTGGAAGACCTGTGTGAGCCCTACCTGATGCAGATGGGCTTTCTGACCCGGACGCCCCGGGGCCGCTGTGCCACCCGGCTGGCGTATGAGCATCTCGGCCTAAAAGCGCCTGAGAGCGACAGCGCCGAGGACAATGGACAGCAGAGCTTATTTTAAGTGAGGTATTTACTATGGGAAAGTATTTTGGTACCGACGGTGTGCGCGGCGTGGCCGGCGCAGACCTGACCTGCGAGATGGCGATGCTCATCGGACGCGGCGCTGCCGCCGTGCTGACCAGCAGCACCGGCCATAAGCCCCGTATCCTCATCGGCAAGGACACCCGCCAGTCTGGGGATATGCTGGAAGCTGCCCTGACCGCCGGTCTGTGCAGCGTGGGCGCGGACGTTGAGAGTCTGGGCGTCGTCCCCACTCCCGCCGTGGCCTATCTGGTGCGCAAGTACAACGCCGACGCCGGCGTGGTCATCTCGGCGTCTCACAACCCAATGGAATTCAACGGCATCAAAATCTTCGCCGGCACCGGCTACAAGCTGCCGGACGAGGTGGAGAACAAAATTGAAGCCTATATCGACAATCAGTGCGCGGGCCTCAAGCTGGCCACCGGCGACGATGTGGGCCGCGTGACCTGCCGCACCGACGGCATCAAGGACTACACCGACCACCTGTATGAGTCCATCGACGGCGACCTGTCCGGCCTGAACGTCTGCATCGACTGCGCCAACGGTGCCTCCGCAGCAGCAGCCCGGCAGCTGTTCCCCCGTCTGGGCGCAAAGTGTACCTTTATCGGCGTGGAGCCTGACGGCAAGAACATCAACGCCGGTGTGGGCAGCACCCATCTGGACAATCTGGAAAAGGCTGTCGTCGAGGGCGGCTTTGACTGCGGCATCGCCTTTGACGGCGACGCAGACCGCTGCCTCGCCTGCGACGAGAAGGGTCAGGAGATCGACGGCGACAAGATCATCGCCCTGCTGGCCATGAACATGAAGGAAAGGGGCTGTCTGGACGGCAATACTGCGGTCGTCACCGTCATGTCCAACCTGGGCTTCATCAAGTTTATGGAGTCCCAGGGGATCCGCACCGAGAAGACCGCTGTCGGCGACCGCTATGTTCTCGAGAACATGCGGGAGAACGGCTACGCCATCGGCGGCGAGCAGAGCGGCCACGTCATCCTGCTCCACCACACCACCACCGGTGACGGTGAGCTGACCGCCGGCAAGCTGCTCAAGCTGCTGGCCAAGAGCGGCAAGAAGATGAGCGAGCTGAACGGCATCTACGCCCAGTACCCTCAGGTGCTGGTGAATGTGGCGGCCAATGCCGCCCAGAAGGCCGCCTACAAGGAAGACAAGGTGCTGGCCGACTTCATCGAGAACGAGCAGCAGAAGCTGATGGACATGGGCCGTGTGCTGGTGCGCGTCTCCGGCACGGAGCCGAAGATCCGCGTCATGGTGGAGGGCCGGGACCTCGAGGCCATCGACCTGTGCGCCAAGCGCATCGTGGATAAAATCAACGAGCGGATCATCGAAGGCTAAGAGAGAGATAAAAAGCAGGAAGGAGGACGCATATGCGCCCTGCAGATACATGGAAAGACTACGAGCTGCTGGATGCCACCGACGGCAACCGGCTGGAACGCTGGGGCGAGACGCTGCTTGTCCGGCCTGACCCGCAGGTGGTGTGGAAGACGCCCCGGCAGAGCCCCCTCTGGGCCAAGGCGGACGCCGTTTACCACCGCTCCAATCAGGGCGGCGGCGAGTGGGAGTACCGCCGCCGTCTGCCCGAAAAGTGGAAGATCACCTGCGGCGAAGGGGAGGATAAGCTGACCCTCATCGTCAGCCCCACCGGCTTCAAGCACACCGGCGTCTTCCCGGAGCAGGCCGTCAACTGGGCCTGGTACGCCAAGAAGATCCGCGCCGCAGGCCGGCCCATTAAAGTTTTGAACCTCTTCGGCTACACCGGCGGCGCAACGCTGGCCTGCGCGGCGGCGGGCGCTGCCGTCTGCCATGTGGACGCCTCCAAGGGCATCGTCGCCTGGGGCAAGGACAATGCCGCCGCCAGCGGCCTCACCGACCGGCCCATCCGCTGGCTGGTGGACGACTGCGCCAAGTTCGTCGCCCGCGAGAAGCGCCGCGGCAACACCTACGACGGCATCATCATGGACCCGCCGAGTTATGGACGCGGCCCCGGCGGCGAGATCTGGAAGCTGGAAGACTGCATCTACGACCTCATCAGCCAGTGCGAAGAGGTGCTGAGCGACAAGCCGCTCTTCTTTGCGGTCAACAGCTACACCACCGGCCTTTCGCCCGCCGTCATGGAGTATATGCTCAAGACGACGCTGATCCCCCGCTTTGGCGGAAAGACCAGCTGCGACGAGATCGGCCTGCCCGTCTCCGCCACCGGCGGCGTCGTCCCCTGCGGCGCGACGGCGATTTGGGAAGAATGACCCTCTCAGTCACCTTCGGTGACAGCTCTCCCAAAGGGAGAGCCATTGGCAGGCCGGGCAGCTTTGTGCTGCCTGCTGAGGGCATATTATGGCGCAGAAGAGCGGGCCTTGCTTACGAGGTCAGCGACTTCTGGACAAAGCATCTTGCAGAACGGCTGCTGGCCTCTATAGCAGGGCGATGCAGCTTCTGAATATTGAAACTCTGCTCGTCTTGTGCAGACTTGACCGACACGCCAGTGGCTCTCCCTTTGGGAGAGCTGTCGAGCGAATGCGAGACTGAGAGGGTATGGGGTACAGCCCCTTTCAGAGGGGCGCACCACCAGAAAGAGAAAACAAATGAGTGAAACGATACTGACAGCAGAAAACTTAAAGTTCCGCTACGACTCGGAGCAGCCCGGCTACGCGCTCAACGGCGTCTCCATGCAGGTCAGGCGGGGCGAGTTCGTGGCCGTGCTGGGCGCAAACGGCTGCGGCAAATCCACCCTTGCCAAGCACTTCAACGCCATCCTCCTGCCGGAGGAGGGCAAGGTGTACGTCGAGGGCATGGACACCGCCGATGATGGCAAGCTCTATGACATCCGCCAGACCGTGGGCATGGTGTTCCAGAGCCCCGATAACCAGATCGTCGCAACGGTGGTAGAGGAAGACGTGGCCTTCGCGCTGGAAAACCTCGGTGTTCCGCCGGAAGAGATGCGCCGCCGCGTCGATGACGCCATGAAGATGGCGGGCATCTACGAGTTCCGGGAGCGCGCACCCCACAACCTCTCGGGCGGCCAGAAGCAGCGCGTCGCCATTGCGGGCGTCGTCGCCATGCGCCCCGACTGCCTCATCCTCGACGAGGCCACCGCCATGCTCGACCCTCGCGGCCGTGAGCAGGTGATGCAGACCATCCACCACCTCAACAAGGATCTGGGCATCACCGTTGTGTCCATCACCCACTACATGGAAGAGGCCGCGCAGGCCGACCGTGTTCTGGTGATGAGTCAGGGCAATGTGGTGATGGAAGGCACCCCGAAAGAGGTGTTCAGCCAGACCGAAAAAGTCCGTTCTCTCCGCCTCGACGTGCCGCAGGCCGCAGAGCTGCGGGATGAGCTGGTCAAGGCCGGCATCCCCATGCCCGAAGGCATCATCGACACCGGCGAGTGCGCACAGGCTCTGTATGAGCTGCTGAAGTAAGGGGGGACGGAAACATGGCAAGCATTATCAAAGTAGAACACCTGAGCTATGTCTACAACCCCGGTATGCCGAACGCAGTCACCGCGCTGGACGACGTGAGCTTTGAGGTGGAAGAGGGCGATTTCGTGGGCATCATCGGAGCCACCGGCTCCGGCAAGAGCACCCTCATCACCCACATGAACGGTCTGAACAAACCCACCAGCGGCAAGATCGTCATTGATGGCCGCGACCTCTGGGCCGAGCCGGAGAAGATCCGGGATTTCCGTTTCCTGACGGGTCTGGTGTTCCAGTACCCGGAGTACCAGCTCTTTGAGGAAACATGCTATAAGGACATCGCCTTCGGCCCGAAGAATATGGGCCTCGACGAGGCGGAGGTCGATAAGCGCGTCCACGAGGCGGCAGAATTCGTCGGCCTCGATGAGGCGCTGTTGGAGCGCAGTCCCTTTGAGCTGTCCGGCGGACAGAAGCGCCGCGTAGCCGTGGCGGGCGTTATGGCCATGAAGCCCCGTATCCTCGTTCTGGACGAGCCTGCGGCCGGTCTCGACCCCGAGGGACGGGATGAGATCCTGTCCGAGGTGAAGGACTACCACAAAAAGACCGGCACCACGGTACTTCTGGTCTCCCACAGCATGGAGGACATTGCCAAGTACGCCGACAAGGTGCTGGTGATGAGCCGGAAGAAGATCGCCATGTACGACACGGTGGAGAAGGTCTTTGCCCGCGCTCCCGAGCTGCTGGAACTGGGCCTCTCCGTGCCGCAGGTGACGAAGATCTTCCTCAAGCTGCGGGAGATGGGCGTGGACGTCCCGGCGGACGTCTACACCATCCCCTACGCCGTCAAGATGATCCTGGAGGCAAAAGCCCGGCGGGATGCAGGGGAGACCCTCGTCTTACCCCGGAATGAAGAACAGAAAGGGGGTGCAGCCGGATGCTGAGAGATATTACCATCGGCCAGCACTTCCCCGGCAACAGCCTCGTCCATCGTTTTGACCCCCGGCTCAAGCTGGTGCTGACCATCCTGTATATCGTGCTGCTCTTTGCGGCGTCCAATCCGCTGGGCCTTGCGCTTTCGCTGATCTTCCTCGCCGTGATGTACGCGGTGGCGAAAATTCCCTTCAGGCTCATCCTCAAGAGCCTGAAGCCCATCTTCCCCATCATCGTCTTTACGGCGGTGCTGAACCTCTTCTTTGTCTCGGGCGAGGGCGACCCGGTGTTTAAGCTCGGATTTCTGACCGTTTACGCGGAGGGCATCCGGTATGCTGTACTGATGGCGGTGCGCGTCATGGCCCTCATCGCAGGCACGAGCCTTTTGACCTACACCACCAGCCCCATCGTCCTGACGGACGCCATCGAGCAGCTGCTCAAGCCTCTTGGCAGGCTCCACTTCCCGGTGCATGAGCTGGCCATGATGATGAGCATCGCGCTGCGGTTCATTCCTACCCTCATCGAGGAGACCGACAAGATCATGAACGCCCAGAAAGCCCGTGGTGCGCAGCTGGACAACGGCAAGATGACCGAGCGCATCAAGGCGCTGGTCCCGGTGCTGGTGCCGCTGTTCATCTCGGCTTTCCGCCGTGCCGACGAGCTGGCCATGGCCATGGAGTGCCGCTGCTATCGCGGCGGCGACGGACGCACCCGCCTCAAGGTGCTGCGGTGCGAAAAGCAGGATTATATCGACCTTGCAGTCTGCATTGCGTGTTTTGCGGTGATCCTCGCTTCGAGGGTGGTATTCCCGAATTTCTAAAGTGCGGGGGAGAAGTTCTCTTTTGCGCGCCAAAAGAGAACCAGAAAAGCGCCCGCTACTTTCGAAGCGCGGGAGGCACGAGAAAGGGGCTGCTCGCCCCTTTCAGACCCCAAAGAAGAGGTCGAAACGGAAAAAAGCTAGCCGCTTCGCTAAACGCTTTTTTCTCGTTTCTCCGATTTACGGCTTCGCCGATGGTGTTACGTCTCTGATAAACTTTACGTCCAGCAAAGAGGCAATGCCGCTTTACTTTTTCGTCAGCGACTTCATCAGACCGCCGTCGGCGATGATCTTCTGGATGAACGGCGGGAAGGGTTCGGCCTGGAAGGTCTTGCCGGTGGTCTCATCGGTGATGACGCCGGTATCAAAGTTCACGCTGACCGTATCGCCTGCGCTGATGGCGTCCACGGCCTCGGAGCATTCCATGATGGGCAGACCGATGTTGATGCTGTTGCGGTAGAAGATGCGCGCGAAGCTCTTGGCGATGACGACAGAAATACCAGCGGTCTTGATGGCCAGCGGTGCGTGCTCACGGGAGGAGCCGCAGCCGAAGTTCCAGCCGCCCACCATGATGTCGCCGTCCTTGACGTTGTGGATGAAGTCCTTGTCAATGTCCTCCATGCAGTGGGCGGCAAGCTCCTTGGCATCCTGCGTGTTCAGGTGGCGGGCCGGGATGATGACGTCGGTATCCACGTTATCCGGGTATTTGAAAACAGAACCGTTTGCGTTGTTCATGGGTGACTCTCCTTTTCTCAGACCGTGCGGGGGTCGGTGATGCAGCCGGTCAGTGCGCTGGCGGCAGCGGTAGCGGGCGAAGCCAGATACACCTCGCTCTTGACGTGGCCCATGCGGCCCACGAAGTTGCGGTTGGTGGTGGAGACGCAGCGTTCACCCTCGGCGAGAATGCCCATGTAGCCGCCGAGGCAGGGGCCGCAGGTGGGGGTGGAGACGATGCAGCCCGCGTCGATGAAGGCCGTCGTCCAGCCGCGGAGGATGCACTCCTTGTACACGGCCATGGTGGCGGGGATGATGATGCCGCGCACGCCCTTTGCGATGTGTTTGCCCTTCAGGATGTTGTAAGCGGCTTCCATATCCTCGAGGCGGCCATTGGTGCAGCTGCCGATGACCACCTGGTCGATCTTGATCTCCTTGCCCTCGCTGGCGGGGTGGGTGTTCTCGGGCAGGTGGGGGTAGCTGACGGTGGGCTCGAGGGCAGAGAGGTCGATCTCAATGGTCTTCTCGTACTCGGCGTCCGGGTCGGCCTCATAGAACACCGGCTCACGCTGGCTGCGGCCCTCGAGGTAAGCCTTGGTCATGTCGTCCACGGGGAAGATGCCGTTCTTGGCACCGGCCTCGATGGCCATGTTGCAGATGCTCAGGCGGTCGTCCATGGAGAGGGAAGCGACGCCCGGGCCGGTGAACTCCATCGACTTATACAGCGCACCATCCACGCCGATCATCCCGATGATGTGGAGGATGAGGTCTTTGCCGGAAACCTTCGGCGGCAGCTTGCCGTTCAGCACGAACCTGATGGCGGCAGGCACCTTGAACCATGCCATGCCGGTAGCCATGCCGGCGGCCATATCGGTGGAGCCGACGCCGGTGGAGAATGCGCCCAGTGCGCCGTAAGTACAGGTGTGGCTGTCGGCGCCGATGACGCAGTCACCGGCGGTCACGATGCCTTTTTCGGGCAGCAGAGCGTGCTCGATGCCCATCTGGCCCACATCGTAGAAATTGAGGATGTCGTACTTGTTGGCGAACTCGCGGCACTGCTTGGACTGGGTCGCGCTCTTGATGTCCTTGTTGGGAACGAAGTGGTCGAGGACGATGGCGATGTGCTCTTTGTCGAACACGCCGTTGAAGCCCGCCTTTTCGAACTCGTTGATGGCGACGGGGGTGGTGATGTCATTGCCCAGCACGATGTCGAGCTTGGCGTTGATGAGCTGGCCTGCCTTGACCTCGGCGAGGCCTGCGTGTGCGGCCAGAATTTTCTGCGTCTGGGTCATTCCCATGATGGTACTCTCCTTTTTATCGTAGCTTGTTCTCTATGGTCAGTCTCTCCTCTGTCCAACCTCTCAGCCGCCTGCGGCGTCAGCTCCCCTAGTAGGGGAGCCTCTGGCGAAACCGTTTACTTTGCGGGGAATGCCAAGGCCTCCCCTCGTTAGGAGCAACAACGACGACCGCCGCCAGTGGCGGAAACAGGAAGTCGCTGTTGGGGCCGCGGCCAGTAAGACGCAAGCAAAGCGCTGCGGCTGCTGGGTGCCGCAACCCGGGCAGTGGCATTGCGAAGCAATGACGGAGAGGTTGTGCAGAGCTGCCCTTTATTTACTCTCTTATTTATTATTGATCGCGCTGACCAGTGCATGGATACCGGCCACGATAATATCGGTATCGGTGCCTGCACCCCAGGTGACGACGCCGTCGCCCCACTCGAGGCCGACGTAGGAAGCGGCGCGGGAGGTGGAGCCCTCGTCCAGACTGTGCTCGGAGTAAGTTTCCAGGTGGAAGCCCATGCCGGTGGCGCTCTGGATGGCGTTTGCCACAGCATCCAGACGGCCATTGCCCACCGATGTGACCACCTTGCGCTGACCGTTCAGATCCAGCGTGACGGTGGCGGTGATGCCGTTGACCTGTGCAAAGTGGGCCTCGACGACAGACAGGGGCTTGGACTTGTTGAGGAAGGCATCCTCGAAGATATGGAGCACTTCGCCTGCGCTCAGCTCCTTGTGGCTGTGGTCGGACACGCTCTTGACCTTGTAGCCCAGCGCCTCGCGCATCTTGGCGGGCAGATTGTAGCCGTAGTTCTGCTCCAGCACGAAGCCGATGCCGCCCTTGCCGCTCTGGCTGTTGATGCGGATGACGTCGGCGTCGTAGGTGCGGCCGATGTCGTGGGGGTCCACCGGGATATAGGGGCAGGTCCAGCGGTGGTCGCCCTTCTCCTTGCGGTAGGCCATGCCCTTTGCAATGGCGTCCTGATGGCTGCCCGAGAAGGCGGCGAACACCAGCTGGCCGGCGTAGGGGGTGCGCTCGTAGATGTGCATCCGGGTGACCCGCTCATAGGCGGCGCAGATGGCAGGCATATCGGAGAAGTCCAGCTTCGGGTCTACGCCGTGGCTGTACATATTCATGGCGAGGGTCACAGCATCCACGTTGCCGGTGCGCTCGCCGTTGCCGAAGAGGCAGCACTCCACCCGCTGAGCGCCTGCCAGAACGGCCAGCTCTGCACAGGCGACGCCGGTGCCGCGGTCATTATGCGGGTGGGTGGAGATGATGACGCTGTCGCGGCACTTGAGGTGCTTGTCGCAATACTCGATCTGGTTTGCGTAAACGTGGGGCATGCTCATCTCGACCGTGACTGGCAGGTTGATGATCATGGGGCGGTCGGGGGTGGGCTGCATGATGTCCAGGACCGCGTTGCAGACCTCAACGGCGTAGTCCACCTCGGTGCCGGTGAAGCTCTCGGGGCTGTACTCGAAGAGGAAGTTGCCCTCATACTCCTCGCTCAGCTGCTTGACCAGCTTTGCGCCGTCCATGGCGATCTGCTTGATCTCCTCCTTAGACTTGTGGAACACCTGCTCGCGCTGGGCGACGGAGGTGGAGTTATAGAAGTGGATGACCGCACGGGGTGCGCCCTTGACAGCCTCGAAGGTGCGGCGGATGATATGGTCGCGGCACTGGGTCAGCACCTGCACGGTGACATCGCCGGGGATTATGTTCTTCTCGATGAGGGTGCGGAGGAACTCGTACTCCGTCTCGCTGGCGGCCGGGAAGCCGACTTCGATCTCCTTGAAGCCAATTTTGACCAGCATCCGGAAGAATTCCAGCTTTTCCTCGAGGCTCATGGGGACGATAAGGGCCTGATTGCCGTCGCGCAGGTCCACGCTGCACCAGATGGGAGCTTTCTCGATGTGGTCCTTCTTGACCCAGCTGTCATAGCCGGCGGGGACCGGGTAATATCCCGGTGCGTACTTGGTAGCGTCCATCATAATTCTTGTCCTCCATTTTTGCTGTGTCAACCTCTCAGTCTCGCTCGCGCTCGACAGCTCCCCTACCGAGGGGAGCCTCTGGCGAAGAGGGAAAGCTTTACGGAATGCCAAGGCCTCTCCTCGATAGGAGAGGTGGCACGCCGTAGGCGTGACGGAGAGGTTGACTCCTTTTAGCAATTTAACAAACGAAAAGGCTCCCGTCTCTCAAAGGACGAAATCCCCTGAGAGACGAGAGCCTGTAATTTCTGCTACAGGGCACCCGTGGTACCACTCTCTTTGCTGTGCCATAAGCACAGCCGCTCTGCACGATCGGCTTTTTAGGGCGAATCGCTGCCCTTATAACGGTGGGCTTCCGTCAGGGCCTACTGTCTGCTTCAGTCCTGCCGCTCAGGGGCCAGTAACCGAGACCCTCTGCACCGCCTTGCACCATCCGGCGGCTCTCTGCACGCAGAAGAAAATCGTTTTTTCCCCGTCAACGCATTTGCGCTTTGTTCAAAGTGGTTTCATTTTAACAAAACCCGCCGCCCCTGTCAAGCAGTTTTGCTCACAATGAAAATGAAACGATTTCACATGAATAGCAGCATAAATTTTCAAAATTTGCGGGTGGATCCTATTTTTGTCGTATTATATCACCAACTATGGTAAAATAAAAATACCGCCCGAAGCGGCGGTATCCAGGTGCTGTCTGCATAAAAAGGTGGTCTAGCTTCCCCGGCAAGCTTCCGGGGGTGTGAAACCTTATTGTTGCTTCCCCCGGACGCAAACGCGAAAGGGGGGATGCCTTATGACCCTGACGGAAACTATCGCATTGCTCGGCCTGCTGGGCGGAGCAGTCTTTGTTACCTTTCAGATCTCATGGGCTATCTTCAAAGAGATACATAACAATAAGAAATGACCGCCCCAGCCTACCAAGCAAAGCGGTCATTCTTATTGTTTGACTTAGCCGAGGGAAGCTGACCATTGCGGACAGCACCTTCTTGTATGTTCAGTATAGTCAAAGTGATTTGATTTGTCAAGCGGACGGCCTCCTTGTTCCTCGGTTTTGTTAAGAATCTGCGAAGTTTTTGCAAAGTTCGCCTCGAAACGCTGGTTTCTGAAATGGCGTCGTGGTATGCTGTTTGCAACGTAAGGAGGGACCCCCATGAAAGAAGTCAAGACCCCCAAAAAGCCATTGGCTATTTACTACGCCATTGTATTACTGGTGCTGATGCTGCTCAACTTCGTGCTCGTGCCGTGGATGAGCGAACGGCAGGTAAAAGAAGTGGACTACGGCACCTTCATGTCCATGACCGAGGACAAAGACATCGGCCGGGTGGATGTGGAATCGAACCAGATCATCTTTACCGATAAAGACGAAAAGCAAATTTACAAGACCGGCCTGATGAACGACCCCGACCTGACCCAGCGCCTCTACGACGCGGGGGCCGAGTTTTCCAGCGAGATCGTCGAGCAGGCTTCGCCGCTGATGAGCTTTCTGCTGAGCTTTGTGCTGCCCATCGTCCTCTTCGTCTGGCTGGGCAATCTCATGAACAAAAAGCTCATAGAAAAGGCCGGCGGCGCGAACTCGATGATGTTCGGCGGCGTGGGCAAGTCCAACGCCAAGGTCTACGTCCAGTCCACCCACGGCATCCGCTTTGCGGATGTGGCCGGCGAAGATGAGGCCAAAGAGAACTTACAGGAGATCGTCGATTATCTGCACGACCCCAAGAAATACGAAGAGATCGGCGCCTCGATGCCCAAGGGCATCCTGCTCGTCGGCCCTCCGGGTACCGGCAAGACCATGCTGGCAAAGGCTGTGGCGGGCGAATCCAACGTGCCGTTCTTCTCCATCTCCGGCTCGGAGTTCGTGGAGATGTTCGTGGGCATGGGCGCGTCCAAAGTCCGTGACCTCTTCAAGCAGGCCAAGGAAAAGGCCCCCTGCATCGTGTTCATCGACGAGATAGACGCCATCGGCCAGAAGCGCAACAGCGGCCAGCTGGGCGGCAACGACGAGCGTGAGCAGACCCTGAACCAGCTGCTCACCGAGATGGACGGCTTCGAGGGCAACAGCGGCGTCATCATCCTCGCGGCCACCAACCGTCCGGATTCCCTTGACCCGGCTCTGACCCGTCCCGGCCGCTTTGACCGCCGTGTTCCTGTGGAGCTGCCCGACCTCAAGGGCCGCGAAGAGATTTTGAAGGTCCACGCCAGGAAAGTCGCTCTTGCCCCCGGCATCGACTTCAACACCGTGGCCCGGATGGCCTCCGGTGCCTCCGGCGCAGAGCTGGCCAACATCGTCAACGAAGCCGCCCTGCGGGCCGTGCGCGCCGGCCGCAAGTCGGTCACGGAAGCAGACCTTGAGGAGAGCATCGAGGTGGTCATTGCCGGCTACCAGAAGAAGAACTCCATCCTCACCGACAAGGAAAAGTGCATCGTGGCCTACCATGAGATCGGCCACGCACTGGTGGCGGCGCTTCAGAATCACTCCGCACCCGTGCAGAAGATCACCATCATCCCCCGCACCTCGGGCGCACTGGGCTACACCATGCAGGTCGAAGAGGGCAACCACTACCTGATGACCAAGGAAGAGCTGGAAAATAAGATCGCCACCCTCACCGGCGGACGTGCCGCCGAGGAAGTGGTGTTCGGCTCCATCACCACCGGCGCGTCCAACGACATCGAGCAGGCCACCAAGCTTGCCCGCGCCATGCTCACCCGTTACGGCATGAGCAAAGAGTTCGACATGGTGGCCCTGGAGACGGTGAACAACCAGTATCTGGGCGGCGACACCTCTCTGGCCTGCTCGGCCCAGACCCAGCGGGAGATCGACCAGCGGGTCGTGGAGCTGGTAAAGGCCCAGCACGAAAAGGCCGTCAAGATCCTCACCGACAACCGCGCAAAGCTCGACGAGCTGGCGAAGTACCTTTATGAAAAGGAGACCATCACCGGCGACGAGTTCATGGCTATCCTTGAGGAAAAAGATTCCAGCGAAAATTAAAGCAGGATCTCTGCAATAATCCAGCCGCCGTATCCGTATTCATTACAGATACGGCGGTTTTCCGATACGCCGTACCGCTGATAAAAGCGTTTGGGATAAACTTCTCCGTCAGCGCACCAGCGCTGACGGAGAGGTTGACTTCCTACATCTACAGGAGGATACTACTATGAGACTGCTGAACAAGAACACTGCCCGCCGCGCCGCCGCTGCTGCCGCGCTGCTGACCATGACCGCCGCCATGAGCGTGGGTGCCTTTGCCGCCGACGCCGAGGACGCGACTGTTGCCGGTTATCTGCCCCCTCAGTCGTCCGAGGTCATGGTTCAGGGTGACATCGCTCTCCACTCTGACGTTCCGGTGGGGGAGGTAGACCCCAACTACGGCGGCTACGCCTCCCCGGTGGAGAACCCCATTCAGGGCAACGTGATGATGATCTCCGACGAGACTCCCCTGCCCTCTGACACGCCGGTGGAGAAGAGCGAAGCCCGCTACACCGTCAAGGGCCTGCTGGGCAAGCAGGTGCTCTACACCGCCCGTCAGGAAGGCCGCGTGCTGACGCTGGACGCCCCCGATGACAACGCCACCTTCCGCACCACCATCCTCGACATGCAGACCCTGATGAATCAGGGCGTAAGCACGCTGGTGCTCAAGACCGGCAAGACCTCCACCACCCTGAACCTGACTCTGCTGTGCCAGGGCCAGAAGCCCGGCACCCGGGTCACTCTGCGCCACCTCGGCAGCAGCGCTCACCTCACCGTGGGCTTCCGCGGCCGCCGCGACCTCATCGTTGGCCGATAAGCTTTTCCCACTCCCCTCTTTGTTTTCCATCGATACTTTTCCCTCAGACGCAAAAGACCCCCGCTGCAAACGCAGCGGGGGTCTTACTGTTTATCAAATGGTCCCGTCCGAGCCGTTCTCGCTCTGCTCCGATGCATAGAGCACCATCAGGTGGTTTGCGGATGCTTCGAGCTGGCTCTTGGCCTGACGGAGGTTCGCTTCCTCCGTCTCGTTCATCTTCTCGGGCTTATCCTTCCGCAGGCAGCGGCGGAGATTGGCCACATCGGCCTTGATGCGGTTCTTCTCCTCTTTATCCAGCTCCTTCTTGCACTTGGAGAGAGCCTCGTCCACCTTGTAGGCCAGCACCTCGGCCTGATTGTGGAGGTCAAGCCGCTCTTTTCGGCGGCTGTCCTCGGCCTCGTAGGCGGCGGCGTCGGCCATGGCGCGCTGGATCTCATTCTCCGAGAGGTTCGTGCTGCCGGTGATGGTGATGTTCTGCTCCCGGCCGGTGCCGAGGTCTTTGGCCGAGACCTTGACGACGCCGTTGACGTCAATATCAAAGGTGACTTCGATTTGGGGCTTGGACGAGAAGCTGGCCCGGATGCCGTTCAGCTTGAACTTGCCGAGGCTCTTATTGTCGCGGGCGAAATGCCGCTCACCCTGCAGGACGTTGATCTCCACACTGGTCTGCATGGGGCGGGCCGTGGTGAATATCTGGCTCTTGCGGGTGGGTATCATGCTGTTGCGGGTGATGAGGGGGGTCGCCACGCCGCCCAGTGTCTCGATGGAGAGGGTCAGCGGGGTGACGTCCATCAGCACAAGGCCCTGCGCCGCTGCACCGGAAGCGCCAGCCAGCTTGCCGCCGCCCTGCAGCAGACCGCCCTGCACAGCGGCACCCATGGCCACGCATTCGTCGGGGTTGAGGCTGTGGCTCGGCTCACAGCCCAGCAGCTCCTTCACCTGACGCTCGACGGCAGGCATCCGGGTGCTGCCGCCGACGAGAAGGACTTTGCCCAGCTGCGAAGCCGAGATGCCGGCATCCCGCAGTGCATTCTGCACCGGGGCCACCGTCCGTGCCAGCAGGTCGCCGGTCATCATCTCGAACTGGGGGCGGGAGATGGTCAGATCGAGGTGGTGGGGGCCGTCCTTGCCCACAGCGATGAAGGGCAGATTGAGCTGGGCCGAGAGGGCGCTGGACAGCTCTTTCTTGGCCTTTTCGGCCTCTTCTTTCAGGCGTCCCATGGCGGCGGGGTCGCGGGAGAGGTCGATGCGGTCCGATTTCTTGAACTCTGCCACGGCGTATTCCACGATGCGCTGGTCGAAGTCGTCGCCGCCGAGGCGGGTATCGCCGCCGGTGGCCAGCACCGTAAAGGTGCCGTCTTCGATCTCGATGATGGAGACGTCGAAGGTGCCGCCGCCGAGGTCGTAGACCAGGATCTTCTGGGGCGCTTCGTTGTCAAGGCCGTAGGCCACGGCGGCGGCGGTAGGCTCATTGATGATGCGCAGGACGTTCAGGCCTGCGATGCGGCCCGCATCCTGAGTGGCCTTGCGCTGGCTGTCGTCAAAGTAAGCGGGGACGGTGATGACGGCCTCCGTCACCGGCTCACCCAGGTAACTCTCGGCGTCGCGGCGTATCTTGGTCAGGATCATGGCGCTGATCTCCTGCGGAGTCAGGTCTTTGCCGTCGATGTGGACGCGGTAGTCGCTGCCCATATGCCGCTTGATGCTGGACACCGTCCGGCCGGAGTTGGTGGCAAGCTGGCGCTTTGCCGCGCCGCCCACCAGACGCTCGCCGTCTTTGGTGAAGGCCACCACGCTGGGGGTGGTGCGCTCTCCCTCTGCGTTGGTGATGACGACGGGCTTGCCGCCCTCCACCACTGCCACGCAGCTGTTCGTGGTGCCAAGGTCAATACCGATCACTCTGCTCATTCTGGTCGTCCTCTCTGTTTTTGCGACGCGCATATTTTTCCTTCAATATCATATCGGCTCCGTATGACGATTTCTTAGAGCATTTGTAAAGATTCTGTGTTTCCGCTCATTCTCTCTCGAGCAGTTGGCGGATGACGGTCTCCGTCTCGTCCAGCCAGCTCTGGGCCGTCTCGTCCCCCTCTTTTTTGCGGACGAGGAAGCCCTGCTTCGCCTCAGCCAACTGGGCCAGCGCCTTTTTGCGGGAGATGTACTGGGTCTCATACTGGGCCACCCGCAGGCAGACCTGCGGCATATAGGCGATGTCGGGGGTGGAGGCGCAGAGCTTCTGGGGGCCTTGCGGTAGGCCCGCAGAGCCGCGCCGGCCCCTTTTCCCTGCACCATGGCATCGTCGCCCAGCGCCACCCATGCGGCCACATCGCCGGCGTCGGCAGCTTTTTTCCAGAACTTGCGGGCCTGTGCAGGGCTCTTGCGGCAGCCCCGGCCCTCGTAGAGCATCTCGCCCATCATGGCAAGGCCCTCGGCGCAGCCCTCTTCGGCAGAGAGCTGATAATAGTGCATCGCGTCGTCCCAGCGTTCCTCGGCCATGGCATGGTTGCCGGCCCGCAGCTCCGCTTCGCCCGGCTCATCGGTGTCGTGGCCGGCGTGGAGCAGACCGTTCAAAAGCGAGCAGTCCAGCGTGGCCGAGCTGGTCCACGGGTCGATGACCACGCCGTCGATGTTGTCGGAGTCCAACGCCATCTGCATGGCGGAAGCCAGAAGCCGTTCCGCCATGGGGCGGTTGGCCGTGCCTTTATCGGCCTCTGCCATCTTCACGGAGGTGAACACCGGCAGGTAGCACCGGCCCTTCTGGGTGCGCAGGGTCCAGGGCTGCAGGTCCTTCGCTTTCTCCGCCGGGACAGGATGCTCCGCCCACGGGGCGGCCCCGTCCGGCTGGTCGGACGCCGCTTCCAGCGGCACCAGGACCCTGGTGTCCAGCTCGAGGGCATAGTTGATGGCGTTCATCAGCGCCCAGAAGCTCTCCTCGTTCTGGCCCTTATAAAGCGCTGCCACAGCCCGCTCTATCGCCGGACAGCCCGTACCCAGCGGCCCGTATTCCGGCAGCTTTTTGCGGTCTGCCGCGCCCACCGGGCGCAGCCGCAGCCGTGCCGCACCATCTTTTGCCATTGCATCCACCATTCTTTCCGTTGAGATTCCCTTCCAGTATAGCAGGATTTTCCGGTTTTCTCAATCTCCGGAGCCGAAATCTGCTTCCAGAGCCGGTTTTCTTCGGCAAAAACATAGCATTCCTGCTGGGAGTGCGTTATAATAAGGAGCGTCTCGACTAAATGTATTAAAGAAAGGGAGTATCGAGCCTTGAACAAAATGCTTCGCTATCTCAGCGACTACAAGCGCGAGAGCGTGCTTGCACCGCTTTTCAAGATGCTGGAAGCTACGTTTGACCTGTTCGTGCCGCTTGTGATGGCCGACATCGTCAACGTGGGTATCGCGGCCCACGATTTCCACTACATCCTCGTGCGGTGCGGCATCCTGCTGCTTCTGGCCATCGTCGGTCTCGCGTGCAGCCTGACGGCCCAATACTTCTCGGCCAAAGCCGCCGTGGGTTATTCCACCGGCCTGCGTCATGCGCTGTTTGAGCACATCCAGACGCTGAGCTTTTCCGAGATGGACACCATGGGCACCAGCACCCTCATCACCCGGATGACCAGCGACGTCAATCAGGTGCAGAGCGGATTGAACCTCTTCCTCCGCCTGTTCCTGCGCAGCCCCTTCGTGGTGATTGGCGCCATGATCATGGCCTTTACGGTCAACTTCCGCGCCGCCCTCATCTTCGTGGTGGCTATCCCGCTGCTGAGCGTCGTGGTCTTCGGCGTCATGGTCATCACCCGGCCGCTGTATAAGTCGGTGCAGACCCGCCTCGACCGGGTCCTTGGCCTCACCCGCGAGAACCTGACCGGCGTGCGCGTCGTCCGCGCCTTCGACAAGGAAAAGAGCGAGGTGGACCGCTTCGAGGACGCCAATGAGCTGCTGACCAAAATGCAGCTCCATGTGGGCCACATCTCCGCCCTGATGAACCCGCTGACCTACGTTATCATCAACCTTGCCATCGTGGCGCTGCTGTATGTAGGCAGCATCGAGATAAACATCGGCGGCATGGCCTCCGGCGACGTTATCGCGCTGGTCAACTATATGAACCAGATCCTGGTCGAGCTGGTCAAGCTGGCCAACCTCATCGTTCAGGTGAGCAAGGCTCTGGCCTGTGCAGGCCGTGTGCAGGCGGTTCTGGACACAAAGCCCGGCATGGAGTTCCCGACCCAGCTCACCGGCAATGTTCCGGCGGAAAAGGTCGGCGACGCCGTCCGTTTCGACCATGTGAGCCTGACCTACAAGGGCGCAGGCGCACCCAGCCTCTCCGACATCAGCTTCACCGCCAAGCGCGGCCAGACCATCGGCGTCATCGGCGGCACCGGCAGCGGCAAATCCAGCCTCATCAGCCTCATCCCCCGCTTCTACGACGCCACCGAGGGCAGTGTGGAGATCATGGGCCGACCGGTCCGGCAGTACCCCCGCGCCGACCTGCGCGGCAAGGTGGCCGTGGTCATGCAGAAGGCCCAGCTCTTCGGCGGCACCATCCGCTCCAACCTGCTCTGGGGCAGCCAGAATGCCTCCGACGCCGACCTCTGGGCCGCGCTGGAAACGGCACAGGCTGCGGAGTTCGTGAAAGCCAAGCCCCTCGGCCTCGACGAGCCGGTGGAGCAGGGCGGACGCAACCTCTCCGGCGGTCAGAAACAGCGTCTGACCATCGCCCGCGCCCTCGTAGGCAAGCCGGACATCCTCATCCTCGACGACAGTGCCAGCGCACTGGACTACGCTACCGATGCGGCCCTGCGGAAGGCTCTGGCCGCTCTTCCGGGCGACCTGACCGTCTTCATCGTCAGCCAGCGCGCCGCCAGCCTGCAGCACGCCGACCAGATCATCGTGCTGGACGATGGCCGCATGGTGGGCCTTGGCCGTCACGCCGAGCTGCTGGAAAGCTGCCCGGTCTACAAGGAAATTTATGAGAGCCAGTTCAAGAAAGGGGATGCGCAGAAATGAGTGCAAAAGCAAAAAGCAAGCTGACCCCTGAACAGCAGAAGGCCACCATGACCCGGGTGCTGCAGAAGATCAAGCCCTATGGCTTCTTCGTGGTGTGCAGCCTCATCGTGGCTGCTGTGAGCGTGGCGGCCCAGCTGTATATCCCCATCCTCTGCGGCAGCGCCATCGACATGATGCTGGGCAAAGGTGCCGTGGACTTCGCGGGCGTGCTGCGCATCATCTACGAGATCATCGTGGTGGCTGTTGTCGCCGCCTTTGCGCAGTGGCTGCTGAGCGTCTGCAACAACCGCATCACCTTCGCAGTCAGCCGTGACCTGCGCAACGCCGCCATGCGGAAGATCCAGACCCTTCCCCTCTCTTACCTCGACAGCCATCCTTCCGGCGACATCGTGAGCCGGATGGTGGCCGACGTGGATACCTTCGCGGACGGCCTACTGATGGGCTTCACCCAGCTGTTCTCGGGTGTGCTGACCATCCTCGGCACCCTGCTCTTCATGCTGCAGCAGAACATCCCCATCACGCTGGTGGTGGTCTGCATCACCCCGCTGAGCCTCGTTGTCGCCAGCTTTCTCGCAAAGCGCAGCTACAAGTATTTCCAGAGCCAGAGCACCGTGCGCGGCGAGCAGACTGCCCTTGTCAACGAGATGATAGAGGGTCAGAAGGTCGTGCAGGCCTTCGGCCACGAGGCCCAGAGCCTCGAGGCTTTTGACGAGGTGAATGGCCGCCTGCAGGACGTGAGCCTGAAGGCCATCTTCTTCTCCAGCATGACCAACCCCGCCACCCGCTTCGTCAACAACATCGTCTACGCAGGCGTCGGCCTCGTGGGCGCGATCTATGCCGTAGCCGGAGGCATCACCATCGGCCAGCTGAGCATCTTCCTGAACTACGCCAACCAGTACACCAAGCCCTTCAACGAAATTTCCGGCGTCGTGACCGAGCTGCAGAACGCTCTGGCCTGCGCAGCCCGCGTGTTCGAGCTGCTGGACGCTGAAGACCAGACCCCCGAAGCGGAGAACGCCGCAAAGCTCGTGCCGGACGGCCACGTCCAGATCGAGGACGTCTCCTTCCGCTATCTGCCCGACCGCCCACTCATCGAGGGCCTGTCTCTGGACGTCAAGCCCGGCCAGCACATCGCCATCGTCGGCCCCACCGGCTGCGGCAAGACCACCCTCATCAATCTGCTCATGCGGTTCTATGATGTCAACGGCGGCTCCATCAAAGTCTCCGGCACCGATATCCGGGACGTGACCCGCGCCTCCCTGCGCGGCAGCTACGGCATGGTGTTACAGGATACCTGGCTCCGGGCCGGCACCGTGCGGGAGAACATCGCCTACGGCAAGCCGGATGCCACCCTCGACGAGGTGGTGGCAGCGGCCAAAGCTGCCCACGCCGACAGCTTCATCCGCCGCCTGCCCGAGGGCTACGACACCGTCATCGCCGAGGACGGCGGCAACATCAGTCAGGGTCAGAAGCAGCTGCTCTGCATCGCCCGCGTGATGCTCTGTCTGCCCCCGATGCTGATTCTGGACGAGGCCACCTCCTCCATCGACACCCGCACCGAGGTGCGTATCCAGGCAGCCTTTGCCCGGATGATGCAGGGCCGCACCAGCTTCATCGTGGCACACCGCCTTTCCACCATCCGGGAGGCCGACGTCATCCTCGTGATGAAGGACGGCCGCATCGTGGAGCAGGGCGGCCACGATACCCTGCTGGCGCAGGGCGGCTTCTACGCCAAGCTCTACAACAGCCAGTTCGAGGGCGTGGAGACTTAACGCTTCAACTGATAGCAATTCAACTTTTCAATGCAGCAGCGGTGGATTGCATATCGCAAAGATGCCGTTTGAATGCTGCACTAATTTCTTGACTTGCGATAAAATTTGCGATAAACGATTTTTGGAAGGAATATAATCGTGTCGAAAGATGAATATTTGATTACAGATCCACCCCTTAAAGCGCTGACTGTTTTTGCGATGCCGATGATCCTTGGCAGCTTTTTTCAACAAGTATACAATATGGCCGATTCCATAATCGTCGGTCAATTTGTCGGCTCCTCGGCACTTGCGGCTGTTGGTGCTTGTGCCGCACTGACCAATGTTTTTATTTGTGTGGCGCTTGGTGCCGGTGTGGGCGCAGGTGTGCTTGTAAGCCGCTGTTTTGGTGCAAAAAACTATGGTAGAATGAAAACCATTGTGTCAACGTCCCTGATCAGCTTTTTGAGCTTAAGCGTTGTCCTTGGTGTCTTTGGCTTTTGCTTTTCCCATTTCATGATGAGCGGATTACAGACCCCTGCCGATATATTGGAAGAAGCAGTATTGTATCTGCGTGTCTACTTTGTGGGTTTCCCGTTTCTATTCATGTACAACATTCTTTCCACCATGTTCACTTCCATCGGTGAATCCAAAATTCCGCTGGGACTGCTGATATTCTCATCTATCCTGAATATTTTTATGGATCTCTGGATGGTGGCTGGTCTTGGTCTGGGGGTGTTTGGTGCAGCCCTTGCGACCTTGATCGCACAAGGAATTTCTGCCGTGTTTTCGTTTTTGATCTTTCTGTCTCGGACGCGGCAATACAAGAGCTCCTTTAGCAGGTTCGACCGGCAGGAACTGCATTCCATGCTTCGCATTGCGGTGCCATCGGTTTTGCAGCAGTCCACAGTGTCTATCGGTATGATGATCGTGCAGGCAGTGGTAAATCCCTTCGGCACACAGGCACTTGCCGGGTATGCGGCAACGATGCGGGTAGAAAATGTTTTTTCGCTGATCTTCGTATCCATCGGCAATGCAGTTTCGCCGTTTGTATCCCAGAATCTTGGCGCAAAGAAAATTGAGCGTATCAAAAAAGGTTATCATGCTGCACTGGTGTTGGATCTATGCTTTGCAGTTCTTGCTTTCGTGGTCATTGAAACACTGCACACACAGATCTCCTCGTTGTTCCTGGGAAAAGACGGAACCGCGTTGGCCTATCAGGTGTCCGGTGATTATATGAGATGGCTTGGTTACTTTTTCATCTTCATGGGCATCAAGATGGCAACTGATGGCGTTCTTCGCGGACTTGGAATCATGCGGCCGTTTCTTATTGCAAATATGGTAAACCTTGCGATCCGCTTGTCTGTTGCTTTGATTTGTGCACCGCGTTTTGGCATTGCTTTTGTTTGGCTTGCAGTCCCGGCAGGTTGGCTTGCAAACTTTCTTATTTCCTATGCGGCGCTCAGAAGATCGTGGCCAGAGGATAAAGCAGCGGTATCTCAATGATTTCATGCAGTGGAAAGGTGCTTTGTTCTGACGGGTTTCACTGTATTCTGTTTCTTCCTGTATACCGTTTCTGTTGTAGTTGGTTCATTGCAGTTTCAGCTTACAACAAAAAATGAGATAGGCCACCCCTTTCGGGAAAGTCTATCTCATTTTTTTCGTTGGGGCTATTTTGCAACAGCCCCATTTTTGTTTGCTCTGTTTTATTTTTTGCGGGTCGGCAATAGTTTCTTTTTTTACCTGTTTTCGGCTTTCAGCACCGTTGCCTCAGCAGGCGGCGGTGTGAGGGTGGAGTGGGCCAGAATAAAAGCAGCGGCGCGGCTGGATGCGATGCGCTGGGCGGCGCGGCGGCGGTCGTTGGAAGCGAAGGTGTGCTCCCCGTCCCGCTTTGCGTCCCAGTGGGCAAGCTCGTCGTCCACCTCGGCTTCCGTCGGCCAGAGCTCTTCTTTCTGCGCCACCAGCAGCAGACCCATCCGGCTGCGCAGCTTGCGCTCGGCCTCGGCGTGGAGCCAGGCTCGGAATTCTTCCACCGTCTGGCCCTGCACCTTTAAGTACTGGTCGAAATTGACGCCGTTGGCCTGCATCCGCAGGTTGAACTGGCGCTGCTCGGCAAAGTAGTTGCCGGCCACCAGCTGCTTGGGCAGCGGGCCGGTGACGTGTGTACCCAGCTGGGCGATGAGGGCCTGTTCGGCCACGGCGCGGGCCTGCTGGCAGCGCTGGGCGTAGATGTCCTGCGTCACCTTGGCGCGGAGGGCGCGCTTGCCCTCGGCGTCGGCGGCGCGGTCTTCGTCGCCGTGGCGGCGGTTTATTTCAAGCTCGATGGTCAGCTCCCGGATGGGCCGGGGCTGGATGGGCTGGGTAAAGCCGGTGTACTCTCCCAGTTCCAGCGGCGGCAGGCAGAAGAACTGCGCCCCCGCCCGGAAGCCCTCGGCCCGGTTGACCGCCAGAAGTTCAAAATCCGGGTCGGTGACGGGCTGCAAATCGTTTTCTTTCATCAGCTGGGCGAACAGCGGCGAGAAACCCTCCAGAATCGCCCGATTGACCGCCGCCGTCAGCAGGTCATCCTCGTCCTGCGGGGCGTCCGGGGCCGCCTTTTCGGCCTGCACCGCCGCTTCCAGCTCTTCTGCTGCGGCGGAAAAGACCACCCGGCAGTCACCGGGTTCTGCCATGCCAAAATGCTCGAGTTTCATTTTCTTCTCCCCCTCTCAGCGGACGATGCCGGCCATCAGCACCAGCAGCACGATGCCCAGCACGACGTACAGCACCTCGGCACCCAGGACGGACTTGTCGCCCTCGACGTACATCTCGGCGGGGTCGTCGGGGTTATAATAAAGGGTGACGACAGCTCCCTGTGCAAGCTCTCTGCCCTTGGCAGACTTGGGGTAATGGAGGCGGTGGGTGCCGCCAGCAGTGGTGAACTCCAACAGGTAGGCTTCGCCGTCCCGGCTCCGGACGGTGCCTGCCACAGCGGCCTCGACCTTTTCGCCCCTGGTCATGAGCTTGCGGCGTCCCGACCAGCTCCGCCATGCCATGTAGAACATGATGCCTGCACCGATGAGAAAGATAATGATGTTGAACATTCGCAGTTTCCCTCTTCCGTAAATAGTCCCGCCGGGCCGCTGCCCCGCAGGGGTAATATTTATTGTATCATACTCCGCCGGATTTTTCGCCCCATTCGGCCTATACGGAATGCAACAATTTTCGCAAAAAAATTTGTCGTACTATTTTTGCAGAAAACACTTGACTTTCTTTGCACCTGTGGTATAATAAACATCGTTCCGAGCCGAACGGCAGCGAACAAAACAGAATATGCGGATATGGCGGAATTGGCAGACGCGTTAGATTCAGGTTCTAATCGGGGCAACTCGGTGGAGGTTCAAGTCCTCTTATCCGCACCAAGAAAAAGCAGAACACGTTTGTGTTCTGCTTTTTCTTTTCGGTGCGAAAGAGGACTTGAAGAGCAGCTTTTACAGAGCTCTGGCCCGGAAAAACCTCTCAGTCAAAGCCTGTCGGCTTTGCCAGCTCCCCTGATAGGGGAGCTCTTGGCATATCGGCCAGGCCCACGCTGGACGAACAAAGCTCGATTTATCGGAAGCAATCGTGCTCCGCTGCCTAGATTCACGGCAGCTTGACAAGGTGCATTGTCCAGAAGCTGCTGCCCTCTGTAGCTAGGCCCGCCATTTTACGCCATATTGGGCTTCCAGCGTCCAGCTCAGAGTTTCCCGGCTCGCCAGGGGCTCCCCTAATAGGGGCAACAACGACGACCGCCGCCAGTGGCGGAAACAGGGAGTCGCTGTTGGGGCAGCGGCCAGCGAGACGCAAGCAATGCGCAGCGGATGCTGGGAGCCGCAACTCGGCCTTGTCGAGCGATAGCGAGACTGAGAGGTTGTTCCTCTATTAAAAAAGCCGCCGGGCCTAAAGGTTCCGGCGGCGATGGGTTTTCTCTTACAGGGTGTCCTTCAGAGCCTTGCCCGGCTTGAACACGATGCTCTTGGAAGCAGCGATGGTGATGGGCTCGCGGGTGCGGGGGTTGATGCCCTGACGCTCAGCGCGCTCACGCACCTCGAAGGTGCCGAAGCCGGAGATGGAGATCTTCTCACCCTCGGCCATGGCCTTGCCCAGTGCCTCGAATGCAGCGTTGACAGCCATCTCGGCGCTCTTCTTGCTCATCTCAGTGTTTGCCGCAACCTGTGCGATCAGATCGGTCTTGGTCATAATAAAAACCTCCACAATATTCTCAACATTTTCTATTCGAGCAGACGGTCTGACCGTCTGGTACCCGTTTACGTTTCGTCCGCTTCCAGCCTCCGGGTAAAGCGCCTGGCCGCGAAGGTCAGGGCCTCTTCGGCGTCCACACCGGCCAGACGCATGGCATCGGCGGCGGCCAGCAGCAGCTCACCGGCGTTCTCTGCCGTCTGCTCTGCGTCCCACGCGGCCCTGGCGCTGTCCAGAGCCCTGGCCGCACCGGCGGCATCCTCCGGCCCGCAGCCGAACCGCGCGGCCCGCTTCTGGAGCTTCTGGGCGCGCATCAGGGCGGGCAGGGTGGCCGGGACGGTGTCCAGCTCATCGGCCAGAGTCGTGCGGCCCTTTTCCTTATTTTTGAGCGCATCCCAGCTGTTTATACCAGCATTTTCCGCCGCCGAGGAAGCAAAGATGTTCGGGTGGCGGAAGACCAGCTTCTCGCACACCTCGCGGCAGACCTTTTCCATGTCGAAACGGCCCCGCTCCTCCTCGATGACGGTGTGGAACACCACCTGCATCAGGACGTCGCCCAGCTCTTCCTGCATCATGACAGGGTCGTCGGCGTCGATGGCTTCCAGCGCCTCGCACGTTTCTTCCAGAAAGTTTTTCCGGATGGAAGCGTGGGTCTGGACTTTGTCCCACGGACAGCCGTTCTCCCCGTCTCTCAGGATGCGGATGATCTCCACGAGGTCTTCCGCCGTATAGTGTTCCCTCGGCGTCCAGTCCTGCATGGGGCGTCTCCTTTCCGCATTCCGAAAACATCTGCGAACAGATTCAAATTGTACCGCAGAATCTGCCGAAATGCAAGGGTACAAGCGCATTTTCCGGCTTTTTGCGGCAAAATTTTCATTTCATTCACAACAAAAGGCGGCATCCCCCGGAGGACACCGCCCTGCGTGGACTTTTTCGCTTACAGCTGTGCGCCGCACTTGTTGCAGAACAGCGCGTCGTCCGAGACGGGCGCGCCGCACTGGGGGCAGGTCTTGGCCTTGTCGTCCTCGGGCTTTTCCTCGGCGGGCTCTGCGGCAGCGTCAGCCGTCCCATCGGCGGCCTCTTCCGTATCCTCGAACGTCGTCTCAATGACGGTATCCGGCTCGAGAGAGGCTTTCAGGTCGGAGAGCTCCTGCTCGATGTTGGCGATCATCTCGATGTATTTGTCCACAAGGGGCTGGTTCTCCTCGTTGCCCTTGGCCAGACTATACACCAGAGCGCCCAGCTGGCGCTGCGCCTTGTACAGCTTGCTCTGCGCGTTCACGATCTTTGCTTGGGTGCGGCCCTTTTCGGCCAGATCCAGCGCGGCATTCCTGCCTTTCTCGGCATACTCGAGGCCCATTTCCTTGATCTTATTGAAGTCCATAAAAGACACCTCACTTGTCTATGCCCGGGGTGGGCAGCACTCCTCTGCGTTTTCTGCTCAGGCTGTCCCTGTGCCGCCGGAGATTATTTTTATTATAGCGCACTCCCGGGGGGAATGCAACGAATCCCACCCAAGTTTTACAGAATCGTGCGGATTTGGAAACATTTTTTTCGCAATTTGCACACTTTCCGCGTTCTGATGTCGTTTAGAAGCTGTTTTCGTAAGCAGGGTGCGCCGAACGGCGAGGATTTTTGCCCGCAGACAAGGCGATTTTCCGCAGCAATCCTGACGGATTGCAAGGGAAAGCAACGCAGTATGCGGGCAAAAAGACCGTTTCGGGCGGTGTGCAATGCTTAGGAAAACGGCTTCTCAAACCTCACCTGCGTAGAACTCGCGCAGCATGCTGTCGGCGGGCAGAAGCTCCAGCTCCACCGGGGCCACATGCTCGAAGCGGCGGGCCGTCTCGTCCCAGAGCTCCGCGTTGTGGCCTTCCAGCGTGAAGCGCTGGCTCACCGGGCGCAGGAGCTTTGCGATGAGGCCCAGCTCGTAGGTGAAGGAGGTGTCCAGCAAAAAGTCTGCCGTGGTCTTGAAGCCCTTGATATACCGGGTCTCGCCGTCGAGGACTCTATCCCACATGGCGAGGGTCTTGGCGGGGCTGCGGCCCCGGGCTGCGGCATCCCGCAGGGTGCGGCGGCAGAGGCGGATGTCCTGGGTGTTGATGACACGGCGGCCATCGATGCAGTATTCCTCCCGCAGGCCGGCGTAAATGCGGTAGACGTCGTCGCCCTTCACGAGTCCCGTCAGCTCGGGGTTCAGGGCGTGGATGCCCTCCACGATGCAGACGCCGCCCTTGAGGTCCAGCGTCTCCGTCTCGGAGGAGCGGGACTCGGCGGTGAAGTCGTAGATGGGCAGCACCGTTTTTCCGGTGGTGCTCAAATCGCTGAGGCACTGGCGGATGAGGGACATATCCAGCGTGTCGGGGTTCTCGTAGTCCAGCGTACCGTCGGGCAGGCGGGGGTAATACTGAGCGCCCTTGAAGAAGTTATCCAGACTGATGACATGGGCCGGGGTGCCGGAGGCTTCCAGAGCCTCGGCCACCTTATGAGCCGAAGTCGTCTTGCCGCTGGCCGACGGGCCGGTGAGCATGACGATCTTGGCGCGGGAGTCCCTGATCTTCTGGGCAGCATAGGCCACCCGCTGGCGGTAGCTCTTCTCGCTCATCTCCGCCAGCGCCGCCGGGCTCTGGGCGGCGACGTTGTACAGGTCTATCTCAACCAGACGTTTCGGTACCCAAATCGTGATCATAAAAAACAGCCACTCCTTTTTTCCGTTCCAGCACTTCGTCGAAACGCTGGATGTATTCTGTCGGATACTTGAAATTGAAGATGCGCTGCATCCGCTTGCCGCCGTCGGCCACCAGCTTGGTGCTGCCGCCTGCGCCGGCCGAGAGGATGGTCTGGACCTCTTCCATGATATAGATATTATAATACCCCTCGTGGCCCGGCTTGCACCAGCCCACGTTTTCCAGGTTTTGGAGGGTATTTTTCTGACGATAGAGGTAGTAGGGCCGATAGCCCGCCTCGGCCAGCAGATGGCACCTTTCCAGCATGGCGGCCACATCGGCGTAGTCGTTCTCCTTCTGGTCCTCGATGACGATGCGGGAGGCCCGCTTGAGGGTCAGGGTGTGGACGGTGATGTTCTCAGGGTCGAGGGCGATGGCCTGACGCAGGCTTTTCTCGAACCCTTCCACCGTGTCGCCGGGCAGGCCAGCGATGAGGTCCATGTTGATGTCGTCGTGGCCTGCGGCCCGGGCCTCGGCATAGCAGTCGAGGATGTCCTGAGCCGAGTGCCTGCGGCCAATGTTCGCCAATACTTCATCCGAGAAGGTCTGCGGATTGATGGAGATGCGGGTCGCGCCGTATTCCTTGATGACGGCCAGCTTTTCGGCGTCGGTGCAGTCAGGGCGTCCGGCTTCCACCGTGTATTCCACGATGGCGGAAAGGTCGAAGCAGTCCCGCACCGTCCCCATGAGCTGGCGCAGCTGCGCTGCCGAGAGGCTGGTGGGGGTGCCGCCGCCGATGTAGATGCTGCAGAGCTTCAGCCCGGCCTTGTCGGCCTCGTCCCGGATGGCCTCGACCTCTTTGCACAGGCAGTCCACATAGGGCTGCACCAGCTTGCGGTCACGGTCGAGGTTGCAGCTGACGAAGCTGCAATAGCTGCACCGGGAGGGGCAGAACGGGATGCCGATATAGAGGCTGTAGGTCTTGGGCGCACTGCCCACTTTCAGGATAGGCTCCTGCAAGTCCGCGATGGCCTTGGCCATGCCGTATTTTTCGGGCGAGCAGTCGAAGCGCTTGAGGAAGAAATCGTCGATCTCCTCTTCCGTCCAGCCTGCGGCCCGCTTGTCGTGGACGAGGCGCACCGGGCGGACGCCGGTCATCTTGCCCCAGGGCGGGCGGATGCCCGTCCAGCTGCGCAGCAGGTCATAGGTCAGGCTGGCCAGCGCAAATTCCGGCGTCTCGCCACCCTCTTCCACGGGAATGGGCAGCGGTGCTTCGGCGTTCTGGCTCTTGCCGCCCTGCCGCACCATGGCCCAGAGCTTGTCAGGCCGCTTCTCGGCCCAGACGCAGTCTGCGCCGTCCTCGGGCGGGGTGAGGGTGAGCGGGGCCATTGGGTAGAACAGGCGGACGAGGTGCTCCACCTCGTAGCCCGAGCCGAGGCCCGTGATATAGATATTCATGTGAAATCCCGCCTTTTTATGCGTTTCTCAGCGCATTTTTGATATAGAAGTTGGTGGCGGCCTCCTGCCCGAAGGTAGAAAAATCGCCGTGGCCGGGCAGCACCTGCGCCTCGGCCGGGACGGGCAGTGCCGCGAACTTGCGCAGGCTCTCGTCCATCTTCCGGCTGTCGCCGCCCTCGAGGTCGGTGCGGCCGATGCTGCCCTGAAAGACCGTGTCGCCCACGAAGAGATAGTTTTCGCACAGCAGCACCACGCTGCCCTCGGTGTGGCCGGGGGTGTGCCAGACGGTGAAGCGCAGCTCATCGAGGGGGATGACCTCGCCCTCTTCGTAGCCGCTGTCCGAGCCCTTGAGGGGCAGCAGCTGGGTCCCCCGACAGTCGGCGGGCTCACAGTAGAGCTTTGCGCCCCACTCGCGGCTCAGGACCCCCGCACTGCCCACATGGTCGTAGTGGCCGTGGGTGCAGAGGATGAGGCTCAGCCTGCCGCCGTGCTCCTTCAAGATCTTATCGTACTTCTGCACCTCGGCGGCGGGGTCGATGACCACCGCGTTGCCTGCGTCCGAGATGAGCAGGAAGCTGTTGGTGTAAAACGGCGCAGGGCCGACCAGATGAAATGCCTTCATGGTTTATTTTTCTCCTTTATGCCACTCGTCGGTGTCGATGACAATGGTGCAGGGGCCTTCGTTGACCAGCGACACCTGCATATCCGCGCCGAACTCGCCGTGCTGGACATCCTTGAGGCCCTGCCTGTTCATCTCGGCGAGGAACAGCTCGTAGGCGTCCACAGCCAGCGGCGGTCGTGCCGCCTTGATGAAGCTGGGACGGAAGCCCTTCTTCGTGTCGCCGTAGAGGGTGAACTGACTCACCACCAGTGCAGAGTACCCGAGGTCCTTTGCGCTGAGGTTCAGCTTGTCGTTTTCATCCTTGAAAATGCGCAGACCCGCGCATTTTTCAGCCAGCTTCGGCACGATGTCGAGGGTATCGGTGTCCTTGACGCCCAGCAGGATGACAAGGCCGGGACCGATGGGGCGCGGCTCGCCGCCGTTGACCCGGACGCTGGCCGAGGATACGGCCTGAATGACTGCACGCATATTAGCTCCTTGTCACCTTGAGCACATCCTTGACTTTGGACAGACGGGCCACGACCCGGTTGAGGTGCTCTGTATTGTTGATGCCGATGGTCAGGCTGATGACGGCACAGTTGTTCTCCACCTGACGGGCGTTCATGGCGTAGATGGGGACGCGGATGTCAGCCAGCGCGGCCAGCACATCGGACAGCAGCTCGTTGCGGTTGAGGGCGATGATCTCCAGACCTGCCTTGTAGCTGTCCTTGACGCTGTCAGCCCAGTACGCCTTGACCCAGCGGGGGGCGTTGGAGGGGTCTTTCATGCTGGACACCGCGTTGGCGCAGCTCTGTTTGTGGATGGAGACGCCGAAGCCCCGGGTGATGAAGCCCACGATGGGGTCGCCGGGCAGGGGCGAGCAGCACTTTGCAAACTTGATGGGGGTGTTATCGAAGCCCTCCACCACCACGCCGTCGGTGGCGTGGACGCGGCTCAAATCGACCTTCGGCAGGTCCTCCATCGACTTGTTCTCGGCAGCCTCGGCGGCCTTGAGCTTCTGCCACTCCTCTTTGAGCTTGGGCAGGCAGTTGGCGATGGTCATGCCGCCGTAGCCGATGGCAGCGTAAATTTCCTCCGCGTTGTTCTGACGCAGACGGCGGCTGCAGCTGCCCACGAACTCGTCCAGCTGGTCGTCGGGGATGAAGATCATCTCCCGGCGCAGCTCTTTGGCCAGCGCGTCGCGGCCCTGCTGGATGTTCTCTTCGCGGCGCATCTTCTTGAACCAGTTGCGTATCTTGCTCTTGGCCTCGCTGGTGCGCACGATCTTGAGCCAGTCGCGGCTGGGGCCTTTGTCCGCCGGGCCGAGGATGACTTCAATGATCTCGCCCGTCGCCACGACATGGTCGATGGGGACGATGCGGTTGTTGACCTTACAGCCCACCATCCGGTTGCCGACGGCAGAGTGGATGGCGTAGGCAAAGTCGATGCAGTTGGCGCCCGCAGGCAGGTTGATGACGTCGCCCTTCGGGGTGAAGGCAAAGACCTCCTCCGGCAGCAGGTCGCTCTTCAAATCGTGGAGCAGATTGCCGGAATCCTCGCTGACGCGCTGGTTTTCCAGCAGCTGGCTGACCCATGCCAGACGCTCGTCCAGCTTATCGTGGCCCTCGAGGCCCTCCTTATACTTCCAGTGGGCGGCAACGCCGTACTCGGCCTGCTCGTCCATGGTGCGGGTGCGTATCTGCACCTCGAAGGGGATGCCCTCGTGGCCGATGACGGTGGTGTGGAGGCTCTGGTAGCCGTTGGGCTTGGGGGTGGAGATATAGTCCTTGAAGCGGTTGGGCAGCGGGTGGTACATATCGTGGATGAGGCCCAGGGTGCTGTAGCACTCAGCCAGGGTGTCCAGAATGATGCGCACCGCGTAGATGTCGTAAATTTCATCGAAGGACTTGTTCTGCATGATGGTCTTGCGGTAGATGCCGTAGATGCTCTTGACTCTCCGCTTGATGGTCGCGCCCTCGATGCCGCTCTCCTCGAGGCGGCTCTTGATGACGCCTGACACGCTGGCCAGAAACTCGTCGCCCGCGCGCTCGCTGAGCATCTTGTTGATCTCCTCGTAGCCCACGGGGTCGAGGTAGTGGAGGCTGCGGTCTTCCAGCTCCTCCTTGACGTTCAGGATGCCCAGACGGTTGGCGATGGGGGCGTAGACCTCCATGGTCTCCCGGGCCTTGTCGCGGCGCTTCTGCTCCGGCCATGCGTCGCCGGTGCGCATATTGTGCAGGCGGTCACAGAGCTTGATGATCATGACGCGGACGTCACGGCTCATGGCCAGCAGCATCTTGCGCAGATTCTCGGCCTGCAGCTCTTCGATATTGGAAAATTGGATCTTGGTCAGCTTGGTGACGCCGTCCACCAGCGCGGCCACCTCTTCGCCGAAAGTGGCGGTCAGGTCGGTCAGCGTGGTGGGGGTGTCCTCCACCACGTCGTGGAGCAGGGCGGCGGCGATGCTCTCGCTGTCCATGCCGAGGTCCAGCACGAGGCGGGCCACGGCCAGCGGGTGGCAGATATAGGGCTCCCCGCTGCGGCGGCAGACCCCCTTGTGGGCGTCGTTGGCCAGATTGTAAGCCTTTTCTATCATGGCCATATTGTAGGCTTTGCCGCTGGCTTTGATGGCCTCCACCAGCTTCTCCCAGGTCACGATCTCGGGCCGCACCTCCGAGGGAAGGGTCCCCTCAGGGGCGTTGGCCGGCAGGGCCGTTGCGGCCACGGTAGCCATCTCCGTCACCGGCACGGGCTTGTGGAGATGGGTCTTTGCAGAGTAGCTGTCCTCTTTCGCCGCAGCCGGTGCTGCGGGCGAGGGGGCGACAGGTTTCTTTCCCTCAGGCATCTTTATCGTTCCTCCAGACATTTCAGGATGGGCGCATCGGCAAGGTTCTTCTTTCCGGTGGCAGGCACGAGTTCCCAGAACTTTGCCCCGCCCCGGTCAGCCGCTGTGATGAGGCCGACCTGTTCCAGCGCGGCGATGGCCACCAGCGTCCGGCCGGTGTTCTCCTCGCCGAGTTTTGCAAACAGGGGCTGCAGGTCTTCGGCGTGCCAGCGCCGCGCCTGCAGCTCCCGATAAACGGTGATGATATGGCTGCGCTCCGGGGCGATGCTCTCCTTCTGCTCCGGCGTCAGGGGCGTACCCCGGCACAGCGCCTGCACCAGCGCGGCCTGCTCTGCTGCTGTGTTGCCGAGGCCCGCCGGGTGCAGCTCGATGATGCGGCCCGACAGCTGTGCGCCCCGGGGCGAATCGTAGACCGAAAGGCTGATGGCTGCGTCCACGACGTCGCCCGTCGAGTAAGGCACCTGTTCCGGGTGCATCCCGAACCAGACGGCGTAGATGCTGGAATTGCCCTGCCGCAGACGCAGGCGGCAGTGCTTGCCCTCCGAGACCGCGTAGATGCCCTCCACGACAGCCATTTCCAGCACGAAGACCGGGCTGGGGTTGTCGGCACCGTAGGGTGCCAGCTGGTCGAGGCGGCGGACGCTCTCCACCGTCAGACGATTGAGGTGGACGGACAGATCGCATTCCAGCGGCGGGGTGCGCAGCACGGGACACTCCCGGGCCGCCCAGTCGTTGAGCCGCTGGCGGAGCGTCTGCAGATCCTCTTCCCGCACCGAGAGGCCCGCTGCCATGGCGTGGCCGCCGAAGCGGAGCAGGATGTCGGCGCAGGAGGCGATGCACTCGTGCAGGTTGAAGCCCTGCACGCTGCGGCCGCTGCCCTTGCCCTCGCCGTGCTCATCCACCGACACCACGATGACCGGGCGTCCGGTCTTTTCCACAAGGCGGGAGGCCACGATGCCGATGACGCCGGGGTGCCAGTCTCTGCCCCAGAGCAGGATGACCCGGTCTTCGAGGCGTTCCGGCTCAGCGTCCAGCAGCTCCTGCGCGGCTTTGACGATCTCCATCTCCGTCTCCTGCCGCCGGATGTTGATGTCGCTCAGCTTATGGGCCAGTTCGACCGCCCGTTCTTCGTCCTCACAGAGCACCAGCTGCAAAGCGGTGACAGCGCTGTCCATCCGGCCCGCCGCATTGATGCGGGGCGCGATGGCGTAGCTGATGTTCTCTGCCGTCACCGGCTTGCCTGCAAGGCCCACTTCTTCCAAAAGGGCGCAGAAGCCGGGTCTGTCCGTATTTTGCAGCTGGCGCAGACCGGCTTTGACGATGGTGCGGTTCTCCCCTGTCAGGGGCATGACGTCGGCCACGGTGCCAACAGCGGCGAGGTCGCCGCAGTATTCCAGCATCTCTTCCGGCGGGCAGCCATCCAGCGCGGCGCAGAGCTTGAAGGCCACGCCCGCGCCGCACAGGCCCTTGAAGGGGCTGTGGTCGTCGGCACGGCGGGGGTCCACGATGGCCGCTGCCTGGGGCAGGGTGTCGTGGGGCAGATGGTGGTCTGTGATGATGAGGTCGATGCCGAGGCTGGCCGCGAATGCGGCTTCCTCTACGGCAGAGATGCCGTTGTCCACCGTGACGATGAGGCGGCAGCCCTTATCGTAGATCGACTGGATGGCGTTCTTCGAGAGGCCGTAGCCGTCGCCCTCCCGGCTGGGCAGCATGCACTTGACGGCGGCGCCCATCCCTTTCAGGTGCTGATAGAGCAGGGCCGTGGCGGTCACACCGTCCACGTCGTAGTCGCCGAAGACGACGATGGTCTCCCCCTCGTCGATGGCCCGCAGGATGCGCTCACAGGCTTTGTCCATGTCGGTCAGGAGCATGGGGTCGCTCAGCTCTTCTTCGCCCGCTAGAAGGGTCAGCGCCTCGGCGGGGTCGGTGATGCCCCGGGCAGCGAGGATGCCGGCCAGCAGGCCGGCTTCTTTCTGCTGGGCCGCGAGGACAGAGCGGTACTTTTCCTCGCTCCACTCCTCGTCCATGTTCTGGTATTCCAGCTCTTCGGTGTTCTGCTGGGCGATGGCCGCTGTCAGCTCTTTCAGGGCGGCGCGGTCAACAGTCTTGGTGTTCCAGGCCCGGTAGGTCATCGCAATCCCTCCCCGGCCAGACCATCGTTCGCCAGCATCCCCTGCAGCGCAGCGATCTCGCTGGAAATGTCCAGCGCCACATCCGACAAAAGCTTATCGTAGAGGTTATCATAAGCCTGATTCAGGGTGTGCAGGATGCCCGCAATATCCCGGCGGATGGCCTCCGCGTTCTCGCCCTGCTGGCTCTGCACGTCGTTGTAGGTGTGCAGGAGCTTGAGGGTGGTGGGGATATAGTATTCCGCAAAGCGGCGGGCCTTGGGCAGGCTCTCGGGGTGGGCTTCCAGCCAGGCACAGATGGACTCGGTGGTCTTCTGCATATGCTGCAGCTCCTCCACAGCCCGCTCATCCTCCATGAGCTCCTGCTCCTTCTCGAGCACCTGCGCAAAGCGGCGGGTCGTCTCGAGGTTCAGGGGGACTTCTCCGGCCTGTTCTGGCGCTTTTTCCGGTTCGGGCTGGGGCTGATCTTCCTGCGCGGCGCGGTAGTCCTCTGCCGTCAGGTAGAGCTTGTCGTTTTTCTCGTCCAGCCAGGCACTGAGCCAGCCCTTGTGGATGAATTTCCGCAGCATCTTGAGAGCCTTGGTCTTCTTTTTATGCGTCAGGTCGGCCAGCATGGAGAGGGACAGGCCCTTGTGCCAGTCGAAGCCCTCGGCGGTATCGGCGTAGAGCTCCAGGGTCTTGGCGGCCTTCATACGGGACGCGCCCGCCGCGGTCAGCCAGCCGAACACAGCGGTCACAGCGGCAGAGCACCACCCCGTCACCGCGATAGCACCCAGTGCGAAATCGCCGATGGCACTGAGGACCGTCATATCAGCCGCCACCATCACGCCGCCGGACGTGAACGCCCCCGCCGTGCCGAAGCAGGCGATGGCCGTGATGCCGAAGAGGACGGCGAAGGTGATGCCGGCCGCCAGCATGGCGACGCCTGCGCTGTGGCGCTTTTTCGCGCTGGTGCGGATATTCTCGATGGCCGTCGGTTCCGGCTTCTTCGCAAAGAAATTGCGCGCCCAGTCGGTCATCCCGCTGGCGCTGCTTCCGGCCTCCCCGGCCCGCTTCCGGTACTCCTGTTTTCCGGCCTGAAAGGCCCGGCCTGCCTCCGAGATGCCATAACCGGCGGCGTTCACCGCGGCGCGGCCCACATCCCACACACGGTCGCCGATCTCCTCGCCCCGGCCCTCAAAGCCGTGGCGGAAGGAGTCGGACATGGTGTTGCCCAGCTCGCGGAGCTGGCGTTCCAGCTCCTGCTGCACCTTACGGCCTTCGCTGTCCTTCGCCGTGCGGTCAAAATCGTCTTCACGATCAGTCATTCAACTTCTCACCCTTCTGCCGGGCTGTACCGGCTGATGATGGCGCGGGCCACCCGCAGGCCATCGACGGCGGCACTCATGATGCCGCCCGCATATCCGGCACCCTCGCCGCAGGGATACAATCCTGCCAGCTGGGCGCATTCAAAATTTTCTTCCCGTTTCAGCCGCACCGGGCTGCTGGTACGGGTCTCGAGGCCGGTCAGAATGGCCTCGGGGGCGGTGTAACCCGCAATTTTCCGCTCGTAAGCCCGCAGACCGGCCCGCAGAGTGTCGGCCAGCTCGGTCGGCAGCAGTGCGCCGAGGTCCGCAGCGACGACGCCCCGGTCATAGGTGGGCTGGACGCGGCCAATGTTCAGCCGGCCCCTGCCCTCCAAAAAGCTCTGGATGTTCTCCGCCGGGGCAGCATACTCTCCGCCGGGACGGCCTGCCGCATAGGCCCGGGCTTCCAGCTCCCGCTGGAAGGCGATGGCCTTCCGGGGGTCGTTACCGAAGTCTTCACCGCCCACGCTGACCACCACGGCCGCGTTGGCGTTCCTGCCGCTGCGGGCGTGGTAGCTCATGCCGTTGGTCACGACGCGGCCCTTTTCGCTGGCCGAAGCCACCACCTGGCCGCCTGGACACATACAGAACGTATAAACGCACCGTTTTTCAACGTGCTGCGAAAGCTGATATTCGCCGCGCGGCAGGGCCGGATGGCCCGCCGCCTCGTGGTAGAGGCTCTTTTCGATCTCCGATTGGAGATGCTCTGCCCGGAAGCCGACGCTGAAGGGCTTGCACTCCAGCACGAGGCCGCTGTCCATCAGCATCCCGAAGGTGTCGCGGGCCGAGTGGCCCACCGCGAACACCAGCGCCTCACAGGGGAACGCACCGTCCGTGGTCTGGATGCCGACGAGCCGGCCGTCCCGCCGCTCGAAGCCGGTGAGGGCTGTGTTGAAGTGGACCTCACCGCCCAGCGACTCGATCTCTTTTCGGATCGAAGTGATGACGCCCCGCAGCAGGTCGGTGCCGACATGGGGCTTCTGCTGCCAGGCAATTTCCTTCGGCGCGCCGTGCTCGAGGAACACTTCGGTCACGAAGCCGCAGAGCTCGTCGCCGATGCGGGTGGTGAGCTTGCCGTCCGAGAAGGTTCCGGCGCCGCCCTCGCCGAACTGGATGTTGGCGTTCTCGTCCAGCTCACCGGTGGCGGAGAAATGCTCCACGGCCTTGACGCGCTCGTCCAGCGCCGGGCCGCGTTCCAGCACGATGGGCCGGTAGCCCTGACGGGCCAGCAGCAGCGCCGCAAAGAGGCCCGCCGGGCCGAGGCCGCAGACCACAGGCCGGTGCGTCAGCGGCAGAGTGCCGTTCTGCACCGAGAGATCGGTCTTGCCCCGGACGGTGACGCTGCGGGAAGCACCCGCACAGGCGGCCTCTTCCCCCTCCTCTTTCAGGGTCACGGCCACGGTGTACACCAGCTTGGGCTGGCCGTGGCGGGCGTCCACCGAGAGCCGGGCGATGCCCAGATGGCTCACCTTTCCCCGGGGGATGCGGGCGAGGCGGAGGGCTTTTTCGTAGGCCTGCGGCTCCCCGGCGGAGAGGGGCAGGCGAATATCATGGATCAGGATCATATACTCAGTTACTTTCTATCTTGCACTGCACCACATAGCTGCCCAGCGCAAAAATTTTGTCGTTGGCCGGCACATAGAGGCGGCAGGCGATGTTCTGCTGGCCGATGGCGACATAGAAGTCGTCGGCGTCGATCTCAATGACCACCTGTTCCGGATTCAGTGCTTCCAGCGAACCGGCCGGGCCGCAGAGGGTGACGTTCATCAGCCGCTCCGTCTCCACGGTCAGGGTGTAGGTGGAGGGCAGGTTGATGACCTGCACACAGCTGGCGGGCAGGTTTATGGTCTTGGTTTCCAGACGGGAGCTGTCGAAGCTGACCGTGATGCTGGAGATGTTGTCCAGCAGACGGATGCCGCTGGGCAGCTCGATGGGCATTTCGTACACCTTATCCAGTGCAAAGGTGGAAAGGTCGATGGTACCCACCGACAGGGTGGACAGACGGTCGATCTGGGACTCCGGGCCGGCCACATTGAGGGTCTTTTTGCTCAGGGAGTAGACCAGCACCGAGGGGTCAAAGTCGCGGGGCGCGTTGATAAAGCTGACTTCCACCGGCAGGGTGGCCAGCTTATACACCTGCAGCGTGACCTCGACGCTGTCTGTTTCCAGAGTAGTATACTCAAATTTCACCTCTCCGCCGCTGCGGGTGTAAAAACGCAGGCCGGTGTCCAGAGTGACGGGGCTGGTCAGCTCGCCGTTGTAGGTCACCTCGGCGGTGCAGGTCTCCACCTTGCTCAGCTCGGTGCTGGGTCCGGAGAGCGTCACCGTCTCCTTCGAGATGTCGGTGCCGTAGAGGATATAGCCGTCTGCTATCTTCAGGTAATTCGTCGTCACCTGGATGGGCAAGGTCTTTTCTTCCACCACATCGAACACCACGTCCACGGTGTTGTCACCGTCGATGGAGACGGACACACCGGTGAGCAGGGTGCTCTGGCTCCGCACCTGAAGGCGCAGGCTCTTTTCGCCGCTGTCGCGGACGCTGGACCAGTCGGGGTAGACGACAAAGTCGTTGGCCGACAGGCTGCCGATGGTGTAGCCGTCGCCGGAAAGCTTCAGGTTGACCGTTTTTTCCTCTGCATTGACGATGCTCAGGCCCCGGGAAGTGTAGGCAGCCGAATCATAGCTAAAGTCCACCGGAACATTATAGATGGTGGTGGTGGTGCCGGGCTGCACGACGATGGTGACAGCCATCCACGCAATGACTGCACCCAGCAAAGAAAGCAGGAGCCGGATGCGGCGGTCGTTCAGCAGATTGCGCTTGGGGGGTACGGCAGGCTTGCCGTTGTTCTGCTCAGTGCTCATTGCTGCTCATCCTCCTCCTTGTTGTTCACCCAGTTCAGCAGGCGCTTGCCCCGGGCCTTCCAGCCCTCGGCAGCGCTCTTCTCGCTGGCGGTCTCCTTGGGTATCATCTCATCCACCAGCCGGGTGTAAAGGGTCTGACGGTCAAAGTGGCGCATGAGCACACCGTTTTTCGCCATCGAGATGATGCCCGTCTCCTCGCTGACCACGATGGCGATGGCGTCGGAGTTCTCGGCGATGCCGAGGCAGGCGCGGTGGCGGGTGCCCATGTCCTTGCCCAGGTCCAGGTTGTTGGAAAGGGGCAGCACACAGCCTGCGGCCTTGATGCGGCCATTCTCGATGATGGCCGCGCCGTCGTGGAGGGGGGTACCCTCGTAGAAGATGGTACCCAGCACCTCGAGGTTGACCGCGCTGTTCACGGGCGTGCCGGTGCGGACGATCTCAGAAAGGTTGGTGTTCCGCTCCAGCACGATGAGCGCGCCGGTCTTGGTCTCCGAAAAGCGCTCTGCCGCGTCGCAGATGGCGATGATGGCGCTGCGCCACGCGCCCTTGAGGCTGGTGTCGTTGTAGCGGTTTTTATTGAAGAAGCGATAGGCCCACTGGTCGGTCTGGCCCATCCGCTCCAGCGCACGCCGTATCTCGGGCTGGAACAGCACCACCAGCGTCAGCAGACCGACTTGCAGCAGCGAGTTGAGCAGCCAGGTGACGGTGCGCATATTCAGGATGTTCGCCACCAGATAGACCGCCATCACGATGAGCGCGCCCTTGGCCAGCTGGCCGGCGCGGGTGCGGTTGACGAAGCCCAGCAGCTGGTAGATGAGGAACGCGATGATGAGGATGTCCAGCAGGTCTACCAGCTTGAAGGTCTGGAAGTTTGCTACGATAGAGTTCAGAGTCATGGGTCACATTCTCCCGTTCACACTGCTTCGATGAGGGCGACGGCGTGGGCCGCGATGCCCAGCCCCTCGCCGGTAAAGCCCAGATGCTCCTCGGTGGTGGCTTTGACGCTCACGGCGTCCACCGGCATCCCGAAAGCCTCGGCCAGCTTTGCCCGCATGGCCGGGATGTGGGGAGCCAGCTTCGGGCGCTGGCAGAGGATGGTAGCATCGATGTTCTCGATGCGCCAGCCGTGCCCGGTCATGATCTCTGCCACACGGCGGGCCAGCATGAGGCTGTCGGCCCCGGCGTACTCTTCCGCCGTATCGGGGAAGTGCTGGCCGATGTCGCCCAGCGCCGCTGCGCCCAGCACGGCGTCCATGACCGCGTGGGCCAGCACGTCGGCGTCCGAGTGGCCCAGCAGGCCCTTCTCATACGGCACTTCCACGCCGCCCAGGATGAGCTTGCGGCCCTCCACCAGACGGTGGACGTCGTAACCATGACCAATGCGCATTTTCTTTCCTCCGTTCCCGGCCCGGGGCAGGTCCTCCCGGGTGGTTATCTTGATGTTTGCGTAGTCGCCCTGTACCAGCTCCACCGGACGGCCCGTCAGCTCGAACAGGCTGCAGTCGTCGGTGACGAGGCGGGCGCTGACCTCGTCCAGTTCATCCAGCGCCGCCAGATAGGCGGCCCGGTCGAAGCACTGGGGCGTCTGCACCGCATAAAGTGTGCTGCGGTCGGGGGTGTTCTCCACCCTGCAGCCTTCCGGCACAGTCTTGCCGTCGCCGCCCTTCGCCTGCTTGATGGTGTCCTTCACCGGCACCGCCGGGGCGGCGGCACCGCAGCGGGCAGCGGCCGCTATCGTATCGGCGATAACGCTCTGGCTCACGAAGGGCCGGGCCGCGTCGTGGACGGCCACCAGTCTGCCGTGGGCTGCGGCCACGCCGCTGCGGGCGCTCTCGGCGCGGGTCGAGCCGCCCTTCACCAGCCGCACCGGCTTTTTGCAGCGGGCAGCGGCCCGCCAGGCATTCTCACCGGACGCGCCGGTCACGATCACCAGCTCGTCCACCTCCGGACACTCGTCAAAGGCCCGGACGCTCCGCTCCAAGACGGTCTCACCGCCCAGATCGAAGCTCAGTTTGTCAAATCCCATCCGGGTGGAAGAACCAGCCGCCACCAGGACTGCCGTCACACGACATTCCAATTTCTTACACCTGCCCCATTTTATTCCTACCCTGTGCCGCACTGCACAGAGCGTATTATTATTCATTGAATATTATAGCGTATCCCCCCACAAACTGCAACTGCCCGCGCCCATCAAAAATGCCCCCGTGCAGCACTTTTGGCGCTGTACGGGGGCATAAATTTTTTATGAAATTTCTGCGTTATGCGAGGATGGGCTCGATGGCAGCGGCCAGAGCATCCTTCTGAGCCTGAGCCTCGGCCAGGTCCTTGCCCAGAGTGGTGAAGTAGGTCTTGATCTTCGGCTCAGTGCCGGAGGGACGGACGACCACGGCAGCGCCGTTGTCCAGAGTGTAGATGAGGACGTTTGCGGCGGGCAGGCCGGTCTCTTCGGGCTTCTTGTAGTCGGTGACCTTGACCACCTTGTGGCCGGCCAGCTCGGTGAGGGGCTCGTCACGCAGCTTCTGCATGATGGAGGCCATCTTCTCCATGCCGGTCAGGCCGGGGAACTCGAAGCTGTCCACCTTGTTCAGGTAGCGGCCATACTCCTTGTAGATCTCTTCCAGACGCTCCTTGATGGAGGAACCGATGCTGCGGTAGTAAGCGGCCATCTCGCAGATGAGCATGGAGCCGATGACAGCATCCTTGTCACGGACATAGGGGCCGGCCAGATAGCCGTAGCTCTCCTCGAAGCCGAAGATGAAGCGGTCCACTTCACCGGCAGCTTCCAGCTTTGCGATCTGGTCGCCGATCCACTTGAAGCCGGTCAGCACGCTGCGCATCTCCACGCCGTAGTGGGCGGCGATGGCATCGGCCAGCGGGGTGGAGACGATGGACTTGACGGCGACGGGGTCCTTGGGCATGGTACCCTTCTCGATGCGGCCAGCGCAGATGTAATCCAGCAGCAGAGCGCCCATCTCGTTGCCGGAGACCAGCTCATAGCTGCCGTCCGGACACTTCATGGCGATACCCACGCGGTCGGCGTCGGGGTCGGTGGCCAGCATCAGGTCGGCGCCGGTCTTGGTGGCGAGGTCGAGGCCCAGCTTCAGAGCCTCGAAGATCTCAGGGTTGGGGTAGGAGCAGGTGGTGAAGTAGCCGTTGGGGTACTCCTGCTCCGGCACGATGGTGATGTCGGTGATGCCTATGTCGTTCAGAACGTGGGTGACCGGCACCAGACCGGAGCCGTTCAGCGGGCTGTAGACCAGCTTCAGTCCGGCGGTCTTGCACAGGCCCGGGCGCACCTGACGTGCCTCGATGGCGGCGTAGAGGGCGTTCTTGCAGTCGTCGCCCACAAAGCGGATGAGGCCCTGCTCGACGCCTTCGGCAAAGGAGATGTACTTTGCGCCGGTCAGGACATCGGTCTTCTGGATCTCGTCGTAGACGATGGCGGCGGCGTCATCGGTCATCTGGCAGCCGTCGGGGCCGTAGGCCTTGTAGCCGTTGTACTTGGCGGGGTTATGAGAAGCGGTGACCATGATGCCCGCATTGCACTCATAGTAACGGGTGGCAAAGCTCAGGGCCGGGACAGGCATCAGAGCATCATAAATGCGCACCTTGATGCCGTTTGCGGCCAGAACGCCGGCGGCAGTCTTGGCAAAGACGTCGCTCTTCAGGCGGCTGTCGTAGCTGATGGCCACGGTCTGGCTGCCGCCCTGGGTCTTGACCCAGTTTGCCAGACCCTGGGTGGCCTGACGCACGACGTAGATGTTCATGCGGTTGGTGCCAGCGCCCAGCACGCCGCGCAGGCCGGCGGTGCCGAACTTCAGTGCAACGGCAAAGCGGTCCTTGATCTCGTCGTCGTTTCCCTCGACCTTGGCCAGCTCCGGCTTCAGATCTGCGTCCTCCAGATCCGCTGCCAGCCAGCGCTTATACTCATCCTGATACATATTGCACACCTTACCTTTATAATTTTTGACCATAATGGACAAATTCATCCAAGTCTACTTATAATATAAGCTTTTATACGCTTTGTGTCAATTCAGGATTATGTACCAAGTTTCCCCCCTCAAAACCAGCAAATGCCACAAATCGTGCAGGCTTTCCGCTCTCCTGCCGCCCATTTGCAGCCGTGCAGGGCCAGTACACCTGCCCTGCATCGTCCAGTACATCCAGCCAGTGGCCCAGCCCTACTCCATTTTCGCACAGATACCGCATCAGGGACATCAGCCGCCCGAAGTCGCCCACCGGGCAGATGACCTGCTCCGTGACACACTCTTCTCCCTGCTGCCGCCGCACTGCCAGTACAACACCCTCTTCCTCTACGCTTGCGCTGTAGTACAGCGTGTGTGCAAGCTGAAAGCCTTCGATACTGGAATAGGGCCTTGTGTAACAGCAGTACTCTTTCGCAACCATAAGATTCTTCCTCCAATTACAGATGGTTCGCGTTTCGTTGACATCTCACATGCCCTCTAATATAATAGATTCAAACAGAAAATTGTGTCGAACTTGGGCATCTGCGCCCTGTCTTTGCCATTTCTTAGTCAGTTCTTAGCCGACCATTCCATTCCTTTTGTCTGTTATCTCAGAAGAAATTTCGAAATACCGCAAAAATTTTGTCATCCCCTTTTATGGATGGTCTCTGCCGCCCCATCGGGCAGAAAGGAGCGCCCATGTACGCAGTCCTCAAGAGCTTCGGCCTCAAGGGCCTCAACGGCTTTCCCGTGGAAGTCGAGGCCGACATCTCGGGCGGGATGCCCGCCCTCTCCATCGTCGGCCTGCCGGACTCCGCCGTCCGGGAGAGCGGCGACCGCGTCCACGCAGCCCTGAAAAATCTGGGCTTCAAGTGGCCTGACCGCCGCATCACCATCAACCTCGCTCCCGCCGACGTCCGCAAGACCGGCCCGGTGTATGACCTGCCCCTGCTGCTGGCGGTGCTGGCCGCTTCCGGGCAGCTGGAGCCGCCGCCGAAGGACACGGCCTTTCTGGGGGAGCTGGCGCTGGACGGCAGTCTCCGACCGGTGTCCGGCGTCCTGCCCATGGCGCTGGAAGCTGCCGCTGGCGGTGTGCGGGCGCTCTATGTCCCCGCCGAGAACGCTGCCGAAGCCGCTGAGGCCTGCGGAAGCGAAATGCAGGTCTACCCTGCAGCAACGGCCCGTCAGGTCGTGGATGCACTGCGGGGCGTCCAGCCCATCCTGCCTACGATGCCTGTCCCCTTCGACCCTGCCGATGCGTGGAGCCACGTTCCCGATTTCGCTGACGTCTGCGGCCAGCCGCTGGCCCGCCGGGCGATGGTCATCGCGGCTGCGGGCGGACACAACGTCCTGCTCGTCGGTGCGCCCGGCACCGGCAAATCCATGCTGGCCCGCCGCCTGCCCGGCATCCTGCCGCCCCTGACCCGGGAAGAAGCTGTGGAGACGACGAAAATTTATTCCATCGCCGGGCAGATGCCCGCAGGCCGGGGCCTCGTGACAGCACGGCCTTTCCGCAGCCCCCACCACTCGGCCAGTTCGGCTGCGCTGGCGGGCGGCGGGGCGCAGTTCCGCCCCGGCGAGTGCAGTCTGGCCAACTGCGGCGTCCTCTTCCTCGACGAGCTGCCCGAGTTCTCCCGCGAGAGCCTCGAAGTGCTGCGCCAGCCCCTCGAGGACGGCTGCATCACGGTCAGCCGGGCCGCCGGAAGCGCCACTTATCCCAGCCGCTTCCAGCTCGTCGCCGCCATGAACCCCTGCAAATGCGGCTACTACGGCCACCCTACCCGGGCCTGCACCTGTTCGCCCAGCGCGGTGCGGCAGTACCGCAGCCGGGTGTCCGGCCCGCTGCTGGACCGCATCGACCTCTGCGTCGAGATGGACCCGGTGGCCTTCGATGAACTGCATGGCGCTGCCCCTTCCGAGAGCAGCGCCGAGCTGCGGAAACAGGTCCTTGCTGCCCGGGCCATCCAGGCCCAGCGGTACGCTGCTCCCGGCTACGAGGATGTGCGCTGCAACGCCCAGCTCACCGCCGGGCAGGTGCGGCGCATCTGCCGGATGACCCCCGCTGCTGAACAGCTCCTGCGGGCCTCCTACGAGACGCTGGGCCTTTCGGCCCGCGCCCACGACCGCATCCTCCGGGTGGCCCGCACCATTGCCGACCTCTCCGGCAAGCGCCTCCTCGACGAGGATTCGCTGCTCGAGGCTCTGCAATACCGTGCGCAGGAAAAGGTCGAGCTGACGTTCTGATACAGACAAAAATCCCCCGGCTAGACCGGGGGATTTTTTGCGTTATAAAACTTTTAGAATCTTCTCCACGCATCGGGCAGGAAGAGCACCAGCATCGGGAAAATTTCCAGACGACCGGCCAGCATATCGAAGATGAGCACCAGCTTTGCAAAGTTGGAGTAGGCCCCGAAGTTCATCATGGGACCCACCTGATTGAGGCCGGGGCCGATGTTGTTCAGGGTGGCGGCGACGGAGGTGAAGTTCGTCACCATGTCAAAGCCGTCCAGACTGACAAGCATGAAACTCGCCGCAAAGATGAAGATGTAGGCCGCCAGAAAGACGTTGGTGGTGCGGATGGTCTCATGATTGACCAGCTTGCCGTCCATCCGGACGGGGGCCACCACCTGCGGGTGGAGGGCCTGCTTCAGCTCCTTGCCCAGGGTCTTGCCCAGCAGGAGGAAGCGGCTCACCTTGATGCCGCCGCCGGTGCTTCCCGCGCAGGCACCCACGAACATCAGCAGCACCAGCACCTCTTTTGCCAGCGTGGGCCAGAGGTCGAAATCACAGCTGGAAAAGCCGGTGGTGGTAATGATGGAGCCGACCTGGAAGGCCGCATGGCGCAGCGCCTCGCCGAAGGTGCCGTAGAGGCTGCGGATGTTCACCGTGATGACGGCCACCGCCGCCAGAATGATGGCAAAATAGGCGCGGACTTCCTCGCTGGACGCTGCGCGGCGGAACCGGCGTAGCAGCAGCAGGAAATACGCGTTGAAGTTGACGCCGAAGAGGATCATAAAGACGGTCACGACCCACTGGATGTAGGGCGAGAAGCTGGCAAAGCTGTCGTTCCTGAAGCCGAAGCCGCCAGTACCCGCCGTGCCAAAGGCCGTGAGCAGAGAGTCGAACACATTCATTCCGCCCGCCAGCAGGAAGCAGAGCTCCACCACCGTGAGCGCGAAATAGATGCCGTACAGGATCTTGGCCGTAGACTGCACCTTCGGCACCAGCTTGTCCACCTGCGGGCCGGGGCTTTCCGCCTTCATCAGGTTGACGTGGGAGCCGCCGGTCAGGGGCAGCAGGGAGAGCAGGAACACCAGAACGCCCATGCCGCCGATCCAATGGGTGAAGCTGCGCCAGAACAGGATGCCGTTGGGCAGTCCCTCCACACCGGGCAGGATGCTGGCACCGGTGGTGGTGAAGCCCGAAACGGTCTCAAACATGGCGTCCACGGGGTTCGGGATGCAGCCGGTGAGGACGAACGGCACTGCACCCATGATACTGATGGTGATCCAGCTCAGGGCGGTGGCCGCAAAGCCCTCCCGCATATAGAACACCTTGCTGCGGGGCTTGATGGCCTGCAGGGCAAAGCCCAGCGCCCCACTGATGGCCGCCGTCAGCAGGAACACGCCCATGACGGCCCACTCGGCGTAGATGAGGCTCGTCACCGCCGGGAGCAGCAGCAGTGTACCCTCTATCATCAGGATGTAGCCCAGCAGACGAAAGACGATCGCATAATTCATACGTCCTGTCCCCCGTTACTCTTCCACGATGTCCCGCAGGTCGTGCAGGCCGTGTTCCAGCGTGACGACGATGACATTGTCGCCCACCTGGATCTGGTCGCCGCCGCGGGGGATGAGGATATGGTCGCCGCGGGTGATGCAGCAGAGCAGCAGATTCTTTTTCAGATGCAGCTGGCTCAGCGGCACGCCGGTGGCCCGGCTCTCCTCATGGACAGTGAATTCCAGCGCTTCCACGCGGTCGTCGAGGATGCGGTAAAGGGTCTTGATGTTGTTGCCGGCCTCGTTCTGCAGGGCGCGGACGTACTGCACGATGTAGTCGCAGGTCATGTACTTGGGGTAGACGATGCTGCCCAGATCGAGCCCGGCCAGAATATCGTCGAACTCGAGGCGGTTGATCTTCGTGACCAGCTTGCCCTTGGAGTGCTTTTTTGCAAACAGGGTCAGCAGCACGTTTTCTTCGTCGATGTTGGTCAGAGCCACGAAGGCTTCGGTGGATTCCAGACCTTCCGAGAGCAGGAAGTCGCGGTTGGAGCCGTCCTCGTTCAGTATCTGTGCCTCAGGCAGGGACTCGGCCAGAACATTGCAGCGGGCCGGGTCCCGCTCGACGATGCGGACGCGGACGTGATTTTCCAGCAGCTCCTGACTCAGGTAATAGGCAATGGCACCGCCGCCCACGATGAGGGCGTTGCGCACCGGCCGCACCGGCATATTGATACGCTGGAAGAACTCGTGGGCCTTCTCCTGCGTGGCGAGGAAGGTGACCTGGTCGCCGTTCTGCAGCACAAAGTTACCGTTGGGGATGATGACCCCGCCGTCACGCTCCACCGCGCAGACCAGAATGTCGCTCTTGAGGCGGGTGGGGATCTCGTGGATGGCCACGCCGTCCAGCCCCTGCCGCTCGGTCAGCGCAAACTTGATGAGCCGCACCCGTCCGCCCGCGAAGGTATCGATCTTGCTTGCGCCCGGGAACCGCAGCAGGTGGGAGATTTCCTTGGCCGCTGCCATTTCGGGGTTGATGATGGCCGAGATGCCGATCTGTTTTTTGATAAAGTCCAGCTCATGGCTGTAAGACGGGTTGCGTACGCGGGCGATGGCGTGGCTGTGGCCCGCCTTTTTGGCGAACATGCAGCACAGCAGGTTCAGCTCGTCCGAGCCGGTGACTGCGATGAACACGTCCGCTTCCTCCACGCCCGCCTCGGACAGGGTGGTGATGGACGAACCGTTGCCGAGGATGCTCATCACATCGTAGGACTCCCCGATATGCTCCACACGGGCCTTGTTCGTATCGATAACGGTCACGTTGTGACCCTCTTCACTGAGCTGCCGCGCCAGCGCTGTGCCGACCTTGCCGCCGCCCACCAAAACGATCTTCATAGAATAACCCTTTCTCTTCTCCTGCGCCGTCTGGGCGCTATTGAATAGATTATATCACATCTCAGGCAAAACATCTACAAAATCAGCCCTCCTGCCGGCTTTATCCAACCACAAAGCGCAGTTTTGGCGGAAAAACGGCCCCGGAACACACAGATCCCGGGGCCGTTCTCAGCGATTCAGGTATTTCAGTACCGCTCCACGCCGTCCTTGGTGACGAGGGCGTAGACCAGCGGGGCTTCCTCGGGCTTTTCGGGGCCGTAGACGAGGCCGCTGCGGTACTCGGCGGCGGCAGCGTCGAACTTATCCGCCGCGCCGTAGAAGGTGGCGAGGCTCTCGCCCTTGCGGACGTAGTCGCCGCGCTTCTTGTGGAGGGTGATGCCGGCGGCGAAGTCCAGCGGGTCGCCCTTCTTCTGACGGCCTGCGCCCAGCAGAACGCTGGCAGAGCCGATCTTCTCGGCGTCGTTGGTGACGATGTAGCCGTCCTCTTCGGCCAGCAGCTCATAGCTGGCGGCGGGCTTCTCGAAGAGGCTGTAGTCGTCCAGAACGCGGGTATCGCCGCCCTGAGCCGCGAACATCTCCTTGCACTTTGCAAAGGCAGAGCCGTCCGCGATAACTGCCTCGGCCATGGCGCGGCACTCGGCGGGAGACCCCTTATCGGCCAGCACCAGCATATTCGCAGCCAGCTGCAGGCAGACCTCGGTCAGGTCGGCGGGGCCGTGGCCCTTGAGCACGTCCATGCTCTCCATGACCTCAAGGCTGTTGCCGATGTTGTGGCCCAGCGGGGTGTCCATATCGGTGATCATAGCAGCGACGCGGCGGCCATGATGGGTGCCGATGGAGACCATCAGCTTGGCCAGCTCGATGCTCTGGTCCACGGTCTTCATGAACGCACCGGTGCCGGTGGTGACGTCCAGCAGGATAGCGTCGGAGCCGGAGGCCAGCTTCTTGGACATGATGCTGGACGCGATGAGGGGGATGCAGCTGACGGTCGCGGTGACATCGCGGAGGGCGTACATCTTCTTATCTGCCACGGCGATGCCCTCGCTCTGGCCGATGACCGACAGGCCGATCTTATTCACCTGTGCAAAGAACTCGTCCTGCGAGAGGGCAGTCTTTGTGCCGGGGACGCTCTCCATCTTGTCGATGGTGCCGCCGGTGTGGCCGAGGCCGCGGCCGCTCATCTTGGCAATTTTGACGCCGCAGGCCGCCACGATGGGCGCGATGACCAGCGTGGTCTTGTCGCCCACGCCGCCAGTGGAGTGCTTGTCCACCTTGATGCCCGGAATGGGCGAAAGATCCACCATCACACCGCTGTGAGCC
>OLQY01000379.1_pt1 | contig 54415 bp, 58 predicted proteins | sample 1672851 | NCBI WGS metagenome assembly OLQY01 (sample SAMEA3136730, study PRJEB25190) | human gut metagenome
CATCGTTCCTAACTCAACTGGTGCTGCTAAAGCTATCGGTCTAGTTATCCCTGAACTAAACGGAAAACTAATCGGTTCTGCACAGCGTGTTCCTACTCCTACAGGATCAACAACTATCTTAGTTGCTGTAGTTAAAGGAAAAGTAACTGTAGATGAAATCAATGCTGCTATGAAAGCTGCTGCAACTGAATCATTCGGTTACAACACTGATGAAATCGTTTCTAGCGATGTAATCGGTATGCGTTATGGTTCTCTATTCGATGCTACTCAGACTATGGCTATCGAAATGGAAGATGGAAACACTCAGGTTCAGGTTGTTTCTTGGTACGATAACGAAAACTCATACACTAGCCAGATGGTTAGAACAATCAAATACTTCTCTGAATTAGCTTAATTAAGAGACTGTGTGAATTAAGACCGCTTAGCGGTCTTTTTTTCGTATAAAATGATAGTTATAAAATTATTATAAAATGAAGAAAATAACCTATGAGTAGATTTATAGTTTTTGATTCCAAAACTCTAGCATTTTTATTAAAGCCTATGGTAAACTCTTTTTCCACAAGTGTGGAAAACCAGATTAAACATAGTGTGGAGAAGTGTAAATTTAGGATCATGTTAATATGTTTTACTACAGAATTATGAGTATGTTGAAAATACTATCACAAATTTAGGATATGTATTACTTATTAATAATTTGAAGATTTCCACAACCTTTCGAGTAAATCTTCAAATCAATTCACATATAAATATATAGGAATACTTATTTTGTAACATTAGAAGATAGTATTTTTTTTTCATAAAATTAAGCATAGGTCTTTTCATATCAGTTGGAAAGTTGTAAACTATACATGTTTTAAAAGAGGTGATTATATGGCAGTACGCACAAAATTGAACACAAATGAAGATGGCGAATTAAATGGTTTAGATACTATAGATGAACTAGATGCCGTATATCTAGAAGAAATGAAGAAATCTGGAATTAGTGAAGATTTAATGATGCAGTTTATGAATCTTACGAAAACATTAGATGAAGAAAAAAATGAGGGAAATAAATAGCAGTATTGAAATCCATCTATTTCCCTGTTATACTAAAACAAGATAAAACCTGCGATAAGGATAAGTACTTGTATAATGCTGGAACTAAAGCGATTTCTGGTTGGTGGAAGCAGAACCGAGGTCTGCAAGGAATGCACCTTTGAGGGATTTTTCGATATTGTAGAAAAATACGTAGTTCGGCGTTAACGTTATAAGTGGAAAAGCATTTTTTCAAATAGAGAGGGCACGCGATAAGCGTCTCTATCGTAGAGTGCTTTTTTTATTTAGAAAAGAAGAGGAGAATTGATATGAAATTATTCAACAGCATGAAACAGCAGATTGAAGACTTTAAGCCATTACATGAAAATGAAGTACATATGTATGTTTGCGGACCAACTGTATATAACTATCCGCACATTGGGAATGCCCGGCCAATCGTTGTATTTGATACTCTGAAGAAAACCTTTCAGGCAATCGGATACAACGTTAAAATGGTATCAAATTATACTGATGTTGATGATAAAATTATTAAAGTCGCAAAAGAGTGCGGAGTAAGTGAAGCAGAGATTACAGATAAATTTATTAAAGCATATAACGAAGATCGTCTTGCTTTGCATGCCTTAATGCCTGATGCAGCTCCTAGAGTTACAGAGACTATGGATGCAATCATTGCATTTATTAAACTTTTAGTAGATAAGGGACATGCTTATGAAGTAGATGGCGATGTATATTTTCGTGTAAATAGTGTAGAAAATTATGGAAATTTATCAAATCAGCAGATTGATGATTTGATGGTAGGCGCAAGAATAGATGAAAACAGTAAAAAAGAAAATCCTTTGGACTTTACTTTATGGAAGAAAACAGAAGAAGGTATTAAATGGGATTCACCATGGTCAATAGGACGTCCTGGCTGGCATACAGAATGCGTTGTCATGATCAATAAAGAATTTTCAGGTGAACATCTAATTGATATTCATGGCGGAGGAATGGACTTAAAATTTCCTCACCATGAAAATGAAATTGCTCAGTCAAAAGCAGCTTATGGTACACCAATCGCAAATTACTGGATTCATAACGGTATGGTTAATATAGATGGAGAAAAGATGTCTAAAAGCTTAGGAAATGTTATCTGGGCAAAGGATATGATTGCTAAAATTGGTGGTAATACATTACGTTGGGTAATGTTATCTGCACATTATCGTGCACCATTAAATATTAATGAAGAAGCTATTGAAACTGCGAAAAAGGAACTAAATCGTGTATCTACTGCAATGAAACAGGCATATGTAAAATTAGCCTTAGAAGATGTAGAAATTACGGATACATTTGATGAAGGTGCATGGAAACCATTTATTGAGGCAATGCAGGATGATCTAAATACCCCTAATGCCTTTGCGGCAGTATTTGAAACAGTGAAGTCATTAAATCAGATGCTGCGTCAAAGAGAAGCTGATTTACAGAAAGTAGCTGAATTAACGGTAACATTAGAAAAAATGATGTATGTTCTTGGTATTGATATTCCTCGTTTACAGATGAGCGAAGAAGATAAAGAACTGCATCGTTTGTGGAAAGCTGCAGTCAAAGAAAAAGACTTTGAGACAGCTGATCAGTATCGTGCTCAATTGATAGAAAAAGGGATTCTATAATGGATATTAAGGAATTTAATGGAACATCTCTAGCTTATATGGGAGATGCTATCATGTCTTTGATGGTAAGAGAAAAGCTATTGAAGGAAGGCTGGCAGAAGCCCAAAGTATTGCAGAAGAAAAGTGAAGGATGGGTTAGCGCAAAAGCACAGGCGTATTTTTTAACACAATTGAAAGAACGCAGTTTCTTTACAGAAGAAGAGAAAGCAATTATTCTTCGTGGCAGAAATACGCATACTGCCAGTAAGGCGAAAAATGCTGATGTATTGACATATCGAATGTCTACAGGGTTAGAAGCATTATTTGGCTGGCTATATCTTACACATCAGCATGAAAGATTACAGAACCTATGGGAAGAAATCCAAAAGATAGGAGAGTATAAATAATGCAGTACGTATACGGAAAAAATGTAATTAAGCAGCTATTAAAGGATAATAAAACTATCCACGAAATCATTTTACAGGAAGGTGTTCGAGATCACGTCTTAGAATCAGAGATAAGAAGAAAACAAATTCCTGTAAAAATTATGGGTAAGAAGAAAATGGATCAGATGCTGCAAGGAAATCATCAGGGAATAGCAGCGGCTATTGACGACTATAAGACTTGGGATATAGAAGAGTTATTAGAAAGTATACCTAGAGGTAAACAGCCTTTGTTGGTGATGTTAGATGGTTTAGAAGATCCTCATAATCTTGGAGCCATATTACGTACCTGTGATTGTACTGGAGTTGATGGAGTTATCATTGGGAAACATCGCAATGTTCGTTTAACACCAACGGTTGCCAAGGTAAGTACCGGAGCTATTGATACAGTTAAGGTAAGTATGGTTACTAATCTGGCACAAACAATTAAATATTTAAAGAAACAAGGCTATTGGGTAGTAGGTACAGCTTTTGAAAATTCAAGAGATTATCGTGAAGGACAATATGATGTACCGTTAGTGCTTGTGATTGGAAGTGAGGGATTTGGAATCAGTAATCTAGTACAAAAAAATTGTGATTACTGTGTTCGTCTTCCAATGGAAGGAAGCGTTACTTCCTTAAATGCATCCGTTGCGGCAGGCATTTTATTATATCAGATTCATGCACAGCGCCATCCACTGTAATTCTGCTTCCCTATTGGGGAGTATACAATGGAGACAAAATATAATGATTATGAATTACTTTATTTAATTCGACAAAAGAATGAGATAGCACTTGCAATTCTAATGCGTAAATATGAAAGAATCGCAAACTATCTTATTCAAAAATATGTAGGAGAAGATTTGAGCTTATTAATTAAGGAAGACTATCTTCAAAATGGAAGGCTCAAACTTTTACAGGCAGTTGAAGATTATCGAGAAGACAGTAACTCATCGTTTTATCATTTTTACTGTGAGATTTATCATAATCTTTTGATTGATTGTTATCGTAAAAGTAAGCGTAAGTATTATGCAGTTTCTTTAGATGAACCTTTATATGGAAGTGACAGTAATTTTTGTTTATTGGATATTATGGAAAGTCCAGTAGATTATATAAGTGTTTCTTCGGAATCGCTGGAACGCATCCAAAAAAGAAAAGCTGAGTTAAATCCAATTGAAAAGAAAATTGTAGATTTAAGAGCTTTGGGCTATACATACCAGCAGATAGCTGGTTTATTGGAGATCAATGTAAAGAAAGTAGATAATACGTTGCAGAAAATACGAAGTGATAAGCAGAAAAGCAAATTAAATTGACGAAATCCATAGTTTATGATAAAGTTAATAGGCAAAGAAAGAGGTGTTTTTGATGAGTGATAAAGTTATATTAACCTGCACCGAATGTCTTTCTCGAAACTATACAACTACAAAAAATAAAAAAACACATAATGAGCGTATAGAATTAATGAAATTCTGCAAGAAATGCGGAAAGCATACGCTTCACAAGGAAACAAAATAAGGAGGGATTTTTTATGAAATGGTTCAGTATCAACGGTATTTTAACTGAAATAAAAAGAATCCGCTGGCCAAAGGGGAAGGACCTTGGCAGAGATAGTGTTACAGTATTTGTGTTTGTGGCATTTTTGGCCTTATTTTTCTTCCTGTGTCAGGTTGTGTCATCCGGTTTCTTGAAGTTAATTGGAATGTAGGAGGAAAAACATGGCTGAGGAAAATAAAAAACAATGGTATGTGGTTAATACCTATGCCGGACATGAAAATCGTGTAAAAGAAAATCTTTTGCGTCGTATTGAATCCATGGGATTACAGGATTATCTATTTCAGGTAATTGTTGCAGAAGAAAAAGAAATTGAATATAAGAACGGTAAAGAAGTTGAAAAAACTACTAATTTATTTAGCGGATACTTATTCGTAGAAATGATCATGACTGATGAAGCATGGTATATCGTTCGTAATACTCCAGGGGTAACTGGATTTATCGGGTCCAGTGGTGGAGGTGCAAAACCTTTCCCTGTTGCGGAAGAAGAAATGGACAACATTTTACGTCGTTTAGGCATGAGCAATCGTAATGTACAGATTGACTTTAAAGTTGGGGATCGTGTACGTATCTTAAGTGGTGCTTTTGCGAATGTAGAAGGAACAGTAGAAGAATTACATGACGATTCACAGATTGCGGTCGTATTAACAATTCTATTTGGACGTGAAACACCAACTGAAGTAAGCTATAGTGAGCTTGAAAAAGTTGAAATGTAAGGGTCTTATCATATGATGAGATTCTTTTTTTTGTTTTCACAAGAATGTGACAAACTTCTTCATGAATCTTTTTTATACTATTAGTAGGAAGTGAAATCATGAGAAGAAGAATAGGATTTATTTTTGCGTTAAGCGGGATTATATTGTTGTGTGAACCAACGATAGATCAGCATCAGATTATGGAATCAATGAATTCTATCACAATGAAATATTGGCCTGCTATTCTTGTCTTTGTTGGACTTTTGCTGGTAAATCCAAAGAAGAAAAGGAATAAAGGAAAAAGCCGTTGACAATACTTGACAAATAATCAGCTTTCTATATCATAAAAGAGTAGAAAGCAGGTGTAGTATGAAAAAAACCTATTTGATAGATTTAGATGGTACAATGTATCGTGGAACAGAAATCATTGATGGTGCTAAGGATTTTATTGATTTTTTAATTAAAAATGATCAGCGTTTTGTTTTTCTTACTAATAACGCTAAAAGAACAAAACGTCAAAATGTTGAGCATATGGAAAAAATGGGATTTACTGGAATTAAGGAAGAACATTTTTTTACTTCCAGTATGGCAGCTGCAAGATATGCTGCAAATAACTATGGAGGCAGAAATGCTTGGTATATAGGACAAGATGGTTTGAAAGAGGCTTTAATGGATTCAGGTTTTCAGATAACAGAAGAAAATGTCGATTTCGTATTTGTCGGCTTGGATAGTACAGGTACATATGAAAAATATTCAAAAGCTCTTCACTTTTTATTGCAGGGAGCAAAACTGATTGGAACAAACAATGATCGTCTGCTTGCTCAGCCTGGTGGATTTGCGATTGGGAATGGTTCTGTAGTTGCGATGTTTGAGTATGCGACAGGGCAGGAATCACCTAAAATTGGGAAACCTTATGCCCCTATTTTGGAAGAGGCTTTAAAATATTTTGGGCTAACAAAAGAGGAAGCAGTTGTACTAGGAGATAATCTAGAAACCGATATTCTATTAGGTGTAGAAAATGGTGTAAAGACCATTATGGTAACAAGCGGCGTACATCAAAGAGATGATATTGAACGTCTACATATACATCCAACTAGAGTAATTGACAACTTAAGAGAGTTAATTGAAGAATGAATTATGTGAAAATATGTTAGTATGAGCAAACATCTTTTGGGGATAAAATGTTTGTGATATACTGAGAATGTAAAAGCTTAGTAAAGGAGGACATAGCTATGTCATTAATTACAAATGTACATGCCAGAGAAATTCTGGATTCAAGAGGGAACCCTACTATCGAAGTAGAAGTAGAAACAGCAAGCGGTTTTGTTGGCCGTGCAATGGTACCAAGTGGAGCATCCACTGGAGAAAGAGAAGCTTTAGAACTTCGTGATGGGGATAAGAGCCGTTATGGTGGAAAAGGTGTTCTACAGGCTGTTGAAAATGTAAACAATATCCTAATCGATGTTGTGCTTGGAATGGATGTTACTAATCAGGCTGCAATCGATAAAGCATTGATCGAAGCTGATGGAACAAAAGATAAATCAAAATATGGAGCAAATGCTATTTTAGGTATTTCTCTAGCGGTAGCACATGCAGCTGCTGAATACTATGGTTTACCATTGTATCGTTACTTAGGCGGAATTAACGCTAAAACATTACCAGTTCCTATGATGAACGTATTGAATGGTGGAAGCCATGCAGATTCTTCTGTAGATTTCCAGGAATTCATGATTATGCCTGTAGGAGCTAAGAACATTCGTGAAGCAATCCGTATGGGTGCTGAAACATTCCATGCATTGAAAAAAGTATTGAAAGATAAAGGACAGGTTACTGCTGTTGGTGATGAAGGTGGATTTGCACCAAACCTAGAAGATAACGAAGCTCCTTTAAAATGCATCATGGAAGCTATCGAAGCTGCTGGATACAAAGCAGGAGAAGAAATCTGTATCGCTATGGACGTTGCAGCTAGTGAATTCTACAATACTGAAACTGGTATGTATGAATTGAAAAAATCAGGACAAGGTACTAAAACAACTGATGAAATGATTGCTTGGTATGATGAATTAGTTGAAAAATATCCAATCATCTCTATCGAAGATGGTCTTGGTGAACGTGACTGGGACGGATGGAAAAAACTTACTGAACACTTAGGTAAGAAAATCCAGTTAGTTGGGGATGACCTATTCGTTACAAATCCAGCTATCCTTCAGGAAGGTATCGAAAAAGATACAGCAAACTCTATCTTAATTAAAGTTAACCAGATTGGTACTTTAACTGAAACTTTCGATGCTATGGAATTAGCTAAGAAACATGGATATACTGCAGTAGTATCTCACCGTAGTGGAGAAACTGAAGATACAACAATCGCTGATATCGCAGTTGCATTCAATGCTGGTCAGATCAAAACTGGTTCTATGTCAAGAACAGATCGTATCGCAAAATATAATCAGTTAATTCGTATTGAAGAAGAACTAGGTGAAGTAGCAGAATTCCCAGGAAAATCTGCATTCTACAATATCTATAAACACTAAGATAATTTAGGTATTCATACTATAGGTGTGGATACCTTTTTTATCGGTAAAATATAATTAAAAAGATGCGATATTCGCATCTAAATTTAATATGTCCATCGAAAACTCTTGCTGTGTTGTGATATTTTTCTAAAAATCATATAGCCGGTAAGAAACCACATAATGCTAATGATAAATAAGAGAAGGTTATCCTGCAAGGTGATTTGCTGCAAAAATAAATTCTCAATCATCTTAGTACCAAAAGATAGAGGATTTGTATAATAAACAAAATCCGGTAATTTTGTGAATGTGCCAGATAAGAATAGCAGGATATAATTAAGAATCATTTCAAATGAAGCCATCTTTGTATAGATTAGAGTGAATGCACCTAACAGGAAAGAAAGACCTAATATTCCAACACAAGTCATAATACAGATGTATAGAAAATTAATGTCATAGATGGCAGGAAATGGCACAAAGAAAGACAATATAATCAACACTAAAAATATTTTAATAAAATTTACTAAAAACCATCCAATGGTTTTACATAGTAATATTTTCATAATAGAATTTGGTTTAACCATTAAGTTTTGAAGAGTACCTAACTGCTTTTCAGTAGATATCGCAATAGATATTTCACTTAATACATTGCTTGTTAGAAGCCATAATACATAGCCATAAACTTCAGTGGTGATTTTTTCAGAATTAATAGACTGAAACAAAACGATGAATAAAATGATGTTTGATATAGTGCTAACTATGAAATCAGGATAATAGGTGATTGCTTCATAAAATACTTTTTTACATTCATACTTTAATACTTTCATTTAATTTCTCCATAATTATTTTTTCTAAATTCTGTTCTACTTTTTTTATTTCTATTATATCCTTATCTTTGTATTGATCATATATTTCTTTAAACTTACCAGTTACTTCTATAACTTTGATACTATTCTGATCATTATAAGTAACCTGATAAACCTCATCCTGATTAGTCATCATTGCTTCACAGGATTCAAATTCTTCAACACATCCATTACGAAGCAGCAGAATTTTACTATACAATTCTTTCACAACCTCCATTTGGTGAGTGGTAAGAATAATGCTTATTCCTTCATCCTTTACAATTTGCTTTATCGCATCTAGCATTAAATATTTTGTTTGTATATCTAACCCTAATGTTGGTTCATCTAATAGCAAGAGTTTAGGCTTTCCTAATAAGGCAATCATAATAGCCAGCTTTTGAACCATTCCTCGAGAATAATCTCCAACTTTCTTATGTATATCTTTCTTCATGTCAAATATATCAAGGTATCGGTTTAATAAATCTAAATTCTGGTTAATATCAATGTTTGATAAACCTAGAAAATATTCTATGTTTTGATAACCTGATAAATAATCATACACATTACTGCTGGATTCTAATACTACACCAATATTTTTAAAATATTCTTTATTAGATATTGTCTGAATATCCTTATCATTAAATAAAATGAATCCATTATCTGGATGTACTAATTTTAAAATGCTATTTAAAATAGTCGTTTTTCCAGCTCCATTTTTACCAAGAATTGTGATTATTTCATGTTCTTTAATAGAAAAACTTACATCTTTTAGAACTTCTCTTGATTGAAAGGATTTTCTTAAATTATGTACTTCTAACATGATGATTCTCCCCTTTCGTTTATTATACTATTGATAAAGTTTTATGCATAGAATTTAAATATTAAGTGTTGGCAATTTTTACATTTTATAGAAATAAATAGGGAAAAGAGAAAAAATAATTGTTTTTTATGGTTAGGTTTGTTATAATGAAACAGAACGTAAAGAGAAAGGAGGACTATTATGGGCGTTTTGGACACCTTACTGATGATTTCAGCGGTCGTTTTAATAATACTCTCCTTATTACAAAGTGGAAAATCCGACGGATTAGGAAGTGCATTTGGTGGAAGTGAAGGTTTGAATCTATTCGCAAATGTAAAAGAACGCGGATCAGAGAAAATCATGTCTAATGTTACATTAGTAACTGGAATTGTGTTTTTCGTACTTGTTATAATTATTCGTATTGTTGAGTAAAAGACCGATCGGGTCTTTTTTTCTTGCAAAAAAAGAACAGAAAATATAAAGAATATAATAATCATGTTATAATATACACAGAAGGATGAAACGTATTTATGTTTAAAAGTATAGTTTTTCTGTAATAAAGAAAATAATTATGGAAAAAGTAAATATAGCAGGGAATGCTATGGAAAAGGAAAGTGATAATATATGAATAAAAAAGAAGAGATATTGTCTTTTATAAAAAGCAATGAATATAAAGGAATGAATGCTGCTCAGCTCTCAAGAGCATTAGATATGGAGGATAGTGCATCATTCACACAATTAATGAAAATACTAAATGAATTAGAGGCGGATCATAAAATCGCAAGAGATAAAAGAGAACGTTATTTTCTAAGTGAACAGTTAGGGTATGTAATTGGAACTCTTCGTATTAATCCCAAAGGCTTTGGATTTGTAGAAACACAAGATACAAGCTTTTATATCTCAAGAGATCGTTTAGGATTAGGTATGGATCGTGATGTAGTTTTTGCTAGATCCTGGACAAATAATGATCAGAGTGTAGAAGGGGAAGTTATAGAAGTTGTAGAACATAATGTTAAACAATTAGTTGGAACCGTAAAAATTAAAGAAGGAAGAAAATATTTTTTATCTGATAAGTTTTTAAATAATAGAAAAGTAAAAGTAACTAACTTTGAGGATTTTCGTTTAGTTAATGATTCTAAGGTATTATTAGGTATAGATAGCTATGGTGCTATTTTGAAATGTCATATAGAAAAAGAAATTGGCTATAAGTATGATCCAGGAGTAGATATTCTTTCTATTTTGTTAGAAAAAGATATTAATCCTGAATTTCCTGAAGAAGTCATGAAGGAAGTACAAAGTATTCCAGAAACAGTGTCTAAGGAAGAAATCGCCAAGCGTGAGGATTTACGTAATCTCTTGACAATTACCATTGATGGAGATGACGCAAGAGATCTAGATGATGCTATTTCAGTGGAAAAATTAGATAATCATAAAGGATATCGACTTTATGTACATATTGCGGATGTTTCTCATTATGTAACTGCAGGAAGTGCTATTGATAAGGAAGCTTATAATCGTGGTACTTCTGTGTATGTTGTGGATAGAGTTGTTCCTATGCTGCCGCATGCCTTGTGTAATGGAATCTGTTCTTTAAATCCGAAAGTAGATCGTTTAACATTGACTTGCTGCATGGATATTGATAAAAAAGGAGAAGTATTTAACTATCGTATATTCCCATCTGTAATCCGTAGTGATGAAAGAATGACATATAAGAAAGTTAATGCTATCTTAGCTGGTGATGAGAAAGTACAAAGCGAGTATCCGCATTTATTAAAAATGTGCTTGGATATGAAAGTTTTATCTGGAATTATCCGTAGGCGAAGAGAAAAACTAGGGGCAATAGATTTTGATGCTAGAGAAGCAAAAATACTTGTTGATGAAAAAGGAAATCCAGTAGATATTGTACTTCGTGAACGTGGAGAAAGTGAACGTATGATTGAGGATTTCATGATTGCGGCTAATGAATGTGTAGCTACACATGTGCGCTGGATGGAAGTACCATCGATGTATCGTATTCATGAAGCTCCTGAGCCTAAGAAAATACGTGAATTTGCGAGAACCGCGAAATCTTTAGGATATAATTTCCAAGGCGGAATTCAGAATGTTTATCCAGCCCAGCTACAGAGTTTATTAAATGAGGCAAAAGGTGAAGATAATTATTTTGTATTATCTAGCTTTATGTTAAGGGCAATGCAGAAGGCTCGTTATGATAATCGCTGTATTGGACATTTCGGATTAGCGTTGAAGAACTATCTACATTTTACTTCTCCAATTCGCCGATATCCGGATTTAGTCGTACATCGTATGCTTCGTCGTTATGTCTTTAATACTAATGAAGATGTGGAAAGAATGAAAAAAGATGAAGCATGGTGTGAGGGTGCTGCTAATCAGTCAAGTGATCGTGAACGTAATGCAGTAGATGCAGAACGTGAAGTAGATGATATGAAAAAAGCTCAGTACATGGAAAAATATGTTGGACATATATTCCAAGGAATTGTTAGCGGAATTACTAAATTCGGTATGTTTGTGGAATTAGAAAACACAGTAGAAGGCTTGGTTCATATATCTTCTTTAGATGATGATTATTATCATTATGATGAGATGACAAAGTCATTAATTGGCGAACATACTGCAAACGTATATAAAATGGGTCAAACTGTTACAGTACGCTGTACTGGTGCAGATCGTTATAAACGAGAAGTAGATTTCGAAGTTATTGTGAAAAAGAAGAAACGCAAAAAGGTAAAAAATAGATAGTTTTTAAGGGATATTTATGAAAAAAGTATGGATAGCATTTTCAAGTTTATTACTTTTGATGGGTTGTACAGTAAAAGAAGAAAATATAGATGATAAAAAAGTAACTGAAGTAGAAGAAACAGAAAAGAAAGATGATATTCGTGATGTATCTTTTGTTGCGGTAGGAGATAATCTGATTCATGGTGCAATTTACTACTACAATGCAGTAGGAGATGGAACGTATGATTTTAAAGATATCTATGAACATACGAATTCTTATACACGAGAAGCAGATATAGCCTATATTAATCAGGAAACAATCTGTGGAGGGACAGAACTAGGATTAAGTCATTATCCTTCCTTTAATAGTCCTTATGAAGTATTGGATGCAGTTGCAGATGCAGGCTTTGATTGGATGGCGGCTTCCAGTAATCATACAATGGATGCAGGTATTCAGGGAATTGAGAATCAGTTGACCTATATGCATAAACATTATCCAGATATTACTGTAACAGGAAGTCATTTGACTAAAGAAGATGCTGAACAACCGCAAGTAATCAATAAAAATGGAGTACGTTTTGGTGTGCTTGGCTATACCTATGGATTGAATGGTTATTCAATACCAGAAGGCAAGGAGTATATGGTTGATTTAATTGATAAGAATAAAATTGCTCAAGATGTGGAAAAACTAAAAAAAGTAAGTGATGTACAGGTTGTGAGTATGCACTGGGGTGTTGAATACTCCTTTAAACCTAGTGATGAGCAAAAAGAATTGGCACAATATTTAAGTGATTTAGGTGTAGATGTCATTATTGGGGGGCATCCGCATGTTATACAGCCAATGGATTATGTCACCGGTAAAGAAGGAAATGAAACTTTGGTTATTTATTCTTTAGGAAATTTTTTATCAGCGCAGGATGAGCATGAAAGAATGTTGGGCGGAATGGCTAGATGGACAATTTCTTATAATAAAACAACTGATGAGATTCAATTTAAAAATGTAGAGTTCTTGCCTACAATTACACAGATTGAAGGTGATTACTCATTCTTTCGAACATATACTTTAAAAGATTATACAAATGATCTAGCTGCTCGACATACGTTGACAATACAAAAAAATCAGGATATGACAAGAGAATATTTCATTCAGTTAGTGAATGAAATAATGAATGATAAAATAGATATTGTATATTAGTTAAGGAGGATTCCATGGCAGGAAGAAAAGTAATCGTATTTAACCGTAAGGCATCTCATGATTATTTTTTAGAAGATCGTTTTGAAGCTGGGATGGTTTTACAAGGAACAGAAATAAAATCGATAAGAAAAGGGCATGTACAAATTAAAGATGCTTATATTAGTTTTACAAACAATGAAGCATTTATTAAAGAAATGCATATTCCGGCTTATGAGTTTGGTAATCGATTTAATCATGATGAAACACGTATTCGTAAACTGCTGCTACATAAAGATGAAATTCGTAAGCTTCAGCAGAAAGTAAAACTGAAAGGCTATACGATCATTCCTATTTCTGTTTATTTGGAAAAAGGATTGGCAAAAATGGAGATTGCACTTGCGAAAGGAAAGGATCTTCATGATAAACGAAATGCCCAAAAAGAAAAAGATGCCAAACGAGAAATTGAAAAAGCTTTAAAGAATCAGTATTGATGTAAAACTTGGAAATATAGAAATAGCATTGTAGTTTACAGTGTTTTGTGGTAAACTACTAATGCTGAACATCGGGGGTGTACTGGTTTCGACAGGGATATGCTTGGTGCAGACTGCAGTCGAGTGGTTACGTAATAACCAATTAAAATTAAACGGAAAAACTAAATTAGCTAACATCTTTGGTGCAAACCAGAGAATGGCTTTTGCTGCTTAATTAACCGATATAGGTTCGCAGCCCCGCTGCATGCTTCTTCCTTGACCATGTAGTTGTGTGCTTAAGACGCAAGGAATAAGGAAGCAGGATTGTCTAAGTCTTGCTTCTCGAAAATCTTATTAGGCAAATTCATCAGAGGCTGTTCATGTCTTCCTGATGTCTTAATTAATATGAACTAAACTGTAGATGTCTGTACGTGGAGCTATTTTTGGACAGGAGTTCGACTCTCCTCACCTCCACCAATAAAAATGCAAAGCCTTTATTTGTTAAGGGCTTTTTTTGTTAAGTAATTTGCGAAAGGTAAATTTACTCATATGTATAATAAAAATTATAACGGTCTTTAGCATTTACCTAATAATGTCGCAATAGAAAGATATGTTTCATAGGTGGTACTATTATGAAGGCTGGTAATATAAAATGGAAATATTTAAAAGATGTTATCGCAAAATCTAATGTTCAAATAAAGAAGACATGTAAAATAGGGATGAAGATATCTCCTAACGCATTTTCTAAAGATAATTATTAATGATAAAGCAAAAGTAGTATTAGTTCCTGCTATAATTCAAAAAGTGAATAAGAATAAAAATCTAGTAATGATTCATGGTATTTGGATAAGATCAACGTCATTAGTTGAAGTTAAATAAAGAATATCGAATAGATTTAATATTTGTTCACATACTATTTTTGGAGCGTGATAATATGAAGAAGAACAATAAAGAAAAAAATAGCGAAGAGTTGCTGCATAGTCAAGAACAGAAGAAAACAGAAGGAAATAATCAGTGGACAAATAATAATTTAAAATATTACCCAGACAAGCGTGAAAGACAAGACGGACCTGGGGGTAACTAAATTAGAAGAATTAATGCCTCTATTTAAACAAAAAAGATAGATCAAAGCTGGTCTATCCTTTTATATACTTTTAAATTTAGAAAGTGCCATCATTAAATATTTATACTGAAATTTATGAGAATGAAGTTAAAAAGTCATTAATGATGGCAGAATTATTATAAATTACATAATCTCAAATTGCAATACAATTTAATGATTTTAGTAACTAATAAGTTACTATTTTAGTATATTATACTATGTATTAGTGTAAAAATGGATGAAATTAATATAGTTAAGATATCACTTATATTATAATAAAAATGTATGTGGTGATAATATGATGAATGATGAAATGGTAGATAAATTCATAGATTATATAAACGATAAGATAGAGGATCTAGACATGTCAAAGTCATCTCTTGCTAGAAGTATCGGGATGGATAAAAATTCAATTATTAAATACTTAAAGAAAGAGCGTACGATGCCACTCCATGTTTCGCTTAAAATTGCTAATTATTTAAATATGGATATCTCTAAGATTTGTGGAATTAGAACTGAACAGGTTTTAACAGAGGTGGAGTTAAATTTAATTCGTGAATTACGCAATATTCAGGAGGAGACGGATCGTATTAGATTAATGTTAGATTATATTAGTATCACAAAAGTGTTTAATTCTAGTAAGTAGAGAATAGTACCTAATAAGGTGCTTTTTTTTATAAAAATGGTCATAGAGAATATGACCATTTTTGATTAACTATCTGATTTTTTCGTAATTATCTCTAATTTACATGAGGATATAAATGTCGGCGTACTTGCATTAGGTCCACCAACGACAATCATGCCAAATTGACTAGCTAATACAGAACCTTGACCTACACTTTGACCACCAGCTTTAATATTAACTCCTGTTGTGCCAACAGGAAGATAAGAGCGAATAGCTTTCTCACAATCGCATTCACAATTACATGATGTTGATTGATCTGTTGGGACTGGCAGATATTTTATATTATTATTGTAGGTTGCACTAGTTATTTTTATAAATGCTATATGACATAAAGAAACTGCTTCTTGTATATTGCCTTTGGAATCAGCAGTAAATAATAGTCCAGAATTAAGTGCAGGGAAAAGCTCTTTTAATCTACCACTAACATTATCTCCGCTTTCTAATGCGATTATAGCATTATCCGTAGGATAAAGTGTAATTAATTGTGTTATAACATTGATTAATTGAGAGACACAACCACAAGAACAGCAGGCACCAGCTGGACCTGTAGCGCCCGTATCACCTTTCGGTCCCGTAGGCCCAGTAATACCCTGAGCACCTGTATCGCCTTTCGGCCCCGTAGGCCCAGTAATACCTTGGGCACCTGTATCACCTTTCGGCCCCGTAGGCCCAGTAATACCCTGAGCACCTGTATCGCCTTTCGGTCCCGTAGGCCCAGTAATACCCTGAGCACCTGTATCGCCTTTCGGTCCCGTAGGTCCAGTAATACCTTGAGCACCTGTATCGCCTTTCGGTCCTGTAGGTCCAGTAATGCCTTGGGCACCCGTATCACCTTTCGGTCCTGTAGGGCCAGTTGCTCCTCGGAAGCCTCTAGGTCCTCTAATTAGTCTACAACAGCAACCTGAATGATCTAAACAGTTACAACCATCGTAATCATCATACATAGAATACATAAATACCACCTCTTTCTTAGCTCTAAGTTTTACACTATTAGAACTACAGTAAGATATGCTATTTAAATAAAAATGTATTGGCTATTGACTTAATCGTATATAATTGAAATAGAAAAAAGGATGAAAAAGAGATAATTTTAGAAACATTGAAAAAAAACAATCAAAATAGAATAATTTCATTGAAAAATAATTCAAATGTGTTAGAATGGCTTAGCATAAAGGATTTATTACTGCCTAGGTATTATTTATGTGCTTGATTAATTTATAGAGAAGGTCCGGATTTTCCGGATTTTTTTTCAATCTAAAAATAAAAATAGTATAAATAAAACAAGCCTGTCTATACTACACTATGAGGAGGCTTTACATTATGAGAATATTAAATTATTTAGTTCTAACATTAAGCATTATAGGTTGTATAAACTGGGGATTGGTCGGGTTATTTGATATTAATCTAGTATCCGCAATCTTTGGAATGGGTTCTATTATCACAAGAGCTATTTATATTCTAGTTGGAATTTGTGGTATTTATCAGTTATCATTCTTTTTTAGCTTACATGATGAAAGATAACATTAACTTCCTATTTTAGGAAGTTTTTTTATGTTATACTAGTTAAAGAAAAGAGGTGCAAGGATGAAAGAAAATAAGTATGATGAAGAAGTATTTTTTAATAAATATAAACAGATGAATCGTTCTATCTATGGATTAGAAGGTGCTGGAGAATGGTCAGAACTAGAAAAAATGTTACCGAATTTTCAAGAAAAACGTGTATTAGATCTAGGGTGTGGCTATGGCTGGCATTGTGTTTATGCTGCACAGCATGGTGCTAAGGATATAACGGGAGTAGATATCTCTAATAAAATGTTAGCAGTGGCACAGAAGAAATGTGAAGGTTATCCAATCAAACTAGTACATTCTCCTATGGAAAATCTTGTGTTTTCTGAAGAATCTTTTGATGTAGTTCTTAGTTCATTAGCATTTCACTATGTTCGTGATTTTCATGATCTTGTTTCTTCAATTTCAAATTGGCTTACACCAGGAGGAAATTTTGTCTTTTCTGTAGAACATCCTATTTTTACTTCTTATGGATCACAGGATTGGTATTATGGAGAAAATGGGGAAATTTTACATTTTCCTGTGGATAATTACTTTTATGAGGGTAAACGTGAAGCCGTTTTTTTAGGTGAAAAAGTAATAAAATATCACAGAACGCTGACAACGTATTTAAATGAACTTTTGGAAAATGGTTTTGTGATTAACAAAGTGATAGAACCACAGCCCCCAGAAAATATGATGTATTTAGAAGGAATGAAGGATGAAATGCGTAGACCAATGATGCTACTGATTTCCGCAACTAAAAAAGGGTAGAAAAAACGATGCGAATTATAATCACATCGTTCTTTACTTTTATTTATGATAATGCCTGTTCATTTTGTAAGATAACATAAGAATGTCGTGGGTTTTTCATATAAAGAGATATACTGCTTAACAATATCTGAGCTGCTGGATATGCTAGCCAAATACCTGTTAATCCTAAATATGAGGATAATGCAAACAAGCAGATTGGCAATAAGAAACAAGGATCCAGATAAACTAAAATGGAAGAATTGCGTGTTTTTTCTGTCGCATAGAAAACAGCGGAAGTTACACAAACAATTCCAAGGAATGGGAATGAAATAGTTGTGATTAGGATAGCTTCTTTAGTCTGTGCGAAAATCTGATCACTAATACCAAATAATGCAGTCAATGGATTAATGAAGATAAGAACAGCAGCAGCTAATAGGAAAGAGGCACCTAAGGTTACATAGAAAGCTTTTCGGTATATCATATGAATATTTTTTTCTTTACCGGCTCCATAGTAGAAGCTAAGTAAAGGCTGTACACCATCTCCAATTCCCTGCAATAAAAGCTGGGCACTGTATAGAACATAAGATACCACAGAATATATTGTTACTGCAGAATTTCCTCCATAGCGAATACACATCCAGTTCGTGATTACGATAACTAAAGAAGGGGCTAATGTTTGTCCAAAAGGAGATAAACCAATGCGAATAATGGATTTAATCAATGGTAAATCTGGAATTGCTTCTCTCCATGAATAGGTGTGAAGCTCTCTTGCATATATGTATATTAAGGATAAAATAGCTACGACTGCTTGCGCTGTAATAGTGGCTAAAGCTGCTCCACCTAATCCCCATCGAAAACGGAATACGAATAGATAATCTAGTACAATATTTGTGATTAATCCTGAACTCATAATACATGTCGCTAGATAGGTTTTGCCATAATTACGTAAAATCGGATTTAATCCATTTCCTAGCATTAAAAATAATCCTCCTAAAAGGATAATAAAGATATAAGATTTTGCCTGAACATATAAGTCACCTTCAGCACCTAACCATGTTAATAGAGTAGGATGAGTAAATAATAGAATGATGGATAAGATAATCCCTGCTATTAATAATAAAGCTAATGTTGATCCCATAGCATGACGAGCCTTTGTTTCATTGCCATCACCACGATTACGTGACATAACAACAGAACCGCCAATGCCAAGTCCTATTGCAGAGGCACTTAGAATGACCTGAATCGGATAGGCAATATTAATTGCGCCTAATGCAGTATCACCAACCGCATTTCCCACAAATAATCCATCTACGATTGAGTAAAAACCACTTAACAACATGGCAAACATAGATGGTAATACATATCTCCAAAATTGTTTATTAATAATTTCGTTTTTCATTCAAACACCTCCATGCCGGAGTATAGTATAAACTATGGAGTTACTCCATGGTCAATAATAAAAAAAGAGAATTATATCTCTTTGATAGGAATATATATTTCTGCATAATAATTTTTGTGATCCTGATAACTAGTAAGAGGTATTTCTCTAACATATAATGTATTATCTAAAGTTAAGTGATGTTCTTTTGCAAATTGAAATACAGGTTTTAAATCATCATTTTCTATATTCTTTTTTGTCATGTTAATCACAAGAAAGATACATTTCTGATTCGATAGAGAAGTGATATCTTTCTGTTTATAGGGCATCTGTAATTCATCCATGATATCCTGTTCCATACTAATAATGATTTGTTTATGATAAATGTCATTTTCTTTTATATCATAGGTTTTATATAAGGAACATAGGACAAACTGGTCTTGTGATAGATGCGCAATCTGCTTAGTAAAGAAATCTTTAGTTTCCTCACTCTTGAATAAAACAATAGAAGAAGGAAACTCTTTGATACTGCATCGATTCTGATTGTTTTCTACACGCTGGAAAGTATCGGAAATATAAGTGATTTTCTTTAATAACTGCTGTTCATAACGAATTTTTTCTTCTGTTTCTTTTTTCTTCTTCTGTAGTAGCTCTTGAATATATTCTCTATTTCCCTCAGTCATAATAGAGGAAATTTCTTGCAAGGATAATTCAAAATTGCGATAGTAAATAATATCTAATAATTCTAATATATTGTTTACGTCGTATTCTCGATAGTTATTGTTTTTATTTATAGAGGGGTGTACAAAGCCTTTCTTTTCATAGAAACGAATTGTATCAATGCTAATTCCTAATAGTTGTGCAATTTGTGATATTTTATATGTATCCATAATTTTTCTCCTAATTTCTTTCATTATACTAGAAACATTGTTTAAAGGGAAAGAGGAAAATGAAAATAATTGAGGATAAATTATAAACAGTGGTATAATAGGGGAAAAATAAGAAAGGGTGGTTACATGCTTCATATCTATAGCGGTAATGGAAAAGGAAAAACAACAGCTGGTATGGGTTTAGTACTTAGACAGCTTGGCTGTGAACATAAAGCGTTAGTTGCGCAATTTCTAAAAGATGGGAAGAGTAGTGAAATACAAGTATTGAAGCAGCTACCTATGGTAAAAGTTTGTGCTACAGATATGCCTAAGGTTTTTTATTTTCAAATGAATGAGGAACAAAAGATTCAGACTCAGAATGCGATCAATGACTTATTTTCATGGGTAAAACAATATATCGGAAATTGTGATTGCATATTATTAGATGAGATTCTTGATGTATTGAATTTAGGATTATTAGAAGAGGATGCTGTTTGTGATTTCTTATTGCGATGGAAAGATAAAGAAATTATTATGACAGGAAGAAATCCTTCAAAACGATTATTGGAGTTATGTGATTATCATACAGAAATGGTGGAAAAGAAACACCCTTATCAAAAAGGGATACCGGCACGTTTAGGTGTGGAGTATTAGAAGGGAGAGATAATGATGTCATTAGAATTGGCGAAAGCATATTTGAGTAAATATGGAAAAGATAAAGATATTATGTTGTTAAAGGAGTCTAGTGCTACGGTGGAACTAGCTGCCAAAGCATTGGGAACACAGCCAGAAAGAATCGCAAAGTCATTATCTTTTTTAGGAAAGGATAATGCATTGATTGTTGTATGTGCAGGTGACTGTAAGATTGATAATCATGCTTATAAAGAACGCTTTCGCTGTAAAGCTAAAATGTTGAAGCCTGAAGAAGTTGAGAAATACACCAATCATACAATAGGTGGAGTCTGTCCTTTTGGAGTGCCTAATGAAACAAAAGTATATTTAGATGAATCCTTAAAACGATTTGATTTTGTATATCCAGCCTGTGGGACAGCTAATTCAGCGATTAAACTTACAAACAGTGAATTAGAAGAAATACTGCCGAATGCAGAATGGGTAGATGTTTGTAAAGGGTGGAGAGAATAAAAAAATACTCAAAATAGTATGAGTATCTTTGTTTAAATATAATACATATAGCCGGAATCTTCTTGTACAGGAGCTTCCTGCTTTTTTTCTTTGACTGATTTGGTTGGTTTAACTTTACGTTTAGGCATCTCTTTCCAGCTTTTAAAATATTTTCCTTTCGGTGGCTGAGTCGCATGGAATACAATAGTAGCTTCTTTTAATTCTTCACTTTCTAATATATCGTCACCCAATTTTTTATTTGAAAAGAATTTCACTTCTTTTGTTTCATCATATAATATTACAGGTAATAGCTGATAACTATAAGTAACATGCTGATCTGTATAACTGGATAGTTCGGATAAAAGGTTTTCAAGAAAAGCAATAACTGTTTTTTTCGTCATGTTGTCTTTAAAAACGACAAAAGTTTCCTGATTAGATGTGAATACCCGGCTAGCATAACATGTAGAAAACTGATCCTCTATAAATTGATAAAGTACCTCTCTTGAATCTTTTAGCCATAAAAGAATTTCCTGATTTTGTTCATATTCTATATCTACCTGATAATCAACATGTAATGCCTGTACCTTCTTACAATGCTTATATAAGTTGGGAAGATATTTCACTTTTAAGACTGGTAATTTCATTAAATCGCCTTCCTTTGATTAAATATACTATAAGTATACCATAGTATAAGAATTTTAAGTAGAGCGTTTTTTCTATACCATAGTGCTTTAATATGGTATACTATTACGGGGTATATATAAAAGCACGCGAAATACGTGTTTTTATTTGGAAAAAAATGAATATTGGGGAAGAATAATAACGAAAGGAAGTGAAAACGTGAATTTCATACAAGACATTTTAAGTAATCTAAATACCTTTTTATACAGTTACATATTAATTATTTTATTGGTAGGTGCTGGATGTTACTTTACTGTTAAAACAAGATTTGTACAATTTCGATTACTGAAAGAAGGTATTCGTTTATTGAAGGAGAAAGCACATCGAGAGGATGGTGTTTCTTCATTCCAGGCATTAATGATATCTACTGCATCTCGAGTTGGGACAGGAAATATTGCCGGAGTTGCGACAGCACTTGCTTCAGGTGGTGCCGGTTCTATTTTTTGGATGTGGATCATTGCGATTATTGGAGGTGCAAGTGCTTTTGTGGAATCCACGCTGGCACAGATATATAAAGAAAGAGATGGCGATCAATTTATTGGAGGACCAGCTTATTATATAGAAAAAGCATTGCATAAGCGCTGGCTGGGAATCTTATTTGCGATTTTGTTAATTGCTTGTTTCTCTTTTGGATTTAATGGTCTTCAGGCATTTAATGTAAGTAGTGCATTAGAGTATTATGTACAGGATACTAAAACAGCATCCATGTTTGTAGGTTTTTTCCTAGCAGTTGCGACTGCTGCAGTTATCTTTGGCGGAGTGCATCGAATTGGTATCATTAGTTCTGTTGTTGTGCCAATTATGGCTGTTTTATATATAGCATTAGGTTTATATATCTCTATAAGTAATATCACAAACATTCCTGCTATGTTTGCACAGATATTTAGTGAAGCATTTAACTTTAAAGCAATCTTTGGCGGATTTGCGGGTTCCTGTGTAATGTATGGAATCAAACGTGGTTTATTTTCCAATGAGGCAGGTATGGGTTCTGCGCCTAATGCAGGTGCTAGTGCTGATGTATCTCATCCGGTAAAACAAGGTTTAGTACAAACGATTTCTGTGTTTATAGATACGATGCTGATATGTACAACTACAGCGTTTATGTTATTAAATTATGGGATTGAGGATGGCTTAACAGGAATGCCTTATGTACAGACTGCTATTTCTTCAGAGATTGGCACATGGGGAATTCATTTCATTACCATTTCTATTATCTTATTTGCCTTTTCATCTTTAATAGGAAATTACTGTTATGCAGAAAGTAATTTAAAGTTCATTGTGAAAAATAAAACGGTATTGTTTATATTCCGTATTGTTAGTGTTGTGGTTATCTTCTTTGGTGCACAAGCTGACTTTTCCACCATCTGGGATTTAGCAGATGTACTAATGGGCTTTATGGCTATTGAAAATATTATTGTTATTCTGATATTAGGAAATATTGCATTTATTGCCTTGAAAGATTATCAGAAACAGAAAAAAGAAGGGAAAGATCCTTTATTTGATCCAAAACAGTTAGGAATTAAAGATGCAGAGTGTTGGGAAAGCATTGATGCGGAGTATAGAGAAAATAAATATATATAAATTTATCTGATGTCATTCATAAATAATGAGTGGCATTTTCTTTTATCATGAAGATTGAAAGTTGAAAGTACTGGTGTTATACTTACAAATGTTGGGAAGACTACAAATAAGAAAGAAGGAATCATAATGACAAAAATTGATATCATTTCTGGTTTTTTAGGAGCAGGAAAGACAACTTTGATCAAGAAGTTAATAAAAGATGTTCTACATAAAGAACAGATTGTTTTAATTGAAAATGAATTTGGTGAAATCGGTATTGATGGAGGCTTTCTAGAAGAAGCAGGTATTCAGATTCGTGAAATGAATTCAGGATGTATCTGCTGTTCCTTAGTTGGAGATTTTGCGGAAGCATTGAAAAAAGTATTAGAAGAATATCACCCAGATCGTATCGTAATTGAACCAAGCGGAGTTGGCAAATTGTCAGATGTTATTCGTGCTGTACAAGGTGTGGAAAAAGAAACAGATATTGTTTTAAATAGTTTTACAGCTGTAGCAGATGCACAGAAATGTCGTATGTATATGAAAAACTTTGGAGAGTTTTTTAATGATCAGATTGAACATGCAAATACGATTATCTTAAGTCGTACACAAAATCTAAATGAAGAAAAACTGCAGAGTGTTGTGAAAGAAATAAAGGAACATAATCCTCAGGCAACTTGTATCACTACTCCATGGGATGAATTATCAGGGGAAGAAATTCTAGCTGCTATGGAACATTCAACAAGCTTAAAAGATGAATTATTAAAGGAATTAGAAGTGTGTCCTACATGTGGTCACCATCATGATGAACATGAACATCACCACCACGATCATGAGGAATGTGACTGTGGACATGACCATCATGAACATCATCATGATGAAAGCTGTTACTGTGGTCATCATCACCATGACCATGATCATGAACACCATCACCACCATGCTGATGAAATATTTACTAGCTGGGGAAAAGAAACTGTACGTTCCTATACAAAAGAAGAATTGGAACATATTCTTAAAGAACTATCGAATGAAGAAGAATATGGTATTGTACTACGTGCAAAAGGAATGGTAAGCGGAAAAGACAGTGAATGGCTGTATTTTGATATGGTTCCGGAAGAATATGAAATACGTAATGGTAAATCTACATATACAGGACGTTTCTGTGTCATTGGTTCTTCATTAAAAGAAGACAATCTGGCAAAACTATTTGATGTGGAGTAATTCTATATGACAGTACCTGTATATTTATTTACTGGCTTTCTTGAAAGTGGAAAAACCAGTTTAATTAAAGAAACACTTTTAGATCCAGGCTTTAATGATGGGGAAAAAACATTATTACTTGCCTGCGAAGAAGGTTTAGAAGAATACGAAGATGAATTTCTAACCAAGACAAATACAACTATAGTTACAGTAGATCATGAAGAAACTTTGAGTTATGAATTTCTAAAAAAATGTGATAGTTTGATTGAACCTGACCGAATTATGATTGAATTTAACGGAACTTGGAACTTTAATAACTTTTTAGATGTGGAATATCCATTTGATTGGTTATTGGTACAAATCTTATCTACGGTAGATGCATCTACTTTTCAGATGTACATCAACAATATGCGTTCTATGATTTATGATCAGTTAGTTCATTCTGAAGTAATTATCTTTAATCGATGTGATGAGAACACGAAGAAACTGTACTTAAGAAATAACGTGAAAGCTATCAATCAAAAAGCTCAGCTGATTTATGAGACAAAAGATGGACAGATTGTTGATTTAAAAGATGATGAAATGCCTTTTGATCTTTCTGCTGATATCTTAAAGATAGAAGATCAGGACTATGGTCTGTGGTATATGGATTGTATGGAACATCCTCGTAAGTATGATGGAAAGAAAATCCAGATAAAAGGTAAGGTTATATCTACACATGTGGAAAACATGGATCATGTCTTTGTGTTTGGACGTTATGCTATGGTATGCTGTGCTGATGATACTTCATTGATTGGACTCTTATGTCATTATCAAGATAGCAGTGAACTATTACCTAAGGAATGGGTGTCTGTAGAAGCAGACATCAGAGTAGAATTTGATGAAGAATATGGACAGGAAGTACCTATTCTTTATGTAAAACTCGTAGAGAGTGTAGAACCATTAAAAGATGAATTAGTATATTTCACGTAAAACTATAGACAGGGCGACCTGTCTTTTTGTTGTGTAGTGGTTAATTGAGGATCTATAAGATTTGAGTAACATATACTAGCCCTCTTTTTATATGTAAAAATATGTGTTTTTGTGGTATAGTAATACTAACGAAAGGAGTAATTTATGCGGAAAACGAATTATCATATGCATACAAAACGATGCATGCATGCATCGGGAACAGATGAAGAATATGTAAAAAGTGCTATCAAAAATGGTTATGAAGAAATAGGTTTTTCTGATCATTCACCATGGAAATATGATAGTGATTTTGTGGCGCATATGCGTATGCCTTTATCACAATTTGATGATTATTATACTTCAATTGCAAGTTTAAGAGAAAAATATAAAGACCAGATCTCTATTAAAATCGGTTTGGAATGTGAATATTTTCCAAAGTATATGGACTGGCTAAAACAGTTTGTTGTGGAAAAGAAATTAGATTATATTATTTTTGGTAATCATTATTATAAAACAGATGAGAAACGTGTTTATTTTGGAACTGCCTGTGAAAATGAAGAATATTTAATACGATATGTAGATGAAGCTATCGCAGGAATGGAAACTGGTTTATATTCTTATCTATGTCACCCAGATTTATTTATGCGAGGCAGAAGAGTTTTTGATGATGTGGCAAAAAGAGAATCAATTCGTTTATGTGAAGCTGCTAAGAAATTAAATATTCCATTAGAATATAATTTAGCTGGAGCTGCCTACAATGATATTATGCATACCATGCAATATCCACATGAAGAATTCTGGAAAATTGCGGCAGAAGTAGGTAATACAGCTATTATCGGTGTAGATGCACATGAACCGGCCGCTATGGAAACAGATCGTTATCGTGATGAAGGATTGAAACGTCTACAGGAACTGGGAATACATATTATAGATAAAATAGAGTTTAAAGATTTTTCAAAATTATAAAAAAGACTTATCATTAGAGTATGGCTTCTAGGATAAGTCTTTTATTTATTGTTAGCTATTTTTGGTTTAGACTATGTAATAGTTCTTCTACTTCTTTTTTAGTAGCTAAGTTTTCAGAGAAAGCACTGGCACTACCACAACAAATTCCTTTTATAAATGCTTGGGCATAATCTTTATTAGATTCAAGATAACCAGAAATGAATCCAGCAACCATAGAATCACCAGCACCTACCGAATTGATTACTGTTCCTTTAGGAGCTTTGCTATGATGTACTTCACCATGTTCATCAATTAATACTGCTCCTTTACCTGCCATAGATACTAAAACATTGATGGCTCCCATTTCCTGAAGTTTCTTTGCATAAGGAATGACTTCTTCCTGAGTAGTAAGTGTTACATTAAATAGTTCACCAAGCTCATGGTGATTTGGTTTAATTAAGAATGGATGGTATTTTAATACTTTAAGTAAAAGATTATTTGTCGCATCTACGACAATTTTGACATTTTTCTCTGCCTGTCTTTGCATGATGCGTTCATATATATCATCAGGAAGGAAGCTAGGGATACTTCCGGAAATAACTAAGATATCTCCATCTTTGATATTATCTAGTTTTCTATATAATTCTTCAATATTTTCTTCTGTGATATTCGGTCCCTGACCATTAATTTCTGTTTCTTCATTTGACTTCATTTTAACATTAATACGAGATAGTCCTTTTTCAACATGAATGAAATCAGTGCAACAGCCATAATTCTTTAAACGGTTTTCAATTTCTTTGCCAGTAAAACCTGCCATAAATCCTAAAGCAGTGCTATCATGCCCTAAATTTGAAAGTACAATTGAAACGTTGATTCCTTTTCCACCAGGAAGTATTTTTTCATAATGTGTTTTATTAATAGTGCCGACAGTGAAATCTTTAACTTGAATAATGTAATCGAGTGATGGATTAAATGTAACGGTATAAATCATGATTGGATCCTCCTTATATCTTCATGTATAGAATATCACTTTCACTTTTGAAAGTCAAATATAAATTGTTGAAATAACAGTTGACAAATAGATATATCGTGGTATTATAGAGTTGTAATTGTTGAAACAACAAAATTAAAAGAAAGGAGTTTTCGAAATGAAAGCAAAAGCAGTGAGATTACATGGCGCTAACGATCTAAGATTAGATGAGTTCGAATTACCGGAAATTAAAGATGATGAAATATTAGTTAAAGTTGTTTCTGATAGTGTTTGTATGTCAACTTATAAATGTGCAATCTTAGGGACAAAACATAAACGTGTTCATGAAGATGTTGCAGATCATCCGGCTATCATGGGACATGAAATGGCAGGGGACATTGTACAGGTAGGAAAAAAACATCAGGATAAGTTTAAACCGGGAATGAAATTCACATTACAGCCAGCCTTAAATTATAAAGGAACAATGTGGAGTCCAGGTTATTCTTATGAATTCTTTGGAGGAGATGCAACGTATTGTATTATTCCAGCTGAGGTTATGGAATTAGGATGTTTATTGGAATACAAAGGTCGTGCATATTATGAAGCCTCTTTGGCAGAACCAATGTCTTGTAGTATTGGTGCATTTAATGCTAATTATCATACAAAAATGGGTGTTTATCATCATGAAATGGGAATTAAAAAAGATGGAAAACTGGCTATCTTAGCTGGAGCTGGACCTATGGGATTAGGGGCTTTGACATATGCATTACATCGTGATATTCGTCCATCTATGATTGTTGTGACAGATATTAATCAGGAACGATTAGATCGTGCAGAACATTTATTCCCAGTTGAGGAAGCTAAAAAGGATGGCATTGAATTACACTTTGTAAATACAAAAGAAATGGAAGACCCTGCTGCAGAATTATTAAAGATTACAGGTAATACCGGCTTTGATGATGTATTCTGTTATGCACCTGTTGCAGAAGTAGTAGAATTATCTAGTGCCGTTTTAGGTAGAGATGGATGTTTAAACTTCTTTGCTGGACCTACAGATAATAAATTTAGCGCAAAGATGAATTTCTATGATGTACATTATAATTCTACTCATGTTATGGGGACAACAGGCGGAAATACAGCAGATATGATCGAGTCTTTGGAATTAACAGCACAAAATAGAATTAATCCTGCTGTTATGGTAACTCACATTGGCGGATTAGACGCAGCTGTTGAAACAACGTTAAATTTACCAAAAATTCCAGGTGGGAAGAAATTAATTTATACACATTTGAATATGCCATTAATTGCATTAACAGACTTACGTGAAAAGGGGAAAGAAGATTCACGATATACAGAATTGGCGGATATTGTAGATGCTCATAAAGGATTATGGTGTCCTGAAGCAGAAGAATATCTATTGGCACATTTCAGTGAAGAATAAATTGGAATTATCTACTTCCCTCATGTATACTAATAGGTAAGGAAGTAGGTGTTGATTGACATGGAAGTTATGGAACAAAGACGCAGTGAGATCGTAGCGTTCGTAAATGAAAAGGGAAGCATTACCTTTGCGCAATTAAAAGAAAGGTTTCCATCTGTATCAGAAATGACTTTACGTACAGATTTAAAAATATTAGATCAGAGTAAAAGACTGGTACGTATTCATGGAGGCGCAAAATCATTAGAACAGATTACTGGAAATGATGATTTATTAAGAAAAAGGTTCATTCAGAATACAGAGGCAAAAAAAGAAATAGCAGAAAAAGCAGTACCATTAGTTGAGCCTCATAAGACCATTTTCTTAGATTCAGGAAGCACAACTACGATGTTGACACATCGGCTTCAAAACCAGCCAAATGTAATAATTACAAGCGGATTGACATGTGCAATTGAATTAGCTCAATATGATAAAATCAAAGTATCTTTAGTAGGCGGAAATCTAAATACGAGAAGTCTAAGTATCAATGGCAGTGAAGGAATTCGATATTTAGAAAAGATAAATTTTGATATTGCTTTTATTGGGGTTACTCGTTATAGTAAAGAAACGGGATTTACCTGTGAATCATTTGAAGATGCCCTAATTAAGCGAACTGTTATTGAAAGAGCTGAGAAAGTAATCTTATTAATGGATTCTTCAAAAATTAATAAAAGAGGAACTTATACGATTTGTAGTGAAACAGATGTAGATGCTGTTGTCTGTGACAAGGAACTTCCACAAATAATGAAAGAAGAATGGGAGAACCTCGGACTTTCCGTATATTGATCATATGAAATAAGTAAGTCCATCAATATGAAACATATTGATATGGTTCTAGAGAGGACATACTATGAAAACAGCACTTCAAAAATTTGGAAAATTTCTCTCTGCAATGGTAATGCCAAACATTGGTGCTTTCATTGCATGGGGATTTATAACTGCTTTATTTATTGCGGATGGATGGCTGCCAAATGAACAACTAGCATCTATCCAGCCTTATATGCTAACATATTTATTACCTATCTTAATTGCCGCATCTGGTGGAAAAATGATTGCGAAAGAACGTGGACAGGTAATGGGGGCAATCGCAGTCGTTGGATGTATCGCCGGTGTCGGCGGAACAGAAGGACAGCCTATGTTAATGGCCGCAATGATTATCGGTCCATTTGCGGGCTGGGTAATTAAGAAATTTGATCAAATCGTGGAAGGACATATTCCTGCAGGATTTGAAATGTTAATTAATAATTTCTCTGTTGGTATTTTAGGGATGATCGTAGCTATATTAGGATATTATTTAATTGGTCCATTAATGACAGCAATTTTATCTGTATTAGCTGCAGGAGTAAATATATTAATTACTCATGGTTTATTGCCGCTTGTCGCAATCTTTGTGGAACCAGCAAAAGTATTATTCTTAAACAATGCCATTAATCATGGAATCTTTACTCCGATTGGAGTTGAACAGGCAGTAGAAACTGGAAAATCTATTATGTATATGCTAGAGGCAAATCCTGGACCTGGGCTTGGTGTCTTATTGGCTTACTGGTTTTTCTCAAGTGATAAAACAACGAAAGATTCAGCGCCAGGGGCAATTATCATTCATTTCCTTGGTGGAATTCATGAAATCTATTTCCCATATATTTTAATGAATCCAATTGTAATTCTGGCACCTATTGCAGGTAATATATGTGCTATAGCTTTCTATTCAATATTTGAATGTGGTTTGAAAGGACCAGCAAGTCCTGGTTCCATTATTGCCTTCTTATCTATGGCTCCAAAAGGTACGACATTAATGACACTTTTAGGTGTGGTAATCGCGGCAGGTGTATCCTTTGCGGTTGCTAGTCCAATCATTAAGTTAACAGCTTCTAAAAATCAGAAGAGCTTAGAAGATGCTCAGGAAACAGTGCAAGGTATGAAAGCACAGGCAAAAGGTACAGCTATTGATGTATTAGCAGTGAAGAAAATCGTCTTTGCATGTGATGCAGGAATGGGTTCATCCGCAATGGGCGCAACTAAATTTAGAAATCGTCTAAAAGCTGTACGTCCTGATTTGATTGTTACAAATACTTCAGTAGATAATATTCCTGCAGATTGTGATGTCATGGTTGTTCAATCTGTATTGGCTGAACGTGCACAGGCATGTGCTCCTCAAGCTAAATTGATTACGATTGGAAACTTCTTGGCTGATCCTGCATTAGATGATTTATTCTTCCAGTTATCTACTGGTGATGCTAGAGTTGTAGAAGTACAGGAACCAGAGGAAAAAGAAGTAAGTGTATCTAAAGACATCTTAACACTTGATGGTATCCAATTGAATCTGAAATCTGTATCAAAAGAAGAAGCAATCATAGCCGCAGGTAAACAATTAGTAAAACTGGGATATGTAGAAGAAGAATATATAACTGCTATGCTGGAACGTGAAAAGATTGTTACGACATACATTGGTATGGGATTAGCGATTCCTCATGGCACAACACATGAAGGGGATATTATTCATAAAACAGGTATTGTCTTACTACAATATCCAGATGGAATTGATTTTGGGGATGAAAAAGCACAGCTTGTGATTGGTATAGCTGGAATGGGTGGAGAACATATGGAAGTACTTGCGAAAGTATGTACTGCATTAGAAGATGAAGCTATTCTTGAAAAGATGAAGACAACAGATGATAAGGAATGGATTTTAAAACAATTATCTTAATGAAATAATTAACAAGGCAGAAAACCTATACTTTATGGTTTCCTGCCTTTTTGTTTTTATATTACATAATCAATGCCGTAAAACCTATAAAATGGATTATAAATCTTTAGGAAAATGGTATAATATAAATTAAAGATTAATGAATCATTTAGGGGGAAAAGAATATGTCAAAAAAGAAAAAGATATTTTTTATAGGCTTTTATTATTAATGAATTGGTTTCCGCTATGAATCAGATAATTCTTTTTCATAATGCTAATGAACTATTATAGATGAAGAATAGAATAAAAACTAATTTTAAATAAAAGAAAGGGGATATTGGAATGACTGAATTATTTGATATCACAAATTTTGACTCTTATAAAGAAGATAATCGTAGAGAAGTAAAAAAAGCTACTGGTGGATTGCCAGTATCATTGTGGGAATCATATTCTGCTATGGCTAACTTATGGTGGTGTCATTATCCTGGGAATTAAGGAATTAGATGATAGAAGGTGGAAAACAACGGGATTGAAATCCGAAAATAAAGAAAAATTATTAGATGATTTTTGGAATCAAGTTCATAATCCACAAAAAGTAAGCATCAATCTTTTGGTTGAAAATGATATTGAAACTTACGAAATGAATGATGATCTTATTATTGTAATTCATGTTCCTATGGCTAAACGCGAACAAAAGCCAGTTTACATTAACAATGACATATTTAGAGGCACTTATAAAAGGACACATACAGGAGATTATCACTGCTCCCGTTCTCAAGTGAAATCAATGCTTCGAGATCAGATTGAAGAAACAATGGATATGCATATTATAGAGAATATGACGATTGAAGACCTGAATTTTGAAACTGTTCATCAATATCGTAATAGGCATAAATCATATAGACCAGATCATATTTGGAATGGTTTGCCAGATGAGGACTATTTGTTGATGATTGGTGCAATCGATAAAGATAGAGATGGAAAAATTTATCCTACAGGTGCTGGATTACTGATGTTTGGAGAAGAACATCGAATATTAAGACAATATCCTGAATATTTTTTAGATTATAGAGAAATATTAGATCCAACAATTAGATGGACAGATCGTTTACAATCTTCTTCCGGTGAATGGACTGGGAATGTATTTGATTTTTATTTTAAGGTTTACAACAAAATTGCACTAAATATTAAAGTTCCCTTCAAAATTGAAAATGGAATTAGAGTTGGTGATACACCTGTTCATAGAGCAATACGAGAAGTTCTTGCGAATTGCTTAGTAAATACAGATTTTTATATACCAAGAGGTGTTGTCATTAAACTAGAAAAAGATGTATTAACTATCGAAAATCCTGGCTCTATTCGAGTTGGAAAATATCAAATGAGATTAGGTGGGCAATCTGATCCTAGAAATAAAGCATTAATGAAAATGTTTAATCTTATTGGAGTTGGAGAACGTGCAGGTAGTGGTGTTCCCGAACTATTTAGTGTTTGGGAAAATGAAGGTTGGATAGAACCGACCATAGAAGAACATTTTGACCCAGATCGTACTATTTTAACTATGAAATTTATAAAGAAAGTGCCGAAAAAAAGTGCCGAAAAATAATATCGATAAAAAAGTAACTAAAAAAACAAAAATGCATTATGATAAAATACTTTCTTTTATGGAATCAAATAAATGGTATAAAACAAGTAATTTTGTTGATATTCTGGATGTTAAAGAAAGAAGAATAAAAATATTATTGAATGAACTCGTTGAAAAGGGTCTTCTTGTTGAAGACGGTTTAACAAAAGGAAAAAAATATAAGAAAAATGATAAATAGACAAAAAAGAGATGCAATCACTGCATCTCTTTTGTAAGTTCATTAATTGAATATACTCCATCTGTTTGTATAGATAGCTGATTTAAAAGGACTTGTTGAGTGCTTTCTTCTGGTTCTAACACAATAATATAATCATACTTTTTAATTCATTCTTTATAAAGCTCTCATCTAATGTATTTGTCGCATCTACATAAGGACTGTAAAGAAAATACTTGGCAGTATAATGAACATAGTAACTAGATATTTGTGCATCTGAATCATTTGTGATTAATAGATAGTGATTTTCATTTATTTGACCATTTTCAGGCCATTCATCTCCTAGAAGTGATGAAATCTTACCTGGTAATGAAGTTTCATATTGGCTTTCAATGGATAATAAGCCGTTAAATTCTGAATATAGTAGATTTAAAGCAAGAATTGCGAAAACAAGAATAGCTTTTTGATAACGCTGTTTAGTCTTAGGAGAGTAGAAAGCTTTATAATCATATTTTTGATTTCCTAATTTTATATAGAAGGAATCTTCAATATCTAATGTACCTGCAATGAATAATCCTCCGCCAAACAAGATGACGATACTACAGGCATATCGTTCAAATCCTGCAAGATAAATAGCTTCATCATAGGGCATAGAGAATAAATATAAACCAAGAATTCCAATATAATATAAAATCACTACAACATTCAGCCATACATAGGCAGGGGTCAGCCTTAGTTTCTTTTTATATTTTACTTTATAGAAGATGATAACACTTATAGAAACAATTTCATAGAGAAATAACATTTGTGATGAACGATTCTGAAAAGAGAAGATTGTGGATAGGTATTTAGAGATTACCTGAGAATACATAGAGGCAGGCAGTTTAATATATTCACTAGATATATTTGTGGTGGAGAATTTTGTAGCACCTTGAATAATGGAATCTAAATGATAATTCCATAATATATACGGTATCAAAGTAATGATGATAAATAGAAGAAATAACATCATTGTTTTTAGATTACGATATTTTTTGTCTCTGATAAGTGTATAGGCAAAGAAACATAATGCGATGCTTGAAAAGATCAAACCTGTACTCTTTAAGAGATTTGTCATTGCTAATAGAGGAATGAGGCAAAGCATAGTTTTTGATAGCTGATCTTTGTATATATAAATAATCGCAATAGCACTTAATGTGCACATAGGAAGTAGGAAATCCACTAATAGATTATTAATTCGAATCGTTATATTTAAGATAGATAGTAACGTCATTCCAAAGGCAAGGAAGATATAAAGTAAAAATCGATTTTTCTCTTGAATGATTCCAAAAACAGATAGCATACAGGAGAAGATTAAAATATTTTGTGCTAGTAACATGACTCCCTGAGAATGACCAAGGAATAAGCAGATGTAATAAATAAAACTGGAAGCCGCAAGAGGATATTCTTTGAAGGAAATCATAGCAGTAGCTGCATTTGGAAAAGAATTGGCAGTAAGTAAATACTTAACAATAATTGCCCAATGGGAGAAGTTATCATAGTGCTGAAGATGTAGGTTTATAGTCAGTAGGAAAAAGATAATTGTTCCAATGATAAATAGAATAGGGAAGGCCTCTATATGAATTTTAGGAAGGCCTTGTTTTTTCCATGCAGTTAACATATACATAAAGCCTAGAATACCAAGGAGATAAATACAATAGGATACTGGTAATAAAAGATTAGCTAAACCACCTACGTATGTACCTATACTTATCATGGAACTGATAAAGATAGGAATGGTATACCACGAAAAATGTAAATGGCGATAAATTACATAAAAATAGCCAGTGAAGGATAGAAATAGTCCGATACCAAAAAAAATCATAGAGTCACCTCCATTTCATTAATAAATTCTACGATTTGGTAAAGCTGAATACCCTGTCTTAGTAACTCTTGGGCATTTGTTAATTCATATAATACTCCATAAGAAGGTCTAATATCATTTGCCTTTTTTAGGTGTAATGAAGTATTAGGAAGCTGTAAAGTTAATTCTTCCTGTTGAAGGTTTGAAATCTGGGATAAGGTGAAATAACGAAAATTAAAGTCATGAATTGTGGCTTGAATACCTTCTTCAAAACGAACTTTTTTATCTATCTTTACACGTGCTGATTCTCGTCTTTGACGTATTCCAGGACGTAATCGTAATCTTACATTACGTATAAAATCATCGTATGATGTCATCCATGGATCAATTTTTGTAGGTAAAGAATGTAGCCGATCATGAATAATTTGTAGGTATTCACGTAAGTCATCCTCAGTTTTTGGTTCTATTACTGCACCATACATCCATGAGTTATTACTCTCTTTAACATAAACTAAATGAGCATTTAATGTTGCGTTATAATGCTTTGTTGTTATTTTAATTTCAAAAGTATCTTCTTTGGCGATATGAATTGGTTTATCTAAGATAAATGAAATACCTTGTTGTGATACATCTACGGTTTTACCTTCCATTATACATCCCTGATAAGTTACTGTAATGTTTTCTTTAGCACGAATACGCTCATATTTTCGATAGCTTGGTCTTCCTAACATGAAGAAAATAGCATAACATAACGCAATGAGGTTGTAACCTAACCAAAAGATGATTACACTGCTGTAGAATAAGGACCATCCATATTTACTATAGATAAATTTTATTAATGCTAAGACGGATAATAGTAATAAAACTAAGTGAGGAATAATGAAGCGTAGCTTTGTTGTATGATTCGATGTTTTCTTTTTATTAGTAACTTTAAATTTTCTTTGATGAATACCAATAGTTTCTAAGAGTACAGGGAATACTAGATAAGGAGCTAATATTGTATCAATAATCTGTGACCAGCGCTGACTTCGTATATGTGAGCTAAGATAGCGCATCGACAGGTTATATAAGATAAACGATGGAATCCAAAAGATAACAAGTTCGATAAAATCACATTCTACTAACTGAAAACCAAATAAGGCAAATAGGATAGGCGAAAGGATAAAGATAAATCGATTGAAGAAAGACCACCAGTATAAAAAGGCATTTAAGTAAGATATGTTAGCTCTGATAGGTAATTTCTTTGTGAAAATCGCATTTGTATTCTGGATACTTTGAATTACTCCCTGTGCCCAGCGTACTCTTTGTTTAATCATACTAGGAATCGTTGTTGTGGATAGCCCAGCAGCCAATACTTTAGAAGTAGAGTAGGTAATATATCCTGCTTTTTGAATACGAATACTGGTTTCAAAATCTTCTGTTATAGTATCATAAGGAAATCCGCCAATTTCTTCCATAGCGCATCTTGCGATTACTGTATTGCTTCCTGTATAAGCAACAGAATTGGTTACATTTCTCAAGGTGTTGATTTCCTTGGAAAAGAAATCCTGTTCATTAGGAATACTATTTTGTGCATATAGATTAAATTGGAATAAGTCCTGATTATAGAAACTTTGTGGTGTCTGAATTAGACCAATCTTAAAGTTAGGATCAATTTCTTCTTCCTTGCGAATACGATAAGTTCCATCACTTTCTTTTTTATATTTAGGTAAGAGAAAATATGGAACTGTTTCCATTAAAAAAGTTCTTTGAGGAATCATATCTGCATCAAAGGTCGCAATTAAAGGTGAATTTGTATGTTTCAAAGCATTATTCAGGTTTCCTGATTTCGCATGCTTATTATCTGCTAGACCAAGATATCCTACTGATAGCTTTTTCGCAAGTTCTTTAACTTCAGCACGATTACCGTCGTCACATAAGTAAATATGAACTTTACTTTTATCAGGATATTCCATATACGTACAGGCGTTAACTGTAGTATATAGGAGTTCAACTGGTTCATTATGCGTCGCAATAAAGACATCAACATCAGGATATGCATCATCTGGTATTGTTGGGAAATCTAATATTGCACGTTTGTTTTTCATTTTATTGTAGTAAAGTTCGAATGTTGTGAAGGTTGTGGTAATTTCCGCTAATAATAAAAGCACACCAAATATAATATTCCATAATCCCTCATGTATAGGAAGGGTAAATAGCGTTCTCCATACTAGATAAATTGTTGTGAATATAAACGTTAATATAAAGAGAATATTACGTTTTCTATCATCAGTCATGCTACCCCTCCTTCGTGTTAAAAACCCATCGCTTTTGAGCCTGATAAGAAAGAATAGATAAAAGGGTATCTATCAGAATCTTAGCGCTGGATCTAGGAAAGCCAAATGTATAGAATATGCTTACGAATCCTGCAGATAAAAACATAATGATGAAGCATAGAGCTAGATATTTAATAAAAGAATGTTTTCGTTGGGAAGAATGAAAGACAACATTTTTATTAATGAGGAAATTACATATCATTGAAATAATTCTTGCTAGTACAGTAGAAAGAAGAATTACTGAATATATTTCCTGAAATACATCATCAAATACTCTTAGAAAAAACATAAAGGCTAAGAAATCAATGATAAAACAAACTACAGCTGAAGATATAAATAGTGATATTGTTTTAAAGAATAAACCTAATATTTTTAGACTATCTTGTACAGGTTTAAAATGTGTTCCTTTATTGCCATTGTTATAAATTGTTTTTATAGGAATAAAAGATAGTGGGAGTTTTTTATGACACCAGTGAATCAGTACCTGTGATTCATATTCAAATCGTTCTCCAGAACATTGAAGCATTTCATCTAGATATTGAGCACCAAAAGCTCGAAGTCCTGTCTGTGTATCTGGAATCCAGCGAAAGCAGAAGATAGAAAATAATAAAGATGAGAATCGATTACCAATCCATGATTTTATAGGAACATGGGAAAAACTAAAGTTTCGCTCTCCTAAAATCAATTGATTAGGATTCTGAAGTAATTCCTCACTAATGTGTTTTACATCTTCTATCTGATGTTGTCCATCAGAATCTAAACAAACGATTCCTTTGATATCTTTTAAGTTATCTTTTATATATTGATAAGCTGTTTTTAATGCAGCCCCTTTTCCTTTATTGATTTCATGTGTTAAAACTGTACAATTATCAAATTGATTAATTTTATGAAAAATAGATTGATAATTCTTTCCTGAACCATCATCTATGATTATTATATGTTGAATATTCAAAGAAGAAAGTTCTTGAATATAGGGGATTAATTGCCATTCTGGTTGCAGAGATGGAATTAAAAAACATAGATTTTTCATGCTTATTACCTCCTAAATCACCTTATTTTATAACAAAACCGAGAAAAAAGGTATAGTTAAATGCAATTTTTTCATAAAATTATTATTTTTTTATTTTACAAGATATTAGTGTGACAATTAGTAGAAAATTGGTAGCGTTTTAGTAACATATTAGTCACACTTGATATTTTATGACAAAGAGCATAAAAATATGAATGAAAGAAATATTGTTTATTTTCATTGTTTCAAAATAATTTACAAAATATTTCAGAAAAGTGTTGACAAATGATTTCATAGTACGTATACTGTAGATAAATAAAACGCTATGATAAGAAATAGTAAACATAAACCGGTATGCAGAGAGTTCCTGGTAGCTGAAAAAGGAATATACAAGGTATGTTGAACACATCTTTGAGCTGCAGTTGTGAAATCAGTAGCTTCTGCCGGTATACACCGTTATATGTTAAGAGTAACTTACTCGCTGAGGTCAGTGATCGCAAGACACTGATAAAATTGAGGTGGAACCACGTAAGCACAAGCTTTCGTCCTCTGGAGAAATCCATGAGAACGAAGGCTTTTTTCTTTATCAGAGCTAGAAAAGAGGGAGATTTATGAAAAAGATTAAAATGTTAATGTTAGCACTATGCTGTACACTCACCCTGGCCGCTTGCGGATCAGAAACATCTAATGAAGAATCTAAAGAAGTATTGACAATTGGGATTGACAATACCTTCGCGCCAATGGGATTTTTACAAGATGGAGAATTAGTTGGTTTTGATGTAGAATTAGCAAGAGCTGTTGCGGAAAAAATTGGTGTAGAAGTAGAATTCCAAAATATTGATTGGGATTTAAAAGAAACAGAATTAGACGCTGGAAATATTGATTTAATATGGAATGGATATTCTATTACTGAAAAACGTAAGGAGCAGGTTCTATTCTCTGATGCCTACATGGAAAACAAACAATTAATTATTACTACTGATCAGACTGGAATACAAAGTAAAGAAGATTTGAAAGGAAAAACTGTCTCTGTTCAAAAAAATTCAAGTGCATATGATGCGGTTATGCAGGATACAGCATTTGTGGAAAGTTTAGATGGTGGAAAATTAACACAATTTGATACGAATAATGATTGTTTTATGGATCTGGAATCAGGTAGAAGTGATGCGATTGTTGTGGATGAAACATTAGCTCGTTATTATATGAAACAACAAGACAACGGTATAAATTATGTAGTACTAGATGAAGATTTTGGAAAAGAAGAATATGCAGTAGGTATGCGTAAAGATGATACAGAATTATGCAATAAAATAAATACAGCATTAAAGGAACTAAAAGAAGACGGTACATTTGATACAATCAAAGACAAATGGTTTAAATAACGTATGGAATTCTTTATAAGTCTATTACCTGCGTTTATCGAAGGTTTAAAAATCACCTTATTCTTTTGGGTTGTCACCTTATTTGGTTCCTTTATTTTATCTCTTCCTATAGTGTATCTTCGTTTATCAAGAAATAAAGTTATTTCTTCTATACTTCGCTTTTATATCTATATCATGCGAGGAACGCCATTACTTCTTCAGTTAATGTTTGTTTATTTTGGACTTCCTTATATTGGAATCCGTATGGATCGTACAACAGCTGCTATCTTTGCCTTTATCTTAAACTATACTGCTTATTTTACAGAGATATTAAGAGGTGGAATTCAATCCATTGATGAAGGTCAAAAAGAGGCCGCAAAAATTTTAGGTTATTCAAATACCTATACTTTCCTCAAGATTCTATTGCCACAGGCATTACGCAACTGTATTCCGTCTTTTATTAATGAAAGTCTTACATTATTAAAAGATACTTGTTTAGTATCTATCTTAGGTATTGATGAATTATTACGTTATGCCAAGATTGCGGCAGGAACATATGCAACAAGCTTACCGTTTATTTATGTTGGAATCATCTATCTGATTTTAAATATGCCTATATCCAGAGGTTTAAATTATGTGGAAAAAAGATTGAATTACTATAAATAGAGGTGTCGTTATGAAAATTCAAATAAAAAACTTATGTAAATCATTTAAAGACAATCAGGTTCTCAACAATGTTAGTTTAGATATAGATGATCAGGAAATTGTCGTATTGATGGGACTAAGCGGAAGTGGAAAAACAACACTTTTAAGATGTCTTTGTGATTTAGAAACCGCCGATAGCGGAGAAATTATAATAAATGGCACTTATTTATTAAAAGAGGAGAATGGAAAAAGTATGTATGCCGATAAGGAAACAAAAAAGAAACTTCGTAAAGAAGTAGGAATGGTGTTTCAAAATTATCAGTTATTTCCTCATCGAACCGTATTGCAAAACTTAATTGATGCCCCCATTTACCATAAATTAATGACAAAAGAAGAGGCAAAACAAAAAGCAGAGGAGTTATTAGAATTTTTACAGATTAAAGATAAAGCAGGTGCTTATCCTTCCACATTAAGTGGTGGACAGAAACAGCGTGTCGCAATCGCAAGAGCCTGTATGCTGCAACCATCACTCTTATGCTTTGATGAGCCTACTAGTGCATTAGATGCAGAATCTATTTCTTTAGTTACTTCCATCATACAAAATCTTAGCAAGGAAATGTCAATTTTAATTATTACTCATGATGAAACTTTTGCGAAAACAGTAGGTACTAGAATTATAAGAATTACAGATATTAACCAGGCAAAGGCAGGATAATCCTGTCTTTATTTAATTGAAAATCTAAGCATAAAGTAGGATAATATAAAAGGTGATAAAAAATGAAAATTAGAAAAGCAATAGAAAAAGATATTCCTAAAATTAGTGATTTATTATCTCAGGTATTGGAAATACATGCGCAAATTCGTCCAGATATATTTATTCCCGGCACAACAAAGTATACACATGATGAATTAGCAGAAATGTTTAAAGATGATAAAAAACCTATCTTTGTTGCGGTAAATGAAGAAGATGAAGTCATTGGTTATGCGTTTTGTGTCTTAAAGGAACAACCCTTCTCCAACAACATGATTCCTTTTCAATCCATGTATATTGATGATTTATGTGTAGATAAAAATGCAAGAGGAATGCATATAGGACAAGCTTTATTTGAATATGTAAAGCAGGAAGCTAGGGAAAGAGGTTGTTATGAAATAACACTCAATGTATGGGAAGGCAATGATTCCGCTAAATATTTCTATGAAAAAATGGGGTTAACTCCTCAAAAAACACAGATGGAATATACATTAAAATAAGGAATATGTTATGAAAGAAGTAAAATTTAAAAGAATCAAGGCAGAATTTATAGGATTTGGCGGAATTAAAGGTAATAAATATGAATTTAAAGGAATTGAAGAAATTGTTCAAAAGGCTATAAAGAAAGGCTGGACTTATATAGGCTATGTTCCCATTTGCACAAGAGGAGATGGAGGGGAAGAAACCATATCCCTCATGTTTGAAAGAGAAATAACAGAATGAGTGATTAGGAGATGTTAAAGTGAAGGAAGCTATTCAAAAAGAGAAAATTAGAATTTATGCAGAGGATTTACTACAGCCGGAAGAAGTAGAAAACATAGAACTATATACTTCCATTAATGAAGATGCTGGTGAATTTGATGCATGGTTATTAGAAACAGATACAGGAAATGAATATTGGGTATTTGAAGGCACATATCCAGCAAATATAGTAAAGAAAAGTGGAATTTATACTGACATTAAAAGAGCATTTGAAGCTTATATTGATATGGCAAATCAAGAAGAACTACAGGTAATGGATCGTAACTTATATTTATAAAAATAACTTTTAGATAAAAACCTATCCCTAATGTAATTGTAAGGATAGGCTTTTTATCTATGCATCAAAGAATTTTCTTTTATGAGGGAGATCTAGTTCATCATCATCTTCTTCATCAATTCCATATTTAAATAGATAATCTTTAATTGTTTCATAAAACTCACTTAATTCATCTTCATCCATATTCTCTAACATATGACAGAATTCTTCTTCGTTCATTTCTGATAATGTATTTAAAAATTCATAATCTTCTTGTATGTTATATAATATTTCTTCCTGAGCTTTGGAGATGAAATCTTCTATTCGTATTTCAATTCCTAAATCTTCACATACTCCACTTAATATCTGAGCCATATTATCGTTATTGACTACTATGGTTTGCATACAGCCGTTAGCTTCAATATAATCACAAAGAATAGAGATGACGCAGTGACAAACATTTTTATATGATAAGTAAGCTGATTCATCTAATAGTTCTTTCTCTTGGCTTGAGAATGTTTCAAATGTCAAGTAAAGAGGAATATGTGAATCGTTTATATTTTTTGGATTTAGATCTGATATTAAATCAATATAAATTATTGAATTCTTTGATTGTTTTTGAGTAAGCTTTTCCACATCCGCTTTAGATATATGAATCGTTATAATTTCTTGAACCATATATTTTATCGGATAAGATATCTTCAATTGATTCTTAGAATCCCATTCTCCTAAAAGGACATGTCCATCATTATATTCCGGTAATTCTGAATAACTGCTGGCATTCAATATGGAAGTGAAATTATTTAAATCATTTATGATAGTCTGAGCGTCCTCATCATTAGGGTCATAGGGAAGAGATCCCATTCTTAGAATTTTCACAAAATTAATGTTTTCGCTCTCCCAATCATCATCTGTTAGATCATCAGTATTGAGATGAATAATACTAACTGAATTCATAAATGTATTGGTTGATAAAGCAGGTGCATTTTCAATGCCTCGCATGAATTCAGATTCATTCTCAAAGAGGTAGATATGTATGCAATCTGTTTGTTTATTTATGGAAAGCACTTTCTTTGAAAATGGAGTTTTTGCGATAAGAACACTCATATCTGAAAGTTCTTTCTTATCTAGCTCTTCAAAGAAAGAATCAATTGTGGAATATAATTGCTTATTTTTCTCGTCGCTTAGAGGATAATATAATTCTAATGAAGATATACCATTAAATGCATCTATTACACTTTCTTCATCAAATTTCTCAATCTTGTAATCATATTCAGAGATATTATCGCCTTTCCACTTTAATAATTGAATTGTAGAATTTGGATTATCTATGGTTTTTTCTACTAAAATAAGTACTTCCCAATTAGCTCCATAATCATATGTATAATGAATGCGTAGGGAATCATAAAGATAATCGCTAAGGGCAGAATTAATACTTTTTCTTTGATGATTATATGAAAATAATAAATCATCATCTTCTGCTATTTCATCAGGGATAAATTCTAGATTAAGGGAAGGAATATTGAAATCATATAAATGAGAGCCATCCCAGTCAAACATGCTTTGTATAGCATAATGCAGGTGAAAAAAAGACATGTTTTTAGGAATCCATATACGTCTCCAGATAGGTGGTTTAGTATGTTTCAGTGTAATTTTAAGCTGATAGCCTTCCATACAATCATCTCCTCGTCTATATTTGTATTGTATCATGAAATAACTATTTAAAAAATAATTATTACAAATAAAATATGATAAAAGAATCGTGGAGGAAACTGTCTGTATGGTATTAATACAAGGGAGTCAAGCATACAGACAGTAGAGCATGATTATCATGATCTGGATATAGTATAACGAAATAGAATAAAGAAGGCAAAAGCTAAACTATGTCAAAATATACTTTGAAAGATATTGGTTTAATGGAAAAGAAACAAGAAACGATATGAAATATAGTTCATTGAACATGATCGGTAAATAATTGAGCTTTTTTTGTGCAAATAAAACGCAGTGTATAGAAATTAAGAGTCTGATAATTTATAATATAATTTAAAGAGAAAAAGGAGGAGAAACATGAAAGTATATGTTGCAGGTTCTTTGTTTAATGAAGCAGAAGTGGCTCAGAGAAAAAAAGAGGGAGAAATTCTAAGAAGAGAATTTCCACAGTTAGACATCTTTAATCCTATTGACCAGCCATTTAATGAAAATAAACAATCTTTGCCCACTCCACAGGAAATATATGATGGAGATACAAAAGCAGTAGAAGAATGTGATGTTTTTATTGCGGATCTTACAAATGAAGATGCTGGTGTCATGGTAGAATTAGGTATTGCGATAAAAACAAATACTAAGATTATCATTGGTATTAATAGTGATATTCGTTTACAATCCGCCAATAAATATGATGTGCCTACTTATGGGATGAATCATTATGTGTTAGGTGCAATCTTATCTCATGGTTACTTTGTGAGAAGCTTTGATGAAGCAGTAGAAAAATTAAAAGAATGTTTAAAGTAAGAAAAAGCAGAGGGTCACAGGAGTGATCTTCTGCTTTTACAATTCTTCACGAATAAATAAATGTTTATTAGGGAAAGGAATATTGGATAGTTGTTTTACCATCATACTGATTTGTTTCTTTCCTCTTCCTTGGAGTACAGTTTCCTCATCTACATCTACGTATACAGTTCTTGTTTCCTGATAGAAATACTGCATCATGGAAGATAGGGCTTCTTCTGATGTATAGATGCATTCACTCACAAGAATTTCCTCATCGCTTTCAGTTAGAATCATGTATCCTTTCGCAATATCTTGTTCATAATATACGATTAGTTTTTGATTCCATATAGAGATATAAGGAAGTAATTGTTTTTCATAATAGGCAATGTCTCGCAAGCGATAGCCATTTTTATTCATACAATATGCATTGTATAGAGATAATAATTCTTCTGCTTGTGTGGATTCTTTAAAGTATCCTTTCGATATTTGTGAATATTCTTCTTTTCTTAATTTATAACGGATACGGTAATATTGTTCATGGAATCCAAAGCTTCTATAGATATCCCAGTTATATGCCTGTATCAGAACAAACGGAGTATCTAATTTAGCTAATACATGATTTAAAAGTATTTTCATATAGCCGCATCCTTCATATTCAGGATCTGTTGCGACTCCAACAACAAAAGGTGTTTCTACTGGTTTATCATCTATCATGATAGAAAACCAGCGAAGCTGTAGCATGCAGATTAGTTTCTCTTTCCATGTTAGTACATAACAATTTTCCTTTTGATATAGATTTGAGAAATAAAAATCTGTACTTTCCTTAGTTTCTTCTTCAAAGCGATTAAACCATAATTCTTTAATCTGATTTTTCATTGAATCATCAGCAGTTCGAATTTGTAGAGGTTCATAGCTACATGCAAATTTCTGGATTTTTGTGATTGGCTGCATATCTTTTTTAGCTTTTCTTAATGCAGGAGATCCCATATCATCTTCACGATTGATATATTTAATATCTTCCTCTAATGTTTCAAGAAATAACTTTAAGATTGCGATATATAAGCCACGGATACTACGATTTGCCTTTTCTACATGAATTTGAATCATATCTTTTGCTAAACGAGAAGCAATTATAAAAGCTTCCATTTTACCATCTATGTAAATACAGCCGCCTTCTATTGGAAGGTTATTTTGATTTTCTAAGAAAAAATGAATTCCTTTTTCTTCTACCTTTATGCTTTCCTCTTCTTCTTTTTGTGATTGCCAGAAGGATAAAAATTCATATATTTCTTCTGTTGGACAGTCTTTTAAGTTACGATATTCAAAACGATCCTGATATTGTTTTAGAAATGCATGATAATGGTTTCTTCGTTTCTGCATTTTCTTTCCGGATAAGGACTGTTGTTGGTAACGATCATAAACATAATCTCTAGCATCATAACAATCCCATACTAAAAATTTCATAGGAAATGCTTCCATAAGCCAATCTTTAAATTCTTTAGTCATAGAGTGAATTTCAAAATCAATCTGAATTTTAGAAGAATATTCCTGTATGGCTTTTACTGCTTCTTTTCGATCTTCCTTCTTACAAAAAGGCATTATCCAGATTGGACTTCTATCTGGTATTGTTATATAAACGATTGCATATTTTGGCGTTGTCTTGAAGTATACTTCATACTTATTTGACCACATCAACATAGTCATAGGATTAGAATTATATTCATGATAATCTGCTAATGCAGTATATGGCTGAAGTCTTTGCCAATTCTTTAAAGTTAATTTTTCCATAGTACCTCACTTATATTCGTATTTATAGGGTAAATCAATATAAATAGTATTCCGATTATATGATAAAGTATATAAAAATTTAGCAATTTATTCAAATTATTAGCTCTTGGTTATTTAAATTATAGCATATAAAATAGCTTTACGTTCTATTCAGTTTTCTTGTAAAATAAAGCTAGCAATAAATCATAAGGAAGGTGAATTTATGGAAGTAACAATTAGCCAGTCATTAACAGATATTCTTGATAATGTACAGTTAGGAGTCATTGAATATGAAGTAGATGTAGTAACAGATGATGATAATGTAAATTGTTATTTTGAGAAATGCTTAAAGAGCTTAGATAGTCTTGCCGTAGAAGAAATTAGTCATATACAGGCTATTCAGGATACCAGAGAAGCTTATAAGAAATTAGGGAAAAGTCCATCGAAATATCGTAATGCCAGTGAGGCTATGCTTAGAAGAATAGCTAATAAAAAAGGATTATATCGAGTGAATAATGTGGTGGATGTAAATAATATCATGTCAATCACAACAGGGTATTCCATTGGTTCTTACGATATGGATAAATTACAAGGGAATATATATTTTGATAAAGCAGGGGCTTGTACCTATAAGGGGATTGGGAAGGAACTTGTAAATATTGAAAATCTGCCTGTTTTAACTGATGATATCGGTTTTTTTGGAAATCCGACAAGTGATAGTGAGCGTTCTATGGTAAAAGAAGGAAGGCATCAAATCATGACAGTGATTTATTCTTTCAGTAAGGAAGATATAACGGTTGTTGTGGAAAAGTATGTAAAGCTGTTGAAGGAATTGATGGTAGATAGAAGTTTAAGAATAGTAAATACTAAAGTAGTTCATAAGAATAAATAAGATAAAGAAAAGAGGATTATGGTGATTGTTTTATCACTATCATCCTCTTTTATGATTTATTTTGTGTAGTTGCTTAAGATTGCCTGTACTTTTGGAATTACATAGTGACTTTGTCCAATTTCTTTAGTATCATCAATCATTACAGTAACGGCAATATCATCATTAACAGCACATAGCCAGCCAATTTCTTCTTTGCCTTCTTTAACCTGTGCTGTACTAGTTTTTCCACCAGCATTTGTTGGGTTATCACCATAGCTATCCATCGCATCTTTTAGATTTGTAAACATGGTATTTGCGGCATCTGCGGAATATGCATTTTCCACTAAAGTTTTAGTTTTTCCATCTTCATATACAAGATAAGGCTGACGGATACTTCCATCATTCACATAAGCTGTATATAAAGCATTTAAATGAATAGGAGTTAGAAGAAGGTCTCCTTGCCCATATCCTGTTGCGGCTAATTTCTGATCATTGTCTAATTCATCACCATAAGTAGAAGTTGCTAGGGTAAATGGGAAATCAATTTTCTTACCAAACCCGATTTTATCTAGATAAGAAGAGAATGTTTTGGCACCGATCTTATCCGCAATCTGAGCCATTACGATATTATCGGAATATACAATAGCATTATGAAGATTGCTAGGTTCATCATAAGATTGCGTTGTAGTTACATAATTATCTCCCCAGCTAGAATCTTTCTGCCACTTATCCGTTTTCTCAAAAGTTGTATCAGAAGTAATTGTTTTGGAATCTAAGGCAATAGTACCAGTAATCGCTTTAAAAGCAGAACCAGGACAATAAGCAGAGATGTAGCGGTTTAATAATGGATTTAAAGGATTATTATTCAATTCTTCCCATGATTTGCTGTCCATGCCTAATACAAAATCATTTGGATCATAGGCAGGCATACTGACCATAGCTAGCATTTCTCCTGTTTTAGAATCCATAATAACTGCACTTCCTGCATCATCTTTCACTTGTTCATAAGCGATTTTCTGAGCATTCATATCTATTGTTAGTTTTACATCTTTTCCATTCTGAGCTTGTTTTTGCGCAACGGTTGTTTTTTGATTCCCCTTTTCATCTATAATATAGATACTGCATCCATCAGTTGCGCGAAGTGTGCTTTCATATATACTTTCTAATCCGGTTTTTCCAATCATGCTTGTAGAAGTATAGCCTTCTCCTTCATGATTTTTTAAATCTTCTTCCGTAACAGTTTGGATATAGCCTGTTAAATGGGCTGTCATTTCACCATATGGATAAACACGCCCAGTGGTTTGTTGAGCCATGGACCCATCAATGGCATTCCAATCATCTTTGATATCCTGATAAGTATTCTCAGAAATAGATTTTATAGGAACAAACATTCCTTTCTGAACCCAAGAGGCAGATAAGCTCTGCGTTATGCTATCTTTAGAAACATCTAATACTTCTGCCGCTTTAGATATACTATCCTGTTCATCTTTCATACTACCTGCCACAAAACCAACTTGGTAAACTGTTCCCTGTGTAGCTAGATACTCACCATTACGATCCAGTATACTTCCTCTTTCTCCGCTTGTGACATTAACACTTACTTTATCAGAATCTGTTAGATCTGGAAAAATCTGTGTACTATCCCAGACAATTTTTGCTTCTCCATCTTCTTCTTTCACAACTACGCTATTATCAAAAGAAAGTTTTCCCGCGGCACTTTGAAGAGTCATATTATATGTAAACTCTGTACCGGCATCTGTTTTCTTCTCATCGGTAATATCCATTGTGATATTGTTTGCGTCGATTCCTTCATAAATATTTTGAACACGAGTTACGAAATCCTCTTTATTCCAGTTTTGTTTGGAATCGCTGCTAATTAAGGAGTACATGTTTTCATATTCTTTCTTATTTATATACTCAACATATTCATTTAATACAGCTTCTTTAGAGTCTTTTCCTAAAAAGAAAAATCCGGCAATCCCGATGACGATGACTGCGGCAATTACTCCAATGATAATCCCTATTTTCTTATCTTTCATAATAGAATCCTCCTACTAACTATATTTATTTTAACATAAGTATTGTTGTGATAATGTGTAAAATTATTAAATTTCGTTCATAATTACTTTAATTTATACATAACCTATGGGACAAATTGCAGAAAGTGAGGAAATATAAGACGAACTAATGAATTTGTCCAATGTTTTTTAAGAGAATAGTGTTAGAATAAATATAAACAAGGGAGGTTATGTATATGTCACAAATAGATCATTGTGATGACACAAAGGTTGATTATGAAAGAGGATTAACATCAAAACAGGCAGAAGAAAATTTGAAGAAATATGGAGAAAATCGATTAGCACAAGAGAAAAAAAGAACAAATATTCAACGCTTTATAGAACAGTTTAAAGATGTAATGATTTTAATTCTGATCTTAGCGGCGATTATTTCTTTTATTACAGCAAGTGCTGGTGATGATCCAACTGAGTATTTTGAACCATTTTTAATTTTACTCATTGTAGTTTTAAATGCCATCCTTGGTGTTATGCAGGAGAGTAAAGCTGAAAAAGCTATGGAGGCATTAAAGGATTTATCTGCACCACATGCTCGTGTTATTCGAGATGGGAAGGAACAGGTTATTGATGCGACACAATTAACTGTAAATGATATTATCAAAGTAGAAGCGGGAGACTTTGTTCCTGCAGATGCAAGATTAATAGAAAGCTTTAGCTTGAAATGTGAAGAATCCGCATTAACAGGAGAATCCGTGCCATCTGAAAAGGACGCAAAAGCGGTTGTAGAAGAAAATGCCCCTATTGGTGATAGAAGTAATATGATATTTTCTGGATGTAGTGTTACTTATGGAACAGGGAAGGCAATTGTTACGGCAGTTGGTATGCAGACAGAAATGGGTAAAATTGCAGGATTGTTAAGTAATGAATCTTCTACACAGACACCACTTCAAAAGAAACTAGCTCAGTTAGGGAAATATTTAGGAATTCTAGCCATATTAGCTTGTGCTATTATATTCGTAGTTGGTTTACTAAATGGTATTCCTGTATTGGAAATCTTTATGACTGCTGTTTCTCTTGCAGTTTCTGCTATACCAGAAGGATTGCCAGCAATTGTGACAATTGTATTATCCATCGGTGTTCAGCGTATGGTTAAGAAAAATGCGATTATCCGCCGTTTGCCTGCAGTTGAAACACTTGGTGGAGCCTCTGTTATCTGTTCTGATAAAACAGGAACATTAACACAGAATCGTATGACATTAGTGAAAGCATATTTAGATGAAGGCAATCAGATAGAAACAATTTCTGATCAGAATAGTGAAGCAATACGTAACCTTTTAATGATGGGAACTCTATGCAGTGATGGTTCTATTTCTATCGAAAATGAACAAGTACAGCACATAGGTGACCCAACAGAAACCTCTATAATATATGCTGCATATCGTAATCATATGACAAAGGATCAATTACTAGTGAAGTATCCTCGTATAGGTGAAATACCATTTGATTCTGATCGTAAACTAATGACAAGTATTAATCGAATGAATGGAAAGAATATTGCGATCGTGAAAGGTGCTTTTGATGTCATGATGAACCGCTGTATCAAAGGTAATTTAGAACATGCGAAAGAAATAAATGAACAGATGAGTAAGGAAGCATTACGAGTATTAGCGGTTGGCTATAAAGAATTAGATAAGATACCAGAAACTTTAGTGCCAGAAGAAATTGAATGTGATTTAACCTTCATGGGATTAGTTGGTATGATTGATCCGCCTCGTGAAGAAGCTAAAGCTGCCGTTGCGGTTTGTAAAAAAGCTGGAATTCGACCTGTTATGATTACGGGAGATCATGTTGTGACAGCTAGTGCTATTGCTAAACAATTAGGAATTATGGATGATGACGATTGTGCAGTAACTGGAGTAGAACTAGATGCGATGAGTGAAGAAGAATTAGATGCAAAAGTCGAAAATATTGCAGTATATGCCAGAGTATCTCCTGAAAATAAAATTCGTATAGTAAAAGCTTGGCAGAGAAAAGGAAAAGTTGTTTCTATGACTGGTGATGGTGTAAATGATGCACCGGCATTAAAGGCAGCAGATATTGGCTGTGCTATGGGAATTACCGGTACAGATGTTGCCAAAGGAGCAGCTGACATGACCTTGACAGATGATAACTTTGCGACAATTGTAGATGCTGTACGAGAAGGAAGAGGTATTTATGAAAATATTAAAAAGGTTGTTGGTTTCTTATTAGGAACTAATATTGGAGAAGTACTTCTAGTATTCTTTGCGATGATTTTATGGCATGAAACACCACTATTATCTATGCAATTGTTATGGATCAATCTTGTGACAGATAGTTTACCAGCAATCGCATTAGGTATGGAAGCGGTAGAAGAAGATGTAATGGAACATAAACCAAAACAAAAGGATGAAAGTTTATTTGCTCATGGCTTTGGAGTACGTATCGTATTACAAGGTATTATGTTCGCTATCCTTTCTTTAATCGCTTATCGTGTTGGTGCAGATTATACAAATGATCCTGCTGGCGGACAAACACTAGCATTTATCGTATTAGCTTTATCACAGATTATACAGGCATTTAATATGCGTTCAGAACATTCATTGTTTGTTATTAAACCATTCTCTAATCATAAGTTAAATGGGGCTGCTTTAATATCAGTAGTATTAGTAGTATTAGTTGTCTTCACACCGGTTAGAACATTATTTGGTATGGTGACTCTTCCAATTAATCTTTATGTACTTGCTCTTGTGTTAATATTAATTCCAGTTCTTGTTATGGAATTTTCAAAGAAATTTGGTTTGATCAAACATCATAAATAATGATACATAATAGTTTAAGAAGTCATGCATAACGCGTGATTTCTTTTTTTTAATAATTCTTTAACATTTCATAAGTAATTCAGAAACATGGACAGGTTAGAATATGGATGTAAACTCAAAGGAGGAATATATTATGGCAAAATCTAAATTCGTAAAGGTAAATGAAAAAATTGCAGAAAATGTTGTGGAAGGATACAAAAAAATAGAAGATGGTGTAGTTGGTGGCTATAAGAAGATAGAAGATAGTGTGGTAGGCGGATTCACAAAAATAAATGATAAATTTGTAGATAGGTATTTAGTTAAGGATGGAGAATCTTTAGAAGAGGCAAAAGCTCGTCTAGCAAAGATACAAGAAAAAAGAAATGAATTTAAGCATTAAATCAATGCACATTTTATAGAGAAAGTATTCATTTGGTGGATAAAATGCAGAGATTAAAGAATATATTGAGAAAAATATTTTTCTTGCCACCATGGCTAACCATTTTAATAGCTGTGCCTTCGTTCATTTTTGTATTTGTTATGCTAGGATCTGGAAAAAATCAAACGGTTCTTACTTATATATCTTATGTTGCATCTGCCTATGCATTGATCATAACAGTGACTGGTTTATTTGATGTAACAGATATGGTACAGAATAAATTCAATAACATGTTTATAGTACAAAAACTATCTAGTATTCCAATTGTAGCCAGATATAGGAATGATCATGTATTTCGTACAGAGATATCATTATATGGCGGGTTATTTATTAATTTACTATATGTAGTAATTAAGCTTGTTTCAGGGATATATTACCATTCTCTATGGTTTATCGCTCTTTCCGCCTACTATGTTGTTCTCTCCATTATTCGTTTTTTATTGTTACATCATGTACAGCGCAATCCTATAGGGAAAGAATATTATTCGGAGCTTAAACGTTATCGTTTCTGTGGAGGAATGTTACTGATAATGAACCTGGCACTTTGTGTGATCGTTACATTGGTTGTGATGGAAAATCAGGGATTTGCATATGGTGGATATCTGATTTATGCTATGGCTTTATATGCATTTTATACAATGATAACTTCCATTATCAATGTGATTAAGTTTAGAAAATACAATAGTCCGGTTTTATCTGCCGCAAAAATTATTAACTTAACTGCTGCATTAGTGTCTATGCTTTCATTGGAAACCGCAATGCTTTCGCAGTTTAATAGTAAAGGACCTATGTTTAGACGTATGATGACAGCAACTACTGGTTTTACTGTATGTGTTTTTGTGTTAGGTATGGCACTCTTTATGATTCATCGATCAAATAAAGAGTTGAAAAAAGCAGTATAAATTATTTGGATAAAAGAAAAAAAAGGAGGAATTTTATATGAGTGATAAACAGGAATTTAATTATACATATTCATCAAAAGAACAAGAAGAACTTAAGAAAATTCGTAATAAATATATACCAAAAGAAGAAGATAAGATGGATCAACTGCGAAAATTAGATGAAAGTACAACAAGACCTGGAACGATAATTTCATTAATTGTAGGGATTGTCAGTTCTTTAATTCTTGGTGTTGGAATGTGTTGTACAATGATATGGGCAGATACGTTATTTGTACCGGGAATTATTATTGGAGTAATCGGTATTATAGGAATTCTGATTGCTTATCCATTATATATGCGTATTACGGATAAACAGAGAAAGAAACTTGCACCGGAAATTTTAAAAATGACAAATGAACTAATGCATTAGATTATTAGGAAGATTGTACGAAGCTGCAGTCTTCCTTTTTTCTTATCTGATGAATAAATTTGTAATTTTAATAATTCATAAACAAAAGAAATACATTTCAGAAATATTGTTGTAGGAAAATATAGACAATGAAATAGGCGAAGTCTAAAGACCTCGCCCCTTCCCGAACCGTACGGGCACCT
>OLQY01000382.1_pt1 | contig 54125 bp, 47 predicted proteins | sample 1672851 | NCBI WGS metagenome assembly OLQY01 (sample SAMEA3136730, study PRJEB25190) | human gut metagenome
CGCGAGCTGGGTTCAGAACGTCGTGAGACAGTTCGGTCCCTATCTGTTGTGGGCGCAGGAGATTTGAGGAGAGCTGTCCTTAGTACGAGAGGACCGGGATGGACCTACCTCTGGTGCACCGGTTGTCGCGCCAGCGGCACAGCCGGGTAGCTAAGTAGGGAAAGGATAAGCGCTGAAAGCATCTAAGCACGAAACCTACTCCAAGATGAGATCTCCCATTCGCAAGAAGTAAGACCTCTTAAAGACGATAAGGTAGATAGGCCGGAGATGGAAGTGTAGCGATACACGGAGTTGACCGGTACTAATCGGTCGAGGACTTAATCAGAGATGTCTTGAGCATGTTGTTTAGTTTTGAGGGAGCGATCCTTCAAAAGAATGATCCGGTGACGATAGCGAAGTGGAACCACCTGAACTCATACCGAACTCAGAAGTTAAGCACTTCAGCGGCGACAATAGTTGGGCCTGCCCCTGCCAAGATAGCACGTTGCCGGGTCCTTTTTTTATTTTCTTAAGATTTTCTTAAACTCATGTCTGTGAACTTGAGTTTTTTTTTTGTTATGCTAAAATATGCTTCATATAAGGAGAATTATGCATAAATATATACGAATTATTAAATCAAAGCCTTTTTTTATCGCTATGGCTTTTTTGATTCAATTATGGTTGTTTGCCTTTTTGATCACATGGCTATCCCGACGATTCTTTGGCTTTTATCTATTATTAGTTATTTTAAGTTTCTTTGTTAGTGTTCAGGTAATTAATCGTGATTCTGATTCATCAAGCAAGCTCTTGTGGGTCTTAGTAATCATGTTCATGCCGGTTTTTGGCGGATTGTTGTATGTTCTATTTGGAGCCAGAAAGATTCCAAAAGCTTTGATGATCAAAGATAGACAGGCAAATCGAGATTATCAACGTTATGCCAAACAAAGCATACAGGTCATGCAGAATGTAAAAAATGACTTTGTTTTGGATAAAATGGTTACTTTGGCATGGTCAAATGGCTATTTTCCTGTGTATGATCATTGTCATGTAACTTACTTTCCTTCCGGAGAAACACAGTATCAGGCATTTTTAGAAGCTTTATCCCAAGCTAAGATCTATATCTTTATGGAGTTTTTTATTATCAATAAAAGTGTAATGTGGGATACGATCTTACAGATTTTAATGGATAAGGCCAGTGAAGGTGTTGATGTACGATTGATCTATGATGATTTTGGTACGATTACCTATCTTCCGGCTCATTATGATCGATGGTTGAATGAACGTGGTGTAAAGACACATCGATTTAATCCTATGAAGGCTCAAATTGCGATGCAGATGAATAATCGCGATCATCGCAAAATTTTAGTTGTTGATGGAAAGGTTGCTTTTACCGGTGGTTGTAACATATCCGATGAATATATCAATACCAGAGAACGATTTGGACATTGGAAGGACATGGGAGTTTGTATCAAGGGAGCTGCCGTTGAAACTTTTACGGTTTCTTTTCTACAAATATGGAATTATCAGGCCCAGGAACCAACACCGTATGCTCCATTCGTGCTTTCTAAAGATTTACAGATTACTTATAATGATCCAGGTTATGTCATACCTTTTAGTGATTCGCCAACAGATGAAAATTATACCGGAAAGTATATGCAGCTAAACCTTTTGAATACATCTTGTGATTATTTCTGGATTTCTACACCGTATTTGATTTTGGATGATGAAATGGTTTCCAGCTTACAGCTTGCGGTTAGTAATGGTGTGGATGTTCGCATTATCGTACCGGCCATTCCGGATAAAAAAATGGTCTATCAGGTCACAAAGGCAAACTATGATGCCTTGATCAAAAAAGGGGTCAAGATCTATGAATATACACCGGGCTTTATTCATGGAAAAGTAGCTGTCAGTGATGATCGAAGTGCTTTGGTAGGTACGGTAAATATGGATTTCCGTTCTTATTATCTTCATTATGAGTGCGGAATCTATATGCGTGATACACTTTGTATTCAAGATATAAAGAAAGATTTTGAAGAAATTTTTAAAGTATCGCATGAAGTAACCCTGCAAGAATGTGAGAATGTGAACTTCTTTGTTCGAGAATTTAGAAAGATCTTAAAAATATTTGGTCCGATGTTATAGAAAAGATGGAAGGATCACAAATTTGTTGTGGTTTCCATCTTTTTATTTTTTTAAGCAGAAAAAAAGATACAGTTGTAAGGACTGTATCTCATGCTTCTATAACATTTTTTTAGGATCGACGTAACGATCAAATTCTTCTTCACTTAGATAGCCAAGATGTAAGATTGCTTCTTTTAAAGAACAGTTGTGATGATATGCATATTGGCTTGCTTTTCCTGCTTTTTCATATCCGATTACCGGGTTTAGACATGTCACCAACATCAAAGAATGATGAAGGTTTTCATCCATTGTCTTTTGATCAGCCTTTAAGCCGACAAGACAGCGCTTTGTAAAAGAATCGATCGCATCACTGAGTAATTGAAGGCTTTGATCTAAGTTATAGGCGATGACCGGCATAAAAACATTGAGTTCGAAGTTTCCCTGACTAGCGGCAATGCCAACTGTAGTATCGTTTCCCATGACTTGTACGGCGACCATCGTTAAAGCCTCACATTGTGTTGGATTGACTTTACCGGGCATAATCGAACTTCCTGGTTCATTGCTTGGAATTTCAATTTCATGTATGCCACATCGTGGACCGGAAGCCAGCCAGCGAATGTCATTGGCAATCTTCATGCAGTTGCATGCCAACCCTTTCAATGCTCCGGACAACATCACACAGGCATCTTTACTGGTCAGTGCATGAAATTTATTGGGATCCGGCTTAAAATCAATGCCGGTCTTTTCATTTAAAATCGCACAAATCTTTTCATCGAAATCTTTTGGACAGTTGATTCCGGTTCCAACTGCTGTTGCGCCGATGGCCAGTTCATCCACAAATGGCAGACATTCTTGAATTTGACGCATGCTGTGTTCGATCATGGAACGATAGCCGCTAAGCTCCTGTGAAAAATAGAGTGGTGTTGCATCTTGTAAGTGGGTACGTCCGATCTTGATAATCCCTTCATTTTCTTTTTCCAGTTTTTGAAGCTGATCAACCATTTTTTGACAGGCAGGCAAGAGTTCCTCTCTTGTCTTTTGTGCCAGCATCATATGTAGTGCCGTTGGGAAGGTATCGTTGCTGCTTTGTGAACAGTTGACGGTGTCGTTAGGATGCAGGATCGTGGCATGAGCCCAAAGATTCCCCAGAGTGGTAATCACTTCATTAAAATTCATATTGGTCTGGGTACCGCTGCCGGTTTGCCAAATATGTAATGGAAACTGATCCAAATATTGGTCTTCCTGAATTTGTTGGCATACGTGGCAAATGGCATCGCATTGTTCCTGGGTGATCTTTCCATAGGAAGCATTAGCCTTGGCACAAGCCTCCTTTAACAAGCTAAATGCATACAACAAGCTTTTTGGCATGGTTTCCTTTCCAATCGGGAAGTTTTCCAGACTGCGCTGCGTTTGACTTTTCCAGTATTTATCGGCGGGTACTTTTACTTTCCCCAGTACATCTTCTTCAATTCTGTATTCTGACATAATAGGACCTCCAATACAGTAAGTGTAACATTTTTTTTAGGTGGGTTCTATGTTAAAATGGGTGTGGTCTTAAAGTGAAAAGGAAGAGATAGTATGCGAATGGAACGAGACTACGAGGCATATTTTGACGACTATAATTGTTTGAAAGTCTATATGTCAAAAAACTTTTTTAACGGATCTTCCCGTATTTTTCATTTAAAGGATTCCTGTGATCGTATCATTCATTTAAATATTGATCATAAACAGGATCTTTTAAACGGTTATACCAAATATGTATTGTCCTTAAAAGAACCGTTGATCATGGGAGAAGAATATGTCGTTTATGATGAACATTGTCAAAAAACGATCTGTCAGTATTCTCATATCGTCAAAACGATTCGATTTAATCAGGAATATGAAGTAAAAGATATTGATCTTGGCTGTTTTTACACTAAGGAGTGTACTGTATTTCGTTTATGGTCCCCGGTAGCGTATCAAATTTTGTTGCGACTGGATGATCATGGACAAAAATCAACGATTGAAATGGAGCGTAAAGAAAAAGGGATTTTTGAGACCACAGTATCGAAAGACCTTTTAAATGCACACTATACATTTATGGTGCGAGCTAACGGAACCTGGAAAGAAACGGTGGATCCGTACAATTCTTTCTGTGGTCCCAATACGCAATATAGTGTTGTGCAATCCATTGAAAATGTAAAGCTTCCTAAAAAGGTGAAAGTGCCTTTGATGCGATCGAATACAGATGCGATCATTTATGAAGCCAGTATTCGTGATATGACATCCGAACCAGGTATCGGGGTGAAGCATCCACGCAAATTTAAAGGCTTTACCGAGGAAAACATCACGACAAAGTCCATGAGCACGGGCTTTAGCTATATTCGATCTTTGGGAGTAAGCCACATTCAGCTTTTGCCGGTGTTTGATTTTGGCAGTGTGGATGAGGTCTATACAGATATATTCTACAATTGGGGCTATGATCCGGTCCATCACCGGGCCCTGGAAGGCAGTTATTCGACCGATTGTGCCGATGCGACCAAACGAATTGAAGAGCTGGCTCATTTAGTACAGGATTGTCATCAGGCGGGCTTAAAGGTGAATCTGGATTTAGTCTTTAATCACGTATATACCAAAGAAAAGTACCCGTTGGAAATTCTGGTTCCCAACTATTATTTTTTGATGGATACGGAAGGAGAGTTCAGTAACGGCTCTTTTTGTGGAAATGATATTGATACGCAACCACCGATGTCACGCAAATATTTTGTAGATACATGTCTTCGTATCGTAGAGTGGTTTGATGTGGATGGTTTTCGTTTTGATTTGATGGGAATTTTAGATTATAACTTAATGAATGAAATTGCCGAGAAGTGCAGGGCACTGAAGCCGGATTTTATGATCTATGGAGAAGGCTGGAATATGCCAAGCTTTGTGCCGGAGCATCTAAGAGCTTCGATGTTGAATCAGGCGCATATGCCATTGATTGGTCATTTCAGTGATCGTTTTCGGGAAACATGTCGCGGTTCCAATGGAGATTTGGAGATTTGTGGTTATTCCAATGGCTATACCGGACTCTTGAATTCTATGCAACAATGTTTGGGTGGCGGTTGCCTGGATCATCTTTTTGATTCGCCGCAAAAAGCTATCAATTATGTGGAGTGCCATGACAACCATACGCTGTGGGATAAGAACAGTGTGTGTTGTCAACATGAGTCCAGAGGGGTCTTGATGCAGCGACAAACCTTGGCCAATGCATTGGTGATCTTTGCACAGGGAATTCCTTTCCTTCATGCCGGTCAGGAATTTGGCCGCACAAAGTATAATTTAGGAAACAGCTACAATCGCAGCGACCACTATAATCATATCGACTACAACCTGCGCAATAAGCATATGCCGATCGTAGTGGATACCAAGCTGTTGATCAAAATTCGTAAAGAGCATCCATGTTTTCGTCTGGCTACAAAAGAAGAGATCGAAGCCAATGTCAGCTTTGGTGATATCGATGGAAAAGTATTGGTCTATCAGGCAAAGTGTAAAGAGGATGTCTGCCTCTGTTTCTTTAATCCGACTTCGGAACATTTTACATACGATTCGCATCAAAAGCTGTCGATTTTATTTGATAATGGAAATATCAATGCGGCCACGACTTATCGGGTAGGGATCGCTCCGTATTGTGTTGTCGTTTGTACATTGAGTTAAGACGAATTCACTTGACTTGTTCATCATCAAAACATAAAATAGTTTCAATAATGCGTAAAGACAAGAGGAGGAAACCATGGCAAAGTTTTGTAAAGAACCATCCAGAACATTTAGTGAGTATTTATTGATTCCCGGTTATACCGATGAAAACTGTACACCGGATAACGTGAATCTTCGTACGCCGTTAGTAAAGTTTAAAAAAGGAGAAGAACCGGCACTTCATTTAAATATTCCTATGGTATCAGCCATCATGCAGGCCGTCAGCGGTGAAGAAATGGCTTGTGCCTTAGCACGTGAAGGGGGCGTTAGTTTCATCTATGGTTCCCAGTCGATTGAATCACAGGCGGCAATGGTTGCCAAGGTCAAGGCAACAAAATCCGGTTTTACCGGCAGTGATTCCAATATTTCTCCGGAAGCCACTTTAAAAGATGTGATCGAATTAAAGAAGAAAACAGGCCATTCCACTATGGCAGTGACGGAAAATGGCGAAGCGGACGGCAAATTGGTCGGCATCGTAACCAGCCGTGATTATCGTGTCAGCCGTATGGACCTAGATACAAAAGTCAAAGAATTCATGACACCGTTTGATAAGCTGATCGTAGGTAAGGAAGACATTACCTTAAGTGAAGCCAATGATTTGATCTGGGATCATAAATTGAATCAGCTTCCGGTCGTTGATGACAAGCAGCGTTTAAAAGCTTTTGTCTTTCGCAAGGATTATGCATCGCATAAAGAAAATCCCAATGAATTGTTAGATGACCAAAAACGCTATATCGTAGGGGCCGGTATCAATACCCGTGACTATCAGGAACGTGTTCCGGCTCTGGTAAAGGCAGGGGTCGATGTACTTTGTATTGATTCCAGTGAAGGATATTCCTGCTGGCAGGCAAAGACATTACAGTGGATCCGCGATACTTATGGTGATCGTGTTAAAGTCGGTGCCGGAAATGTTGTCGATGAAGAGGGATTCCGCTTTTTAGCCGAAGCCGGAGCGGACTTTATCAAAGTCGGTATCGGTGGAGGTTCCATCTGTATTACCCGTGAACAAAAAGGAATCGGGCGTGGACAGGCCACGGCAACTTTAGAAGTTGCACAGGCCCGTGACAAATACTTTGAAGAAACCGGTGTGTATATTCCAATTTGCTCTGATGGTGGTATCGTACATGATTATCACATTACGTTGGCTTTAGCCTTCGGTGCGGATTTTGTGATGTTGGGACGTTATTTTGCACGCTTTAAGGAAGCGCCGAATAATTTGGTCAGTGTCAATGGAAACTATATGAAAGAATACTGGGGCGAAGGAAGTGCCCGTGCCAGAAACTGGCAGCGTTATGATGTCGGCGGAGAAGGAAAGATGAGCTTTGTCGAAGGAGTTGACTCCTATGTGCCTTATGCGGGAACACTTCATGAAAATGTCGGTTTGACCCTTTCTAAAGTCTCTCATACGATGTGTAACTGTGGATGTCTGACGATTCCTGACTTGCAGAAGAATGCCAAAGTGACTTTGGTTTCCAGCACAAGTATCGTTGAAGGCGGTGCACATGACGTTGTGGTACGTGATGAAAGTTTTGATGCCAAACCACAGTAATATAAGGGCGTAAAGCCCTTTTTTTGTTGTCGGTTGCACTTTCAAAAAGACTCTGTTATAGTGTGACCATGAATAGAGATTTTCAAAATAGTTCGGATTTATTGTTGGATATCAGCATCTTATATAGAAGTACACAAAAGTATTATGATCAAATGCTTCAGAGCATTTCATTGACCTATGCACAGCTCCCGATCTTGATTTTGATTTATGAAAATGAAGGCATTTCTCAGCAGCAGATTGCCCAGGATGGCGGCTATGATAAAGGAACGATTACCAAGCAGGTACAGAAGCTGGAAGAAATGGGATATATTCGGGTACAGCCATCCAAAAAGGATAAACGGGCCAAAGAACTTTATACAACGGCTAAAGCAAGAGGTATCATGAGCAAGGTCTATGCGATCCGTACTTCCTGGTGGCGGCATATCAGTTCTTCCATTCCTAAAGAAGATATGGCAGCTTTCTCCAGCTTTTATAAAAATATGGCGGCTTCCGCCAAGGAATTTGCGAAAGCCGATTTAAATGCGATTTCTTTTTTTGAACATCAGAAGCTTAGCTTTCAAAGCGTTCCGGGCAAGGTTTCAACCATTGTCGCCACAGGGGGCTGTAACTATCGCTGCCCTTGTTGTAATGAATCACATCTGGTTTTTTTAAAAGAGGATTCCATCAGCTATTCTCAGGAAGAAATCTTACAATACGTAAAGAGTCGAAAGGATATGCTGGATTCGATAACAATCACCGGTGGAGAACCTTTGATGCATACAGAGCTTGATCCTTTTTTAAAAAAAGTAAAACAGATGGGATTTTTCATCAATTTGATGACCAATGGTTCGTATTTTGAACATTTAAAAAGCCTGGTCGAACAAAAATTAGTGGATCGAGTTGTCATGCATATTAAAAACGTTCCGGAAAAATATGGGGAAACGATTGGATTGAAAACATATGAGATCCATGAAATTGAAAAATCGATACGTCTTTTAAATACAGAAAAGATAGAAAGCGTATTTGTGATCACACCGGTGCATGAGTTTCATACACCAGAGGATCTGGTTGCGATGGCCAAATGGCTGCAGCCGGCGCCTAGCTTGGAACTGCATATTTTTGAAGAGAAAGAAACGGTTATTCAAAAAGGATATCATGGTTATACCCGAGAAGAATTGAATCAGATAAAAAAAGAGTTAGAATTCTTTATACCTAATGTAAAGATACGATAGGAGGGGTTGTATGCTGAAGGTGGAAAAAAGAGATGGAACCATCGTAGATTTTGCGATTGCCAAGATCGTAAATGCGATTCAAAAAGCGTTTGATTCCTGCAAGATGGCTTATGACCCACAAATCTTTGATCTGTTGGTATTACGTGTCAGTGCGGATGTACAACCAAAGATCAAAAACGATATCGTCTCTGTTGAAGACATACAGGACAGTGTAGAACGTGTGCTTTCTCAGGCCGGTTATACAGAGGTGGCCAAAGCATATATTTTGTATCGTAAACAAAGAGAGAATATTCGTCGCATCGAAAATACGACGCTGGATTATAAGAATATTGTAGATGCCTATCTGGATGATGTGGAACAAGAACAGCTTCAGGATCAGCCTTCATTATATTCTGTCGGTGGTTTGATTCTATCCAATTCCGGTGCCATCACCAGAAATTACTGGTTGAGTGAGGTCTATGATGCCTCGATCAAGGAAGCGCATAACAGCGGCTTGATTCATATTCATGATCTGGATATGTTGACAGGGGATAGTGCCAGCTGGTCTTTGTTGACGTTGATTAGACAGGGGATCACCGGTATGCCAGGTCAGGTACATTCTAAAGCGCCAAAGCATTTGATGACCTTGTGTAATCAGATGGTCAACGTTTTAGGCATCCTGCAAAATGAATGGGCTGGTGCGCAAAGCTTTTCAAGCTTTGATACGTACTTAGCGCCTTATGTGAAAAAAGAAAAGCTTTCACTTTCCGATGTGAAGAAAGCTCTGGAGGCTTTTATATACGGTGTGAATATCCCTTCACGCTGGGGAACGAAAACGCCATTTAGTAACGTGCTTTTTGATATGCAGGTACCGCAGGCTTTAAAGGATATCAAAGCCTGGGTAGGTAACAAACAGATGGATTTTACCTATGGACAATGCCAAAAGGAAATGCATATCATTCAGGAAGCTTTCTTTTCGATTCTACTGGAGGGAGATGCTAAACAAAATGGTTTTCCTTTTCCAATCGTGACAGTCTTGCTGGATAAAAACTTTGATTTTGATGAAAAAAGCTACACAAATCTCTTTCTATGTGCCGGTAAGTACGGGATGCCATACTTTGTAAACGCATCGATGGTTCAAAGAGATCCCAATCGACCACTGGATCAAAAACAATGGAACTACAAGCCGGGCTTTTACAGCTATCCGGAAAACTCAGGAAGCATCGGTACCGTTACGATCAATCTTGTAAGGCTGGCGTGGCTGGCAGAGGATGAAACTGATTTTTTCCGATCATTAGATGAAGTGTTAGCTTTATCTTGTCGTTCTTTACAGATCAAACGCCAAGTTTTGACAAAGCTGTTTCGCAGTGGCTTGTATCCTTATACAGCCTGTTACATCGATAGCTTTGAACATCATTTTTCCACGATTGGAATCGTAGGTATGAATGAAGCCGGTATCAATGCCAAATGGCTTCAAAAAGATATGGGGCATAAAAGCACGCAGGAATTTGCCCGTAAAGTTTTATCGTATATACGAGATGTTTTGATGAAGCAGCAGGAAAATACGCATTGTCTATATAATCTGGAAGCTACACCGGCAGAAAGCGTATCGTATCGCTTTGCGAAAAAAGATCAAGATCTTTATCCTGATATGAAAACAGCCGGTATTGTATCTTATACCAATTCCAGCCAGATGCCTTTGGAAAATGAGGAAGATCTTTTTTCTTCTTTACAGATTCAGGAAACGATTCAGTCGCTGTATAACGGTGGAGTTTCTTTTTCCATACCGATGGCTAAAGGCATGGAAGATACGATCGCTGTTAAAACGCTGGTACAAAGTATCATCAAACATTTTTCTATCTATGATTTTATGTTATCGCCGGTGTATTCGATATGTCCGGATCACGGCTATATCTCCGGCTTAGTCAAACAATGCCCACAATGTGATCAAGAATGTACCGTGTGGGCGCGTATGGCCGGTTATTATCATCCTGTCAATTTTCAAAATGACAAGGTCCGACAGGATTTTATCCGACAACATCCCTATATATTAGAATGAGATGCGTATTGGCACCTCTTCTTTTTTGTAAGCGATAAGGAGGAATAGAATGAAATTGATTTTAAAATATTTAAAACCCTATAAAACCTTAGTGTTATTGAATATTATATCGATCTTTGGATTTGCCTTGGCAGAGTTAGGAATTCCGACATTAATTTCCGACATGATCGATGAAGGTGTCTTACGTCAGGATAGTCAATACTTGTTTCGTACTGGTTTGATCATGGCCTGCATTGCCTTGATTGGGGTATGTGGAACGATCCTTTTAGGCTATTGTTGCGCGAAGATCTCTACCTCGGTGACTCGAGATATTAGAAACGATGTATTCAGGAAAGTACAGACCTTTTCTCATGCGCAAATGAATGAGTTTGGGGTATCGTCTTTGATTACCAGAACAAACAATGATGCGTATCAAATCATGGTCTTTTTAAATGTGATCCTGCGAACGGCTTTACTTACACCGGTAATGTTTTTTGTCAGCTTTACATTGACGATTCAATCCAATCTGCAGCTTTCCATGATCATTGCCTCGACGATACCTTTGATCATTCTGGGGGTTATTCTGGTCGGTCGTTTTTCAGAACCAATCAGTGAAAAACAACAAGGTTCGCTGGATAGACTCAACCGCATCTTTCGTGAAAGTTTAACAGGTATCCGAGTGATCCGTGCCTTTAATAACGATGCTTATGAATCAAAGCGTTTTGATAAGGAAAACCGCTTTTTTATGAATCAGTCCAGAAAACTGTTCAAGCTGATGTCCAGTACGGAACCGATGTTTTTCTTTGTGATGAATCTGGCGGCTTTAGCCATTTATTATGTGGCGGCCGGTATGATCGATGCCAATACCTTACAAGTGGGAAAACTGATTGCCTTTATGGAATACTTGTTTCATGCGATGTTGTCGGTGATGTTGTTTTGTACGGTTTTTATGATGTATCCAAGAGCCAGTGTATCGGCCAGACGAATTCGTGCCGTCTTTGATTCTCAATCCGAGATTACAGAGCAAAACGATGCCTTGCCTTTAGAACAAGTGGATTCTCTGGCATTTGACCATGTGACCTTTGCCTATCCGGATGGGGAAGAAGCGGTATTAAAAGATGTGAGCTTTACTGTAAAAAAGGGAGAAACCATAGCGTTTATTGGTTCGACGGGTTCGGGAAAAAGTACGTTGATTTCCTTAGTGCCGCGCTTTTATGATGTGAGTCAGGGAAGCATTCTTATCAATGGCAAAGATATTCGATTGTATAATCTTTCTTCCCTTCGCGCCTGTATTGGCTATGTGGCGCAAAAAGCAGTGTTATTTCGAGGCAGCATAGAAGAAAATATACGTTTTGGCAATGCCAATGCGAGCCGAGAAGATATTAAAAAGGCCGCCTGCGTAGCACAGGCTTATGATTTTATTATGGAAAAACCGGAACAATTTCAAGAAAAAATCGTTGAAGGGGCTACCAATGTATCCGGTGGACAAAAACAGCGACTTTCCATCGCTCGTGCTTTAGTCAGACATCCGCAGATCTGCATTTATGACGACTCTTTTTCTGCTTTAGATTTTGCGACAGATGCGAAGCTTCGCAAAGCATTAAAACCAGAGATTAAGGATTCGATCATGATGATCGTTGCCCAGCGTGTTTCTACGATCATGAATGCCGATCATATTCTTGTACTGGACGAAGGGAAAACAGTAGGCTATGGAACCCATGAGACATTATTACAGAATTGTCCGGTGTATAAGGAAATTGCCTTATCGCAGCTTAGTGAGGAGGAACTGATCTATGGAAAGTAAAACCATCCAGACAAAAGATTGTCTAAAAGCTCTTCTTCATTTTATGAAACCGTATCGTTTAAAATTGATTGTTGGGATTTTTATGATTGTAATAACTCAGCTTGCCTTTGCCTTAAATCCAACGGTAGAAGGAATGATCACGACCTCTTTGATGAACGATGCGATGGAAATTATGCAAGGGGTACCCGGAGCTCATGTTCATTTTGAAACCATTTTAGGAATCATGTTGCTTTTGTTGGGATTGTATGTGGTCAAGACAGTTTCTCAACTCATCACTGCTTTCTTTTTGACAGATGCGATTCAAATGACGATGCACGATGTACGAAATGCCTTACAAAAAAAGATCCAGCGACTGCCGGTGCGCTATTTCGATGATCATGCCTTTGGAGATATTCTAAGTCGCGTGACCAATGATGTTGATGCCTTAAGCAATGCACTTCAACAAGCATTGACCAGAGTATTCGGTGCCGTTTTGACGTTTATTTTTGTAATTACGATGATGTTGATGATTAATCCGGTTATGACAGCCATCGCTTTGTTGATCATCCCGCTCTCTTTACTAATTACAAAGATTGTTGTCTCACATTCTCAAAAACTTTTTGAACGGCAACAAAACACATTAGGAGAACTCAATGGAACGATCACGGAAATGTATGGCGGGTTTAATGAAATTATCCTCTATGGAAAACAACAAGATGCCATTCACACCTTCCAAGATGTCAATGATAAGATGTGTCAGGCCAGCTTTAAAGCACAATTTGTCTCCAGCCTGATTTCTCCATTGGTTTCTTTGTGTACATATTTAGCTATTGGTGCTGTGGCGGTATTTGGATGTGTACTGGTTATTGAACAAAAGCTGCAGGTAGGAAGTCTGCAGGCCTTTATACGCTATATTTGGCAGATCAATGATCCGCTTTCACAAATTTCACAGCTGTCTTCACAGGTACAGTCTGCTTTTGCGGGTATGCATCGAATTTTCGGTATGTTGGCGGAAGAGGAAGAACCATTAGAAAAAACAGAAGTAAAAGATGTCGATACCATGAAAGGAGATGTGAAATTTGAACACGTCCAGTTTGGTTATGATGAAGACTTATTGATGAAGGATGTCAATATCGATGTCAAGGCCGGACAGATGGTTGCGATTGTCGGCCCAACCGGTGCCGGAAAAACAACATTGATGAATCTGTTATTGCGGTTTTATGATGTAAAAGGCGGCAACATTAAGATCGATGGGGTGGATATCCGTGATTTCAAACGAGAAGATCTAAGATCTTTGTTCTCGCTGGTGTTACAAGATACATGGCTGTTTCATGGAACCATCTATGACAATATTCGTTATGGCCGTCTAAACGCACGAAAGGATGAAGTCATCGAAGCGGCTAAAATGGCCAATGTTCATCATTTTATTCGTACTTTGTCATCTGGGTATGATACCCAGTTAAATGAAGAAGCCAACAATATCTCACAGGGTGAAAAACAGCTTTTAACGATTGCCAGAGCCATCTTAAAAGATCCACAGATATTAATCTTAGATGAGGCAACCAGCTCGGTGGATACTCGTTTGGAAAAAATGTTACAGTCGGCGATGCAAAGAGTGATGAAAAATCGAACCAGTTTTGTCATTGCCCATCGCTTATCGACTATCAAAAACGCTGATCTGATCCTTGTGTTACAACATGGTGACATTGTAGAACAAGGGACACATGAAAGCTTGTTAGAGAAGCAGGGGATTTATGAAAAGCTGTATCATTCCCAGTTTGCCGAACAAGAAACAGCATAGAGTTCAGAATAGGATCTGGACTCTTTTTTACGTTAAGATTTCATAAAGCCTATTGTGAAAAAATACAAAGAACTCTATAATGTAAGAAAAGAAACTTTTTGAAAACGAATGAAAGGGGGTTCTATGAAGCGCTATACAATCAATCATTGCCCACTTTCCACAGTTGAGGCAACTCTGGTTAAAAAAACTGTACATTCTTATCATCCGAATCCTGTAACCAACAGTACGGCTACACCAATCTATGAATTACAGTTCGCCACAGAAAAAGGGTTGCTTACTTTTGAAATTGATGCGTTTGGTTACCAAACCATTCCAAAGGGGACCAAGAGTGTTTTGACCTATCAGGGCTATGAACTAATTTCGTTTAAAGGCTGGTATCCAGTAGAACAGAAATCAGCCTAGTTTTTTAAGTTTTATGGTGTCGTGAAAGTATTCCAAAAATGATTGTTTGATCGAATGCTTTGACAAGGAGCTTATGATTTGTGATGAAACAATGACAAGAGGAGTATGAAGATGCGAAAAGAATGGATAGAAGAATTGATTCAAAAGCTTTTGAATGAACAAAAGACAAATCAAAAGGAGGGTATCTATGCCTGGATGCAGATCGAGGCAGCCTATCAGTCAAACAAGATCGAGGGAAATACCCTGACGCGCAAACAAGTAGCCTCCATCTTTACAAGAGGAGAAATCATACCGGATGATAACACAATTCGTTTAATAGATATCGAAGAAACAACAGGCCATTTTGTGATGTTTGATGAAATGTTGAAGACTTTAAACAATTCGGTTTCTAATAACTTGCTCAAAAAGTATCACCTTTGTTTTCGAAACAGCAGCAGCCAGGATGTACGCAAAGGCTCTTATGCCGGTGAATATCATAAACAAAAGGAACAAGAGGAGCATGAATGTCAAAGAGTTACCCAAAGAATGGATGATCTTATCAATACCTATAATGAAAGAGATACACATTCTTTAGAAAGTTTAGCTCGTTTTCATGCGGCTTATGAAGAAATTATGCCTTTTCAAGGTGGGAACAGTCGTATCGGACGCCTTCTTTTAATCAAAGAGTGCTTACGAAGCAAACAAATTCCTTTTATTGTGCATGCAGCGAATCAGGCCACCTATAAAGATGCCTTAAGGAAAGCACAGGATGAACAATTGGATGAACTGATGGATTTTTTCAAAAAAGAACAAATTAATTTTGAACGAGAAATTGAAAAAATAATATCGAAAGAAAAATAAAGGATATAAACTTGTTTTTATAGGAAAATAGTCTGTAATAAAGAGATCTGTTGGAATAAGCGGGTCTCTTTTTTTGTAAAAAGATCTGTATCTTTTTGAAGTGCTCAAAGAGATGATTTGGATTACAACCAGTTGATTTGGTCTTATGGTTTCTACTAAAAAGTACAAAAGCTAAAAAATGCAGGAAGATCGTTTTGTGGTTGTTCGCTCAAAAACAAAATGGAAGAGGGACAAGCCGTAAATTTGAACGGTGCAAGAGAAACTTGCTTGCGAAATAATTCTGAATTATATAGACTGTGGTTCCGGAGGTATAAAAACTTATGAGTTTTGGAGAACAAATCAAAAACATCAGAAAGAAAGAAAAACTAACACAGGAACAGTTTGCGATCCGACTCAATGTCAGTCGGCAAGCGGTTTCCAATTGGGAGAATAATAAAAATCTTCCGGATATAGGCATGTTAATTCTAATTTCCAATGTGTTTCATATATCACTGGATGCATTGATCAAAGGAGATGATCAAATGAACAACATGACAGAAAAAGTAATTCAGGATGGAAGTGAAACAAAAAAAGCAAGATATAATATGATAACATCAATCATCGGGGGCGTTCTTTTTTTGATAGGTGTGATGTTATTTATTATAAAGGGGCTGTCCGTTGAGTATATCGATGCACAGGGCATACTGCATGAAAACTTTTTCTTGATTCCCTTAGGATTTGCATCGATTTTCTGTGGTCTGATATTATTTATCACCATTGGATGGAGAGTTATTCTGAGTCATTTTAGAACCAAAGAAGGATAAAATCTTTATGAGGAAGGATTCATTTGTAAATCCTTTCTTTTCTTTGTGTGCCCTGCCAATACAAGAGGTTCATTTCTATTTATTTTATCACTTATAGGATTGGGTCGGAGAATATATAAAAGTTGATTTTTATACATCGGAAAGAGTATAGAGTAGTGGAAATGTTAAATATGCGAAGTCAAATGAAATCAATAGTAAACTAACGAATTAAGATAGCATAATTTCAAAATTAGATTGGAGTAATCTAACTAGCGAAGAAGTGTGTGATATGCTAAGCTCAATCTGGTTAATTCATCCATGTAGAGCAAAAATAAAACAGTCAAAACAAGATAATTTGAAAAAGCCTTTATATAAAGCATAAATAAAAAAGAACAGAATATATCTGTCCATTTTTTCCTGATTGGTGCGGGCGAAGGGACTCGAACCCCCACGCCAAAGGCGCCAGATCCTAAGTCTGGTGCGTCTGCCAATTTCGCCACGCCCGCAAGACTGCTTTAATATAATAGCAGAACTTTTTTTAAAAATCAATGCAAAATTGTAGGCTTGTGTTTAGCCTCAATTTGCTCCTGAATATAAGCTTCCAGTTCGTCTAACAATTCATCAGTGAGCTCGATATCTTCAATCATGACAGGTCCATCATGTGTTTTATCCAAAACAAAATGAATTTCGGGTAACGATCTGAATTCTGTTTTACCGAACTGTTTTTCATATTTTTCCAACTGCTCCAAAATGGGTTGGGCAATTTGTTTAATGATCTTTTCGTTTTTCATGCTTTTATTATAACGTAATGTCTTTTCTTTTGACAAGGAATGTGATACTGCCTTTATTTTAAGAACTGTATTTGTTATGATATAGGCACCGGAGGAATGAAATGGAAAAACCGAACAACAAAGTGCAAAAAGAAGAAATTGACGATTTTGTCAAAGCTTTACTGGATAAAAAAACGGATATGGCCATTTACGCCAATCGATCCGATACGATAGATAAAACAAAAGAAAAAAACGAAGATGAAAGAAAAGCAGCTGAACAAACATTATCTTCGGCTTTAGATATGCTTCGAAAAGAAAGAGGACAATCAACCATTGCCGAAGAAGAGCAGCGTTTTTATTATAATCAACTTCAGGAAGAGGATGATGATTTTACAACATCTTCGATCGAAGAGTTAAAAACACAGTCTTTTGATGTCAATACGGTTGCCAAAGCTTTACATGAATACGATCAGGATCAAACAATTCGTACAAAGCTAAAAGTGGATTTAAATAAATCAAATGCCAAAGGTGTACCACACACCACCAGGAAAAAAGAGAAACCGGTCAAGAAAAAACGATCTAAGAAAAAGATTGCCATTATTGCCGGTGTAGTGGTTTTATTTTTGGCATGTTTGGGCGGCTATGCTTATAAGATCTATGTTTGGGATCCGGCACATATTGTAACGGAAGCTATGCAGAAGTCCTATGACAAGCTGGTTAGGTATGCTGATGAATATGGAAGTGATCTTGATAGCGATGCCACTTTAATGTCGGATTCAGAGCGATTTGAACTATTGGATATGGATGAAGATTACGATCGTCTAAACGCAACACAAAAGGAAGAAATCAACGATTATTTTAAAGAGCAGACAGGTAAAACATATACCAGTTTGGTAAAAGAATTACAACAAATGAGAGATGAAATTGGTACGGATCCTAATGGTCCTTATCAAAGAATTACTTCTCTTTTGACAAGCTGGAGTTCTTTAAGCGCTTCTCAACAATACCAGTTATTGGATTTAGAAAGTGCTTATTCACAATTATCGGATAAGCTGCAGGAGCGTATTGATGATATGTCCAAAGCCAATGCCGATATGGGCTTTACGGAACTTCTAGAAAACATTCGCAAGGATAAAGAAGCGGCGGATCAGCAAGCGGCGCAGCAACAACAGGCATTATCTTCTTTACAGGGCCAATTACAATCTTTACAAAACCAACTGGCTTCTTATGAAGAATATGGACAGACATTGCGTACAGAACTTGCGACAGCACAAGCAAATGGGGACTCTGCCAGCATCAGTGAATTGAATTCTGCGATTTCTTCCAATGACCAGACAATCACGCGTCTGGAAGCACAGATTGCCAGTCTTCAATCACAGATTGATAGCGCTCAATAACAAAAAAACTCAACTTATCTGTGTACTTTTTTCAAAAGTATGATATGATAGTTGAGCAATCGCCGACATAGCACAGTTGGTAGTGCAACGCACTCGTAACGCGTAGGTCGCAAGTTCAAGTCTTGCTGTCGGCACCAGTTAGCTTTTAAACAAGGAATGTCTGAATAGAATACATTCCTTGTTTTTTTGTTTTAGAAAAATTGTAATAAGTCTAAATGACGTTTGTGTACTTTTAACTTTCTTATTATTAATTGTCTGATTCTTTTATTACAGGTAAATTTGAATATTTCTTATTGTTTGGATCATTGATCTTTGTGAGTGTACCATTCACAAATAAGCTATAGGATCCATTTTTGTGTTCTAAAATAAAACTTTCTTCGATTGCATTGGCAGGATAGGAAGTATAATTTTTTAGCGGTGGTGGAAAATATGCTTCCAGAACGATGCTATTACTTATAAAGGGCAATAACAAAATGATAAAGAGGAGTAAGAAGCTTGTTTTCTTTCTATAATTCGACTCCAGTAAGTAATGAATTCGATAAGAAAGGACTTTCTCATGATCACCAATCAAAAAGTTTGAAGACAATGGTAGAGTTACAGAAAGAAGATTCTGTTGTTTGATCATCATTTGCTTAAGTTTAATTAAAACACTGGCATAGTCATAGACTTGGCTTTTTGTATAGCCTTTGGTGACTTGTTGATCGACCCTCATCTCTAAGGCAAGCTGCATCTGATTTGAGAACCAGTATAAGGGAGGAAACCACCAATAAATGATTTTTAAAATGTTAATAACTTGTTTAATGAAGTTATCGTGATTTCGTATATGCTGTATTTCATGTTTTAAAATTTCTTGTAGTTCAGAAGCAGGCAGATTGATTTTTGGCAAAAGAATGATCTTTTTTAAACCGATGACCATCGGTGAATCGATTTTTGGACTAATCCATACTTTATAGTTATATTTAGAATCGATTTTGAGATAATCTGTGACGCTTCTATGCTCGGCTTCCTGTTGTAAAACATACAAGGTGCGATAGCATTTTTTCATGCTGTAGAGATATTTTAAAGCTTGCATACAAGTGCCTGTGATCCAAATAAAACATAAACATTGCAGTATAGTAAAATCTAGAAAAACACGATATTCAAAAAATTCTTTTAATCCATTCATGATCAGTGGAAAAGGAATTGTGATGGTAAAGAAAAATTCAAATGGAAATATCAATCGAACTGTGATCACAAGGGCAAGAAGGATCATTATATCCATTTTCAAAAAACGAATGCATTTCTTTTGCACAATCAACAGATTAAATAGAAGAATCATGATCGTGCTCATAATCAAGGTAATAAAAACAGATGAAGTAGAAAATAACATAAGATCAAACCTCTAATTCTTTCTGATTTTTGAAGATTCAACTTTCTAGGGGCTTTGTTTTCTTTGTAGTTGAGTTGATTAGAGATGTCATGACTTTAAAGTGCGTATTTAAATTCTTGATTTAACTGCCGAATAATAATTCAATATTTTGAAGCACAAACAAGATTTTGCTTTATTGGCCGGTAAGATGTTTAAAGCTCATGATATTCATCTCTTTTTATTCGTTTATATTATAAAATTAGGATGATACATTGGATAGTGAAAAATTACAAAATTATTAAAAAATAAATATTAAGTTGAATGTTCGATTAGAATGATCTCTACGCAAAACTTTTAAAGAAAATGTGAATCATGCTATACTTTTAAACAATGGAGGATAGTATGGCAAAACAGGGAATTCGTATCCGTAAGAGTTTATATATCGTATTGTGTATAGGAACAGTACTCAGTTTGATTCTTTGTATTGGTATCGCATTCGGGTTTTTCACAAAAGAAAAGATCGTAACCAAAGAAGTGGAAAAAGAAGTGCAGGTCGTACCCGATAACTATTTGTTTTTGGGGGATTCTTTGACCGATTATTTTGATCTGGAAACCTATTTTCCTGGTCAGCCGGTTGTGAATAGTGGTATTGCGGGCAATACGACCGATCAGATTTTAGCATCGATGAAGACAAGAGTTTATGACTATAATCCATCCAAGATCTTTTTATTGATTGGAACCAATGATTTAAGAGATGGCAAGCCACAAGAGGCAGTCGTACAAAATATAGAAAAGATCATCGAAGAGATTCAAATAAATCGTAAACAAGCTGAAATATTTGTAGAGAGTTTATATCCAGTCAATGCTTCTGTCAGTTCGGCGGTAGGTGTTCGATCCAATGAAACGATTCAAAATATCAATGTGCAGTTACAGGAATACTGTAATGAAAAGGATCTTACATATATTGATCTGTATGCAAAATTGCAGGATGAGCAAGGAAATCTTCAGACACAATATACAGTCGATGGATTACATTTGAGCGATATGGGTTATCAGGTCGTCGCCGAGGTCCTGCAGGAATATTTGAAGTAAATGAGGAATCAAAATGAATTTGAGTACGTTAAAAGAAGAATTTCATTCGTTTCAGAATAAAGATTGGATGTTGTTGATGATAACTGTATCTTTATTTTTAACACAGTACGTTACGGCCGGTGTTTTGATTTTGTATTTGGGATGGATGATCTATAATAAGCAATTATGGAGTGCTGTAAAAGAACAACCGGGGGCACTTTGGATCTATTTGTTTGTTTTTTTGGAAATCGTTGTTTCTCTTTTCGCAACAAACTTCACAGGGCTTGTCAATGCAATCGGAATGCTCTTGGTAGTAGGTTTTATCAGCGGATATCGCAAGCAGATTCATCCTAAACTATTTCATTATATGATCGATATCATGTTGATCGGATCGATCTTCGTGGGAATCTTGGCGCTTTTTCAATTTGCGGATTTTTCGGCACAAAAAGGATATGACTTTTTTGAATTCCATATTCAAAACTCACCAAAACGAAGAATCATGGCTACTTTTGATAATGCCAATTTATATGCGACTATGTTAGAGTTTTGGATCTTTTTTTGCGTCTATCGATTTATCCAGTGCAAGGGCTTGTTAAAAAGAATATTCTATGTAGTCATTGGCCTGTTTAATTTCGGGCTGTTGTATTTGACTGGTTGTCGTACCGCTTTGTTGCCGCTTGTTGTCATCATCCCTTTATTTTTCTTTTTGGCAAGAGAAAAAAAGTGGTTGCTTCTATCTTTGGTTGGATTAGGTATAGGTATCATATTGGTTTTTATGGAACCGGATTTGATTCCCAGAATCACCGATATGAGTACATTGGAATCACGCTTTAAGATATGGAACTGTGCATGGATGGGCATTCAAAACTATCCAATATTTGGCCTGGGGCCACAATCTTATCATCTGTATTATCAAATGTTTAATGGACATAAAGCACCGCATGCGCATAATATTTATGTAGATTCTCTAGCTTCTTATGGGATCGTTGGTACTTTGTTGATCATTTATTATGTCTGTCGATATCTGTTACCGGAAATAGGAAATGTAAGATTGTATGATCGACAGTTGTTTGGTTTGATCATCGGATTCATTCTGATTTTTTTGATTCATGGGTTACTGGATGTAACAATGAATGTATTGGCAACGGCACTGGTTTTTATGATGATCTTAAATGCCGGTGTTTTGATGAAAAAAGATTGAAAATTTAATTTAGATTGTGTTAATGTAGTGATAAAGAAAACAGACAGTAGAAGGAGATTTTTTAATGCGATTTTCTCGATTCTTCGTCTGCTTTTTTTTGCTTATTTCTTTAACGGGATTTCAGGAAACTTCGTCTTACCAAAACGAGCTTGGGGCTTTGGAAATACAGGCGATGGACTGCAAAGAGCAGCAGGCTGCACAAGTTTCACAGTCTTTACAGGAAATAAGAAAAGAGATTTTAAAAGATATGGAATCGGTATTGAACAAAGCCGATTTAAATGACATTGAGTTAAAAGAACTCAAAGAAAAAAAGAAAGTAACACATCGCTCTTATGAGCGATTGAAAAAACAAATGGCACTGTATCTGATGCAGGAACAAAGCATGTATCCGTATTGTTTGGAAGTAAGAATCTCCAACAAAGGGAAGGATCTTCAAACTTTGTATATGCACCAAAAACAACTGGAAGAAAAATGTTCTCAAAAAGAGAAGAAAAAAGTTGAATTCCAGCTGGAAATTCAAAATCTTCAAGCGTATGATAAGCGTGTTGACAAAGCACAGAACACCCTCAAGGAGCGATTTCAACGCACCGATGGATTTGATCAGACTGTTCATGGTCAACATAATCCACAAAAGACGATTCAGGGACTACAAGATCTTCCGGTATTTGGCTCTATACATTCTACAAAGAATGATTCACACTTTTCCTGTCTGGCGCAGGATGCTTCCATTACTTCAACAAGTCCATATTGGGGAAAAGTATCGGATCAAGGTTATATATCGGCCGGAACATGGTCGTATCCGCACGGAGGAATGCATTTAGGTATGGATCTTGCCCTGGCTTTATATTCAAACATCTATGCTCCGGCCAATGGCATCGTTTTATATGCCGATACCTCATACAACAGCAATGATGGCTATCTGGGCAACATGGAAGGATGGCCTTATGGTGGGGGCAATACGCTTTGTGTGATCGTTTCGATACAGGAAAAATTGTATGCCCTGACCTTTGCTCATTTGTCCAATACGATTTATGTAGCTCCTGGACAACAGTTTTCGCAAGGTGATGTTCTGGCCTTATCCGGAAACAGCGGCAACAGTACAGGCGGTCATACACACATTGAAGTTTTTGAACTGCATGCTTCTTTGGAACAAGAAGTTTCTTATTTTCAACAAGGTGCTGATTTTAGCTTTGGCTGCGGATGGGATGCTCCTCATACGCAAAGTATATGGGCCACTCGAATTCGACCGGAAGAAGTGATTACGGGATAGGAGAATTATGAACGATTTATTTTTAGAACGCATGAAAAGAGAGTTAAAAGAAGACTATCCGGCTTTTGAGAGATCTTTGGAACAACCGATGTATAAAGGGTTAAGCTATCATCCTAAAAAGATCACGAAAGAAATGCTGAAAGCTAATACACCACTTTTGGAACCTAGTCTTTTTTATGCTTATGGCTATTACATCGATCGATCTTTAGGAAACCATCCTTATCATATTGCCGGTGCGTTCTATTTACAGGAGCCAAGTGCTTCGGCAGCGGTTACCATATTGGATGTACAACCTTCGGATACAGTATTGGATCTCTGTGCGGCACCGGGTGGAAAATCCAGCCAGATTTTATCACAGCTGCAGGATGGCTTTCTGGTATCCAATGAGTATGATGGCAAACGAGTCAGAATTTTATTATCAAATCTGGAGCGCATGTCCGCACAAAATTTTTGTCTGACACAAGGCGATACTAAAGTTGTTTGCGAAGAGTTGGAGTCCTGCTTTGACAGAGTCTTGGTCGATGCGCCATGCTCCGGCGAAGGCATGATGAAAAAACACGATGCCGCTCAGGATAACTGGTCACTGGAAAATATACAACAATGTGCTATCCGGCAGGACTATATTCTGGATCAGGCCTATAAAGCATTAAAAAAAGGTGGATATATGGTCTATTCGACTTGTACGTATGCCAGAGAAGAAAACGAAGAAACCATTGCCTCCTTCTTAAAAAGACATCCGGATATGCAGCAGGTCGATCCGGGAGTATCCTTTGGACAAAGAGGCTTTGATACACCGGGCATGGATGCTGATAAGGTGGTTCGTATTTTCCCTATGCAGAAGGGGGAAGGTCATTTTATTTGTAAGATGCAGAAAATGCAGGGAGAAGTAAGAAAGCTTCCTATAAAAAAGGTTCGAAAAAAAGATCAGTGTGACGATATTCTTCAGGAATTCCTGGTGAATATTCCAAGATATGCATATCAGCAGGATGATGCGTTTTATATTATGGACCATCCGTTTATCGAATTTAAGAAAACACATTGTTTGCGACAAGGCATCCTGGCAGGCAATCTGGTCAAAAAAAGATTTGAACCTGCGCATGCTTTGTTTATGGCATTCTCAAAAGAGAATTATAAACAAAGTGTAGAATTGGATCTAGCGCAAATGGATGAAGTAATGCATGGATTACAGATTCCCTATGAATGTAAAAAGGGATATACCTGTTATTGCATAGATGGTATCCCATTTGGTTTTGGGAAAAGCGACGGGCATAGGATCAACAACCGGATTCCTAAAGGCTTACGCTTATTACCAAAAAGTCATGTGACTAAAGGAGATTTTTGAAAATGAAAGATGAAGCCTTAAAATATATTAAAGTAATTATTGGAAGTATTTTATTTTCCTTGGGGATCTACTTTTTTATCACACCCAGCGGCTTAAACTCCGGGGGTGTTGTAGGTATCGCGCAGATATTAAATATCGTACTGCGTCCTTTGAATCCCAATCCGGATTCTTTTGATCTAACGGGTATCATGAATATGCTTTTAAATGTGCCTTTATATATTTTGGCACTCAAATCAATTTCAAAATCCTTTTGTCTAAGAACTTTGATCAGTATCATCATTCAGATGATTACTTTATCACTATTGCCATTACGAACAGAAGCCATTATGCCGGATATGTTGAGCAATTGTGTATTTGGTGCTTTGATGAGCGGTGTTGGTGTCGGGCTTTGCCTGCAAAGCAGCAGCTGTGCCGGTGGAATTGATATATTAGGTGTTTATTTCTCCAAGACTAAACCTAATTTTTCTGTCGGAAAACTTTCCATCATTTTAAATTTCTTTGTGTTTGCAATTTTTGCCTATATCGTAAATTTACAGAATGCCTTATATTCTATTATTTTTGTAGCGATTATGTATTTTGTTGGCGATAAGGTGCACTATCAAAATATCAATATGTCAGCCATGATCTTTACGCAAAACGAAAATTTAAAAAAGGAAATCATGCGAATTACCGGACGTGGCGTAACCTGTTGGAAAGGACAAGGTGTTTATACCGGCCAGGAAAAAGATATATTGGTCGTTGCGTTAAACAAATATGAGATTCGGCGTCTAGAGAAAGCCATAAAAACTGTAGATCCACATGCCTTTATGATCTTAAGTGAAGGACAGAAAATATCGGGTGGATTTGAAAAACGGTTGTAAAAAGATCAGTACTTGGAAACACTTTGTTTTCAAAATACTGATCTTTCTTTTATATTTTGCGTAGTGCAGAAACCGCTGATTCCAAATCAGTGAATTCTTTTTTAGTCAGCCCAAATTGTCCAAAAGTTATGAGCTTAGGATCGTGATAATCGCTACCGCCGCTTTTTAGAAGATGGAACTTGTCTGCATAGTACTGGACCAAAGGGTAGTCCTTCTCTTTCATTTTAGAGTGATTAATTTCAATTCCCATTAATCCATACTCTACATATTTTTGAATTTCGGCATAATTATCATATTGACAAGGATGTGCTAATACCGGAATGCCGCCATCATTAAGAATCGCTTGTATTCCTTCTTTTACGGGAATATAACCCATTTTTAAGTCTGTTTCTTTGCTTGTCTTAGATGCGAATAATTCTTTATATTTCTGAGGTGTCATCTCTTTAGGGTATTTTTCCTGAAGAGCCTGGAAGATATTCATTTTAAAAACAATTGAATATTTCGAATATTTTTTCGCGTCTGAATAACTGATGTCATATCCTTGTTTTCTCAGATCCTCAATCAGTTCTTTGTGGTAGGCATCACGACTGGCCAAAGTTTTGGAGCATAAAGATTCTATATGAGGGCAGGATGGATTTATCCATAGACCAACAATATGAACTTTTTTATATACATCAAAATCATAGCAACTCATCTCTACGCCTTTTATTACTTTTAATCCGATTTTTGTAGCTTCTTTAAAAATTTCATCATAATGATTGATCGTATCATGATCGGTTATAGAAATTACTTCAAGTCCATGCGCTTTCGCATCTTTTAAGACATCTTTTATTTCGCATACGCCATCACTGTGATTCGTATGCATATGTAAATCTGCATATTTCATTTATAATATCCCCATTAAAAAATCAGAAACTGTAACTTGATCTTTATTTGTTGGTATGACATCCAGATAATCATTACTATTGGTGACAATTACAATCACAATGTCATCATAACCGGCTTGTGTAATACTTTGTGAATCAAATTCTATTAATGGCTCATTTGTTTTTATTTTTTGTCCTTTTGTCACAAGTGATTTAAAATATTTTCCTTTTAGATTTACAGTATCTATACCAATGTGAATCAATAATTCTAATCCATCATCTGTTGTGATACCAACTGCATGTCCTGTTTCAAATAAAGCGCTGATTGTTCCGGAACATGGAGATACTATAGTATTTCCAGTTGGCTTTATCGCAATTCCTTTACCCATGACTTCACTTGAAAAGGTGTGATCGTTAACATCTTTCAAGGATACAATTGATCCAGATACAGGAGCGGTTAGATTTTGTGTTGATTTTTGGTTCAGTGCATGCTTGTTTTTTTCAGGAATTTGAACTTCATTTTCATCGGCAAATTCGGAATCATCAAATCCTATGATAAAGACAGCAATAAAAGTTGCGATAGAAGCAATGATAATGGTGATAATAGCCATAAAAATAAAATTTTCTTCTTTAGATACCCACATAGCTAAACTGAGTATTCCTGGGGTAACATAGATAAAAGCTTTTAATTTGACTAGTCCGGCAAAAATTCCTGCAATAGCGGCGCCTATCATACCAGCATACATTGGTTTTTTAAGTTTCAAGTTTACACCGTACAAGGCAGGCTCTGTAATTCCACCCAGATAGGCGGTAATGGCTGAAGAAAAAGCTAAAGATTTTAGGCTTTTCTTTTTTGTTTTAAGAGAAACAGCTAGACAAGCTGCGGCTTGTGACATGTTTGAGCAAAGTGCTACAACACGAATTACCGGATCAAAGCCTTGTTCTGCCACCAAAGCAATACTTATAGGACTTAAAGCTTTATGAATTCCAACGGATACCAACCAAGGATATAAAGCTGCAAGGATTGCGATTGCTGCAATACCGACATGATCATAAAGAAACATACTAGCAGTAGCAACAAAACCGGAAATATAATTTCCAATAGGTGCAATAACAATAAAAGTTAATGGCATCATGATCAATGCGATGAGCATAGGTTCTGCAAAAACCTTGATCATTTCAGGAACGATTTTTTTGATCGGCTTTTCTACATATGACAAGATCCACACAGCCATTAAAGCTGGTACAAGGCTGGAAGTGTATTTTACTAAAGGCACACCTATGCCAAGAAATGTGAACGGATTTCCTTCGCCAACGATGGCTGTCCAACTTGGGTTAACCAAACAGAGCCCTAAAAAGGCACCCATGTATTGATTGGTATTAAACATCTTTGCAGCTGAAAAGCCAATAAAAGCAGGCATAAAGGCAAAACCTGTATCAAAAATAAGGTTGATCAGTATATATGTTTGGGAATCCTCACTTAATATATGTGTTAGAGAAAGAACAAGCAATAACACTTTTCCCATACCACATCCAGCCAATAAAGGAATAACGGGGGCAATCGAACCGGTAATAGCGCCAAGTACGCGATCAACAATACTTCTATCATCTTTTTTCGATACCGTGGTTCCCTTGATATTTGCGATTTTTATTAAGTCTTTATAAACCAAATCCACATTATTCCCGATTACCAGTTGATACTGACCACCTTTCTTTACTAAAGAAAGAACACCAGGAATCGATTTTACCTTTTCATCGTCTGCTTTTGATTCATCATACAGTTCAAACCGTAATCTTGTAGCGCAATGTACAACACTTTTAATGTTATCTTTTGAACCAATTGCACCGAGAATTTCATTTACCAATTTTTCATACTTCATTTTAATTTTCCTCCAATTTTTATGATTGAAGGTTTAGCCAACTGAATGTAACTACCCAACTAGATATATAGTTTTATTTTGAGCACTCCTCCTTGCTGAATTGGATGACTTGAGAAATATGAATGAGTAAATACAATATTTCTTCATCATCCAAAATATATTCATATCTTTGTTCCGCAAAAGATTTGATCTTTAAGGCACAAAGATATGGGTTGACATATTTTTCTTTTATAATCTCTAAAAGATCATTTTTTAAAAGTTCGTTATCTTTGCTGTTTTTATAAGAAAGAACGCGATAACTAAAAAACTTTAGATGTGTAACAAAACGTTGATAGTATAAACTTCTTTCGTCTAATTCTATTTTGAAATAGTATTTTACGATATTCATGATATCTTGAATCAAACGTGTCAATTCATAGACATCATCGACTTTATCACCATGCTCCGCCGTGACGATGTGAATGGCAATGAATCCAGCCTCATCTTCATCCATGTGGATTTGAAACATAGACTCTATACTGTTTAAAGCTTCGTGAGCAATTTTATATTCTTTTGCATAAAAGTGTTGAATTTCCCATAATAGTTTATTTTTAAGACGCAATCCTTTTTTATATCTTTGTACAGCCATATAAATATGATCTGTTAGTGAAATATAAATATCGTCACTCAAGGGTTTATCTAAAATATTATTTGCCCTGGATACAATCAATTCACAAAGCTATAAATATTCGATAGGGATTTTTTGGAGCATTTGTACCATCTTATTTTGTGCTTCATGATTGAGCACAAAAGTTTTATAAATACGGGATGGATCGATGATATCACCTGTTTTTTTACCGTAGGCGATGCCTTTGCCCATTACGATGATTTCCTGATAGGAAGAATCCTTAGATATGATCGCGTTGTTGTTTAATATTTTTTGTATTCGCATTATGTACCTCCAGATAATAAAAAACCTGTTCCAGATAAAAAATATCCGTAAACAGGTTTTGTGAAGTCATGTTTCAACTCTAACAATCCATAAATTACGTAAGATTTATACAATCAAATGTTAAAACATGTTTAGGCAAAAGTCAAATCTATACTAAAAAAATAGGTAATAAAAATTAAAATTTCTTTATTATAGCTTTATTTGATTTATCTTTTTCTCTATGTGGTTAATGATCTTTTTCACAAGCTCGACATCTTCTTCATTATGATATCTTGCCTGCTCAAATATGATATCCATTATTAAAACATCAAAATTTGTAAAAAGCCTTTAGTACTCCATAAAATTTAAAATGTTTTATCATTAAGCTTGATGCATTTTTATTTCTTCACTGTCATTTTTATACTGATGTGAATGAATACTTGATTAGATAGATGAAATTGGTTATTATATCGTACTCAATTTTGAGTTTTGAAATCGTTCGTGTTAAGATGAATCTATAAAATTATAAAGGAGTTGTAATCCTATGAAACGAAAACAAATCATGAGTTTATTACTTGGTGCGATGTTATTGTTTGGTTGTTCTTCTCCGTCTTTGGAATCTATTCGACTTTCTGTGGAGGATGCCAAAGAGATTGAAGTCGGTGATACTGTGGAAGTGGAGGTTGAGACCGATCCTTCAGATTTTGAATTGGATAAAGAATCATTTCGTGTGACAAAGAAAGCCGACCTTTCTTTAAAAGATAATACCTTGCTTGTTGTACCACAAACGGCAGGAGAATATCAGGTGACAGCCAGTCAGGATGATGTTACAAGCAATACGTTGCGGTTTACGGTAAAAGAGAAAGAAAATAAAAAAGAAGATACAAAGGAAGATGCGAAAAAAGATATGGAAGAAAAAACAGAATCCTCACAACAGGATCCAATAAAGGATGCACAGGGGTCCAATAATACACCTGAAACATCATCGGATTCAAATTCTTCCTCATCGGATAATGCGGTATCCTGGTCGCAGAGTGATCCTTTAAGTGTGGATGAAACGCTTCAATACGGTGATCTTCTTCAAAAAAGCGGTCAATCAGTCTGGCTGCAGGGAGATTTACCACAGACTATGACAAATGGAGGTATGATCCTATATAACGCAGATCATTCGACTTTTATATCGATTGAAGACCCAATGCATTTGATTGACTTTGGCGGTACAAACGCTATGATCGTCGGTAAGATCAAACAACAGGGAAGTAGTTATTGTGTGGTCGTAGAGAAGGCCTATGCATTATAAGCTGGTTTCGTAAGAAATCAGCTTTTTCGAAAGGAGAAATCACATGAAAGAAATAAAGTGTCCTAACTGCCAAACCGTTTTTAAAATCGATGATGACAGCTATTATGAAATTTTAAAACAAATCAAGGATGAAGAATTAGAAAAAGAAAGAACTGTTCTGGAACAAAAATACGAAAAAGAGCTACAGCTTCAAAAAGAAAAATTTGATGCCCAGTTTAAAGCCCTTCAACAAGAAACACAGCTCAAAGAAAAAGAATGGATGATCCAGGAAGAGCGCCTGAAACATTCATTGATGCAAGAAAAAGAAAAAGAACTGCAAAGTATGCAGGAAGAAGTATCAAATCTAAAAAATCAGATTCAGTTATCTAAGGCGCAGTCAGAGCTGGAAAATGAAAAGATTGCGCATCGCTTTGAAAAAGAAAAGGAAGAGATGGAAAGAGAAAAACAGGAGTTAGTTAACAAGTATGCACTGGAACTGAAGTCCAAAGATGAAATGATCGAATACTATAAAGATATGAAACTTCGTCTGTCGACAAAAATGTTAGGAGAGACGTTGGAACAACATTGCGAAATTCAGTTTAATCAATTACGAGCTACCGGATTTCAGAACTCTTATTTTGAAAAGGATAATGATGCATCACAGGGAAGTAAAGGGGATTATATCTTTAAAGAATTTGATGAGGATGGAAATGAAATTATCTCCATTATGTTTGAAATGAAAAATGAAGCGGATAAGACAACGACAAAAAAGACAAATGAATCTTTTTTGAAAGAATTGGATAAAGATCGAAATCAGAAGCATTGTGAGTATGCGGTACTTGTTTCTTTATTAGAACCGGAAAGTGAATTGTATAATAGTGGCATTGTCGATATGTCGCATCGTTATGACAAGATGTATGTGATTCGTCCTCAGTTTTTTATTCCTATGATTACGATCTTGCGCAATGCAGCTCTAAAAAATGTACAGATTCGCAAAGAATTGGCAGCTATCAAAGAACAGAATATTGATATTACGCACTTTGAAGAAAAGATGACAGATTTTAAAGAAGGATTTTTAAAGAATGTCGATCTGGCCAGCCGAAAATTTCAATCGGCTGTGGATGAAATTGATAAAACGATCCTGCATCTACAAAAGGTCAGAGAAAACTTATTAGCAAGTGACAGACAACTGCATATTGCCAATAAAAAGGTGGATAACTTGAGTATTCGTTCTTTGGCCTATAAAAATCCGACAATGCAGAAAATGTTTAAAGAACAAAAAGGAAAGTAGTGTTATACTGTTTTTAAGAAGAAGGGAATGTTAACTATGATTTGCAGACATTGTCAAAAGGAAAATCCGGAGAGCGTAAAATATTGTATTCACTGCGGGAAGCCGTTAGATGAACCGGAGCGGCAAACACCACCTGTTTTTGATCCTAATAAAGAAGAGGAACTAAACGATGATTGGAGCAAACAAGTCGAAGAAGAAAAAACAGAAGCACCCAAACCATCGAAAAAGAATTCACATGTCCCGGTTTTGATTGCCTTGGGTATACTGGTTGGTTTGTTGGTAATTGGTGGTGTTGGCTATTTTATGTATTCAAATCATCAACATCAACAGGAAATCGCTCGATTGGAACAAGAAAAAGAACAAGAGAAGGAAGCGCGTAAAAAGGCAGAAGAGGAAGCAGATGATCTTCAGGATGAAAATAAATATTTGGAAGACAGAAATGATCGGTTAGAAGATCGTCAAAAAGATGAAAATGAATCGGAAGATCATTATCAATATGGTTTTGAAATCGATACCTGGTACAAGGCAAACTACAATATGGCCCTGCGCAATGCCGGCGACTACAATGCGACACAAACCGGTCATCTGCGAAAAGATGAACGAATTTTTATTGAGGAAATCATTTCTGGTTCCAATGGCAGCTACTGGGGAAGATCTTCCTCCGGCGATTGGGTCTGTATTCAAGATAATGACTACGATTATCTTCGTGAGGAATAGACTCTTATGAAACGAAAACGCAGGCTGACGAAATTTGGCGCTTTTCTGATAGGCATCATTGCGGTACTGGCTGTGGCCTTAATCGCCTCCTTAGGCTTTTTAGGTTATAAGATGTTACAGCCGACAGAGCCGAAAACCGAAATCAAAGAAGAAGTAAAGAACGAAGAAAAGGAAACAGAGCCTGTTTTAAATGATCGTGAACAAGTCTATGCCAAGGCACATCCGGATTTGTCACAGGAAGAAGTACAAAAACAAGTTTGGATGAATTTAGATCAGGAAGCTTATACACATATGCAACCGGTCGAAGATCTGGATTCTATGCTGCAGCTGGTCAACAAATATTATTATTTGCCGTCGGATTATGAACCATCCGATCTTATATCGGTTTCCTCCAGCGGTGAAAATGGAACGGTCTATATGCGCAAGGAAGCGGCCGATGCCTTTGAAAAACTGATACAGGCAAGCTACAAACAAGGCTTTATTTTGAATGCTTGTTCGGCTTATCGAAGCTACGAGTATCAAGAGAATTTGTATAATAACGGCGTCGCAAACTATGGGCAAGAATATGCTGATGCTTATTGGACAAGACCGGGCTCCAGTGAACATCAAACTGGTCTTTCTGTCGATATTCGAATGGATAATGATACCAGTGATCTCGATGCGGTTCGAAGTCATCCTTCGTATTCGTGGCTATTAGAGCATATGCATGAATATGGTTTTATTCTTCGCTATCCGGATGATAAAGAAGATTATACGTTGATTGCACCGGAAAGCTGGCATTTACGCTATGTAGGTGTTGATGCCGCAACCAAGATCCATGAAAATCTGTGGTGTCTGGAAGAATATTTATATTATGCACAATAAGACATAAATCATGTCAAAACATCCTCTATTCTGAAAAACAGAACGGAGGATATTTTTATGAAGCCGATGGACGAAATAACCTTTATTGTTTTATGCATACAGCGATTAGCTCTTTATTTGGAGATTTCACAGGAAGAAGTCTATACACGATTTAATGCCAAAAAGATTATCGAGAATTTTATATTGCCTTGTTTTTCCGTCTTAAAAACACAGAACTGGTTGATCGTTCAAAATGAATTAGTAGCTTTGATGCAGAATTGAAAATCATTTTCATTTATGAAATTTCTTTCATTTATCAGTTGACAATTGATAGAATACTGATTATATTGTATGCATAAGCAGTGATAGGAAAGAGTAGTATAAAAGATACGTTTCAAGAGACTTTCTGGCTGGTGAAAAGAAAGAGCGACTTTATATGAACACATCCTGGAGCTATGTCGGCGAAAGAAGAGTAGCTGGCATCGGGTACACCCGTTATTGTGTTAGAGTATGTTAGTACTTGATGAGACTATTATCGTAAGATAATGGTGAAGTAAGGTGGAACCACGTTGATAACGTCCTTATAGAGGGCGTTTTTTTGTTTATATGAGGAGGACTTGTATGCGTCAAATTCGTTTGCCTTTGGGTATGAGAGATTTGGTTTTTGAAGAAACGCGAAAGAAAAGACAGCTTCAAAATCGTATCGAATCGATCTTTCAATCGTATGGTTATGAAGAAGTAATCGCTCCGACGATTGAATTTTTGGAAACGTATCAAAAAGCGTTTTCTTCTTTAAAGGAACAAGAGATGTATAAATTTTTTGATGCCAAAAGTAATACACTGGCACTGCGTATGGATATGACAGTTCCTATTGCTCGTATTTGTGCTTCTAAATACAAAGATAAAGAAGGACCGTTTCGCTTTCGTTATTGTGCCAATGTCTTTAAAGTACGGGAAAGTTTTGCAGGCAAGCGCAGTGAAGTCACCGATTGTGGTGTGGAACTGATCGGGCTGGATGATAAAAGTGATTTGGAGGTCTTGTGTTGTGCATTAGATACGATGCAAAGCTTTCAAGCTTGCTCTTATACGTTAGAAATCGGAAACAGTTCATTCTTTAAAAAAGCATGTGCTTTATTACAGCTTCCCGAAACGTCCATCGAAGTATTGGCCAGACTGGTAGATCAAAAAAGCATGGTGGATCTAAAAACATACCTGGCTTCCCTACAGCTTTCAAAAGAACAGGAGGCTTTCTTCCTGGAACTTCCCTTATTGAATGGAAAAGATGTTTTAGAAAATGCCATGCAGGCAAGCTTTGATGAAGAATTAAAAGAAATTGTTCGAAAGCTGCAAAAACTTCAAGAAAACCTGAAAACATTGGGGTATGAAGATACGATCACGTTTGATTTAGGGAAAGTACCGCATTTAGATTACTATACCGGTATTTTATTTGAAGGTTATGTAGAAGGGGTTGGTACCAGTGTGTTAAGCGGAGGACGCTATGATCATCTTCTCAATACGTTTGGAAAAGATATGCCGGCTGTCGGCTTTAGTGTAAAACTCGATTATTTGCTGGATGTGATCGATAGTGTATCAAAGAAGGTTTTGTATCTATACTATCCAATGTCTAAACAGCTGGAAGCATTTCAAAAGGCTAAAGAGCTGCGAAAGGAAAAAGAAGTAAAACTAATTCCCTATGAAGGAACAGAAATTAAAATACAGGAGGGTGTGCAATGAGTTTAAGCATTGCCTTGACAAAAGGCCGATTGGAAAAGAAAACCGTGGCGATGTTGGATCAGGTAGGCTATGGAACGCAGAATTTAAAGGATAAAGGACGTGCCCTTGTCTTTGAAGATACGATCAAACCAGTTCGTTATTTTTTAGTAAAGTCCAATGATGTGATCACCTATGTCAATCATGGTGTCGCCGATATCGGTGTTGTGGGAAAAGACACGTTGTTGGAAAGAGAATCCGAGAATTATGAGCTGTTAGACTTAAAAATTGGAAAATGTAAGTTTTGTGTGGCATCCTTACCGGAAAAGAAAGTATTTAATAAAGTTGGACACGTAAAAATCGGAACAAAATATCCCAATGTGGCCCGAAAGTATTTTCTTGATCAGGGAATCGATGTAGAAGTGATCAAGATCGATGGATCGGTCGAACTGGCACCGATTTTAGGACTGGCAGATGGTATCGTGGATATTGTGGAAACAGGAACGACATTAAAAGAAAACGGCCTGGTCATTCTTGATAAAGTTTGTGATATCAGTGCTCGTGTGATTGTAAATAAGGCAAGTTTTAAATTAAAAAGAGAAGAAGTCTTACAATTTGTACAAGACTTGGAAAGTGTGGTGAAATCAAATGCTGACACGAATCAATAAAAATAATACGCAGGAATTGGCAGCTTTTATTGCCGGAAGAAATCAGGAAATCTCTTCAGATGTGTTAATTCAAGTTTCAAAGATCATCGAAGATGTCAAAGAAAATAAAGATGAAGCCTGCCGGCGTTATACCAAACAGTTTGATGGAGTCGATCAAAAGGCGTTTAGAGTGACTGAAAAAGAATTAGACGAAGCCATTCAACAATGTGATCCAGATTTTTGTAAAGCCATGCAAAAGGCAACGAAAAATATTACAGATTTTCATCAGGCGCAACGGCAAAAAGGCTATCGCCTTCAAAAAGAGATGGGTATCTATTTAGGGCAAAGAGTGCTTCCGTTAGAGAGTGTAGGAATTTATGTGCCCGGAGGAAGAGCACAATATCCAAGTTCGGTATTGATGAATGCGATTCCTGCCCATGTAGCCGGTGTTAAAAGAATCGTTATGGTCACACCGCCGGATAAACAAGGAAAGATTCATCCCAATATTGCTTATGCGGCAAAAATTGCCGGTGTATCGGAAATCTATAAAATTGGTGGGGCGCAGGCCATTGCGGCATTAGCCTATGGTACACAATCCATTCAGAGCGTCGATAAGATCACCGGGCCAGGCAATATTTATGTGGCTGCGGCCAAAAAGATGGTATTTGGCAAGGTCGATATTGATATGATTGCCGGTCCCAGTGAAATTCTTGTCGTTGCGGATGAAGAGGCTAATCCGGAATATGTAGCGGCCGATTTAATTTCGCAGGCCGAACACGATCCGATGGCCAGCGCCATTTTAGTGACAACCAGCCAAGTTTTATTAGAGAAGGTCAATGCGACCTTACAAAGACAGAGTGCTGTGCTTCCTAAAAAAGATATCATTGAAGCTTCGTTACGTGATTATGGAAAAAGTGTGCTCTGTGATACGATCGAAGAATGTATTGCCATTTCGAATGCCGTAGCACCGGAACACTTGGAATTGATGGTCAAAGAACCGGAAATGTATTTAGATTTGGTAAAAAATGCCGGCTCTGTCTTTATGGGCTATTATACGTGTGAATCAATCGGTGATTACTTCGGTGGAACCAATCACGTCTTGCCAACATCAGGAACCGCCCGATTCTCCAGTGCGCTAGGAGTCGATGCCTTTATTAAGAAGAGCAGTTATTTGCATTATACCCAAGAAGCTATCGAAGCTTATGGAAAAGAGATCATCGTCATGGCTAAAGAAGAACAACTTCAGGGACATGCCAATGCCGCCAGAATACGAATGGAGGACAAACAATGAAACAAGTCCAGTATAAAGTGCATACGCAACAAGGTGTTTTATTAAATGCCAACGAAAGTTCAAAAAATTTATCGGCTACCATTCGAAAAGAAATTCAGGATGTGATCTTTGATATTGAATTTAACCGATATCCCGATGATGCCTGTCAAAAGCTTTGTGAAGCCTATGGAAACTGGATCCAGGTGCCGGCCGATCAAATTCTAGCCGGCAATGGCTCAGACCAGCATTTAGGCTTTTTGATCGGTACCTTTTTAGGGAAAGAAAAAAAGCTTTTAACATTAGCTCCTGATTTTGGCATGTACGATTACTATGCTTCCAGTTATGAAGCTAAAATTGTACGATATGCCTTAGATCCTTTACAGGCAATGGATGTGGATGCGTTCATTCGTTTTGGAAAACAAGAAAAGTCACAACTGGTTCTTTTTAGTAATCCCAATAATCCAACCGGTCAATTTTTGAATAATGAACAGATTAAGAAAATCTGTAAAGCCTTTGACTGTCCTGTTGTGATCGATGAAGCGTATGCCGAGTTTGCCCCGGACACTTGCCTTTCTTTATTGGATGTATGCCCTAACTTATATGTGACTAGAACGCTTTCCAAGGCTTTTGGACTGGCCGGAGCTCGTATTGGCTTTTTGATTACATCCAAAGCAAATATGGAAGCCATTCGAGGGAATCATGTGCCTTATTCGGTGAATTCCTTATCGATGAAGGCAGCAGAAATCGTATTAGCGCATGCTGCCGAATTTAAACCGGAGATTGAACGGATCAAAAAGGAACGAGATGTCTTTTTATCAAAATCTTATACCTCCTTTTCTTTCTCAAAGAGCGAGGCTAACTTTTTGTTGATTCAAACATCGCATATCGATAAGCTATTAGCTTTGTTTGCGCAAAAAGGATTAAGCATACGCAGTTACCAACAAAAGAACTATTGCCGTGTTACAATAGGAACAACACAAGAGAATCAATGGATCCAGGAAGTATTGGATGCCTTTGAAAAGGAGGAAACATATGCGAACCAGTAAAATAGAACGAAAGACCAAAGAAACACAAATTTCTTTATCGTTAAATGTGGATGGAAATGGTCAGGCATCCATTGAAACCGGTATTGGCTTTTTTGATCATATGTTGACTTTATTAAGCTTTCACTCCGGCATGGATCTTGATGTGCAGGCTCACGGTGACTTAGAAGTTTGTGATCATCATACTGTAGAAGACTGTGGAATTGCCCTGGGCAATGCGTTAAAACAGGCTTTAGGTGATAAAAAAGGAATTCAGCGTTACGGCTTTTTTCAACTACCGATGGATGAAACCTTGTGTAATGTGACATTGGATATCAGCGGTCGCCCGTATCTTGTTTTTCATGCTGAGTTCAAAAGAGAAAATGTCGGTAACTTCAGCACCGAGATGGTGGAAGAATTTTTAAGAGCAGTAGCTGTACAGGCGGGTATTACACTGCATGTCAATGTCTTGTATGGTTCTAATGATCATCATCAAATCGAAGCGATTTTTAAAGCCTTGGGAAGGGCTTTAAAACAGGCGGTTACGATCATTTCCGATCAGATTCCTTCATCTAAAGGTTGGATCGAAGTATGATCGGGATCATTGACTATGGCATGGGCAATTTGTTCAGTGTACACAATGCGGTTCAAAAACTGGGCTTTGATGTCTTGATCAGCAGTGATCCGGTAAAATTAGAACAATGTCAGAAACTGATCTTACCGGGTGTAGGTGCCTTTGGTGATATGATGAAGAATATCAAGGAAGCTCAATTAGATGTATTTATAGAAAACTGGGTTCGCAAAGAAAAAAAGCCCTTGTTGGGAATTTGTCTTGGTATGCAGTCATTTTTTGAAAGCAGTGAGGAAAATGGCATGCATGAAGGCTTTGGCTTTTTAAAAGGACAGATTGTCTTTATGAAAGATCAAAAAGTTCGTGTGCCGCATATTGGCTGGAATGATTTGATCAAAGAAAATGAACATCCGATCTTTTCCAAACTTTCAGTCCATCCCTATGTTTATTATGTACATTCTTATTATGCATCCAATATGGATTCTGATGATCTGATTGGCTATTGTGACTATGGAACGATGAAAATCCCGGGATTGGTCATGCATGAAAATGTGATGGGATGTCAGTTTCATCCGGAAAAAAGCGGAGAAGGTGGATTAAAAATACTACAATATTATTTGGAGGAATTTGTATGATACTACTACCTGCCATTGATATCATTGACCAGGCTCCTGTGCGTTTGTATCAGGGTGATTATCATCAAAAAGAAATTGTAGGTCAAAGTGTATTGGAAATTGCCAAAGAATTTGAAGCCATGAAAGCACAGTATTTACACATGGTCGATTTAGACGGCGCTAAAAGCGGAAAGCTGGAAAATGCAAGACTGATTTGCGAAACGGCACAGGCTCTATCGATTCCGGTAGAAGTCGGCGGTGGAATTCGTTCCATGGATACGGTGGATTTTTATCTGACATCCGGTGTTTCTCGTGTGATTTTAGGAACGGCTGCCTTAGAAGATCCTGCGTTTTTAAAAGATGCTTTGAAAAAATATGGAGAAAAGATTGCGGTTGGTATCGATTGTAAAGATGGCAAAGTCTGCGGCTCCGGATGGTTGGTGCAAAGTGATGTCGATTACCTGGATTTTGCGAAAACGATGGAAGACTATGGAGTAAAAACGATTATCTTTACCGATATTTCCAAAGATGGAACCTTGGCCGGCCCCAATCTGGAAATGTTAAAAAAGTTAAAGGATGCAGTATCGATACAGATCATCGCCTCAGGAGGCATACGGGATCTATCGCATATTCAGGCTTTAAAAGATTTAGATCTTTATGGAGCGATTACTGGTAAAGCCATATATGCTCATACACTGGATTTAAAAGAAGCTTTAAAGCTTTGTAAGGAGGGGTAGGATGCTGACAAAAAGAATCATACCTTGTCTGGATGTAAAGAACGGCAAAGTGGTCAAGGGTATCAATTTTGTAGGGTTAAAAGAAGTGGGCGATCCTGTCGAGTTGGCTCAAAAATACTATGAGCAGGGAGCCGATGAATTAGTCTTTTTAGATATTACCGCAACCCATGAAGGACGAGATACCATGGTGCAGGTCGTTCAACAAGTTGCTTCTTCGATTTATATGCCGTTTACTGTGGGTGGTGGCTTAAAGACCATCGAGGATATCAAACGCGTATTGCGTGCCGGTGCGGATAAAGTCAGCTTAAATTCGGCAGCAGTAAAAAATCCCGATTTGATTGCGCAGGGGGCGAAAATCTTTGGTAATCAGTGTATCGTGCTGGCCATCGATGCCAAAGCAAGAGATGATCAAAGCGGATGGAATGTTGTGATTCATGGCGGACGTATCGATACCGGAATGGATTTATTAGAATGGGTACAAAAAGGTGTTTCATTAGGTGCCGGTGAAATTCTTTTGACATCGATGGATACCGATGGGGTAAAACAAGGCTATGATCTAAAGATGTTGCAGGCGGTACGAAACATCACAAACGTTCCCTTGATTGCATCCGGCGGCTGTGGCAGCTTAGAGCATTTTGCCGAAGTGTTTGAAACCGATGTGGCGGATGCCGCATTGGCTGCCAGTTTATTTCACTATGATGAACTGAGTGTGCAGGATGTAAAAGCCTATCTACAAAAGAAAGGAATTCCGGTAAGATTATGATCAAAATTGATTTTGAAAAGCAGAATGGTTTGGTTCCCTGCATCGTGCAGGAAGTAGGCACTAAAGATGTTTTGATGTTGGCGTATATGAATGAGGAAAGCCTAAAAAAGACGATGGAAACAGGATTGGCAACATATTGGTCACGTTCTCGTAATGAACTTTGGATTAAAGGAGAAACCAGTGGGCACTATCAACATGTAAAACAAATCCTGGTGGATTGTGATGAAGATACGATCCTTTTGTTTGTCGAACAAGAAGGGGCCGCCTGTCATACTGGAAGACATTCCTGTTTTTATAGAACGATGGAAGGAGAAGAAATCGAATGAATGAATTTGAAGCATTATATGAAACGATCCTGGATCGTAAAAAAAATCCGGAAGAAGGAAGTTATACCACCTATCTTTTTGACAAAGGATTGGAAAAGATCTTAAAAAAAGTAGGGGAAGAAAACACCGAAGTCATCATTGCGGCTTTAAGTCAGACAAATACTGATCTTGTCAATGAACTGGGCGATTTGTTTTATCATGTGTTTGTCCTGATGGCACAAAAAGGTGTATCTTTACAGGAAGTGGAAGAAGAACTGGCCAGACGTTCTAAGAAAAAACATAATTTAAAAGCGGAGAGAAAGCCAATCACGAATTTATAAAACCAAAAAAGACAGAATTCAAACCGAAAAATCCAGTCGGCTTGTATCTGTCAATTTCTATGGTAAGCTATAAGTGACAAAGGAAATAGCTTAGAGAAAGATCTAAGTTATCATAAAAATCCATGGATGGTAAAAAGAAATCTATGGTAATTGAAAAGGGTTCAAATAAAGTCCTTCAGCAAAACAATAATGAAAAGAGGTTAGGGCTTGAGAGTGAGCTCTTTTCTTTTTGGCATTTTAGTCATACTATAAAGTTGACTCATCAAACAAGAAAGTCAATATGGAGGAATTATGATAGAAATACAACATCTGACAAAGGATTTTGGGAATCATAAAGGAATTTTTGATGTCGATTTTTCAATTCAAAGAGGAGAAACGACCGGCTTTATCGGTGCCAATGGAGCTGGAAAGACAACTACGATTCGTCATTTGATGGGCTTTCTTCATCCGGATAGGGGGCAAGCATTGATTGATGGAGAAAACTGTTTTCAAAATGCCGAGCACATACAAAGTAAGATTGGCTACCTGCCGGGAGAGATTCGTTTTATGAATGCGATGAGTGGGCAAAGCTTTATTGAATTTATGGCACAGATGAAGGGTGTTACCGATTTGAAACGAGCTGACGAACTCATTCATTATTTTGAACTGGATACAAAAGTCAATATCAAGAAAATGTCCAAAGGAATGAAACAAAAGCTTGGATTGGTGTTAGCCTTTATGCAGGATGCACCGATCTTGATTTTGGATGAACCAACAAGCGGTCTTGATCCTTTGATGCAGAAGAAGTTTGTAGAGTGGATTCAAAACGAGAAAAAAAGAGGTAAAACCATATTGATGTCATCTCACCTATTTGAAGAAATAGAACACACATGTAATCATATTGTACTCATCAAAGAAGGAAAGATTCTGGTCAATACCTCTATGGAAGAAATGCAGAAAAAAAGAAATACATATTATGAGATTTGTTTTTCATCACAAAAGGATGCGTTGGCCTTTCATCAGAAATATAAAAAGAGCAATCTTCAAGACCATCAAGTTGTTCTTTTATGGAATCAGGATATCCAAACTTTGTTGAAAGAATTATCTAACTATAAATTAAACAATCTTCATGTATATGATCAAAGCTTGGAAGATTTTTTTCTTTCTTATTATCAAGGAGAAGCGATATGAGTTTAACCTTATTGAAAACAGAGTTGAAGTCCAATGTAAAAATGTTGTTAATTTTTATGGCTTTGATTACTTTATATGGAACTGTTATTACGTTAATGTTTGACCCTGATATTGGGCAGGGGATGAATGAACTTGCCAAAAGTATGCCGGAACTTTTTGCTGCCTTTGGTATGAAAGATCCTGGAAGTACCATGCTAGATTTTTTGATTAATTATCTATATGGCTTTATTTTAATTTTGATTCCCTTTGTGTTTTCGATTTTATTATCCTATACGCTGGTGGCACGTTATATGGATCAGGGATCCATGGCATATTTATTAAATACAAAGTATGGACGAAAAGCAATTCTTCAAACACAGATTGTTGTCTTTGTGCTGGAACATTTGATACTAATGACTTATACGACGGCATTGCTTCTTTTTTGTAGCACCATTTTAATGCAGGAGTCTTTAGATTTTTGGCGTTTCCTGTATCTGAACATAGGCTTATTTTGCCTGCATATCTTTTTAGGCTCTCTTTGTTTTTTTTCAGCCTGTGTATTTAACGAAATCCGTTATTCGATTGGTTGTGGTGCAGGTATTGGGTTTCTGTTTCTTTTAATTCAGATGTTGTCGGATGTAAATGAGGATTTTAACTTTTTGAATTATTTGACACCGCTCCGTCTGTTTTCACCGGAAAGGATTGTTGAATATGAAGGCACAGGATTTATCGGTGTTTTAATTTTATTTGTAGTTGGTTTTGGATTTTTAATGTTAGGAAAAATTTGTTTTTCTAAAAGAGATCTTCCGTTGTAGGTCGAAAAACGACAAAAACAAAACCAAAGATTTCAGTCTTATTGAAATATGTATAAGGTCTGTTATGGTATAGACAACAAAGGAAATAACTTAGAATAAGATCTAAGTTATCATAAAAAATCCATGGGTGGTAAAAAGAAATCTATGGTAATTGAAAAGGGTTCAAATAAAGTCCTTCAGCAAAACAACAATGAAAAGAGGATAGGACTTGAGAGTGAGCTCTTTTCTTTTTCAATGTTTAAAGGATATGTATGCGAAAATCATCAAGAAAATAGATAAAAGCGCTTTCGTTAATTCTTTAAAAAGCCTATAATGATACTAGGCTAACCATTGTCTGTATTCGTTATACCTAAAAAACAAATTATAATGCCAAAATGACTGAAAATTAAAACAAGTCAACAAATTTCAGTGTGTGATGTGTAACGATAAGACAGCCTGGAAGGAGATAGAATATGAAGGTGAGAAAACGAAACATTTTGTCGATTTGCCTCTCGGCATTTCTGATGCTTAGTGCATCCTTCTCAACAATTCCTGTGTATGCGCAGGGTACAGGAACAGAAGACGATCCTTATATTATGGATGATTATCCCGAAGTTGCCAATCCATACCCTGATAAAATTTCCGATGCGGAAATTCAGGCTAAATTGGCTGAAGCTGGAGAAAGCAGACCGGCAGCCGATACGAATATCTTTAAAATCGAACTGATTTTAAAAGATGGCAGTACAGTTATGATGTTTGATGGAAAAAAACAACAGCAGGATTGGTTTCAAAAATACTATGGGCAAATTAAACAGGTGAAATGGTATTCTGTTTTTTCCAAGAGCAGAGATGTAGAAGTTATCATGGCTACAACGTTTTTAAATGATTTGCGATTAAAAACGAATGTTCTTTCCAATGACAGTACAAATACCCTTAATAAAAATGCAGTGATGACAGAACTTAAAATCAACAATGAGAATGTAGATCCATCTATGATGTTCTTTAAGTGGAAGAACGGTATTAAACGTACTATTTTCTTTGAAGGAACACTGGAAGTTCCATCGGAATCCCCTGTATGGATGAGAGTCATCTCGTATCCTGTATTTAGCAGTAAAGGGGGCGTACTTACTCTGATAAGAGTGTTTGATTCTTATATGGTGACCAATGCAACTTTTCACTATGTTGATGAAAAAGAGTATCGAAACGCCTTAAATTTAGATTATAATTCACCGATTGCGCAGCGTAGCAATGGATCGGATTGGTCTAGTACAGCACCTTCCAAAGATTTGTCGCTGACGGATTTAAAAGATCCATTAAAATTGAGCGACGAATTTATGGGACGAAAATTTTTCTTTAATTCAAGCGATTCCGATGGTACATTATATCCATATTTCAGTATTGGAGACACTAAATATTCAAATAAAGAATGGTCTTCGGATGGAATGAGCATCAATACGACAACGATTCGTCCAACTTATGCAGAAGCAATCAAAGACAATCTGGTTGGTTATACGTATATAGCTGATGACATTGACAAACCAATGGACACAAATAATCCACAAAATTTTGTATATAATACCGATGCAGGAAAGGGAAATTATTATTTCACACCTGTATTAAATAGCGATGGAACGATAAGTTATGACAAACATTATTATATTTTGGAACGTCAGATGCCATCTCCCATCAAGATTCATAAAACAGATGATCAGGATCAGGGATTAAAAGATGTTACGTTTGATTTGTATCGAATCAATGGTGAAACCGAAACACCGGTAGCCAGTGGGCTGATAACGAATGAAAACGGTGATCTTTATGTTTCCCAGGCAGAAAGTGTGACACAAAGTGATCTCTCAAAGGTAACCACAAGTGAATCGTATGATCCGCAAACAGGTTATATCGTACAGGATGATTTGGCTTATCTGACTCCGGGAACATATCGCTTAAAGGAAACGGCTGTTCCAAACGGCTATAAAAAGGCAAACTTTGATTTTACGGTGAAGGCGGTTCAAGATCTGGTGACGGATACAAGCACACCGGTTCCGGTACAGATCTTCACGTTTAAAAATGAATCGGCCTATCCAGTGGAATACAGCTTTGTCAGTGCAGATGGACAAAAAGAACTTCCGGAAGGAGTCAAAGCTTTATTGCCTAAGGATGATGAAATGTATGCAAAAGGGGATACAGTCCAGGCTGTTGAACCGGAAACAACGAGTTTCAAGGCGGAAGACGGTATATGGAAATTCAAATCGTATGATGCAAAGAGCAAAGAAGTCAATGACGAGAACCTCAAAGAGGGAAAGATCCAGTTTGTGGGAACATGGACATTTTCACCTTATATGACTTCTTTAAATGCGATTCCAACAATCGATGCCGAAGACCAAACCCTGACGGTTGGAGATGCCTTTGATCCTGCAAATGGAGTAACGGCAACGGATACAGAAGATGGAAACCTGACAGAAAAGGTGGAAGTCCTGGAAAACAAGGTACCAACCGATGAAAGCGGAAAAACAACAAAAGCCGGATCGTATACTGTGACATATAAAGTTACCGATTCCAAGGGGGCATCGAGCACAAAGACCATCACAGTCGTTGTAAATCCGACTATGGAGGAACTCAACCATATTCCGCATATCACTGCCGATGATCAGGTATTGACAGCAGGGGATACGCTGAACGTATTCAACAATGTCAGTGCCATAGATGATGAAGACGGAGAACTTACAGGTTTAGTCAAGGTCATCGACAGTACGGTACCGGTGGATGAAAACGGAAATACGACAGAAGTCGGATCCTATACGATTACTTATCAGGTAACGGATTCTCAGGGTGCCTCCAGTACGAAGACCATTACAGTGACGGTAAATCCGAAAATGGAAGAACTGAACCAGATTCCAACGATTGAAGCCGAAGATAAAACTTTGACAGTAGGGGATAGTCTTGAAGTGATGAGAGATGTTACGGCAACGGATGCAGAGGATGGAGATGTAACAGGTAATATCCAGATTTTGGAAAACAAAGTACCAATGGATGAAAGCGGAAAGACGACACAGGCGGGAACGTATACGATTACCTACCTGGTAACGGATTCCAAAGGTGCATCGAGCGCCAAGACGATTACGGTGACGGTAAAGGAAAATACAAATAATCAATCTTCGCAGCCGGAAAAAGACAACAATAATCCATCAAACGGCAAAGGAAACACATCCACACAGGAAAAAAATACAAATAAAGAATCAGGCAAAGAAGCAAAAGGCTCCAAAGGAACGAAGACATCTACAGGAACTTATGCAGCCGTATTCAGCGGTATTGCGAGCGTATCTTTAGCTCTATTATGTGGGTTAATGATTATTCAAAAAAGACAGAAGCGATGATAGAAAGAGTCAGTGAGGAACTGACTTTTTTTCTTTTGTGACTTGTTGAGATATAAAGTCAAAAAGCATATAATAGAACTATACATAGTAATCATATAGGGAATTAGCAGATATCATATTTTTTTAACCGTTGATGTAAGCGCTTACTTAAAGCGCTGCATATAAAGAAAGGTAGGACTGTTCTATGAATGCACATTCATTGGAGAAGAAGCTTAACAGGATGTTGTATAAATTGTATCCTGGTCAGTTTTCAGTTCAGGTTACGGAAGATTCCATTGTGGTAAAGGGGTTTAGTGAAGATTGGAATCAGATCGTGGATGTTTGTCAAAGGTGTGTTACGAAAAATTCACCGTATCATGTGGTCAATGATATAAAGTTTTTAAATCATGAACCGAAGCAAATGATTGTTCCGCACAAAACGAGTCAACAATATGATCAGAAACATTATGATGTTGTGATTATCGGTGCGGGTATTTCGGGTGCCAGTATCGCAAGAGAGTTGGCTCGCTTTGATTTGTCTATTTTATTGTTGGACAAAGAGACCGATGTTGCGATGCATGCTTCCAGTAAGAATGATGGTGAAGTTCATCCTGGTGTTGACTTGCCAAAAGGAAGCTTGAAACAGAAATACGTGGTAAGAGGCAACCGTATGTATGACAGGATCTGTAAAGAATTGGATGTTCCCTTTTATCGCAGAGGACAATATGTTGGTTTTACACAGGCCTGGTTAAGACCTGTCGTAGAGGCTTTTGCACTTCAAAGGAGAGTGGAATGTGGTGTGGATGATACTAGAGTCATCAGTGCCAAAGAGGCATTTAAACGAGAGCCAAATCTTTCCAAAGACATTCAGTTTGTTCTCTACAATCCGAGTGCCGGGTGTGTCTCTCCATATGGATTAACGATCGCATATGCGGAAAACGCCGTGATGAATGGTGCTGAAATTGCATTGAATACAGCTGTTCTGGGTATGGAGGTTCAGAAGGGAAAAATCGTATCCATTCAAACGAACCAAGGGACGATCTATCCTAAGATCGTTATAAATTGCGCCGGAGTTTTTGCCGAAGATATTGCGCGTATGGCAAAGGATCGTTTCTATTCGATTCATCCACGGCGAGGAACGGATTTGATTCTGGATAAAAAGGCAAACTTTCTGACAAAATCGATCGTATCTACGAAAACGTTGGGACAACAAGCCAATCAACATACGAAAGGTGGTGGCATTATGCGAACGGTCGAAGACACGATCTTAGTGGGACCGAACGCACAGGAAACATACGAAAAAGAAGATTTTTCAACCTATCCCGAAGATATTGATGCCATTATTGCACGCCAGTCTAGAACGTGTCCGAAACTCGCAAAAAAAGATGTGATTGCGTATTACACCGGCATTCGCGCGGCTACATTTGAAGAAGATTACATTTTGGAATGGGGACATCATACAAAGAATCTTTATCATGTGGCAGGTATTCAATCACCGGGCCTTACTACGGCACCGGCCGTTGCCGTGGATGTTAGTCATGCCGTGGTAGAACGATTACGTATCTATCAGGAAGTAAAAGAGAATAAAGCGTTTGATCCGATTCGGAAAGGAATCCCTATGCTTAGAACCATGTCGTTGCAGGAACGCAATGATCTGGTCAGGAAAAATCCGGATTATGGTATTATGGTCTGTCGCTGTGAAGAAATCAGTAAAGGGGAAATTTTGGATGCTTTACGATCGCCTTTAAAGGTTCACACTCTGGATGCCGTAAAAAGAAGATGCAGACCAGGTATGGGGCGTTGTCAGGGTGGCTTTTGCGCTCCCCTTGTCGCAAAAATGATCAGTGATGAATATCAGATTCCTTTGGAAGAAGTGATAAAATCGACTGATGGCTCGAATCTGGTTTATAAGAGTAAAAAAGGAGGCGCATCCCATTGAAACACGTACATACTATTGTGATTGGTGGAGGGCCGGCAGGGCTTGCCGCTGCAATCAGTGCTCATAAACAAGGTGTCAGTGTCCTTTTGATTGAAAGAGAATCTAAGTTGGGAGGTATCTTAAAACAATGTATTCATGATGGGTTTGGTCTGGATCGTTTTAAGGAACGTTTAACAGGTCCGGAATATGCGAAGCGATTCATCGATGAATTGGACGCCTTATCCATTGATGTTCTTTTATCGACAACCGTGCTTCATATTGCCAAAGAAAAGGAAGGCTATTGTCTGGATGTGGTCAATGCCGATGGTGTTGCGCGCTATAGCTGCAAAAGTCTTGTACTTTCTACCGGCTGCCGTGAAAGAACAAGTCGTCAGGTCTTCATTCACGGACAGCGGCCATCGGGGGTTTATACAGCCGGCAGCGCACAATATTTTATGAATATTCTAGGTATGTTGCCAACCAGGCGATGTGTAATTTTAGGAAGTGGTGATATCGGACTGATCATGGCAAGGCGTTTGAGTCTTGAAGGTGCCCAGGTATTGGGAGTCTATGAAGCAAAGCCGACTCCCAGCGGTTTGACAAGAAACTTGCTGCAATGTCTGGAAGATTACAATATTCCATTGCATCTTTCTCATACTGTGACAAAAGTGTACGGAGATTCCAGATTGGAAGGTGTTGAAATTTCAAAGGTGGATGAAAACATGCATCCGATTCCGGGAACGTCTTTTCGTGTCGATTGTGATGCCTTGATTCTTTCTGTTGGATTGATTCCGGAAAATGAATTGGCAGAATCGTTATCGATTTCTTTGGATCCAAAAACCAAAGGCCCTTTTGTAGATCAATACTTCATGACAGAAAAAGAAGGTTGTTTTATTTGTGGGAATGCACTGCATGTCAATGATCTGGTGGATCATGTCTCGTATTGTGCGGAAAAAGCCGGTGCTTATGCAGCACAGTATGAAAATAAAAAACATTATGATCAGCCGGTTCAGGTAGAGGGGAATTTTGGATACTTCATTCCGCAAAGGATTCGTTATCCTTTGCAAGAGGATCCGATTGCTTGTTATTTTAGAGTGAATCGGGAAATGAAAAAGGCAAAGTTTTCTTTGATTGTGAATGATCAGATAGTCTATACCAAGGTATTCCATCATGTGAAACCACCGGAAATGGAATTTTTAGAGTTGAAACAAGATCTTTTTAAAGGGGCTAAAAAGATTTCTGTAAAAATGGAGGAGTTACTATGAAAGAGATGATTTGCATTGTATGTCCCAATGGATGTCACTTAAAAATTGATTCATCCAAAGAAGAAATTAAAGTGACGGGTAATTTGTGCCCCAGGGGAGAAGCGTTTGCCAGGGCGGAGATGACTTGTCCTATGCGGACCATTTCATCCACTGTAAAAACCACATCTTCCGTACAACCGGTTGTCAGTGTTAAAGTCAGTCAGGAGATTCCTAAATCCAAAATTTTCGATGTGATGGACCAGATTCAGAGTGTTGTGTTGGATCATGACCTGGATGTCGGACAACCGGTCATTCAAAATGTCTGTGATCTGGGTGTGGATGTTATTTTGACTACATCATTCAGGAATGGATAAGACTATGGCAGATCCTACGATATTGACCTTTGATTTAGGTACGCAAAGCATGCGAGCCATGGTTGTCAATCGACAGGGGGAAATCTTATATTATGCGCAATATAAATATCCGAAGCCTTATGTCAGTATCCAGCCGGGATACGCTGATGTCGATCCGATGATGTATTACAGGACCATGCGGATTTTAATGGATCAGCTCTATAAACAAGATACACATTGTCTTCAGGATTGTGCAGGAGTGACTTTAGCCTGTATCCGGGATACGATCATTCTTTTAGATGAAAATAAAAAGCCGATTCGTGATGCCATCTTATGGCTGGATCATCGGCTGGCCGATGATACTTCACGTATTCCGGGATGGGTATTAAAGGCAAGCTCTGTGGTTCACATGCGCAAGATTTTGGAGCAGCAATACTGTGCCTCTCATATTAACTGGCTCATTGAAAACGAAAAGGACAGCTATGCACGATGTACCAAAGTTGTTTTCCTGCCAAGCTTTCTACATTATCTACTGACCGGTAATTTGGTTGATACGCCAAGTAATATGATCGGACATCTTCCATTTGATTATAAACGACAGACGTGGCAGAAGGATAGAGATATCAAGCGTTATATGTGCGATATCCCAAGAGAAAAGCTGGTCGATCTGGTCACAGAAAGTGTTTTGGGTACGATTACCGAGCAGGCAAGCTTAGAAACAGGAATCCCCGAGGGATTGCCACTGGTGGCAACCGGAAGTGATAAGGGATGTGAAACGTTAGGTGTTTCAGCTATTCATCCTTATCAGGCTTCTCTTTCGTTTGGAACAACGGCTACCATTCAATTCACTCTCAATAAATATGTCACACCGGAAAAGTTTTTGCCTTCCTATCCATCTGTACTGGATGGTTACTACAATCCGGAAATTGAAATCTTTAGAGGGTATTGGCTGATCTCGTGGTTTAAAAAAGAGTTTGCGGCCAAGGAGGTGCAGCTGGCCCAGGAAATGGGAATTGCACCGGAAGACTTATTAAATGAACAATTAAAAAATATACCCTGTGGCAGTGAAGGATTGATCCTCCAACCTTTTTGGACACCTGGTGTAATCAATCCCGATGCCAAGGGAAGTATGATTGGTTTTCATGATGCGCATACAAGAATTCACTTGTATCGTGCCATTATTGAAGGAATTGGCTATGCGCTTTATGATGGTATGATCCATATGCAGGAGCGAACCGGAGTACCGATTGAAGAAGTCTTTGTATCCGGCGGTGGATCACAATCGGATGAAATCTGTCAAATCACAGCGGATATTTTCGGTGTGAAGGTCATTCGCATTCAGACACATGAAGCGACCGGAATAGGGGCCAGTATTGCCGGCTTTACCAAGCTAGGGTTTTTTCAAAGCTACCAGGAAGCAATTTCTTCTATGGTTCATATCAAGGACAGCTTTACTCCCGACATGGAAAATCATCGTATTTATCACGATTTGTATACCCAAATTTATCGAAAGATTTATCCATCCTTGGTGCCGTTATATCGTAAATTATCAAATTTGGTAAAAAGAAGGGAAAGATAGACATGAAACCATATAAAGATTTTGAACCAAACTGGGTGAAAGAAGCAGCGCCTAAACGCTCCTACCGCTCCATTTTTCGCTGGGGTGATCCAGAATTTGTGAAATATCCAAAAGAATCGTTGTATAAGACGATGAAAGATATTTTTAAGATGACCGATGCGGATTTCCGCCAATATGCCCTGAATCTGGGAGAAGACGAAGTCAAAGATTTGCCAAAGAGTCAGTTGGACCCTGCATTGATTGAGGAACTGATTGAAATTTGCGGCAAAGACCATGTGAGCATTGATGATTATGATCGTTTAAGCGTGGCCTATGGAAAAACGGCATACGATACGTTAAGACTTCGTGAAAAACAGGTAGACAGTTTGCCGGATGTCGTTTTGTATCCTTCCACTTCCAAAGAAGTGGAAGCCATTGTAGATTTCTCCGTGCGACACCAGATTCCGCTCTATGTCTATGGTGGTGGAAGCAGTGTAACAATGGGTGTGGAGCCAACCAAAGGCGGTATCTCTTTGGATATGCGAAGAAATTTTCAACATGTTATTGAATTTAATGAAGTGGATCAAACCATTACGGTGCAATCAGGGATGAGCGGTCCCAGACTGGAAAGCTTACTGAATGATGCCGTAAAACAATTTGGGGCCAAGCGTGCCTATACGTGCGGCCATTTCCCACAGTCGTTTGAATACAGCAGCGTCGGCGGATGGGTTGTGACCCGTGGTGCCGGACAAAACAGTACGTATTATGGCTGTATTACCGATCTCGTAATGGGACAAAAGTATGCTACCCCGATCGGTGTGATTCATACTTCCACCTATCCACAGGAAGCTACGGGTCCAAATCTGAATCAGATCATGATGGGTAGCGAAGGCGCTTTTGGTGTATTGACCGAAGTGACTTTAAAAATATTCCGCTATATGCCGGAAAACAGAAAGCGATTCTCCTATATGTTCAAAGATTGGAATACAGCCATGAATGCGGCCCGAGAGATGATGCAGTGTGAAGCCGGGAAGTCGAGCGTATTCCGCTTATCAGATGCGGAAGAGACATCTTTGATGTTGAAGCTTTATAATGTCGATGATACACCTCTACAAAACTTACTGGAGATGAAAGGCTTTAAAGAGAATGAACGCTGTCTGTTTTTAGGCTTTACAGATGGTGAAAAAGGATACAGTGCCAATGTTGCGCATAAGATTAAAGAGATTTCCAGGAAATTTGGCGGCCTAAGTCTAACCGGATATGTCACAAAGAACTGGGAGAAGGGACGATTTAATGATCCGTATTTGCGTGATACGATGATGGACTTTGGCATTATTACCGATACTTTGGAATGTACGGTGAAATGGAGCAATATGGCACAGGTTCATCGTGATGTCCGTGAAGTCTGTCATAAATTACCGAATACGGTAGTCACAACCCATATGTCACATTGTTATCCACAGGGAGCAAATTTGTATTTCATCTTTATTACGCGCATGAGTGATAAAGAAGAGTTTAGACGATATCATTCCAGCATCTTAGATGCGATCTTAAATGCCGGAGCGACCATGAGTCATCATCATGGAATCGGCAAGATGTTCGGCCCATGGCTTCAAAGTCAGATTGGGGATAAAGAATATGGTATTATCAAGGCTTTAAAACAATATTTTGATCCGGAGAATCTGATGAATCCAGGTGGTACGTTAGGCTTGGATATTGACGAATCAAAGCGTCATTTCAAGCAGGAATAAAGCAGAGAGCGTTTGAGTTGCACATAGCTAACTCTTAAGTTAGAATGTACTTACTTAGGAGGTAAAAACTATGTCATTAATAGGAAAAAATGTTTCAGAGTTTCGTGTAGAAGCGTATCAGAATGAGCGCTTCATCACGGTTACGGATAAAGATCTTTTAGGCCACTGGTCGGTGGTTGTCTTCTATCCTGCTGATTTTACGTTTGTGTGTCCAACGGAGTTGGAAGATCTGCAGAATACGTATGAAGAATTCAAAAAAGAAGGATGTGAAGTGTATTCGGTTTCTTGTGATACACACTTTGTTCATAAGGCATGGCATGATGCCAGTGACCGAATTTCTAAAGTCGAATATCCGATGTTAGGAGATCCAACAGGAAAACTGGCCAGAGATTTCGGTGTCATGATCGAAGAAGAAGGATTAGCTCTGCGCGGAAGTTTTGTGATCGATCCGGAAGGTGTGATCAAGGCTTATGAGATCCATGATAACGGAATCGGACGTAGCGCCAAAGAATTGTTACGTAAAGTACAGGCTGCCAAGTTTGCAGCCGAACACGGTGAAGTTTGTCCGGCTAACTGGAAACCGGGATCTGATACATTAAAACCAGGAATTGATTTAGTCGGAAAACTATAACAAATACAGAAATGACGATTTGAAATAAATCTGTCTTTCTTAAGGGACACAAAGCGGATGAGATCTTTATTAGAAATCATCCGCTTTTGCTTATGTGCGATAAAGAAGTAATAGAAGTGTAAAAAATTTTGCCGTTCCTATCCGGCA